>Ga0335072_10002951_pt1 | contig 25987 bp, 28 predicted proteins | sample Lox_Sample_21_FD_206725 | JGI IMG/M metagenome (GOLD analysis project Ga0335072, IMG submission 206725) | Soil microbial communities from Loxahatchee National Wildlife Refuge, Florida, United States - Lox_Sample_2.1 | ecosystem: Environmental > Terrestrial > Soil > Wetlands | place: USA...
AGCTGTTGCTATTGGTGCATCAATATTAATGAAGTTATCCAAACAATGGTCGGGTTGTCGAGATCTGAGTTTGTGAAAAACGAGTTTTGGCGCTAAGAGATTAAAGGTCCCTATCGCTCGCCGCAGTCGGAGGGCTTCCGTTTGAAGAGTCCAAAGCCGAACATGGGGTTAGTGTGCTTGAACAATATCACCAGTGACATAATAGTACAAATGCAAGAGCTTGGAAACCTGTAGTGCCACGAGAACAACGAACGCAAGATGGGAAGCATAGAAGAACCAGCGACAATGGGCGCCAAAATCCTGATCACTGGCGCTGGCGGCTTCATCGGCCAAGCTCTCGCAACGGCATTACTCCAAGACCCATCCACAACATCACTCATTCTCACCGACATCACTGCTCCATCCATCCCGAAGAATGCCTCTCACTCGAAGTGCAATATACAGGCCGTGGCCGCAGACCTAACCAACCCCGATGTCTGCGCCCAACTCTTCACACCAGACATAACCCATGTTTACCTTCTCCATGGCATCATGTCCGGCGCCGCGGAAGCCAATCTCGACCTGGGACTGCGCGTCAACATCGACTCCATGCGCCACATCCTGGACGTCCTGCGCAGACAGCAAAGACAAGCACCGATTCCGATCGTCTTCCCGTCCAGCCTTGCCGTGTTCGGTCCGGCCAAAGACGGCGAAGTCGTCACCGAGCTCACCACGCCGCTTCCCCAATCATCCTACGGCGCGCAAAAGTCCATTGTCGAGACCCTGCTGAATGACTTCTCGCGGCGCGGTCTCGTGGATGCAAGGATTGTCAGACTACCCACGATCGTCGTGCGTCCGGGTAAACCCACCGGCGCGGCTTCGTCATTCTGCTCGGGGATCATCCGCGAACCTTTGAGTGGTGCGGTTGGCGTTCTGCCTGTAGGCAAAGACACCAAGCTCTGGATCTGCTCGGCCAGGACCATCATCCGGAATCTGATCAAGGGGAAGGACATCCCCACGGCCAAGTTCCAAGGCCGGAGTCGCATCGTCAATCTCCCGGGCTCGACTGTGACGGTGCAGCAGATGCTCGACGCGCTCAAGACTGTTGGTGGGCAGGAAGCCCTCGATCTGGTGAAGGAGGAGCAGGACGAGAATGTGTCGCGGATAGTGCAGTCTTGGCCTGCGGAGTTCGACACGAAGTTGGCCTACGAGTTGGGCTTCGAAGAAGATGTGCCGACAGAGCAGACTGTGAGGGACTACGTTGAGGATTATATGACATAGCAGTACAGCAATAATTCCGATCTCATGAATGTGTATCAGAAAGGACTTCAAACTTCTCGTCGAAAACGAACGCTCATTTCGACATTTACACTACAACCACCATATTCAGCCGAGATCCCACATCAAAAACTACCTACGACATGATAGGAAAGGAAAATCCCTCCAACATCACCTAGTATTCTTAAGGCACGGAGATTGGAGATTGGAGATTGGGTACGTTAAGCCTAGGATCCTAATTATCAAGAGGCCTACAATTAGGCAAGGTGCTGTCAGCCCGAGGTTGGAATCGTAATTTCGATATGGGATATATGAGGTAGGCCCAGTTTTGGGACCCCAAGGTCCATAACGCCTCTCCAACCTGCACATCGTCTTAGTCCCAAAAATGGACCCTTAGCGAATTCACGGTTATGTACAAGTTAGTCCTCCTCTTCAACAATACTCTACCTTCTCTTTTTCGTAATCAGACCGATCGTCCGGGTGCCGAGCTCTCGGCCTTCAATATCTACCTCTCGGGCCAGCCCCTCCCCTACACACCAGACTGGTACCACTACGCCATCTACAACGATCCAACCTGGAACCTGGAGCACCTCTCCCTGGCTGACGTCGCATACGCCACGCAGCTCAACCCCTTCAACATCTTCACCTTCGACGTCGACCTGTCCAGCTTCCAGGCTCTCGGCGGCAAAATCCTCACCTACCACGGCATGCAGGACCAGATCATCACGCCCGACAACTCGGAGCGCTACTACAAGAAGCTCTCCGCCATCACGTCGCTCCCGCCCGCCAACCTCGACCTGTTCTACCGCTACTTCCGCATCAGCGGCATGGGCCACTGCTCCAGCGGCCCTGGAACATCGGGCAAGTGTACAGCGCAGACCTCAGTTGGTTCGAGCCCGAGGACAACGTGCTGCTGGCGATGGTGCGGTGGTTGGAGGTGGGAGTTGCGCCAGAGTTTGTGAGCGGAACCAAGTATGTCAATGACGCCGCGGCGAAAGAGGTCGAGTTTCGCAGGAGGCACTATAAATTCTTCACGAGGAATGCATTTGTGGGACCAGGGAGCTATACAGATGAGGCGGTGTGGAAGTGTGCGTTGGATTTGGCAAGTATGTGAGAGGCATGTATTGAAGGTTGATAGTTAGGATGGTGGATGGTTATGATGGAGGGGGAGTGGAATGGTGTTCGAGTGTTCCGAGCCATGCAGCATTCTCAGCAAGATGAATATATCCATGCCTCGGTACACCTTCAAACCACACCCTGGCTTTTTAGACAAAGGACAGGATACAGGGAAGCTAAGCTAAGCATTGATGTCGCTGGCACATTCACGGTCTGCGAGGTTTCTTGCTGTGAGAAGATTGTAGCATGGACGGGTGAAGGAGATGGACGAATCCAAGGTGGAGAACGGTGGCTTAGCATTCTCGACGTCAAGATGGACTGAAGATTTTAGAATTGAAACGGCTTCAGCGTGTTCACCAACTTCAACGAGATTGGGAAAACCCTTGGCACTCCAGCAATGTAGGCCTTGCCACTAACACCATCCCGATTAACATATTGAATGAAACATTCCTCAACCACTTAATGAATCTAAAACCTCCGAGCTTCTCCCAAAGACCGTCCCTCTGTACAATAGGCTACCTCCACAACCAGACTGCTATTGCAAGTGATTGTATTATCCATCCATCCAGAAATCCTCATTTGCCCCGTAAGTCATCAAGATCACACGTGAGTCGTGCTAGGCGTCCAAAGTCCTATCAGCGTCCATGGCAGACTAGCTATTCAGGGACTGCCGAAAAGCCGTGGCAACCTCTGCTTGTGATTCACTTTTGACCGATGCTCACAGAAGCCCTTGTTCGTCGTGCTTCATCGGTATCTGTACAGCTCTTCGCATCAGCTCAAGGGCAATGGTTCTCAAACAAAGTCCGCCGAATATGAGAACCCCCTGAACTCTTCCTGCATAGCCTGTGAAAGCACTGTGAGAGAAGATTAGCACAAATTCCAAACAAGTGCAGTATACAGGCTAAACTCACCACTCTGCACGGGCGTCAACACAGGCGTAACGCTCGTAAACTCTTGGTCGAAATTACTCGTGTCCTTGTCGTTCTTGACCGTCGGTTTGAATGGTGGTGGAATTCTCTTGGCGTATACATCCTCCCAATTGATGTTCTTGAAAAAGGCGTGGCTCATGATCTCCTGGGCATCAGTTGGACCACTACCCAGTCTCATCTCTGGCTCGCGCGTCAATAGCTTCTGAAGGATAGAAACACTGTCACGGGGCATGTGAATCGGGTACAACGGCTCGTCGGCGAGAATGGCGTCGTAAATCTCATCTTCGTCTTCGCCACGGAATGGCGATTGCTGCAATAGCATCTGATATATGAGCACGCCAAACGCCCACCAATCGACTGCTCGACCATACTTTTTATCTAACAGGATCTAGGATAAAAGTCAGTAAAGAATTTCTCAGAGAAAGTTGGGGGGAGGAAAGGGCCAGTCCTACCTCTGGTGCCATAAATTCAGGCGTTCCACAGAAAGTCGACGTGGTAGAGCCATACCACATCTCCTCCTTACACAGGCCATAGTCTGCAATCTTGATGTGTCCGTCCAGCGTCAGGAGGATGTTGTCGAGTTTCAAATCCCGGTAGATCACACCATTTTCGTGGAAGTATTTCAATGCTAAACACACTTCCGCAGCATAAAATTGCGCTCTCTTTAAGCCGAATTGTCCTCGTTGAATGTGCAACATAAGATCACCACCGGATATGTACTCCATGACAAAGTACACACGCGTTTCGGTCTGGAAACAAGCGTGCAAATTTAGAAGGAATGGGTGGCGTTCTTTGTTAGCAATCAAGAAGACGCGCTTCTCAGATTTTGTTGACTCGACCTCGTCGTTTTCAATGATGAACTCTTTCTTCAGCACCTTGATGGCGTAGAGCTTCTTGGACGACTTTGTCTCTGCGAGCATAACTTTGCCAAAGTTGCCCTTTCCAAGCACCGCTAGAAAGTTGAAATGGTCGAGACCAATACGGCGTCCTGTTCCTGAGGCTGTGGCTGACAGGGGCTCTTGCTTAGCCATAGCTTGCTGCTGCTGCTGTTGTTGTTGCAGCATCGGAGGTGTTGTCTGTATAGTCGGCTGAACGGCTTGAGGATACATTTGCTTGGCAGGTTGGGCGAGCTGAATTTGTTGGGGTTGTTGTTGCTTCTGGGAATATTGATCTATATTGGCATAAAGGCGTGGGTCATAAGAGGGTTGTTGAGGTGCTGGAGGTTCCTGCTGCCCTGGTCTGTCATACGGACGATCGTAACGATCTGGCTGCGGCCTCGGTGAACCGTAGTCGGTCGATGTACGGTTGTAATTCTGCGAGAGAGGTCGACCTCCGCCAATGGCGGCCGCAGCAGCTGCCGCAGCAGTGGAAGATGTCTGCCGTGGTGGAGCAGGCCGCTGTTGGGGTTGCGGTGAGGGTGGTTGACTGACAGAGGCCGTTGCCGCCTTTACGGCCTCAACTGACGAGTGTTTCGGTGGCTGCCCATAATTGAATTCGTCGTACGGCTGTTTCTGAGGTGCCGCCGAAAACCCAGAGTCTGGCTGAACACTTGACATTAATTGCGGTGCTGGTCTTGTAGCACCGGGTCTTAAGGTCCGCCCACTCATGCCAGAACTCACCGAGCTCACGCCAGAGCTCACAGAAGAGGATTTGTTGTGATTTTTGGTCCTCTGAATAGTCTCCAGAATTTCGTTGGCGACAATCATAGACATACCACAAAAGTCAGGCACCAAATGTGCATGATCCGCGTGGACTGTGAGGTTGCATTCTGTAACACGGTCAGCAACGTACGCATTGCAGGTGGATGTGACACAAAAGCCATACCGGAGCATTTCTTTACGTTCTTGCGTCCCAGCGGTAAGAGATACCCGCAGTGACAACACCAATTCGCCCCTATGTTCGAAAAGTTTTCGAAGCGATGAGGAATGCGATGGTTGATCTTTTCCTCATCTTGGTCAGTTTCATAATTCGCTTTGCTAATGCACTTTGTGACAACTTTGGGATAGCACTTCGTGTGGCAGGTGTATTTGCAGTCTGCACATTGCATTCCAGCTGAGTATTTGAGGAAGTCTCCGCAAAGGGCACATCGCATGACGTTATAGAACTGTTGCTTGACGAATTTGTGGCCCTGCTTCTCGTGAACTTCCTCCTTTTTCTGTCGAACAGCTCCTTGTCGATTGAGGCCAATGTCAAATGGTCTTCGAGCAACTGTCTGCTTTTGGAAGCTCATTGTCAGGTGAATGCGCCCTGCTGGTTCGAGAGAAAACCAAGAGTCAATCATGACAGGCTGCACCTGTTGAGCGCTAGTGGTTGTGCCCGCTCCAGCTACGTCACCTAGAGGTATGTATTGGCTTTGTGGCGGCGGCGCAAATTGCGACTCTGGTTTTCCTGGGCTCCCATCATTGGCCATCTTGTCTGCTGATACCCAGCCGTTTTGTTCTGACTCGATCTTTTTCCGGCGCATCTCTTCCGCTACATCCGAGATCCGAATCCAAAGGAAGCCAATTGGCGTCGGCCGCTCGCCTGCTTTGTCATAGACGATTAACTCCATTTCGTTGGCTTTGTCAATGTCCAACTTGAACGTTTCTTCAGTCCACTGGTCTGTTCGGGTAGCCCTGGTCTTAGCACCGATTTTGTCTTCGACCTTCAAAATCACGAATGTCTCGGGGCCTCTCGAGAATCTACCGGCAGCTGCATGGTCAACATCCTTGACAGCGTGGATTCTCATTTCGAGATGACCGGTCAGTGGCTTTCGCATGTTGGGCATGTTCAAGCTATCATCTGTTGCGCTTGTCAGCATACTCGTCCCAAGGAACAGTTATAGGTGTTGAGGGACTGACCATCGGTCTGATCGTTTGACTCCACATCCACATGAAGATCCGTGTATTTCTTGAGAGCTTGTCGTAGTAGTTGGATTTTCTGATTGCTCTCAATACGGCGGCCTTCGGCATCAGCCCTGCTCTTCCGATCGCCATCATCTTGATAAAGTCGCACCAACTTCTCAATGCCTGCCTTATACTGCCTTTCAACGCTGAGTTTAAACTCCAACTGCGACAGCATGAGTGAGATCTTCGGTCCGAGGTAGGGAGTATCGTATTTGATCAGATCTGAAAGCCATCGTCCGATTAGCGAGGCTCGTTGACTGGCAGCCAGCACTCATACATACCTAACTTCGAGAAATTTGGCCTAGCCTTCGGTGCGTAAGGTCTTGGATCATTGTAAGGTGCTCGAGGTGGCATCTGTCCTGTCCCACTGTAGTCTCCAGGTCCTGCATCACCGTAGCCTCCATTACCCCCTCTGCCGACAGGATGTCCATAGGAGTCTTTAGGCGGAAGTGGCGGGCCATTATTCATATCATTTCCTCTCCCTCTTTGGCCGGGGCTCATCTGTGCGTATCCACCATGTGAGGGCGGGGGAGGTCCGCCATTTTCTGTTCTCCCCGTCGCCTGTACCTGCAACTTTCGCAGCATATCTTCTAAATACGTAATGTTCTTACGGCTTTCTCGGATATTGCTGTCCACGCGATCTTGGACTGTAGTATTTTGCGTGGATTGACGCATGTGTGTGGCGGCGTTGATAAGAGCTTTTTCGCGGTCGATTTTCCTGATCACCTCAGCGATCTTTCTGTCTTCGTCGGCCATGGTTGCGATTCTCGGCGGAGATTTGGTGAGAGCAGTGGAGGAAAATCTCGATTCAGATTCGCGAAGGATGCAAATGTTTGGGTCGCTGCAGCGGGAAGAGGGATTGTTGTTCGAGCGGCCGACAGTGGGGTCCCCAGACTAACAGAGATTCCCTCGTCCTTCACAACAAAGCCTGCAACCGCTTTGTCGGCCGGATGACCTCTATGTAAGCCCCCTAATTCGTGACGATGATGGTGCCAGACAACTGACTGCAGGTCTGGGTAAACTTTCTCGGTTGCTTTTTGGCTCGCAGGCTTACCCACCAGCATGGATGCACTGCCACGCGACTCGCCACAGCATCCGGATCACGAATGGGTTAACGACACTAGGTCCAAGATGGACGTCATCACATGTCACAAAGTAAATTCTCCCTTCGAATGTGTCAAGATTCAGAAGGAGATCACAAGAAGATCACACATAGCCTTGGATGTTGATGGTCTACCGGGCTGGATCTCGAAGACCACTAAACCACATGATTGGATTGGAGTGGGGGATTTTGTTTTGGGGGCCGATGGACTCAGGCCTGGCCTTGCATCATTACAGGCTTGCAGGCGTGCAGGCTCGACACGAGCCTTATTTTCTTTTCCTTCCCCACTTCTGGGTCCCTCTTCGTTTCTTCGGAGAGACAACTATGGAGCACAGATACATATACGAGTTTCGGCTTTCTAGGGTTCACTTCAATTTTGATCCATCGACATGGCCAGTCCGATGACAAACTCGCTGATAGTCTTTGCTAGTCTTTGAGTTTTGAATTGGAAAAAGCTTTGTGGGTTTAGGCTTACCAGGGCCGCACCAGCTTGCCAATCACACGGAATCTTCTGTGTTTCAGCTGATTCCTCAACATCACCTCAGGCAGGAATATGGGGTCACCCAGCCTCAATTAGCAGCTATTCGGGCATCGAGTAGACCCGAAGCGTAAGGCCGAAACGTGCGAGCCCGGAAAGAGCCTAATGATCACATACAAGATCCTTCACCCGGTCGTCGGCGAATGGCTTACTGGATGATGAAAAGTTCACTTGAGGCAGCCCTTGATAGCCCCACTAGCTACTGGATCCTAACGCATTCCATATTGCAGTAGCGAACCTTGCGTACTTGAACTATGGCAACTCTAAAGTAGTGGACCTATGCAAATGTCTACAGCCCAGTCAGCGTTGCAAATTCGGGTTTGAATGAAGGTCACAAACTATATTGATGGCCTGAATGGTATTTGGATGGTTTGTGAAGGTCACTACCAAGGATTTTCCTGTTGGGTCATAGTAAGGATGTGGTACGGCAGCATATATCGAGCTGCCACTGGTGATTGGCGTTGCTTGATACAAGGTGACAGGGTCGGACCAGGGACCTATAATGGAATGTACAATTAGCTATCATTTATCAAACAAGTCAGATTTGCGAGACCAAGGAAAAGGAAGTCCGGGGGATCTCGATCTCTCGAACAATCCAAGCAAAGTATCCCTGGTTATAGGTTGGCAGGCTGGACTTACCCTCTGGCTCAGGTGATGTCTTCGCAAGTACCTTGCTGTTCATCCAGTTGTCTGTCGACCCTAGGAGTCAGCATGCCCCTGAAGCCTTCAAAAATGTAGCGGAAAGACGCACCACAATAGATGAACATGTAGCAAGCGTAATAGCTTGAGTAAATCACTTGGCCTTGATTGATCTGCCAGAAAACGCTCTCCTTTTCTCCAGGATTGCAGAGTCGCTCGACCTGCCAAGTGTCGCCGTTCCAGTACTCATAGCACGAGAGATCTGTAGCATTCTGCCAAGAGACTCTTGCTAAGTAGACAAACGGCGTCCGCTTCGCATGGCCGTATGCATAGATATAGTCGCCTGAACGAATGGCACAAACATCGCCGTACCATGGCTCCGTCTCACCATCCCACCTACATCGCATAGTTAGCCATGATCCATGACAAGATGCGGAAAGTGAGTTCGGGATGACGTGGGTCTCTCGAAGACCTCGAGCAAACGTTCTTGGTTATAAGTCGTAGGGGGAACCTACCAGTATTGACCCAGCCGCCGGGCTGCCGGTATCGGTGGGTAAGTGGGTGTGACATTCACTGATGCAACCCCTGCGCCAATAAGGTTGTTGATGCCGTTAGGGCGGTGATTGAGCAGGAAGTACACGATGCCTAAAGCTGTCAGCAGGCTTCAGGAGTGCTTAGACTTCCGCACCTTGTCCAGGATAGGTCTCAATCACATTCGTGATCCCAAGAGCATGAGTTGCAGGGTCTTCCCCGTATTCCGCCATAATTGGACAAAATTGCTGCGGATATCCTTGATCATTTAGGCCGATGTCCATGACTTCCAGTGGATCATGAGTCGCCAAAGCGATTGAATCACTAGTCATTCCCCGGAACTCATCGCCGTAGCTTGAGTCGCTGTACATGGTGTCGCCATAGCTCAAGAAGATGTTGTTCCCAATCCGGCCCTGGAAACCCAGATCTCGTTTCACAAATGTGTTCTTGCTATGCACATCGCCAAGTTCTTGGACTGCGCTTGTCGATATCGGAAGCTGACCCCTCTTATGGTGGTTGGAGATAGGAACGGCCTGTAATACATCAATTAGACCGAAGGATACGCAGATAAATATGAACCAAACATTTCAATTCTCACTGATTTCAAGTTCCAAGTGGGATAGGTCGTCCGACTCCCAAAGCCGAAAAGTCATTCGTACATAGAAAGGATAAGAGTGCTCATAGGAGAGAAAAGTGAGTCAGGAGAACTCTTGCTGGACCAAAGTACCACCATAGAGCCGAAAAAGGCATGTAACATGTATGAGAAATGACAGTTTCACTCCTACGGAGGCCCCGAATCATCCTTCTTTATCTAGGTCTTCACACCCAGCAAGAAGATGGGCTAACTCGATGCTTCTACCCAGCGGATGGGTGTTGTGGCGCATTTCCAGATTCTGCTTGGAAGGTGGAGAATCGCCAAGACAAGTAACAAAACAATACAGGGCAATAGTGCTCGATCTTGCTCTGGACGTATCTCCCCGCCCATTAAGAAACTTACAGGAAAGCACAGCCGATCTGCGGCAAATTGAGGTGAGCTTTGGTCATTATCTGGCCGCAAGCCTTCCGGTGCAAAATGGTTTGATCCATCAGACGGTGCTACTGACGAGCTTGAGGCGTTCTGTTTGAGACGCGGAACTTCAAGAATTCGTTGCTGAACCCAATCAGTAACACCTTTGCGGGCACTCTTCAGAAATGTGGAAGGATGATCATTTTCCTGTTCCATGTCTCTGGATTCGGTTGTGGCTTCGCACGTCGGGTAGGTAGGAAGATCCGTAGAAAGGAAACAATAGCTCCTACGACTCAAAGTTGGTTATGAACTCGAAAGCGCAACGAAAGTGGGACTCTAAGAAACAACTTACGACTAACGACAAAGTTGGCGACTGTATTCACTTAGCCTACTATCCGCAAAAATCAGCGAGATGGCATAACGGAAAGAAGCACGCAAATGAAGGAAGCGGCCTATGGGTACGATCACTTGCCTCGGAGAAGACTTCGGGATCCAGAATCAAATCACACTTGAATCGCGTGAAACATGTGCCAAGTTCTATCGAGCATGGACACCGAGCTTCTGGAGGGGGAATCACACCTTGAAGATTGGGCTAGGTAGGAAACATGTTCTGATTAATTCGTTATGGATAACGTAGTCACTCCTTTTATTCCCTCCTCTTCTGCTCTTTCGGTAGGAGAAACCAGGCAAGCTCCATTGCGATGAACAAGGCGATACAAATCGGATTCAGAACTACCGTGCCCAACCTCTGTGCCAGTAAGCCAGTAAGGAAAGGGGCCAATGCTCCGCCCGAGCTCCCCATCGACGCCACAAACCCCAAACTACTCATCTGGATACTCCGCGGTAGAAGCTTCGCAAACAACCCAGTAGCCAATGGGTACACAGGCCCTAGCAAAAGCCCCACAATGGCAACCGCAACAGCATCACCGACGACGTTCGGGACTAGCCAAATGAGTAGCTGGAATGCTACACATCCGATGACGAGCACTACCACCGAGATCCTTCCGCCGATCTTGTGCGCCGGTTGTACAAGAACAAACCGTCCAAGCGTGATGCCAGCCCAAAACCCGGACGTAACATAACCCACCCTTTTTAGGTTACCATTCCGATAGTTGAGCAGGAAAGAAATGACCCAGCCTGATATTGCAACCTCCGCGCCTTGGTACGCGAAAATGAAGAGAGCGCCGAGAAGTGTAGTTTTGTTCTTCAAAGCTCTCTTCAATATTTCAACCTTTGTAGTCCCTTGTTGCTCCACTGCCTGACGCGACGCGGTCCGCTCCAGGGCGGTCATAAGCTGGACCGGTGCCTCCCTTTCATACCCCCAGAAAGACCAGCCCATCAATGCGAAGCTTGACAGAGCGAGTGAGAGAGAAATGAAGTAGAAGTAAGACCAGTGAACTCCATGTGAAACCATGGCTGTGGCCATAAGCGGAGAGACGATACCACCCACGCCATAGAATCCTTGCATTGTGCCGAGAAAGACAGTGCCGTTGGCAAGGTTTACAATGAACTATCCGTCCCCTACATCAGCCGTAACGTCATAGAAATGTAGAATCAGCTATTGCCGATCCTCACCCGCGACTAGACTATTCTGAAACAATGGTCCTTAGTAGTTGGTATGGAGGGAACTTACTTCATTGTTCATCGCCAGAATCATAGCCATACCGAAACCCAAGAAAAAGAAGCTGGTGACCACCACGGGAAAGGGAGGGTTACAGACGAGTGCAATGTAGCCAACAGTCATGAAGCCAGTCGCTACCATGTATGCTTTGGCTCGGCCGTAGACGCTCTGTATTGCGTGGACCGATGGAGCTGCCGATATGAAGCCAATGGCATTTGTGATGAAGATTAGTGACACAATTGCATAGCCGACCCTGTAGTCCTTTTCCAGATATGGGATCAGAGCTCCAGGCGCACTATCATTGAGGCCGGAGGTGAAGAATGTGAGACCACATGCACCCACCCTCCACCTGTTCATCGGAGGGCTTCTGAAACTCTGGATGACATCGATGGCGTTCTCATACTGGGGGCTCGGAGGCGCCGATTGCTCCAGCTCCCGTGGCGTAGATGGAGTGGACGAAATATGATCGCTCGTCGAAGGCCCCGTAAGCTTCGTCCCCCATTGGAGATCATCAAGCTCGTGGGTGGTTGGAGAACGGTACATGGTGGTCCCATCCTTGGTGACCACCGCTGGCGGTGTGGCCAGGGGCTTGCTTGAGCTTTCAAACTCGATGAGAGCGGCCAAGTGTGGTGCCATATTCCAAGGTGGATAAAGAGCAAGGAGACGGAACTGCAAATGAGGCGTAGTTCTTGGTCAAGGCAGAATGAAGAAAGGACCACAGGGGAAAGGCAGGCACGGGGGGCGTAAGGAACAAAACACTAATGGTCGAGTAAGTCACACGTACAGCAGGCGCTTTGGTTTTAAATTGCCTCGTAGCACTTCGTTTGGATTACCTTGTTCAAGGAAATGACTGGATTTGACATGATGAGAGAATAGATCAGCGGTCAGGGGTCCTCGCGGGGCATCAGCGGTCAGCGTTCCTTGTGGGGCATCAGCGGTCAGCGGTCCTCGTGGGGCATCAGCAATGTCATGATGATGGTGAAAGTAAGCGGGTATTGTGTTCGTTGTGGAATATCATCTGTCCAACACACAACCTGGGAAAGTTTTCCATTGGTCCAATGGGTTCGCGATATCGATGAGGCACAGTCTCCACCAATTCTTTCAGGCCGTGACCGAGTCAACGGATTTGCAGAGGATTTTCCACGCTACTTTTCCGCTCTGCTGACAAAACCCGTACCTTCAAATAGCGCTTCCATCTCCACATCAAGCAATGCCCCCGCCACGACGGAAGTTGCAAGAAACTGTCGAGGCGACACTCATACCACCAGACACGTTAGCGTCATCCCAATGTATCGCACGTGTCATCAAAGCCGAGGGCAACAACCTTTACTCGGTCGAACTGCCCTCCACAAAGACGCTTCTCGTCGAGCTACCAGCCAGGTTCCGTTCTACGATCTGGCTCAAGAGGGGTGGTTTTGTCGTCATTGATACGAAGGCATTGGCTGATCGAGACAACAAGCTTGATGGTGAGATCGTCAATATAGTACGTGATGAGAGGCAGTGGCGTAAGGAGAGCTATTGGCCGAAGGAGTTTGTGAAGAAGTCAGCAGCTACGGGTTCTGATTCCGACGAGGCGTCGACGGTGGGAAAGATGCCGCCTTCAGATGACGAAGACGAAGAGGACAAAGCAAACGACGAGGAAGATTTTGGAGAATCAGGTTGACTTATTTTGACGATCAACAAGGACTAAAAGTCCTCCATTCTATCTCATTCTGAATGCGCCTTCGGCTCCTCTTCTTCAACGTTAAGCTCTGGCTCATACGCAGACCCGTACCAAACGCACGCAAGTGCAACCATCAACTCAACCACGACTGTAATCGAGCTGACCGTCGTGCTCGGATACTGCAGCCACGCAAACTCCTGCAACGCTAGATTCGCCAGAACTAAGATAGGGTGGACACCTGACCTCCACAACAGGTACGGCGTCGCCCACCCAAGATAAGCGTAGAACTGATAGTGCAGGCTCCTCGCACACAACAGTCCAATCGCCATACACCCTAGCACCGTATCCATCACAAAAGTCGGCGTGACATTCCTCTCATATTCCCTCTCCAGTTTATGGTCCATAGTCCTGCTATACTTGTGCAGAAACTCTCCCAACCCCTTACTGCTTGGCCTGATCCACCTCTGCTGCAAAAACACCAGCAGCAGACTCACATGCGCAACCAGCAAACTGCCCGCAAATGCATTCGACTCAAATACCTCCTGGCCCACAAAGCGCCAATTAACCGTCCACTTGAACAGAAACTTCCTCCCCAGGTCAAACGCGCGCGAAATGTAATGCCACCCCTCCCCGTCAATCACAAACGGGAACGAAGCCATCATCTGTACCATCCCGCAAAAGGCGCCAATAAACGCCGCCTCGCTGGTCCCGTGCCCCTGTAGCACAATCGCTCCGGCAGCCGGAAGCACAAGTAGCATACTCATCTTGACACCAAGTCCCAACGTAAATAGTCCCGCGCCCACATTCCACCACTTCCTCTGAAACGCGTAGATCATCCCCCACAGAAACGCCGCCACCCACGCATCATTGAACAGTCTCAGCAGGAAGATACTATGCAGTCTCTTCGAGCACACTAGCGTAGCAAGAAGCCACGGCGGGGCGCCGACGCGTCGGTAGCATGCCAGGACGAGGGCGACAGTGACGAGGTAGAGGGCCGCGAAAAGGATTTGCGCCTGGAGTAGGTTGGTGCCGCGGTCGGTGAGGTAGTAAAGGGCAGAGTAGATGTAGACGTGTAAGGCTGGGTAGACGAGGGGTCCAGTGTCGCCTTTGAGGAGGTGGTAGTCGGTCGTGCCGTTGAGAAAGAGGGAAACTTGTTGCATGTAGGTCTTCCAATCAATCTCGGTGTCTAGTAGAGCGACGGTCAGTCATGATATACAGGATGGCAGATTGACACGGCAGGCTGCGAGACTGGACTTCCGTTCACGTTCATTTGCTTACATGGCACTTTCCAGATGACGAGAGCGCAAAGCACGGTCTCGGCGAGGAGGAGGCAGTCGGTGACCCATCTTGAGTGCTTTGGGTTCGTCAGAATGTCGACGACAATATTGTAGTAGTCCATCGCTGCGGTCTGTACAGGGAGTGAAAACAGACCGAGACCGGCATCTTTGTTAGAGCCTTCCTAGCCCAACTATGTTAGCGCAGCCGCGGGAATCCAATTGGGGGGATTTCTACACGTGGTTTCATGACTAGAGGGGTGATAATGTTCTCTCTCTTAACGCTGTTCTTGAAAAGTAGAGTCGTAGTGCTCACTTTGCCCCATAACATCCATTCTCCAGGGCGCTCTTCTTGGATATGAGAATTCTGGTGTCCACTTCTATTTCTTACTGCGCAGGAGACTCACTTCACTTAAAACCATAGCGCAGATCTTTCTCAAGGCAGAGTAAGTTTACTTCGTTCATTTCGTGCAATTGTGACAGTGTATTTCGCTGCCACAGCTTGTGCTTGTGGCAACCGCCCGTCAAGTAGGTTTCTTGCTAGGCTATGCTGGACTTTCAGCTATTATGAGAGAAAAAAAGGGTAGTATTGTGAATAGCAAAGCCGGCCTTGTGTCCTATTCTCAGTCCGACGCAATGCTCTGGGTACCGTTTCGACGCCAATGAGAAGTTCATTCCGCCACCATTAATCCTTCCAGACTGACGTATCTCCGTCCTCGCAATTGAACGCCATACATGCCATTACCAATCCTCTGGTTTGTTCGCTACATATTTCACACTCCCGTCAATCAAATGTCCCTGTGTTCCAAGCATTCCAGCGGTCAATTCCCGCATGACCTGGTTGTAATTCGCACTCTTGCGAATGGTGCACTTCTTGCTCCCGCTCTCACAATGTGAGATCAACGCGGCCGTGGATTTGAATTTGCTGAGACAGCTTGGGCAGACGGCCTTGGCACCCACATGTGCACTGCTGCTTAGATGTTCTTGAAACTCCTTGGGTGTTGCGTATTTGCCTCCACATTTGGCCCCGGGACAGACAAACGCATTGATGAGGGAGTCGAAGTATTTCCATGGGTCGAGCGTTGATTTTGGTGCGAGTGCAGCGGAGATGGTGCGGATCCGGGCGTGGGGATTGTTATTTGGTGGGGGGCCGGCAGCGGGAATGGATTGAGATCGAGTAGGCAAGTTGGAGGTTGCAATCGAGACTTGACTGAGACGATCGAACATAGAGATTGGCTGATTCGGCCTTGTGCCTCGGCCGAGGTTACTAGACTTGTCGAGGGAGGAGCCACCGTCAGCATCATCAGTTTCCAGGAGCGGCGAACTTGACTTAGTGAAGAGGGAGATGGGCGCTGTCTTCGAATTCCACTGTCCTTCTGCAAGGGTGTTTGTCTTGACTTCTACATCGTCAAATGATAGTAGATCGTCACTTTTTGTCGAATTCTCAGTCGATGTCGATTTTGGAACTTGGCCCTGGTTTTGGGCGGGAAGACTGGGAAATTTATCTAGCGACAGAGCACCCATGGACTGTAGTAGCGGTCTTGGTGCGGTGTACTGGCCACTTGTAGTCGGCTGGAGAGGAGTCGCCCCAATCATTTCAGCTGTCGCGCCTTGCCAATCGAGGCCACTACTATAATGGTCGTCAAGAAGTGAGACTCCACCCCCGTTTGTATCAGTCTCAGATCCAACGCCGGCCTGGGATGGGAGTAAGGAGCGGGTATTGGTGGAGTCCAGGGCTTCTGCCCAGGCATCCTTCTCGATCTGCTTCTCTGCACGTCGCCGCTCGAAAACTTCCGCTGAGATGACTTCGCACTCGTCTTTCTCAATGTGGCTCATGAGGCTACCAGCTCTTGGGAAAACCATTTGGCAGCCAGGACATGGCAGGTTTTGACTTCGTTTATGGTACTATAATTCGGTAGTTAGTCACACTCAGTATCTTTAGTGGACGTTAAAGTTTGTTGTGGACTTACGAGCTCAACGTGAGCGTCTCGCCCAGCTTCGCTCCGGAACTCTTCACCACAAATGCAACATGCGACTAGTACAAGGTAAGATTGATCCTATCAGTGTATCGTAAGATTGACACATACTATGCTTGGGGTTATTCATTTGGTGGATGAGGAACGCTACGTCATCTTCGCAGTCGACATCGCATCTTTTGCAGTACTCATGAGCGGGTTCTTTGATCTTGTGTTGGATCATGGCTTCATAGGACTTGAAATGTCTGTAGCAGTCTTCGTAGCTGCACTTGATCTTGCCCGCCATCGCTCTCTTGGAATATCCTTGTAAGACTCTGAACTGGTTATCAGTCAGTTGGAGAAAATGGGTTAGGAAAGGGCCAAACCAAAAGTGATTAAGGAGATTAAGGAGATCAAGTATGAGTGCAAGGCCGTGATAGGAAGTTTTGGAGGTGTACTACTGAAGTAATCCAAACTCTGATTTGATCGTAAGGCTGAATTTGTTTGGCGGAAAAGAAAATGGAATCACGATGGTGCAAGTACGGGACAAGTTATCACGTTCCGCTTAGCATGTGGGTACGAGTCCCCCTCCTTGCGCGAATTGGAAATAAGTTAGTGTACATCAAGGCTTCACTTTGGTAGCATGGAGACGTTTAACAATCTACGGATCCGATGCAAATCGGTGCTCGTGCCCGCCGACGTACCAGCGAGACAGGTTGAAGTCATCAATGATTGATTTCCTAACTCCAACAAGCTGTTTCATGGCCAAGTGGCACACAAAGTCCCAAACATGATTCGTGTCATTCGGCCTTCCGAAACTTCATAATTGAATTCCATCTAAAGTGTCTGTACCATAAGAGAGAGGGAGAGAGTTTCAGGTGTAGATCTGCTCAGTCAAGGGATTCAACGAAAGCCCCTCCTGGGCAATATCTTCTTCCACTAAAAAGACCAGTGGCATTTCAACCAGCGTACCTTTCACTCGACTAAGCAGATCTTTGACCTGCTTGATTCCCTCCGGGCCAGGAGGGAAGTCGTCTCTCACAATGTGACCCCAAAGGTATCTCAAAGGCTGCGGGATGCCATGTTTGCCTTGGGCTTCCGCATCAGCTTTTTTAAAGTAATATTCATAAAACTCCTTGTACTCATTCCAATTCCGCACACTATCATCTGGCACAACTCTGAAGACCTGGCGGAAGATGTCGGTATTCTGTCGCGCTCTAGAATTCCACAAGCTCTGGAATGTATCAGAAAGTGGGTCTGCGACTACATTGTCTTCGGGCGAGCCCCAGTCATAGTTGTTTGGAACGCCAACAGGATCAAAGTTGGCATCTGGGCGTTGCATATCTTGCGGATGGAGTAGGCCAAGGTGTTTCCTAAACAGCTGTCGTCTCAAAGAAGCCGCGAACCGATTGGCTTGGAAAGGTCGTCCGTTCATGGTCGACTGAACGGGTATCTGATCTTCCACCACAATAGCAATCTCGGAATCGTGGGTTCCAAGTTGTGATCTGTCATTGAGATTTGCAGACCCACAAATTACAATGCGATCATCCGCGATGAGAACCTGCGTCTCGTTAGCAAAAAAGGTCGACTCTAACTTTGTCTCTTCCTGACCTTCGAGTGAATGTACAACTCCTCACTCACAAACGCATCGATCTCTGAAAGCTCGCCAGGATAGTCCCAGGGAACGTTGCGCAAGTCTTCTCCGCCCAGCATATAGCACTCGCTAACCGTGTCCCAACGGCCACTCCCTACACTGTATGGCTTTGTGGCGGAAACTTGGCGAGCGGCTTGCTGGTACTGTTGATACTGTTGGCCAGGATTATAGGGCCCGTATGCTCCGGGCTCCGCCTCGAGAGCGTCATCGTGCTGTTTGCGAGCATCCTCGTAATTGACTCCACTTTGCCGTTCAGCCAGCAGCATGGCGCTATTGTCGTTGAGACGGTCATAGTTGCGGAGATTGTAGAATCGAATATAGTCCAAAGGATTGTAGCCGGCCTTTGCGATCAACTCCATTATCGAATGTCCACCGCGATTGATAGAATTATACTGAAATTCCATAATGGCACGGGTGCCTAGGGCTGAATCGTCTCTCAAATCACCGGCAAAGCCTGGTACTGATGGAATGATCACGATGACCTTGTACTTCTCCCCTGCCCTTGCCGCCCTCAGGATCCTATCCACGAGAGCTTTTCCAATCTGATTGTAGACCGGCCTCTGCGAATCGCCAGTAGCGGTGATGAAGAACTGGTTTTCGATGTACACAAAGTATTGACTCCTCTCAATGGCGCCGATGTAGGCATCTTGAATTGAATGCTCTGTTGGTATGCCTGCGCTCCATTTTGTACAGCTTCTGACGATTTGACATTGCATCACTGCAGCGCCTTGTGCAAGGGGCCGCCCATACTGGTCAGTGCCGCCCGAAACCTTGCCGTGGACACTGCGCAGCTTCGTCTCAACCTTGTCTGAGATCATGCTGGTGATGCCGGTTAACTCGCCGCCCAATCGTCGACCTTCGTCGCGGTATCTGCCGGCACCTCCTCCAAATCCTTTCCCGCTCTCTCTACGATCGTCATAGTCCTCAGTGTACTCATCAAGTCCACGACTTTGCTGTGGAGGAGGCGGAGAGATGCCCTGAACAGGCGCTGAATAAGGCACATACGACTGTTGTGAAGGAGGCGGAGGGATGTTCTGAGTTGGCCCTGATTGAGGCACATATGGTTGTTGTGAAGGGGGCGGAGAGGTGCCCTGAACAGGTGCTGGATAAGGCACATACGACTGTTGTGAAGGAGGCGGAGGGATGTTCTGAGTTGGCCCTGATTGAGGCACATATGGTTGTTGCGAAGGGGACGGAGAGGTGCCCTGAACAGGTGCTGGATAAGGCACATACGACTGTTGTGAAGGAGGCGGAGGGATGTTCTGAGTTGGCCCTGATTGAGGCACATATGGTTGTTGTGAAGGGGAAGGAGAGGTGCCTTGAACAGGTGCTGGATAAGGCACATACTGATGTTTCGGAGGCGGAGGGATATCCTGAGTTGGCCCTGATTGAGGCACATATGGTTGTTGTGAAGGGGAGGGAGAGGTGCCTTGAACAGGTGCTGGATAAGGCACATACTGCTGTTTCGAAGGAGGCGGAGGGATGTCCTGACTTGGCCCTGATTGAGGCACATATGGCTGTTGTGAAGGAGGTGGGGAGATTTTCTGAGTTGGCGGCGAGTGAGGCACATAAAAAGAACCTTGACCAGCCACACTACCTGGTAGTTCAGCAGTTGCAAAGTCGTGCTGGGAGTGAGTAGGAGTTTCATACCCATATGGACTAGCTTGCTGAGGAGGAGGGGGGGAAGTATGCGGTGGACCCCCTGGAGGTGGAGGCGGGAAACGCTGTTCTCCTTCAACTCCACTGAAGTAGCCTGGCTGCGGTGCCTGTGACTGGGGTTGCGATTGATGTGCTGAATGCGGAGGAGGCTGCGGCTGGCTTGAGGCCTGCCATGACGGCACGGGAAGCCCATAAGGGTTCTGTTGCTGCTGTTGCTGGTAAGCAGGCTGAACTTGAGGTTGAGGAGGTGGAGCACCGCTTTGCCAGGAAGGTTGAGGTTGCGTCTGAGGAGGTGGAGCATTGCTCTGCCAGGATGGCTGCGATGACGCACTACTTCCCGGCGGAGGCGGGCTACTGCCGTAGGAGGAATTGGGTCGCGAGGTAGACGTAGCGGCCAAGGATGGATTTGAGACCTGTGGCTGTAGTGTATTGTATTGAGGCTGGTGGTGGCCTCCACTTGGGCCCGTAAGGGAAAGCCGGGAGTATCGAACGTCTTTCCGGACGTTGTACTTTTCATCATAGATGAAGTTCCACCGATCAACGAAATGGCGCCGCAGATCTTGCACACAAGGCCCATGTAAGCTTACAGAAATGTCAGACCAGCCCATACGAGAGAATTGTCGTCTATCGAGCTTATTTTGGTCTGGATTTGCAACGTCGCTGAAATCCATTATTCTCGCATTATTGTAATCCTGGCCAGGGTAAACAGTCATATTGAGATCGCTGGGGTGGACGTCAGCAATAGGATGTTGGTAAGTGTCCCACCTTCCGAAGCACAGATCGAGTCCACCCATAAAGGCGATGTTGCCGTCGATTAGACAGAGCTTTTCGTGATGCGCCCAGTACAGGATCACATCATCTGACATTCCATAAACACCCTTCAAAGCGTCACCGCCCATCTTAGACAGCTTCGCTGCATCAAGGGACAGATTTTGAAAGGACGAGGTCAATGATGACTCAATTGTTTGCGCATCTGGCAGATGATCGGGATGACGGAAAACCGCAATATTGGGATGGAGGCTTTCGAGGGCATGCTTGGTGTGACTCGAGGATACTGTCGAGGGTGGCACGATCAGCGGATTCTTGGCTTCTAAGTATTGCTTGAAGCCGCCGTGGCCAGCAGACTCGTCCAGACTAAGGCCGAGGTGATCGCATCCGTTGATCATGAAAGGAGAGAATGCAGGTATTCCGGGAGATTCAGGGATAGAAACTTACGTGACAGTGCTTGAGTGACCTGCCGTATATGTTAGTCTTTGGTACAGAGGTATGCCACTCGGAACGTACCTCTTTGTATACAATGACATTGACCCTTACACCCCGTTGAGCCGCTTGCTGAAGCATTCGATCTAGGCGATATTGTGCATTCTTGGCTGGAGGCCTTCTGAGATACAACTCCGGTGATAGCCACCCTATGAGCCTGTTAGTGACAATGTCTTGGAAGTGGGGACAAGACGTACAGTCCAGGATCCATATCGACTCCCTGGCTCCTTCGAGAGCTTTTGAGACTGCCCACATGTAAGAACAGCCATCGACATGCCATTTTACGTCGTTGCCATCTTTCGGCGATGCGAAGCTACCGAAACGATTCCTGCTAGCACCTTCTGCGCCGTACCCGGCTGGTCCGGCGTATGTTCCGTATGGCTGTGGCTCGTAATGGGTACCCAGTTTTCCCGCAATATCTGATCCAATGCTAGATATAGCTCCATGGAGACCGTCGAATAGCTTCGAGGCCAAGTCTGGTTTCTGTTGTTGGCCTTGGTAGGAAGAATATGGAGGTTGATTCTGTTGGCCGGGATTGGCATTCTGCAGGCTGGTAAGCATCTCTTACTCACGCAGGATATAGCGAATGAGAGCGTACATAGCTGGCTTGGCCATATGGAGGCTGGTTGGCGCTGTAGCCTTGACTGTACGGCTGCTGCTGGTCGGACTGCGGCCCGACGTTGTAAACTTGACCTCCCGGGCCCGTCTGCTGTTGCTGTCCATACCCATATGCTTGTTGTGGTTGCTGCGATTGCTTGTATTTTCCTTTCAAGTAGTGAAATGCATCACCAACGATCCCACGGTCTCCTTGATCACCGACACCTCTGCTCTGCTCGTATTCCTCTCCATAAGCGGGGTCGTCTTGTTGGTTCGACATGTTTGGGAGGTGGATGAGCTCAATTACGGCTATGAAGGTGGGAAGAGGAGTTTGAGGTGGTTGTGTACTTGGTCAATCAGATGCTAAACAAGTCACATGCGGTGTCGGTAGGTGATGGTCAGAGTTGGGTGCAGCTCTCTCAACAGACTTAGGCATGCTTCATGCAGGCTTCGTGTTTGGCTGAATTCAGCTTCCGTTGCGCATTGGGCTTTTATGTGCCCCGCGTCAGAGCTAGTACCGAACCAGGCCCCCTTGGACGGAAAAGTCTTCCCAGTGTTCTTCAGCTTCTTCCATGCCTTCAAGGCCCTGGCTATTCATGTGATTCAGCTAGCTTGCTATCGAGATTTACTCATTCCAATGGAGGCCAAAGTTTGTGACGCATTTCAGGCTTGCCACTTCACTCTAATGAGTTCAAGCTTTAGGGCAACAAACATTGGAGGACTCCAATACATCAAAATATACCGACTTCCTACCAAGACCCTCCAACCACCGAAGAAAAACTGATTCTGCGATGTACTCTAGCATGCCGTCGATTTTGAGATAAGGCAAAAGCTCCCATGTTCTGACACCTTGATATTCCGCGGAACTGGCAACACATGACGTGGCTTCTAGTGTCTCTGGAGAGGGGCGATTGGAAGAGTCCCCCGCACCTTGACGGACATACATACCTATTTAGTGACTCCGTCAATGGGGAGTAGTGTGCCAGCTTGGGCTTTATAAGCTTCTCAAAGACAGCTGCATACAAAAATTGCCCCTCATTTTCGTCCTCTTTCCCAACTTGCAAGACTCCCATTGCGATCACGAAATCACGCAGCAATCCGCCAGCCCATCCTCCCGAGAGGATTCAACAGCACATCTCCCAATATGTCGCTCACGACTCTTGACGTGAGCTGCCCATATCTTTACTAGCTTCATGATAACAACTAGAACCAACAGGTGTCGCAACATCCTCTCCTCCCTACCTCGTCTTCCACACTTTTCGCGGCCAAGGTCAAAAAGCAGGTCTCGTTCGAAACAATTGCCAAAGAGATTGGGCGCAATGAGGTCGCCGTTGCCGCTATATTTTATGGGCAAGCCAAAGCTTCACCAGAAGATATCACAAAGCTTTCGTCGTTCCTCGATATCGACCACGCCACGCTCGAGTCGCAGCTTACTGGGTTCCCAGACCGAGGCAAAAGTGTGGAAATGCCACCGAAAGAGCCGTTGATATACCGACTCTATGAGATTATCCAAAACTATGGATACGCATATAAAGCGGTCCTGAACGAGAAGTTTGGTGATGGTATTATGAGCGCGGTATCCTTTTCCACAAAGGTTGAAAAAGAAACTGATAAGGATGGCAACAACTGGGCTGTTATTACCCTTAGAGGCAAATGGTGGGTCTCATAGCGTCTACCGTTATTGGGGCAATGCTAATTGCAGGAACAGGTTGCCATTCTCCCGATTCTAGATCTCCATAGTATTGTGGTAGAGCAGGACAATAACAACCTTACACGTCAAGAGCACCAGCCGTTCCTATTGTTCTTCTTGCCACCCACAGATCGCAGCAACCGCTAAGAAGAAGGGCAGCCCCTCTTCCGCCAAGAGCAGGGGCTATTTTCTCTTGAACTGGAGTGCTGCTAAAAAGGGGAAACTGTTCTGCGCCAATGGCGGGCTTTGTGTGGGGGGGAACAATATGAAGCGAGAACAATACTAACACCCACTCCAGCGAACCATTGGGCCGGCTATTTCCCTTGCCTTTCTGGACCGTGCCATTATGTTCTGTTTCTTTCACTAGGGGCCGTTGCTCCTCATATTGCCGTTTTGTCATTATTTTGCGGCACCACAAAGCGAACAGGTTGATCCAATGGGCCATTCAGCCCATCAAATCTGACTACTTAAGAGCAGTGATGCCTTCCGTCCTTTCCTCTTTTCTCAACAGCTAACGCACTTTCTTTCACATCCAACTTAACAACTCGAAATCTAGACTTTCCAGTCAAACCCAAACCCAAACCCAAACCAAATACGAACACAATGTCTCAACCATACTTTTTCTGCGCTGTTATGCGCAGCCATATAAGCAACGCCACCGTCAACCAGAAATCGCAGCCATACTTTTTCTGCTCCGTCCAAAAGTCGCAACCCTACTTCTTCTGCTCTGTCCAGAAGAGCAAATAGAGCGTACTGATTACTTGCATAGAACGATGAAGGGGCCAGAAGATGTCCTCCACGACATGCCTTCGCGTTGCTTAGGGCCAGTCAACTTCAGCCATTCAACGATGAAGTTCCCATGTAGGCGAGTCGTGTGCAGGGAGATCATGGAGACAACATCCAGGTAGCTTAGTTCACGCATCTCTTCCATTCTTCAGAGACCACTATTTGACACATCCACACGCCATTTTGCCACAAAGCATTGGCCTTTTTTCCTTACGTCCACACTCTAGGATGAACTGCACACGCGCATTTCCCTGAGAGGCCAGCATTCGCTGGAGTATAGGTCAATAAACAAATGCCCAAACTGATATTTGTTCTTTCCCAAAATTCTCCGTCATCTGGTGCCATGCTAATACTGAAGCTGGCTTTTGATCGATCATAGTAGCTCTGATGCCTTAATATGACCATGTTAGCCTCCTTCAAGTGCTAGGGCAGAGCCAGAAGGTGAGACATCCCGTTGTCTTCTAGCAATCCCGGGCAAAGATGAGAACGACGATGAGATGGTGGTTCCTAATACATTGCTACCCTAGAAACTCAATACTGCACTGCTACACCCTCTCCACCGGACCAAAGCACCGTCAGAGCATACGATCAACGTGAACTAGATAATGACGAGGAAACTTAAGTTCCCCGCACTGTGCGGCGGCTTCGGTACCTGACGCCGTCCCAAAACAGGTAAGTCCGAGACGACATGATCCCATTGGGCTGGGCAAAAACGGGATCGTTTCCCTGTGACCGAAACAATGATGCCACACGAGGAATTTCGCCATGCAGGCACGAAGCACCTCCCCCATGGAGGTGGAGGTGCCCCGCATACAAAGACAGCCTCTAGACAGGTGCGACGCACACTCGCCATCGACAGCAGTTTCCCTGAGGGACAAAGCCAAGATGGTGTTGTTTAGATTAGCCTTCTTCGCTCTCTTTTCTTTCCTTGTCGCACAAGCCTCTGGATTGACTATTGGCCGTAACCCCAAAGCCGTCATTGTACCGTACAAAAAGGCCCTTCTCCAAAATCTTGTGACATGGGATGACCACTCGCTGTTCGTGCGCGGCGAACGCATTATCTTCTATTCCGGCGAATTCCACCCGTTTCGATTGCCAGTTCCCGGCCTGTGGCTGGACGTCTTCCAGAAGATTAAAGCTCTCGGCTATTCCGGCGTCTCCTTTTACACTGACTGGGCACTGCTAGAAGGCACACCCGGCGTCTTCTCTGCTGAAGGTGTCTTCGACTTCGAGCCATTCTTCGCAGCAGCCTCGGAAGCCGGGATCTATCTGCTGGCAAGGCCAGGTCCATACATTAATGCAGAAGTGTCTGGTGGAGGCTACCCAGGATGGCTACAGAGAGTGAAAGGCATATTACGAACTCCAGCCCCAGACTATCTCAAGGCAACGAATCTGTACGTTCAAAGAATTGGCGAGATTATAGCCAAAGCTCAAATCACAAATGGAGGACCAGTCATCTTGTTGCAACCGGAAAATGAATACACACTAGCTGTGCCAGGTGTAGACTTTCCAAATGGCAACTATTTTGCCTACGTTGAGCAGCAATATCGGAAAGCTGGGATCGTGGTGCCGCTCATCAGCAATGATGCCGCTCCTGAAGGTATTTTTGCCCCCGGAAGTGGCACGGGTTCTGTCGACATATATGGGCATGATGGGTATCCGCTCGGATTTGACTGCGCAAATCCATACACATGGCCTGATGGGTCGCTTCCCACCAATTACCACACGCTGCACCTAGAGCAAGCTCCTACTGGTCCTTACGCTATTGTGGAGTTTCAAGGAGGTTCTTTTGATCCATGGGGCGGCCCAGGCTTCGAAAAATGCA
>Ga0335072_10002952_pt1 | contig 25986 bp, 16 predicted proteins | sample Lox_Sample_21_FD_206725 | JGI IMG/M metagenome (GOLD analysis project Ga0335072, IMG submission 206725) | Soil microbial communities from Loxahatchee National Wildlife Refuge, Florida, United States - Lox_Sample_2.1 | ecosystem: Environmental > Terrestrial > Soil > Wetlands | place: USA...
CGAGGCTTACTCTTCGGTTTTCCCCAGTGGCGTGATCCCACAAAGCGCCTGGTCGACGCCGGCTAAAGCGCTGCTCCGCTACATTCCAAGCCCCAATCAGCTGGAGAATTCCTTCTTCACCTCTGCCTACAATGAGACCCTTCGCGATGACAAGGGCGCCCTCCGAATCGACGCAAACAGCCGGTTTGGATCGGTCGCGGCATACTATTTCCTCGACGACTACTCGCTAAACAATCCCTATCCGACCGGGCAAGGTGGGGCGACAGTTCCGGGCTTCAATGCCCTGACACTCGGCCGGGCACAGCTGCTGAGTCTCGGGCTCACCAGCGCCTTCGGCGCGAATACCCTCAACGAATTCCATTTCAGCTACATGCGTTTCGCCAACAACGCCGGCGAGCCCATTGGCGGTGTGGGCCCGAGTTTGGCCTCTCAAGGTTTTGTTGACTCAACCGGCGCGCCCGGTATCGTGCCGCTTGCGGCGAACATAGAAGGCGTCGAGAACGTCTCATTCAACGATTTCACCTTCGGTGTGGATACCACTGGCCTAACCCAGGCGAACAATACGTTCCAGTGGGTGGACAACTTTTCCAAAGTCATTGGCAAGCACACCTTCAGGGTCGGCGGTGAATTTCATTTTGACCAGATCAACACTCACCCCGATGTCATCTTCAATGGCTCTTTCCTGTTCCAGGGCACCGAGACCGGAGTGGACTTCGCCGACTTTCTGCTCGGGGTTGCAAGCAGCTACACGCAGGGAGATTCGCAGCCGTTCTACAACCGCAATCATTACACCGGCTTGTTCGCGCAGGACAGCTGGCGAGTCAAATCGAATCTCACGCTCAATTACGGTTCGCGCTGGGACGTGATTCCACCCTGGCAGGAGAAGTACAACCAGCTTCAGACTCTGGTTCTCGGCGAACAATCACGGGTTTTCCCCGAAGCGCCGGCAGGGCTCGTATTTGCGGGCGATCCCGGTATTCCGCGCACTCTTGCTCCAACGAAATACGACAGCGTCGCTCCACGGCTCGGTATCTCCTACTCGCCGGCTTCGAAGAATGGGTGGCTTGCAAGAATTCTCGGAGAACCCGGGAAGACCGACATCCGCGCCGGTTATGGCCTCTACTACACGGCATTTGAAGGCTTGTCGGCTGGGATCATGAGCGCCAACCCACCCTACGGATACACTTACTCGAGCCTCGCGCCGCCGATCTTTGCCACGCCCTTCGTGACAGCCGCAAGCGGGCAACAGGTCGGCCCCCAATTTCCCTTGACTTTTCCTCCGTTTGGAGCTTCCACGGCTAAGCCGAATTCAAGTGTCAACTGGTCACAATATCTGCCCATCACCGGCGTGCCGTCCTTCTTTCACGGCGATGTTCCTCCATACTCAGAGAACTTCACACTCTCACTGGAGCGGCAAATCGGGCAGAGCACCTTTCTCAGCACCGGCTATGTGGGGACCGAGGCTCATCATCTTTTGGTGCTGATCTCGGCCAACCCTGGCAATCCGGCTCTGTGCCTGAGTCTGAGTCAAAAGAATGAAGTGATGCCCGGTACACCCACTTGCGGGCCGTTTGGTGAAAGCGGCACCTACGCCACGCGGTCCGGCTCTGTCATTCAGGGTACGCGAGAACCATTCAGTTCCCAGTTCGCGGCCGTTACGTACCAGAAGACGATCGCGAACTCAAACTACAACGCGTTTCAAGTTGATCTTCGCCATAATTCGGGGTCACTGGAATTCATGGCGGGCTACACCTACAGCAAATCCATCGACCAATCGTCGAGCCTGGCCGAAGCCGTAAATCCGGTAAACCCTGCTCTCAGCAGAGCGCTTTCCGCCTTCGATATGCGCCACAATTTCGTGGTCAGCTACCGATATCAACTGCCACTGAATAAAATTTTCCGGGAGGAGAACTTTTGGACAGAAAGCTGGGCCATCTCTGGTTTAACTCGCTTTGCAACCGGTTTCCCTGTGACGCTCTACAACAATAACGACACTTCTCTGCTCGGCACCATACCAAACGGGATCAACAACAACGGCATCGACACGCCGAACTTGGCTGCGGGCAATCTCGAAATCAATAACAATCCGAGGAATGGAAAACCTGCGTTCAATACCGGACTCTTCAGCCTGCCGGCCCTCGGCCAGCTGGGCAGCGCACCAAGACGATTTTTCGACGGGCCAGGAATCTATAACTTCGATATGGCCCTCGAAAAAAGCTTGAAGTTATCGGAATTCAAGTCGCTGCAGTTTCGGATGGAAGCATTCAACGCCTTCAACCATGCTCAGTTCTATGGTCCCGCGGCGGTCAACGGTAACATCACAAGTGCCAACTTCGGCGAGATCGTTAGTGCGGCTGCTCCCCGATTGATTCAATTGGCTGCCAAATTCGCGTTCTAGACGATCGGCCCAAGAACTCAGGAGGACTCTCGATTCCTCCTTCGATCAAGCTACGCGGAAGGTGGCGTAAATAATAAACCCTCTCCTCAGTTGGAGGAGAGGGTCATTGCAATCGGAACCCTGTTTTACTCGTCCCCGTCCATCTCACCGGCGGGGGCTGGATTGTTGAAGTCACTCGGCGGGCGAACCGTCTTCTCGCCGGGATAAGGCCGCGTAAACCCGGTGGCCTCATACCAGTTCAGATGGTTGACGGTATCTGGGTCTTCGGAGTCGGGCTTGGTCAGTGTGCCGGCGAAGATCTGCGCCTTCTTCTGGAGCCAAGCTTGCCTCAGGGCCTTGATCTTCGGGCTGTCCGTTGGAGTGTCTGTGGTGGCTGAAACTCCGTCCGTCAGCGGAATCCGGTTCGGGACGTGTGTCCACGGCTTGAAGTTGTCCGAGGGCGGCGCGCCATTGACGAAAGCCGTCCTCATCGGCGAAGCGACGAGATCGAACTGATTCATCGGCGGCAGACCGAGGATTTGCTCCATCGTCCGCGTCATATTGACCTGCGTGTAGTAAGTGTCATCGGTGGGTCCGTACTGCTTTACGTACGGGCTGACGATATAGCCGGGGCTGCGATGACCATCGATGTGATCGACGCCGTTCTGCGCGTCGTCTTCTTCGACGAAGATCGCCGACGTCGACCACACCTTGCTGTGGCTGATGTAGTCGATAATGCGCCCAATAGCCAGGTCGTTATCGGCCTGTTCTGCCTGCGAGGTTGGCGGGCCACCGGTGTGGTCGCACATGACCCACAGAATGCTCAACGCGGGCACCGTACCGTTTTTCACGTCATTCTGGAAATCCTGCTTCCAGACATCGACGCGGAACTGGTCAGGGATGCCCAGATCGAATTGCGGGAAGTTTGTGATCAGGTGGTTATATACAGCGGGCAGAGACGACTGCGCGTGGACTGTGTTCTGGAAGTACAGCGTCTTCTCACCTTTGGTACCAGGTGATGCGCAACCAGATCCTCCCTCGAAGCACTGCGAGTCGGCGTAGAACTGGCTCCAACTCGGTTCGCTGGTCGACCCGCCCGGCTGTGTAAACGTATCGTTCTCAACGTATTCGCCGTAGATTTTCACGGGCAGACCCGCGGCCGCCGCTTCGGAGAACAGGAAGCCCTTGTTCTGATAGGCGAGTGCATCGCCGGCGTTGCCCCCCGGATAGCTGCGCACCCAGTCTGGCGACTGGATGTCGTCCGCGTACGGAGCCATGCCTTCGGTGATCCACTGGTGGCCGTCCGCCGACTGACGGCTCGGATCGTAGAAATTGTCGAAGAGCGGGAAGCGCTTCACCAGTTCGTGCGCGTTCGGTGTGATCGGAGTGCCTCCGGCTGCGGAGCCGTCCCCGAACACTGCCAACGACGGGTCGCCATTGCCGGCGGCTACGTCACCCAGGATCTGATCGTAGGTGCGGTTTTCACGGACGATCAGGAACACGTGTTTGATCAGCGATGGACTGCCGATCTTGTCGGGGATTGCAACGGGCTTGGCATCTGGGCTGCCACCGGAAGCAGACGCGATATTCTGCGCCAGATCCCAGTGGTTGTTTACGAAAACTTCCTCCGTCATCGTCGCCAACGTCGTAGTATCTGGAACGGGAACGATGCTGACCGTGCCATTGTCCTGGTGGGTGTTGTAGCCGCAGACTCCATGGTCGCACTCGAACGAATAACGCGCTCCGATGCCCTTGTCGTTGGCAACGATGAGCTGGTTACTCGCCGCGTCGAGCACGACCGAGGCCGGCGCGTAGGCTACCGGGATCATGCCCATGACCGGATTCTTCGCGCCGTTGCTGAGGTCGATCACACCGATCGCGTTGGCGTTGTAAAGCGCGACATACGCGACCCCTTTCCTGGCGTCGACCGCGATGGAGTTCGGCGCCGCGCCATAGGCCGCTTCGCCTGAGCCCGGCACTCCAATCGGCAGTCCAAGGTCGATTGTCCGATCGATTTCATTGTTAGCCGTGTTGATCACCGAGATGTTATCGCTGTAGGTATTGGCGACTAACAGATAGCGTCCGTAGAATGCCATCCCCGTCGGGTGCAGACCAGTTTCGATGTTAGCCCTTACCTTCATCGAGGCCAGGTCAACCACAGAAACGGTACCGGTGATCGCGGCGCCAACCACCGGGTCGGCGACGATTTCAGTGCCGGCAGAGTTGATCTGAAAGTCTGCCTCTGTCGCGGCCCGGCCACCTTCGTTGCTAACGTAGGCGGTCGTGCCCGTGCTGTTGATCACGACGCTGTGCGGAGCGTTGCCGACGCGAATCTGCTCACCCTGTACCGGTGGGTTCGCCGTTATGTCGATCTTGGTCAAAGTATCGTTCTGGTTCAGCAAGGCGTAAGCGCTTTTGCCATCTCTTGAGATCGCTACGCCGCCGGGATACGAAGTGCTCGGAGTATAGAACGAGCCGCAGGGGTTAGCATAAGCAGCTGGCGGGCTGTTCGGAAAGCAGGTGATAAAGGAATTGTTCGGGGGCACGCTGACTTGGGCGTCATCTTCGAGCATGCCGTCTTCATCTACCTTCGCTATCGTGACATTGCTGCTGTCCTGGCTGAACACCAGGTACTTGCCGTCCGCCGAATAGGCGATCCCGCTATAACTGCCGCTCGGATCTTGCCCTGATTCGCCGGAGGGGATGTAGTTTTGCACGACAACGCCGGTGGTGGTGTCGAACACCTCGACGGCTCCGTTGCCATCGGATGTCGACGTACCCATGGTAAGGACAGCAGCGGTGTGAGTGCGGAGATTGGGGTTCAGCGCGATCGCCTTCGCCCGGACCCGGATGCCGAGATCAACTTGGATACCGGCTGGATTGATCACCTGGCCGGAGCTGACGACCCACGAGCCGTTCGGCTGCGGGCCGACGACATAGGTCGGGTACGGCTTGGATTGAGCAGCGGCAAGCGCAGGGAAGCTCAGCCCCGCTGCCAGCAGAGTGGCGAGCGGGCGCAGACGCTTCATCCGACGCTTATTTCGAATGTTTCGAGAGGTTGTTCGGGACATGTATCGTTCTCCTCCTTGGAGTTTTTTCCCCACACAACGGCCGCACGACGTCAGGGTTAAATGCGACCAGTGCCCCTGCACATCGTGGTCGCCAATCTTAAGGAGGACCTGTTACGCGGTGATGACCCGCATGTGAAATCTCGGTGACATGAGGTTGAAGTTTTCCTCAGGGACGCCCCCATGCGCTCATTTTTCCAATGCGATTCTTTTTGCTAGGTCAGCTTCAGCTCGAATTACGATCGGGCGACAGGCGGGTTCAGTTCTGAATCCTCGTCCACGAGCGTGCGCAGGGGCCCAAGCCAGGGTTCGTACCGCCGCCAGCGCGCCACCGACGTGCGATAGATCGGCTGCCGCGTCTGCCACTTGCTGGGAGTCTTTACCGCCCGCGGATTCGATTCGGGGCGCAGGCACGCATCGTCCCACGCCAGGCCGCAAGCCGCGATGATTCGTCGGATCACTGGTTCGGGCTCACGGGTCAATTCCTCGTAATCGACTTCGAGGAAGCGATCCGCTGGCAGCACGCCCCGCCAGTGATTCATGAGGCGCTGATAGCTGCGGAAATACGCGACCAGTTCCGCGCCTCCAGTAGAAAACGCCAATGTCGGATGGAAATGGGTTTGATGAATCGATAGCGCCGTGTCGACTGCCGCGCGGCGGCAATGGATGATGGTTGCACGCGGGAACGTCACATGGATCAGTCCGGTCCAAAGAAAGTTGAACGGCATCTTGTCAGTCACTCGCGCCGCTTTCGGGGCGATCGCGCGCAGCAGGCGGAGATAATCTGCCGCCGCCTTGGCCAGGAACTTCGAGACCTGACTCTCGGTGGGAGCGAGGGGCTTCTCATCCCCGGCCGCGTCAGCCCGAAGCCACGCCGGTCCACGCTCCAGCCAGAAATTCAACTCGCCACCGGCCCCGACCTCCGGATGCATAGAGATGATTTGCTCGACGAGAGTTGTGCCCGACCGCGGCATGCCAACGATCAGCACCGGTGTTGCGTCGCTGCTGCCGAATTCCGCTCCCCGCGCGATCCATTCGGGTGTGCAACGCGCGATCAGCCGGTCGATCTCGAGCGAGAACACAGCCGCGTCGAACGACGATAAGCCGCGGCGTACAGCGTCTGCGGCATCGAAATGTTGCATCGCCAGGGCGTAGTCGCCAAGATCCTCTGCTGCCTTGCCGATGGCCAGGTGAAGGCGTTGGCGTTGCGTCGCTTCCAGGCCCGGCGTTGCTAACGCGGCTTGCATCCGTTGCAGCAGACCATCTTCATCGCGCGTGACAGGACGACATCGGACCAGATCGTAGTAGCATCCCGCCAGCAGTGGCGCGATCGTGATCGCGCGTTCGAAACACGCGCGGGCCTCGTCGAAACGGCCAAACTCAGAGAGCAGATTGCCCAGCAGATCATAAGCCAGGGCGTTCCGCGGATCGGCTACCAGCGTCTCTCGCAGCACCTGCTCGGCTTCCTGATCCCGATCCTCGATCAGCAGCGCCCGCGCCTTGCCCAGGCGGCCGAAGCTGGTCTTGCCTCCACTCGCCGACGCACGCCGGAAACAGCCGATCGTCTCGTTCCGATAACCCAGTATGTAAAGGAGTGCGCCAGCGCGGAACCATGCCTCGGTCAAGGCTGGATCCAGCCGAGTGGCGACGTCGTACGCAACCATTGCCTCGCGGATGTTGCCCAGCTTCTCCAACGCGATCCCGAGGCGGAAATGAGCGTCGGCGTAGCGCGGGTTGCTGGCGATGGCGCACTTTAGGGCCGCTACGGCATCGGGCAGGCGTCCGATCTCAAGGCAGGCGAGGCCGAGATCGTGCTGGATCGCGGGGTTCGTCGGCTGCAACAGGGCTGCATCGCGCAGTGGCGCGATCGCATCGCCCGGTCGTCCGGCCCTGAGAAAGTCAGTAGCCAGCGTAAGCAGATGCGCCAATGGCTGCGGCGCGGCTGGGTTTGGAGGTTGGGACATGGCGCGAAGCTACGTGGAAGCTGCATCGTGGCGGTCACGAAGCGCAGCGTAATTGTTTGCCCGACCATGATCGACGAAGCGATAGAAATTTGCCAGAGGTCATCTTGAACGGGTTCGACTGGTTACAGCCACCAGCGCGCGTGCATCCCACAAATTGGTATCTGCATCGCGCCACCGCGGTCCCTCGCAACTGCAAAGAAGCGTAAAGCTCCTTGGCTTTCATGAGGGTAATGGAACAAGCTACACTAGCTAGCGAGCGCCTTGCCTCAATTTGCGTTCAGCTGAGTTTTGGCGTCTGACTACGCTTTCCATCCTACGCCCCGGCTTTTCGGAGATTTGTCGTCATGCCGTCGACACGAATGGTTTGCATTACCAGCAGGGCATTGCTACTTGGACTTCTCATCCCTGGCTCGGTAATCGCGCTGGCCCAGCATGGCGATCGTGCTCCACGCACGGTCCTCACTCGTCCCGACGCTGTGGACGAAGCGGACTCGCTGAAAGATTTCCACCGGGCTTTGGCCGTGCAGGCAACAAGCACGCAAATCGCTGAGTTTCAGGCATTGCACAAGACCACAGACTCCGCCAAATCTCAGATTGAACAATTCAGCGGGCATGCACAGCCCGGAGTTTCCACCGCCGCGCTCGATCAGGCTCTTGAGATGGCTCGCACTCAAACCAGGAATTTCATCGACGGCTTTTCCGAAAAGCAGAAATCCGGTCTCAGGGAGGAGACGCGCCTGCTCGATCGCGCCGACAGTGCGCTTGCCGACCATCAAAAAAAGTTCGATCAGGCTTTCCAGATTACGTCCACGCCATCTACCGACCTTGCCGAGAACGGGAGCAGCCTCGACAAAGCGCTGCAGGATTTTTCCTCGCAACAGCTCGCGATCGCCCGCGACATGGGCATCGTCCTCGCCAACCCTCAGGATGTCACTTTCAACCTTCCGGCGGTCAAAAGCACAGTCGCAGTTGCCCATCAGCCCTTGCAGTTCATCGTTTCCGGCATTCTCTCGCAGACAGGAAGCGACGCCGGCAAGCGCACCTTCCGCCTGGAAATTATGGGCGATCTCACCGACTTTCAGCAGAACATCACCGAGGTGCTGCGCACGGCTGTGAACAGCGGCAGCGCCTGCGGGGAGCGGCTTTCCGTGCTTCGCGCCATGCTCGTGCCCTCCGTTCCAGATGGCAGCCTGAACTTGCAGCTGCATTATGAGCGATGGGCGTGCCTCCCCATCGGCGGGCAAACCACGCCGACCGAACTGGCTGAAAACGATGGCAGTGTCGATATCCAGGTGCATCCCGTCGCCGTTCCGGGAGGATTGCAAGTCAAAACTGATTTCGCGCGCATCGATGCCATGGGAATCATGGCCGACTCCCTTCGCACGGGCGATCTCGGTTCGAATCTGCGCCAAAGAGTTGCGCAAGCTTTCCTTGCGGCCATGCGCACCGTCAGCGATTTTCAAACCGCTCTGCCCCCGGCCCTGCAAGGGTCCGCAACGCTCAAAACCGCTAAATTCGAAAACGATGGCGCCGACGATCTCGAGCTCATGCTGCAGGGCGATGTCCAGCTCTCGGACGAGCAGGCCAAATCCTTGGCCACCCAGCTCAATCAGACGCTGTCAGCGGAAGGGAACGCAACCAAGTAACGCTGCGAATTCCCAACCTCAGCAATTCACATGGCATCATCAACGTTGCATTCTCCTCCTGAGGCGGACGCTCCCTCTCCGTCCAAAACCGTTGAGGGAAGCCTCGGTTAAGTCATGCTTTGAAAGGAACGGCCTTCAAGGCCGTCCGTAAAGTCAGGCCCTTTTGACGCGGCTTTAGCCGCTGAGGAGCTCAATCAGAGTTTCCTTAGGTTTTATCTGATCCGGCTTTGGACAAAAGAAAAGCCCCGGCAGGTTTCGATGCTGCCGGGGCAAAGAACACGCGCGAACTTTACTGCGGCGTGAAGTTCTGGTGGTAGCTCAAGCTGATCACGTCCTGGAACATCGGCGTTCCAGGCGGCAGGTTTTGAGGGTTCAGGAACTGCGTGTCGAAGAAATAGTTACGCGTTGGCGCCCCGTAAACCTTCGTACAACACTTGAAGGTGCCGGTGGCATACTGCGAATAGTACATGCTGACCAGCGAGCCGGAGTAATTAACTGTTGATCGACTCTCCAGGTAACGCAGGAAGTTGTGCATGCCGCCGTCGGTGCCGAAGTCCTGCGCCGCGGTATAACCAGTTGGATTCGGGAAGGGAATACTCTTACCGGCAGCAATCGCCAGCCGGTAATAGCCCTCATTGTCCTTCCGATTACTCATGTCGCCGGGATAGAGGAAGCTCTCGACGTCAGTCCAGCCTTGGTTGGTTGGAGTGGTGAATCCCGACGGCGGATTCGACAGCAGCGTGACCGAGTCGGCGATGACGGCGGTCGCGGAGTGTATCGCCCCGGAGTAGTTCGCCGGGCTGCCCCACAGAGGATCGCTCTTGCCGGTGTTGTAATCTCCGTAAATGTAAACCGGTTCTTCCGAGGCGACGGTGAAGCCGTTACCGGTTGCTGTGGTCGACCCGGGGTTTGGTAGATAACTGGTAGTTCCGTTCATGCCGCCATCCACCAGGCGGAGCACGTGACGCGGACCGGTCACCATATTGTTCTGCGGCGATCCGGAAAGCATGACCCCCGCCGTAGCATTGCTGTAATCGTATACGGAGGGCCCGTAGCTACCGCTATCGTAGTCGCTGTTGCAGTTCAGCTGGTTCGTTTTGGTGGTCACCGATTGAGCGGGCATGGGGTAGTACATCTGGCTCATCTTCTCGGTGCTGGTGGTAGTGAACCCATACCCTGCCCCGATGTATGCGGAGCCCTGAGTGTCGAGGCCACCATCTCCATTCACATCTTCCGGCGAAAAAGTGTAGTACCCGTTCGGTTCGAGCGAGTTGTCCGGAACGCCGGTCGATGAACTGGAGTTGATCGTATCTTCCAGCCCCGACGATCCCGCCATGCCGTTATAGAAGGTGGTGTAGGGAGCATGAGCATCGGCGCGCATGCCGCGATGATCGGAGAAGTAAATGATCCAGCCGTTATTATTTACCCCGTTCATGTTCGTCTGGCTGACGAGATTGCCGGCCCCTGCTGAGTAAGGCCCACTTGATTTGTGCTGCAACCACAGCCACAGATTTCCCACATCGAGTTCAACGGCGTTCATGACTCCAACCGGGCTGCACGGAGTGTATTCCGTGTTTGCCTTGGTCGAACTGGTTGTGGTGTTGGTGGTTCTGGGGTTGCTGCCGTCCTCGCGCGGTTCGCCTTCGCGAGAGTCATAGAAATTGATTGGAATCCAATTGTAGGCGGTATAGCTGGTATCCTTGCCCGAGTCAGCCGCGTATGCGCTGGTGACAGCTGTAACCTGTTGCTGCGTTTGCTGCAGGATGAGAATCGCCGGGCTGATCGGGTTGTAGCACTGTCCGGCTGGATAAGTTTGTCTAGCGTAAGGAGCCGAACCCGTCCAACCGTAGAAAGTACACGCCGAGCCCGTTCCCCACGGCGACGTCGGCGCCACGTCATAAGGCCGGCCAAAACCATAGCCTAGCCACTGCGTCGTGACTCCGACCCAGGCACTTCCGTTGTAGTATTCCACGCGTATCCACATGCCCGCGGAAGTTGGCGCCGCGTCGTAGCCGGTGCCGGTGGCGCTGCCGTTCCCCGGACCGCTCCCCACAGGACTGGTGACCTGGCCAAGCAACGGCCAAACTTGCCAGTTATACGACGTGCCGGCGGAATACGGATTACCGGGCGCCACCCAGCCGTCGTTGGCTTGGTAGCTCGAGTTGGCCGTCGCGAAGTACATGTATGAACTTGAGGGAGCGCCGTTGTAGACGAGTGGTACACCGCCGGCATTCGCGCTGCTGGTTGTCGCGGTACCAGTGTCCGTTCCGTATTTATCGCTGGGCAGCGTGATCTCCACGTCCTGTCCATCAGAAAGCGCGGTCGTGCCCCGTTCCGGATGCAAGTCTGCGATCGTATCGGCGATCAGAATTCGGATATTGGCCTGCTCATACAACCGCGATTGCAACAACTCTTGCGAGTCGGCGTTTGCGCCAGCGAGCTGCGGACGCCGGATCAGATCCATCGGACCAACATAGGGCGATGATTGCTCAAACGGCAGCTTTAGATTTTTCGCCCCAGTAAGGCTCGTTTCCAGATATCCATCGAAGCCGGTCGAATAGGATTTCCATGTTCCCGCGGCGCCCCCGCCGTCGTCAGGCCCCGGTGCGGTTGGCGCCGGGGGCGATGGGAAACCGCCCGTCCAGCTACCCTGCGTGACTGCAACGCAGTTCGTCGCCGGTCCCGCTCCCGGAGCTGCCGGACAGGCATTGCCGGCGGTGGGAACGTAGACGGTCCCGCCGTAACCGGAAGACGTCAAGTGACCGTTTTCCAAACGGTCGAGAATAATCTGGTTGTACGCGGCAACTTTGTCGGTAAATGTCAGCGTGCTTCCGGAGGCCAGGAACAGATTGCCGTTGGAATGCACGCGTCCGCCAAAGTTAAACGCCGGGCCGGCGAAATAGTCGCAATCGCCATTGCAGAAAATTCCGTATTCGAACGCCGGAACCAGCGCCACTTCGACCTGGCGAGTGATGGAGGCCGCGGCGCCCGCGCCACCCGTCGAGCTCAACGCATCGTTGCGGGTTGCGATCACGTTCAACGTATAGGGAACGATGTTGGCGAACATGCCCGAGTTTTCGCCCGCTTGCACCACCGCCGTGGTAGCGCAGTTGTTAGGAGCGCTCGCGCACGACGTGCCAGTCAATGAATTTGCTGCCGGCCACTCAATCATTCCGCCCTCCATCGTTGCCGACGGAGTCGGATAGGAGTAGGTGATATTCGTGATGGGAGAGCCAGCGATGTTATTCGCCCAGGTGGACTGGTTTGTATAGATGGCTTCGACATCCGCTGCCGATGGTTGCGAGTTCGTCTGATAGAGAATGTCGAGCTGAGCCGTCAGGTTTTCCATCTGGGCTTCGGCGGCGTAGTAGGCTTCATTGGCTTCGAGATCACTACGTCCCATGCTGGTTTCACTGCCCACCAGGTACAGGATTCCGACGGCCACTCCTGAGAGTAGGATCGTCATCATCAGCGCCGCAATTAAAGTGAAGCCGCGTTGTTTTCTCATGCTCATTCCCATAGTTCTCCCCTCAAACGTCGTCCCGTTTCGTCAGTTTCCACAGGCGTTGGACTGGTTACTGTAGCTATTGCAGAAGCTCATATCGCGCGCGGCGACTGCCGTGGCCAGATACATGTTTTGAGACTTCCTGCCATTGGGGGTAAGGCTTTCGCCCATAATCCAGAGATCGACCTTTTGAATCAGGCTCGGCAATTGTCCCGATCCGATCGGATCGACAAGATCCGCGTCCAGATAGCCGGTTTGCGAATCGACCAGATCGTAGGCGACTTGCAGATTGATGATGTTGTCGGCAACGGGCACGGGCGAGAGTCCGTTGACCTGGCGCATCAACCGGGGGTTCTGTATCGTTCCTCCCGCCGCGGGAACCTGCAGGAAGTACGTCACCACATTCAGGCGGCAGACGGTCATCGAGGCGCCGACCGCGCCAGCGGCAGCAGCGACCGTCGACAGGTCGTTATTCCCCGTTGCCTGATTGAAATTCAACTTATCGCTGGCAGCCATCACGATTCCGCCATTGCCCATGGTTGGGGTCCCGGTGATCTCACCCACTGCCGTCGCTTTCTGCACGGGTGTATTGCCGTTGATAGCAGCTCCCGGGCCGACCACTGTGAACAAAAGAAGATCACCAAGGTTAAGACCGCCCGCCTGCGCGACGCTCTCAGGCAGGGTTGTGTCGGGAGCAGCTACCAGGGCTACGTTCACAGTATTCGCGTTCGCGAAGGTGAACGTGAAGTTGTTCAAAAGAAAGCTGTAATCGCAGTAAATCGAGGTGATGCTCGCATTCGGCACGGTCGAGGCATCGGCGATGGTCGCCCCATTCTCCACCCCGTTTTTGGGGCCCGGGATAATTCCGTACATGTAATTCGCCGTACCGGAGGGGCTGTTCGGGTAAGTATGATTCACCACGTAGCAGGTCCCGGTCTGGTCGCAGCCGTATTTCGAGGCGCTGCCGCCGGAGACAAGCTGCAGTCCGCCGGCGGGCAACCCGGCTCCGGCGAGGCTGATGTCCTTGGTCATCAACTCAATCGCCGTTCGCATGTTCGCCTGGGTTTCCGCGCGCTGCGTCACGGCGAAACTGACGTCCATGCCTGCTTTAAACAGGCTGGCGATGGAGAGAATTACCAGAAGGCCGATGAAGGAACCGATCATCAATTCCAGCAGCGTGAACCCGGATTGGGATTTTGCCATTTGCATCTTCGTCCTCATCGACTAGTAGTAAGCAGAGATCAATCCATTCGTGGTGTAGCTGTGCGTGCCACCGGCCACCGAATAGGCGACCGTCACCGTCACCGCAACCATGTTTTCATTGACCGTGCCGTCGGGCAGCAGCACCTGCGTGATGGTGATGGTGCGGGTGAAATTCCCCAGACTCATCGTGACATCGTCTGCCGTGCCCAGAACTCCATCCGGCCCGGGCAGCACCATGCACTCCGCCCCTCCGTTCGGGCAGGTCGCGCCGGAAGCCGTGGTGCACGCCACATCGTCCGTGGTGCCGACCATGCCATCAGGCCCGGCGCACAACAGAGGCTGCGCTCCGACTTTGAAGATGCCCCCGCTCGAAGTGTTGTTGATGGAGGCAAAGCTGAATCCGGGCTGCTGGCTGTTGCGGGCGGTGTAAATACTCTCCATCGCCTCCAGCGCTTTCTGCCGGGCGATGAGGTCATATTCGCCATTCTGAACCGCCGACATCGCAAACGTCAGACTGGCGATGACGGAGAGAAGTCCCACGGTCATCACGACCATGGCGATCAGAGCTTCCAGCAAAGTGAATCCGCCCTGACTGGATCGTGTTCTCACCCGGTTGTTTTTTGCCATTTTCATTTTCATTGCTGCATCCATTCGGCGCCCGCTCCCACCTGGGTCAGGGTCCAACCGCGAATCCTCCCGGTCGTGCCCCAGACCGTGATCGCCCGCGATGAGTAAATGGGATCAGCTGCGCGCGTCATGTAGATCACGCCGCTGTTATAGTCTCCCAGGCCGTTACACCCGCCCGCCGTATCGCGTATGCTGCCGTCCGGCATAAACGCGAGGGTCGTGCCTCCGCCTCCGGCTCCAGTCGGCAGATAACCGAAATCGACAGCGACAGCTCCAATGCCAAAGCCGTCGGGCACCGTCGCCTGCGTGTTCGGAAAACTGCCGCGCACGGCGTAGGTGATGTCGCTCGGTATTTTGTAGCTGTTGACCGCCTGGATTGCCGGGCATACACCACCGCTCATAGGCGGCTGCCACTCAACCTGAATCGTTCCCGTCGCGGCGTTGAAAACCGCGAGATACTCGTAGCTCTGCGCAATCGCCAGATTGCGTGTGGTGCGCAGCGTCGACAATGTCGTGTCATAGGCGTCATCCAGATGCTGGCGGCCGGAAAGCGGCGTCATCCAGATAAAAGCAAAGCTGGAGAGAATGATGATGATGGCTACCGAGATCATCATCTCCAGCAGCGAGAACCCACGGTTTGGTTTCGAAGTCATAAATGTCTTTCGTCGGAGAGAGCGGATCGAGGGACCGCCAACTTTCCCCAGTTTGTCCGTGCGTCCAAGCGCGGTCGGCACCTTTCCCGGCGAATCCGCAAAGCCATGGACTGAGCCCATAAACAAAAAGTAATCAGCGCGCGCGATGGTCCTCGCGTCTCCCTTCATCGTAGGAACGGGTCCAAACCGCGTCAAAGCACCACGGTTCAACGCTGGCGCATTGTCCTTTTGTTATCCGTGATGGTTACTGGTGTCACGCACGCATTGCCCGAGGGCGGCTGGCCACGCCTTTCCCGCGTGACCCTGGTAACTTGTGGCGGAAACCGCGCGAATCCTACGATGGGAGCGGCTATGAATCTCTCCGCCCTGTTGGTGTGTACGGACCCGGCCGCGGCCGGAGTGCTGCACCGCGTGCTCGAAGAACTCGAGATCACCGTCGAGTTCTCTACCGACTTCCCACGGGCGGGCATACGCCTCGCGCAAGACCGCTTCGATGTGGTCATCATCGAAAGCCCCTCAGCCCGCGAGATCATCAGTTTGCTGCACGAAACCCGCGTCTCGCGCCTGAACGACTCAACCTTGGCGGTAGTGGTGGTTTCGGGGCAGGAATTGACGCGCGAAATGTTTTCTTTGGGAGTGAACTTCGTCTTGTATAAGCCGGTTGCCTACGACCGCGCCTTGAGCAGTCTGCGCGCTGCCCGGGCCGTGATGCGCAAAGAAAAACGTAAGACTGCCCGCGCTTCGGTGCACGCGCACGCGACCGTCGACTTCGCCGATTCGCAACACGACAACGCCACGCTGGTCAATCTCGCGCAGGATGGCATGTCGGTGAGTTTCGGCAGGAAAGTTCCTCCCACCGGCAAAGTTTATTTTCAGTTTCAATTGCCCGGACAGAAGTCGAGCGTGCGCTTATCCGGACAAGTTATGTGGCAGGATTGGAACGGGCGTGGCGGCATTCAATTTATCGATGTGCCGAAAACCTCGCGCCGCCTGATTACCGACTTCCTCGAGGCAAATCTGCCGAAAATACACCCTGCCGGCAAGAATGACGGCGAAGTCGATATCGCCGATTCGCAAAACGAAAAGATCAGCAGCGTCGCGGTCGAGATGGAAGACCCGCTGCCGGTTCTGAGCGCCGCCGAACAGATCCAAGGTCGTGCTCATTCAACTTCGAACTACGCCGCCACCGCTGCTCCGGCCCCGATCGCCGAAGACGACAATCGTCGTGCTCAAACCCGCTATTCCTGCCGGCTTGGCGCTGAGGTATACCGTACCGGCACATCCGTCCCAAATCATTGCTGCCTGACTGATCTGAGTTCGGGCGGATGCTATCTGGAATTTACTTTGCCGTTTCCTTCCGGCACTTCAGTCGAAATTCTTGTTCGAACCTACGAGATGAAGCTGCGTCTGCGTGGCGTAGTCCAGGCCTCGCATCCCGGTTTCGGCATGGGCGTGGCGTTCGCATTGAATACCAAAGAAGAGCGTGGCAACGTGCAAAAGCTCACCGATTTCGTCGCCGCCACGACTACATCTACGAATTAATCCGATTCCGCGACTCGCAAACTCAGGACTCACTACTTCACTGCCGCTTCTTCCATCACAGCCTTCTTGAAGTAGTCCAGCGACCATCGCAGCCCCGTTGCTAGATCAACTTTCGGTTCCCATCCCAGCAACCGCCGCGCCTTCGTGATATCCGGCTTCCGCTGTTTGGGATCATCCTGCGGCAGCGGCTCATAGCGGATCTTGCTCTTCGATCCCGTAATCTCGAGCACCACCTTCGCGCATTCCAGAATCGTGAACTCGTTCGGATTGCCGATATTCACCGGCAGCGGCTCGTCCGATTTCGCCAGGCGCATGAATCCATCAATCTCGTCGCTCACGTAGCAGAAGCTGCGTGTCTGGCTGCCGTCGCCGTACACCGTGAGATCATCGCCGCGCAGCGCCTGCTTCATGAAATTGGGCACGACGCGCCCATCATTCAGTTGCATCCGCGGGCCATAGGTGTTGAAGATGCGCACAATCCGTGTATCCACTTTGTGATACCGCCGATACGCCATCGTGACCGCTTCACTGAAGCGCTTGGCTTCATCGTAGACCGAGCGCGGCCCGATGGGATTCACATGTCCCCAGTAGGTTTCTTTCTGTGGATGCTCCAGCGGATCGCCGTAGCACTCAGATGTCGACGAGATCAAATATTTCGCGCCGTATCTGCGAGCGACATCGAGAGCGTGAAACGTGCCCAGCGAGCCGACCTGCAGCGTCTCAATTCCGTGAACGCTGTAATCGACCGGGCTTGCCGGACTGGCGAAATGAAAAACGTAATCGACTCGGCCGACATCGAACGGCTCGCAAATATCTTGTTCGACGAACTCGAACGCCGGCTGATTCTTCAAATGATCGAGATTCGCGAGTCGTCCGGTGAGCAGATTGTCAACCGCAACCACGCTCCAGCCCTCGCCCAGTAAGGCATCCGAGAGATGCGATCCGAGAAAGCCGGCTCCTCCGGTAACTAGCGCACGTTTCTTGTCCATTGAAATATGTTAGGGCGGTAGGCTTAAGCGTACCGCGGTCGTGCAGCGTCTCGCGGCGCACAGACTCACACTCATTAACGCAGGCCGGTGTTACTCATGCGCCTTCTTGCCATTCTTCAGCGCACCCGCAGGCACGCCATCCGGATGCGATGCCGCCCGCCCCACGCTGTAATAGGTGAAGCCTTGCGCGGCCATCATCTCCGGATCATACAGATTGCGCCCATCGATCACGATTGGATAGCGTAGTTCCTCTCTCAGCCGCTTCAGATCGAGATTCGAAAACTCCTCCCACTCGGTCAGAATCAGCAGAGCGTCGGCATCGTGCGCCGCTTCGTAAGGCGAGTTCACAAAAATGATGCCCGAGCTCATCACCTCTTGCGTACGCTCGATCGCAGCCGGATCGTAGGCTGTGACTTTGCTGCCTTCCTGCAACAAGGCTTGCACAAGAAAAACCGCCGGCGATTCCCGGATATCATCCGTTCCGCCTTTGAACGCCAACCCCAGCACCCCCAGATTCTTTCCCCGCAGGGTCCACAACGCGCTGCGAATTTTACGCAGGAAGCGCTGCCGCTGCTCTTCGTTGATGCGCATGACTTCATCGAGCAGCCGGAACTCATAACCGCACTCGCGGGCCACGGCACGGAACGCCATCACATCTTTGGGAAAGCACGAACCGCCATAGCCGATGCCCGGATTCAGGAATCGCGGTCCAATGCGCGAGTCGGTGCCGATGCCATGCACAACCTGGTTTACGTTCGCTCCCACCGATTCGCACACGCAAGACACTGCGTTGATAAAGGAAATCTTCATCGCCAGAAATGCGTTGGATGCATGTTTGATCAGCTCCGCGCTCTTCGTGCTGGTCACGATGATCGGTGCCGGAATCGAGGCGCGATCCGGTTGCGGAATCGCATCCGGCCGTTCGTAATAGGTTCCGCTGGTGAGAGGCTGATAAATCTCCCGCAGCACATCCGCCGCCCGTTCGCTATCGCAGCCGATCACAATGCGATCGGGGAAGAGAAAATCGGTGACCGCCGTCCCTTCACGCAGAAACTCCGGATTTGAAGCCACATCAAACATCTCTGGATCAGTTCCGTTCCGCAAAATAATCTTCCGCACCCATTCACTCGTATAAACCGGTACCGTGCTTTTTTCGACAACGACTTTGTACCCGTCGATGCCGCCGGAAATCTCGCGCGCCACCGATTCCACGTAGGACAGGTCCGCTTCGCCGCTCTGAGTCGGCGGCGTGCCCACTGCAACAAAAATGACCGAACTCAGGCGCACTGCTTCTTCCAGGTCATCGGAAAACGTTAGCCGCTGCCCGCGATGCCGGCCGAGCAACTCAGGGAGAAACTTTTCGTGAATCGGCACGTCTCCGTTACGTAGAGCAGCTAGTTTCTTCTGGTCGTTATCGACCAGGATCACGTCGTGGCCAAGGTCGGCAAAGCAGGCGCCTGCTACCAACCCAACGTATCCTGAACCAACTACCGCGATTCGCATGTCTCAGACTCCTCGTCGACTACAGATCAATAATAGATTTCGTAGGAACGCTTGTGCGGGGAAGGTCTAGGGGGAAAATCACTTCGAATCTAAGGTCAATCTTGGTCAGATTCTAGCAGCACCAGACTAGCATGGCGAGAAGAGAAAAGACTCCAACATTATGTCTCTGTCGCTCTCTCTCTTTGCCGTTTTGGAACTGACGAAGGTGCTAGAAGATCGATCCTCCGGCCTTCTCTGGAAGCCGAAATCAGCACCCCGAGCCGTTTCTGGCGCGTTTCCTCTCTTTTTGCGCTAACCACCCAGAACCTCGCTGTTCTCCGATATCCCGGCGGCTGCGCTTCGAAGAAAGTCCAGGCGCTCGCATTGCTCCGAAACTGCTTCTCGTGCTCGTTCGCCCAACCAGCTTCACGCCGCTGTTCATAAGAATATTTGCGTCTCTGCTGCTCCGCTCCTTCAAATGCTTTGATTCCAGACGACTGCATTCGTCCGCCTCGGGAAAGGTCCCGCACGCGCTGAATGTTCACAGAACTCCATTGGCTCTTTACTTTCCGGGGCGTGAACCGAATGCAATACGCCTCGGCGCTGACGCTCTTGCGCACTCCATCAATCCAGCCAAAGCAGAGAGCCTCATCGAGCGCCTCCGAATACGTGATGCTGGCCCTACCTGACGATTTCTTGTAGAACCCCACCAGCAACTCGGTGGACGCGGCATGATTCCGCTCCAGCCACTGGCGAAAATCCGCCGCGACGGCAAAGTAGACTGGACCAATCATGAAGCCACTCCTTCGTAAAGCGCGAACTGTTCGCATTCTAGCGTCACCGCGAGGGCAAGCCAGCTCAGCATTGGACGGCAGGCAGGTCTTTTCTCCGCTCCTCTATGGTCGACCCACCGCTATCTGGCTATTCCCATGGCACTTAGGACGTATTGACAATCTTCGGTTTTGGGGGGAAACTCCGCACACGGCGCAGTCTAGTCACCCAGGCGCGTCGTTTCCAGTTCCCAGAGTAGCCAATGGCCGTACCCGATCCTTTCAAGCCGATGCCAGCCGCGACCGGGATGGTGCGCGCTCCGCAGGAATTCGGCTTTGAGGCCGACTTCGCCGATCTGGCTGCCCGCTTCGCCGCCAAAAGCGGTGGTGGGCTCTCGCCGGAACTCTCTGCCGAATTGGCCCTCGAAATCGTGCTCAACGAAATTGTGGAACAAGCCTGCCAGATTACCGGTGCAACGGGCGCAGCCATCATTCTCCACCGGGATGGCGAACTCTCATGCCGCGCCAGCAGCGGATCCGCCGGGCCCCAACTGGGATCGTGCCTCGACCCTGCCGGACTTGCCGGGGAATGCCTTCGCTCCCGCAAAACTCTGTGGTGCGACGACACCTTTACCGATCCGCGCGCTGAGTCGGAAGCCTCGCGGCAGTGGGGCGTTCGCTCTGTCGTGATCATGCCGCTGCTTCGAAACGACTTGCTGTTCGGGCTTTTCGAACTGCGTTCGACACAACCGTATGCGTTCGGGGTTCGCGACGAACGCGCTCTCGAGCTGCTCGCCGACCGCACTGTCACCAACCTTGAGCATGTGTCCCAGTCTCCCGACGCGCCACCCGAGCCCGACGGACCAGCCGCGGATCTGCAGGAGGAGGACCTGCAACGAATCGGGCTGCAGGATGTCGAGCTGAAAAACGGCGCCCTCGAAAGTCTCGGCCTCTCTACCGCCGCTGCTAGCCAACCAGATTGGGCCCATGCCGCAGCGTCGACTTCGCCCATCCGGGATTTGCCCCCGGAGTTCGGGCCTCCGCAGCTCGATACCGCCAAAAATGAAGTCTCCGATGCTCAGAGGAATGTTGCAAAAGGTTTCGCTCCGGGCGATGCCGAAGCACCGGCCGCATTTGCCAACCTGGAGCCGGAAGAAATCGCGCCCGAAAAAATCGAGATCCTGCTCGCCAATGCCGGCGCGATCACACCCCAGTCGTCGCATGCTTCGCCGGACCTTGCACGAAAGCAAGCACCCCGGCTTTTGCCCCCCGCGGCAGAACCGGCAGCGCCGAAGCCGGTCGACTACGTCAGTTGGGCTTTAGGATTCGGCGTCGTTTCCCTCGCCATTCTTCTCGGACTCGTCCTGGGCCAGCATTTCTTGTTGAGTCACTTGTACGCGCCAATTCGCGCTACATCTGCCGCTCCAAATTCAACTACAGCGCCACAACCGGCAGCCGGCTCGAGGCAGGCTGCAAGCGTTATCCCGGTTCCCGACCAACCCAAGTCGTCCCCGAAGATCTCGCGTCGGGAGCGAACCTCGACTTCGCACGAGTCTGCATCTCGGTCCGACGAAGCCGTTCCTCCCGGCGGATTGGTGGTATCTGAAAACGGCAAGGAAGTATTCCGCTTGCCGCCTGCCAACGTTTCTGGCAATCCGCCAGCCCACCAAGTCGTTCAGTCAGCTTCCGAAGTTGATCCCGATTCCTCATCGCGGCGCGTCGTCGATCTTCCCGAAGCAAGTGCGCAGCGTGAAGTAGTGTATCGCTCGGAACCGCAATATCCGGAAGCGGCGCGCGCCAAGAACATTCAAGGGCGGGTCGTACTCGAACTCCACATCGGCACCAATGGTTCCGTTCAAGATGTCGAAGTTGTCAACGGCCCACCGATTCTCGCGCAAGCGTCGACGGACGCGGTGAAGCAATGGAAATTCAAGCCGCGAGCGCTGAATGGAATTCCAGTCGAGATGCAGACCCGCGTCACCTTCGACTTCAGGCTACCGCAATAATCCCGGCCAGCGGGCAAGAGGCGGCAGCGGGACGAAACGGTGCCAATGGCCGCTGTTGGATTCCCGAAACGGCGCTCCGAGAAAATTACGGTTGGCTTGGATCAGACGCAGGACTGTGGGTTTTGATCCGCAATCGCCTGGCTTCAAGAATCGACGCTGGCTGTGACTGTCATTCGGCAGTGATGAGACTCGGTGCTATCGTTGCATGGGAGGACATAGGAAATGGCATTTCCTGATGATGATCCCACGGTCCAGCACGGTGACCGTACAATACAACTGATTGACTGGTTGGTCGGCCGATTGGAAGAGTGTCTCGGCGAGGTTCTACCTCTCCAAACGGATGACCTTTTGAAAGACTATGCGGAGGACGCTCGTAACTGCATGACGTCAGCAATCCAGCAGCTCAGCCTTGCACGCGCGAAGAAGGAGCAGCAGCTCGGTCGCACCAGCTAGACACAAGCCAAAATGAGGTTGCGCCTTAATGGATAGTTAAGCCGTCCATCTCTGCCAAGGGTTTTGAGCGCTTGATTGCACTCATTCTGGCTTGGCTTCTGGCGGTCAAACGGCGCGAGTTTCTCGCTAAGCGCTCCGTGGTAACTGCGCAGTGCTCCCCGTCACACATACCAGTGATGCTCGATACCGCAACTTTTCAGAAAATACTCCCCGACAGCTTGCACTCAGAATGATTTTGAAAACTCGCTGAGCATGGACTGCGCCCAGGTCAACGACGGCGTGGCGGAGTAAGCCGGACGTTCAAGGCTGGGAGCTAATCTTCGGAGGCTCGTAAGAAGCGCGCCGGAAGAATGATCAGCGAGGGTCCGCGGCTTGGGCGTGCAGTAAAGACTTCAGTGTCCGACCCGCCGAGCCATCGCGTCGCCGGAAGCTTTTCCCTCGCCGGATTTTGCCTCTGATTTTGCCCGCGGACCTGCCGAGCTCTTTTTGCCGTTCACGGGACTCCAAAGCCTCGCGTCTGCATTGCCAAGCGCATACAGCACAACTTCCACGCGGCTCGATACTCCCAATTTGTCGAAGATGCGGAACAGATAATTTTTGACCGTGTGTTCAGTGAGCTTGAGTTTTGCCGCGATCTCGCGGTTGGTCAATCCTTCGGCGACGCAGCGCACCACATCGGACTCCCGCGCCGACAGCGGAGCATGCTCCAGGTGCTGCAAATTGGCCATCCCCGGCTTGGTCAGCGCTTCCAGCAGAAAATGCAATTCGCCGCTGCTGGCCCACACTTGTCCGGCATGCACGCACTCGATGCACTTGGTGAGCAGCCGAAGCGGCTCGGTGCGGCAAAAGATCCCGTGCGCGCCAGCCCGAAATGCCTGCACCACCGTCGCCGGCTCCGAACGATCGAGCATCACGATCACTCGCGGACCAGCGGCCTGCGACCGCAGATTGCGGATCAATTCAAAAGCCTGCCCATCATGCCCCAGCTTCGAGCTCAGCAGCACAATGTGCGGTTTTTCCCGCTCGGCCAGCTGCAGAATTGCATCTTCGTTCGAAGCAGCTTCCATCACCTGCAACTGCTCGTTCTTGGCCAAAGCTTCGACTAGCAACTGCGTGTTCATGGACGTGCTGTCGGCTGCCAGAACCCGCAATTTGTCACAAACCTGATTCCCGCGAGAGTCCATAGAAGCGGTGCAGAACCACAGAACAGCGATTGGCGTCGGCTGGCAATTCCCCCGTGCAGACGCGCTCGGAAGATAGCCGCATTCCGAGACTTTCGATACTGTATGAGAAATTAGTCCCGGAGTAAATAGCACCAAAGGTCCCTGGCACTTTTGAGTAATGCCTCATCGCCTTCGCGCTAGGTAGACTCACGAACAACGGCAATTGCCGCTGTACTTTCGGCCCGAAACTCGGCGTTGCTCCTGAACAGGCCACGCTGTTAGACTCCCACTACGCCGGGCAAATTCCCGGGACTACTTGGAAGCATTCGTGGCGTGAGCGGGCAAATCGTTGGTCTGCCAGTTCGCAAATAACCCGGGCGTCGTTTGAGAGAGCGCCTCGGGTGCGAACGAAATAGCGCGACTCCCCGGTTTGCCTCCAGTGGCTACAGCAACACGACGGTCCAGAGCGTCAATCGCTGGCAGAAGGAAGCTCCAGATACAGATGATTATAGAGAATCAGAACTCGGATGAACTACTCGCCAAGATTCGCACCGCCTTCCAATCGTCATTCGATGTAGATCCACAGATCATCACGCTCAATACCGTCCCTGGCGACATCTCGGCCTGGGACTCCATGGGACATGTCACTCTCGCCAGCAGCCTGGAACAGGCCTTTGGCTTGACCTTCGACGTGGACGATCTCATGGCGATGGAAAACGTCAAAGAGATTTACCGCATCCTGCAATCGAAGCTGGACCAGGTCCAACGTGCATAAATGCAGCGAGGCGAATTTCGCGGGACGCGTCGTTCAGCGCCTGGGAAACGCCTCCTGTTTGATCGACGCCGCCAGCGGTGAGGCGATTTCGGAACTGCCGCGCCGCATCCTCGGATTCGCGCTCGGTCTTCTCGCCTCTGGATTGCAGCCCGGTGATCGCGTCCTGATCGCATGTGCTCTGACTCCCGCCAGCTCTCTGGCCTATCTCGCCGCGATGTATGCTGGAATCATCCCGGTTCTGATCGAAGAACGTCTGCTCGGCGAGTCTGGCGATGCGCTACTTTCCCGCTCGCAAGCTAAAGCCCTCTGGAGCGCGAAACAGAGCATCTGCGGCTGGGCGCAACAGAGGGGAATTCGCTGTCTCGACGCAAGCGTCGAAGTCAAGGCGCCTGCCGGACTCGCTCCTCACTCCTGCGCCGATGACGATCTTGCTGCGCTCATGCCTACGTCGGGATCCACCGGCCTTCCGCGCCTGGTGATGGTCACGCACGGCAATCTGCGTTCGAACACCGAAGCCATTATTCGCAGCCAGAATCTCGGCTCGGATGAGCTTGCCATGCTGATCATGCCCATCAGCTATTGTTTCGGTGCGAGCGTGATGCACACCCACCTATACCAGGGCGGAAGCGTGGTCTACGACTCCCGCTTCATGTTCCCCGACAAAGTCCTGCATGCGACCAACACTCATCAGTGCACGACGTTCGCCGGTGTTCCCATCATCTACAACATTCTCCTGCGTCGCTCGAATCTGAAATCGATTCCGCTGCCGACGTTGCGCCGCTTTCTGCAGGCCGGAGGCGCGCTCGCATCCGAGAGCGTTCGCGAGGTGCGAGAAATCGTTCCCTCCGCGGATTTCTATGTGATGTACGGCCAGACCGAAGCGACCGCCCGTATCTCCTGCCTGCCTCCGCAGGAGTTACAAAACAAATTAGGTAGCGCGGGACTTCCGCTGGATAATCTGCAACTGCGCATCGCTGATGACCAGGGCAGGGAAGTGCGCGATGACGAAGTCGGCGAAATCCAGGTGCGCGGCCCGTCAGTCTGTGCCGGCTATTTGGATGACGCGGAGGCAACGACTCGCAAATTTGGCGGAGGTTGGCTGAAGACCGGTGACTTCGCTTCTCGTGATGAAGATGGCTATTTGTGGATCAAGGGCCGCACCGACGAGTTCATCAAGATTCGTGGCGTGCGCCTCAGTATCGGCGAAGTCGAGGCCAAAGTCGCCGCGCTGGCCGGCGTCAGCGAATGCGCGGCGCTAGCAGTCCAACATCCCGAGGCTGGCGAAGCGCTGGCGCTGCTGGTCGTCGCCGAGAAAGCCGCACAATCCAAGAACGGCGATCTTAGCGAACGCGTGCGCCGTTCCTTGCCATCCCATTGGACCTGCGTTTCGGTCAAGCTCGTCTCCGAATTGCCGCGAACCTCGAACGGCAAGATCGCGCGCTCGGAATTGCCGGCACTCCTATGACCCAAGTCGCGGACGTTCGCGTCGCAGAACTCGAGCCGGCCATCTCTGCGCTATTGAGCACCGCCCCCTACACGATGGATCCCGGCGAGCGCCACCACGCCTTGCTTTCGCTGCTCAAGACGGAGCTCGAATACGCCTGCAAAAACCATCCGCAGTTTGCCAATTATGTCCGCCACTGGCCGGTACCAATTTCTGCCGCGAAAGCAATCGCCGATCTTCCCTATCTTCCCGTGAGCGCCTTTAAAGCCAATCCTCCGCTGAGCCTTGTCCCGCCCTCCGAGGTCAGACGCACTCTGAC
>Ga0335072_10002953_pt1 | contig 25978 bp, 21 predicted proteins | sample Lox_Sample_21_FD_206725 | JGI IMG/M metagenome (GOLD analysis project Ga0335072, IMG submission 206725) | Soil microbial communities from Loxahatchee National Wildlife Refuge, Florida, United States - Lox_Sample_2.1 | ecosystem: Environmental > Terrestrial > Soil > Wetlands | place: USA...
CCTTGCTGAGAGCTACGCGATCGCAGATATCTAATTGATATAGTTGCGTTCTTTATGATGTTGTGTAGCGATGAGAGAGTAGTGGAATGATGCTGGGCGGAGTCTCAAGAGGAGAGGTTGGAAGCGATACAACCGGGAATCGACAAGATTCGGGTATGAAGCGACAGTGGCAACTACACCGGGGTGGAAAGGGAATAAAGTTACACAGTCAGTTTTTAGTCATTCGAGCAGAAAAGGAAGCCCGTCTCCAATCCACCTCGAAAGTGTTAAGATGGCGTTGGTGGGGGCTTTCAGGTGCTCACACGTCGATATACCGTATGTGTATTGACTGCGGGGAATGGTGGCTTGACCCACCCTATGTACGTGAGGTACGGAAGTCCTTCCCTGCTCATGACCCCGGACATACGAAATGGAAGAAGAGCTGATCCCGTACGTTTGCCACAGTCCCATTCCTTCCAGTCCTCATGCCATCTTGACTGCTTACAGAGCCGAGACTTGCAGCTGATCATGTCGACTTAGTATCAAAGCATTTGTCCCTTTATTTATTTTCGGAATCACTACCTTTTCTAATGCAGGACACCACACATGAAACTCTGCACCATGTGATTGATCAGAGAGTACGGCAACCACTTCGAGCCAGGAATGCAGTCACGTGCTTTGTCTTCATTGAAAATCATTTGACATATTGTGCGTGTCATGCTCATGTTCATTTAATCTATTATCATGGAAACCTTATAGGGCAAATAAACTTCAGTCCGATGATCTACATTATGTAGTCTTTCCCTTGCGGTCTCCCCATGCCAGGACCCCAGACGCCAAAAGCCTGAAGTCATTTTCAAAGTGCAATACCTCAAATATTTTAAGTCTAAGGTAACGAGGACCTTCTCATACCAGATCCAAGCTATTAAGCAGCTCAAGGCTCGAAGCTTCTGCCTGCACCTGCTCAAACAAATCCTTTTGTGATAGCCCCAGCTGCTTTCCGTATGTCTCTTGTAAGAAATTCATCACCCAATGAGCCTGGGTGTGTTGATCACGTTCGAGGCAAAACCTTGCGGTATGGAGCCCAAGGTAGATGGTACGCGAATCAGAGTAATTATTTTCTCTGAGGAGCGCGCGCTGAGCTTCGGGATCCAATGCAGTAGACGCAATCTTTTTTGCCTGTTCGAGACACTTGAGCGCGGGTTTGGCATCGGGCTTTGTTGGGTGGTATAAGATTAGATTTGACCAAGCAGTCTTGTTGCGGAAGGATAATCTTGGCAAGATAGACAGAAAAAGGTCGAATGTCTCTGGTGAGGATGCTGGACGTGATGTATGCTGATGCACAATCGTCCAATAAAGATAGTCACCAGATCTCTTTAACACACTTCGGAATTCGCACCGTAGCCCAGACAGCGTGTTTTCTGCCCTTCCGAGAGAACGGAAAGCATTATCAAGGCTAACAAATCCAGATGTCTCAGCCTTCACCAGAAAATAAAGTAGACCGGCGGCATCCTTCATGGGAGAGATAGTAGCAGGTTTCGTAACTGCTGATGAAATTTTCGAAAACAAAGTCTCTAGCCACGTCCATATTACTGATTGTAGCCCCTCTGCCACTAGGAATTCGACCAATATTTCGGAAAACGCTTCATCCTCCAGAAATAAGATATCGTTGGCGACGCTGCTTGAGAACATCCATTTTAATGTTTTTGACCCCGCTTCGCACGATTTCATTGCCTCTCGCACGGAGAGAGCAGATGATTTCACAATCATTCGTTTCTTGGCTTTTAAACACGCTGCTGCATATTCGAGCTTCATGAACCCTTTTGCACAGGCTTCGTCGAATATTTCCATTGGATCCCTCAGTTGTTGACTGCTTGAGTTCGACTTCTTCTCGACATTTTTGAAAAGTGGGTTGGTGAGGATCGAATGCAAGTGGCGATCGGTGGGAAATCTAGCATCTGGTTTTGAATGTAAGTGCCGTCGATGCTTCCGTGGTGCTAGTTTGAAGGAAGAAACAGTAGCCGATGCCTTATCACTGGCATCGGCTTCGGATCCAACGACGCCATGCTCGAGATCAAGCTGGCGTCGAAATGATGTCGTAAGGAGATTAAGGAGTTGAGTAGATTCTCGTGGGGTAAGAGGTAATGGAGGATGAATTCTCAGATGTCCAAGAGATGCAATCGTTCGGAAATTTAGGCATTGCGTTGACTGAAACATTGCCATGGCATAAGATCATCGAAAATGGAGGATATATAGTATCAACATTAGGATTGAAGCGAGTTATGAACCGGTGGCATCATAAACTACCTGCCGGCATCATGTAGATAGTATAAGATTAGGCAATGAGGCGCGATATCGATTTGTCGGCAAGCCCACGTGATCCGAAGTGCAGCCTTGCTCTCTGCCTGGCGTTTCTTGAAACAAATTGCAACCTTTTTGGATCTATGCATGCGACAAGTTTTTCACACGCGTCAATCCTGGATCTGATATACAGAACGTTTTGCATTAGGTGTTTTCTTGGCCCTATCCTCGGTTGTCCCTGCGACCACGCATGAATCTTTAAGGGGAATTTAAAGTTGTGCAACTTACGCGAAGCCTCTTCGTTCCAAATTCAAGCTTCACCTTCCTACACCATCAGACAGTAATCTGTACTTCCCGATTGCCTCCCTAGCACGCAAAACCTCACACAATGTCGGAGGTACAATCACGACCAGCCGCACCGCGCGGCAGAAGCTCAGCTCGGGGCGGGAGATCTGGCTTTGGATCGAGAGGAGGACGAGGAGGGAGAAGTCACACTACCAATGGGGACAAAGTTGAGAATACGCCTCCAGCTACAATTGAGGATGATGGTGAAGTCGGCCAACTCAAAAGGCTATACGGCAGTAAAGTTGGCACAATCAGGGAAATGTTCCCTGATTGGACGGATGAAGATGCTGTCTTTGCACTCCAAGAAACCGATGGTGATTTAGAGACAACCGTTGAGCGCATTACAGATGGTGAGGCCCTTTTCATAAATGCGTCTACGTTTTTCTGCGTGGCTTCTCTATAGTAGTAACTTCGAGGCATGCGGCTCTACTGACTTTGTGCACAGGGTCGATCACCCAATGGGGCGAGGTTTCAAAGGGCAAGAAGGATCGATCTCGATCAAAAGCCAAGGAGAGCATCACTACAACCCTAGGCGAAACTTCTACTGGTCCAAGGACGTCACGGGGTGGTCGTGCTGCTCATGAAGGAGGGCGCGGTGGTCGTGGACGTGGTACTGATCGAGGCCGGGGTGGTAGAGGGCGTGGTGGAGCCACTGCTCACACAAACGGCGCTCGGGCGAAGGAGGCTTCCGAGCTCTCTGTCCCGACAGAAGAATCCACTGCATGGGATACTGCACCGAAGAGCCATGATGGACAGGACGCACCGGAGACTACTAAGCTAGCTGAGACTTGGAGTGGTGCTGCTACGGAGGCCGCATCTACGACTGCAGCTGCAGCTGCGAAGATAACCTCCAGCGTAATTCAAGATGGTGCGAAGAAGAGCTGGGCAAGTATGTTCAAGAATACACCGACGGCGGCTCCAAAGAAGGAGCCGAGCACGGTTCAGAAGTATATCTATTCCCCACTAATTTCGTTGCGAGCCCATGCTAACAATTCGGCAGGGCACAAAGTACCTCCGTTCCAGAGCTTGTTGAATCCGAACCCGTGCAAACCCAGCCAGAGGTTGTGGTGCCCCAATCAGACCCAGAGCTGTCGTTGCAGCCTGAAGATGTCGCACCGACTGAACCGCCAGTCTTCCAAGAACCGGAAGCTTCAATTACGCCATCGAAGGATGAACTCACTGAGGAAAATGTAGAGCAAGTTTTGGATACTTCCCATCCGCCCCAAACAGCGACGCAAGCAAGCACTGCTGCAAGCTCTTGGGATCCCCGAAGTGGTGCGGCAAGCTCTACATCCTACTCAACCCTTCAGCAACAGCAGCAGCAGCAGCGTCCACCAACAAGCGGTCATGCGGCTTCAGCTTTGAGAGCAACTGGTGGTTCTGGACGGACTCCAAGCTACCAACGTCGGATTCTCGATCAAGAGGAGGCTGTTCGTATGCCGGGCAATCGAGAAGTGGATAGGGCCGCTGTGCAGTTCGGTGCCTTTAGTCTCAATGGCACGGGCGAAGAGGACGTTGATGGTGATCGCGAGGAGCCGGAAACTCGAGCTCAGCCCCCGCAACATTCGCCTGTGGCTCATCCCAGAGCCTCGTTACCTCCCGCCCCTGCTCAGTCATCGGGATTGAGCGATCGTGTTCCCACTCCACCTGGCCTAAAGGAAGCTACAGGTCTACCAGCGGCAACTCATCCGGTGGCTGCACCGGGCCTGCCCTCTCCAAATACTGCGTCCTCTGCCCAAAATATGTCTCAGCAGGGCTCCCAAGGTAGCCAACAGTACAATCAATACGGCAGATATGGACAGGCAAGTGCCCAGGAGCAATCTACATTCGGCCAAAAGCCGTATGATCCATTCAATCAACAGGCTCCTACAGCACAGAGTCAGTTTGAAGGCTACCCCAGCCAGCAAAATCCATCGCAACCGCAGCCACAACAGTCGCAACCGCAACCAGGCGCCTTTTCATCGGCTCCAAGTGAGTATTCGACCTATTATACTGCTGACCAGCAGCGAAATGCGTATCAGTATTATGGTCACCAATACAGTCAACAGCAAGGCGCTCAAGCTCAACAGGACGGAGCATCTACATCTCAACAACGCTCGTATAGCGGATACAATATTCCACAGTCTGATAGTGCTAGCCCATTTCCGCAGAGCTCTGCGCAGCAATCTCAGTCTCGGTATGCAACAGCCGGTGAAACCCAGACGAGCGGGCATACAACACCCAATCCTCCAGGCCAGAATCAACAACCTGGTCTAACCACACAGGGTCAGCAAGCACATCCATCGCAGCCTCAAGGACAACCTGGCCAATACCCTTATGGGCATCCTTATTATTCGAGCCCGTACTATGCCGCATACGTGAATCACTTCCAGCAAGGTTATAACCAAGGCAACTACGCCGGAGGCCCTTATGGTGCAAAGGCAGGCATGTACAATCAGCCCCATCAAGGATACGGCATGTCTCCACAGGCACCTTACGATCATACAGCGTCCCCAGCAGTTGGAGGCTTTAACCAATCGTCTCTTCACGGGCGTGATAGCACGCTGGGTGGAGGTCTAGGGGATTATGGCCGTGCTGGGTCGCAACCTGCTCAGACTGCCCAACCCCTGGGAGGCAGTGGACCATTTGGTGGTATGCAAGATGCCTTTACTCGTGGTTCTTCATATCAAGGTCAGGGCCAGCATTATGGCCAACAGCAAGCTAGTGGAGATGACCTGAAGCCATATGGAGATGGGAAGTCCACCAACGGGCCCAGTCCTCTCCTTTCTCAGGCGGCTCGACCAGGATCCGCAGCGAATAGCGCTCCGGGGCAATCTGGGCTTCCCCTTCCACAATCTTCGCAGGCAGGAGGGTATGGAGGGTACCCAAGTCACCTGCAGCAGCAGCATGCACTTCACGGTAGCCAGGCTGGCAGCCAGTATGGTGGGCTTGGAGGAGTCGGCGGTCACCAAGCTGCCAGCCAGGGTCATCAGAGTAATCAATATGGCGGATATGCCCAAGGCTTTGGCGCAAACAGTTACTATGGGAATAACCAACAACGTGGTGGATGGGGCAACAATTATGGCCACTAACGGGTGACCAGATACTGGTGGATTCTATAGGCTAGACTCGTAATTCACGCGGCCCAGTCTAAGAGATAGGATTCTGACCAACCCTGTGTTACTATTATATTTCATTTCGTGCCTCTTACAAACTGGATTCATGGCGGCGGCTTCGAGAAACCCGCAGCTCAACTGTCTGTAATTTGACACCACAAACTGCATCTCCATTTATTCCTCTTTTCGCCGTCGATTTCGAAACCACGAGAAACTCTCTTCGCTCGCACCACCTAACGGGCCAACTTGTTCTAAATAACTCTCTGCATTTCTCAGGTCATCACCAAAACTACCAAACGCTGCAATTTTTTCGAGATTGGCCATGGTGGGAGTGGATCAATGGGAACTTTTTTTTTTTAGTTGATTTGATGATGAGCATGCTAGCACAGCACATTGAGGCTCTTTTCACGCTGCGAGTGGATGGGGGGTGGATTGGTCGGCTCGCGAGCAAAACTAGGCAATGGAACGGAATGACGTTTTCATTGTGCAATTTTGTGTTTGTGCAACCTTTTGATCTGATTGCGTGACTTTTATGCGTGAGCTGATGTGACGTGAGATCTATGCTTTATTGAGTGACTACAGCTACATTATTTCCAAGGTTGGATTGTCGACACAATCTACAACTTGCCTAACTTATATAATATCCATCCTTCTCTGCCCTATCCCATAATATCTACCTTCTCTTCGCGAACAATAAGTTTCTAAATTATATTTCAATAATCATCACCAAGCCCCTTGTCCAATTCGTAGAACAACAGGTACACCTCCCTCTGCATCCCTAACACTTCACTCGTCTTGCTCTCCTTGATTTTCTCATCACTAATGCGCCACCATCGATCGCTGGTCTTCTTCCGTCGAGGCCGCGGCCCGCTCGACGCCGGTGCGGCTGATTTGCTGCTCTCGTTGTTTTCTTTGTTGTCGGCGTTGCCGATCCTGGGAGAGCCGGTGGAAGAGTGAGATGACGAAGGCCTGGGTGTTGAGGACCGGGAGAGGGAATGCGATATGGTGCTTGGGACTTTGGAGAGAGTAGTGCGTGCGGAGCGTGCGACGGAGCGGAGACTGTTGGTGTCGCCAGCGTCAGGCTTGGGGGAGTAGTCGCCGGCAGTGGAGGTCGGTCCACTAGTGGATCTTGAGCGGCCGTTTGGGATGGCGCGGAGAGAGTCGCTTGAAGGGCATGGATTGGGAGTGGATAGTGATGAGGCTAAGGATACTCGTGATGAGGTTTGTGGGGTGGCGGCGGGGGATGAGGGTGAGAGGAGCTCCGGTGTGGAGAGTGAACTGATTTGGTCTTCCGGATGTTGGAGAGCCGAAAATTGGGGAGTTGATGCGGAGGATATTATCGGGGTTCCGGATTTGCTGTAGACGCCTGACTTGTCGAAGGTGTTAGGCGTGGAGAAAGGAGGATAGATATTCTGGCGTCGAAACGATTCATAGTGCCCACTGTTATGGCTCCCTTTATGGGTGACCAAGCCAAGAAGTTTGTATTCCTTCTGGTCCAATAGGCCCCCTAGTGGCAGCCGCTCAGGGAATGATACCTTGGCTGAGTTCTTTAGTGACGAACGACCAGCGTCAAAAATTGACCTTGAGAGGTGGATTGCCATTATCTTGGGGAATTTTGTAATTCGTATATGTCTTGCTATTCTCCGTTTGGGTGCGAATCTTAAGTCTGGTAATTCAACCTCTTTGGGCGGTTGCTCTGGATCTGATTCTATAGCCTCCTTGAGGCTGTCTATGGCTTCTTGTGTAATCTTCTTGAACTTTTCCGAAGTCGACCTTCGCATTTCATGTTGGAATATTTCCACAGCATGGACCAACCGGCACTTTTCGCACTTGAAGTCGTCGATATATTCTGTTTTGAACATACCATCGAAACAGGTGTTCAATGTCGTAGAACTAACTTGTGGCACATTAAGAGTCAAAGTGCAAAATGTCGAATTGCTTGGCTTGGGTTTGAATCCACAAGTCAAACATTCAATTTGTGACTCGAATTTCCCTTCTAAAGGAAAGCCTTCTTCGTCATCGTATGCTGTCTCCGTCCCATCAGATTTCTGTATTTGTGGTGGAGGATCCGGATTAGATTCGCCATTGGAAGCCGGCAAGCCGTTCGAAGAGGATATTTGGATAGGAGGACTAGAGTGGTCCTTGTTAACAGCGAGCCGGCTTAACTGTTGACCCAATGACTTCTCATCAATGCCTAACTTTGCATGCGTTGCTCCGCTTGTACCATTCCTGGCCTGCCTTGCTCTATGGCCTGCATGATATTCGTCACACAATCTCTCCGCCACGACCTGCAAGAACTCCTGCGCATCCTGCTGCTGCCGGCTGATCCGTTGTCTGAATGCATCCTCCAGAGTCCGTACAAAAGCAACAGCAGATATTGTTTTTTTGTGTAGCGGTCTTTCATTTAGTGCGTCTAGCATATCCTTCAGTCCTTTGGTGACAATGCCTCTTTGTAGTCCTTCAAGCTTCCACGCTGGCGTTTTCCTCCGCGGGTCTTCAACAAGGTTTGTGTAGACACTTTTCCCATCGAGGCTTCTTCGATGTGTTTCTCGAATGAGATATATACGCAAATCGCCCAACCCAGCCAAAGCCTGGAGTACAGAGTTGATAAAACAGTCGTTTGCGGAATTAACTAGCCCTACAACACCCCTCTTCCGACTGCCTGCGGATCCTCCGGGGTCGCCATCAATGAAAAACGTGGGTGCAAACACATAGACCAGCGTAATGGCTGCCAGAGAGGCTCCAGCAGCGTAGGTGGCTATCGTAAGCTGCTTGTCAGGCATGCTGATTGTCCCTGGCTGGCGACGTTATATGCACAGAGCAAGCTGGTATAAGAGTCCATAACAGCTAGCAGATGGAAACGGAAAGGGAAGGCCGCGAATGATGTGAGAATGGCCTTCTTAGGCGCTGATGTTGTGCTTGCTTGCTTATGCGAAGACTAGGAACTAAGGTATTTCATTCATCCGGAGAGATAGCCTTCTCGGCTGCATACGTAAAGGAGTTAGTTATGCATCCCTATTTTTCATAGAAACACCTCGGGCAGAGAAACAACGCTTGATGCTACAAGATTGATTTATTTGCCATCCCCTGATATGTACGAGACGGAAACATATGCCACCATTAAAATCTCAATATGGAAATAATGGATGGAATATATTGTCACCGTTCCATTCCAAACGACTTGCTAAGTTTCAAGAGATAGGGTAATCGAGCTAGCTTTTCCCGCCGGAGATCTCCGTCCATTGAAGATTATTGTCGGCCATCGGAACTTAACCTTAAAAGTTAAAGCCAGGAACAACGGAGCTCGTCGATCTTGCAGACTACGCGCCTGAGGTGCGACAAGCTCAACAACGGGACTCCTGGCTTCCCATAAGAAGCCGTAATGTCTTTGGTTTCTTTCTCTCGAGGTAGACCTCAATGCCTGAGCTGTATGCGACGGACTCTCAATGGCTTCAATGATGCGTGGCTCTCATCAACAAGTCCCCAGATTCGGGGCAAGAAGAAACTTGCAAAATCTACCACTATCAAGGTCAGATTGCTGGCAGATATTCCTCGATATGGGCGAAAAGGTATTTCAAGCCTCCACTCTTATATATGTCATGAAATAGAGCGTAACTCTAGGAAACTCGTAGGAAGCATAATACCAATCTCTCCTGGGCGGATGCGGAACGACTTCTACCCAAGAGAAAAGGCAGAGTATATGACAACGGCTCAACTCCGTGAGACGGGACTTCGAGATGCAGATATGGAGCGGGACTCGACTTTTGGAACTTCCCAGCGTCGAATTGCGGCTCATAAGTCGAAAGCAATTGATAGCTCAGTTGCTGTACCTACCGCTGCTCCCACCGCTGTTCCAATTGCTGTTGAGGTCGACTTAATCAAGGTAAGGAGGACTCATCATTCTATTGATATAGCTGTCCTTCTGACGGTTTATGCAGCCCGAACAAGCAATGAAAATAATCTCCAAGTTGCTTCCTCAAAATATCGACTTTACCCGAGCCCCTATAGTATCTACACCTCCCGCTCCCCAACGTCACTCGCCTTCAATACCTGCAGCTTCCGCAATATCAGCCGCTGCACAGGAAGCAGCTCGTCCGAAGGGACCCCAAGAGGTCAATATATATGGATCAGTCACCACCACAGATATCGTGGAAAATCTAAAAGCAATACTAGCGGAAGATGGCGAAGGATCCCGGGTAGTACTGACACCAGACGACATAGTTTTTGTCATAAAGGGAGAAGAGAAGGACCGTGTTAAGCATCTGGGTGCCTTTGAGATTGACATTAAAGTCAAGGGAGCAACATCTGCCGTTCGAAGAACCATCACCATCAAAACGCAAGAGTAGACATAGAGCCATGACTCTGGGCAAGGATTACATACTGTACAAATATAAAAGGAATCTACAGTCTTACTTCAAACAAGATTTCCAAGGGTTGAGGTTTTTTCTGCTACGCGGAAGTTTTACTCCCCATATGCGGACCTTTGAACTATTTTGATACATAAGCCCGCCCATATCTGCCTGATCTCTTGCCACATCATGAGACAAGCGGTATGTGTCTATCGGTTCTTCTCTTACTCCTCTCTTGTGTATCTGATTGTACTTCCTCCTGCTCCTTCACTATCTGATGGGTTGTCTCTCTAGCACTTGCTAACTCGACATGGATCTTCCTCTATTTCTCCATAAATTTTGGGCCCGTATTTTAGCCTTGTCTTTATCTATCCAAGCCGAGGAGTATTGGTACCTACTGAAATGGATCGTCTTGCTGATGCCGTATGCATGTAGACCATTCCCTTTGATATAAACATATTTCTCTATGGGTTAAATACCTAGCACTTCTACGTGTACTCCCTTCCACATTGCAGGATTTCTTGATCACACATGTTAAGCTATCAATTGGTTTGGTGAGTGTCCAGTTTACTTGGGGAATGATAGTGCAATTTGTTAAGTCTCGGTGATCAGAGACCTGCTTGCTTCCTGAATCCCGATGGATTCCTATGCTAAATACAGAATGCCGAACTGTTTCAAGTCCACCCGATGCGTTTGGTTGTCATTGAAACAGTCCTAACAATCGAGGATTCCAATTGCGGCCGTGGCTTCCCTTTTTTAGGCCAACTTTTATTTTGCCTACGGAAGGAACCGGCACTTGGGTAGCATTTCGTCACGAGAACTTCAGAACCCCACCTACTCCGATTCGGTATTTCTCCGTCACCAACATTTCAATTCCTCAATTCACAAGATCGAAGATATCTCAACTACAAAAACATTTTCAATTGTAAGTTTGCACTCTCCTCGTTGTCTCTTTGAGCTTTACTTCACCAGAATGGAGCTGCTGTAGCTCTAGCAAGCACTTTACGCTGGGAGTAACCCCACCAACTAGTGGCGGCTTCCTACAGCTATCGCTGGTCGGCTTCATCAAAAAAGCAACCCCTCCGCATGCGCAGTTGAAAACTTTCTTCCTCTGACAGACAGCTGACTTTTTGCATCCATCTTCAGCATTCTTCTGCAAACACTCCCCCAGAAATTCCGACAGAAATTCGACAGATATTACTACAGAACAATCACTCTCTAATCTGTATTTGCAAGGATGGGTGCCACGGATGTTCTAAGCCGCAAGTCTGGCGTCATCGTCGGTGACGATGTTCTGAAGCTCTTCAACTACTGCCAGGAGCACAAGTTCGCAATCCCAGCAATCGTATGTAGCGGATTCGGTATTCCAAGTTACTAAGTGATTACGCTAATTGTTATAGAATGTTACCTCATCTTCGACGGTCGTAGCCGCTCTCGAGGCTGCCCGTGACTCAAAGGCTCCAATAATTCTCCAGATGTCTCAAGGTGGAGCAGCCTACTTTGCTGGAAAGGTCGGAATAATCCTCTGAGCTCTAAGTGAACCATACTAACACAGTTGAGTCTAGGGTGTTCCTAATGGTAAGCAAGAGGCCTCAATTGCTGGTGGCATTGCTGGTGCAATGTATATCCGGGCTATCGCTCCTATCTACGGTATCCCAGTCATTCTCCACACCGATCATTGTGCCAAGAAGCTTCTTCCTTGGTTGGATGGTCTCCTCGATGAAGACGAGAAGTACTTCAAGGAACACGGCGAGCCTCTTTTCTCCAGCCATATGATTGATCTCAGCGAGGAGGAAGTCGACTTCAACATTAAGACAACAGCGCAATATCTGAAACGTGCAGCTCCTATGAAGCAATGGCTTGAGATGGTAAGTTCTGTGGACGCATCGATGCAACATTAAGCCTGGCTCACAATTCATTTTAGGAAATCGGTATTACTGGCGGCGAAGAGGATGGTGTTAACAATGAGGATGTCGATAACAACTCGCTTTATACGCAGCCTGAGGATATCCTCAATATCTACAAGGCCCTGTCTCCAATCTCCCCATACTTCTCCATAGCCGCCGGCTTCGGAAATGTTCACGGTGTCTACAAGCCAGGAAATGTTAAGCTTCACCCGGAGTTGTTGGGTAAGCACCAAAAGTATGTCAAGGATGCCATCGGTGCAAAGGAGGACAAACCCGTGTTCTTGGTTTTCCATGGTGGCTCTGGTTCCTCTAAGCAGGAGTACTTGGAAGCAATCGGATACGGTGTCGTTAAAGTGAACCTAGACACTGACCTCCAGTGGGCCTACCTCACAGGCATCCGCGATTACGTACTGAACAAGAAGGACTACCTGATGAAGCAGGTGGGAAATCCAGAAGGAGAAGACAAGCCGAACAAGAAATACTACGATCCGCGTGTCTGGGTTCGGGAGGGGGAGAAGACGATGACTGCTCGTGTCAAGGACGCGTTGAAGGACTTCAATACCGCAGGACAATTGTGATGGGACTTTTTAGCAAAGATGTATATTAACAATTACGACTAAAACCAGCAGTTCCTGTGTGCAATAAAAAATAAGGATTTCTCAGGTCCATGATAGATATGGTGATAGGGCTGCAATGTGGCATTTCCTCTACCGACTTCCGTATCGAAGTATTTACTCACCATACCGCAAAGGAGATTTGCGAGGCGCACGTGATGTTATTCCAAATCCTACTGATTCAGTCAGGACCATGTATAGTTTAGCCACACCTTGCTGACTCGGCTTTCACAGTCTTAAATTCTAAACCCGCTGACTCGCCTTACTAAGAGAGATCGTACACGGAGATGACGTACCTTAGATTTAGCGTGCACACTGCCCTTGCCATGGCGTTTTCCACGGATCTCACTTTGCCCTGATATTCTAATAACTCTTCTAACCTCCTATAAACGGGCCAATCGAACGGAATCTTCACATTATTCGATTCAGCATCATATTTTCATACCAGATGTCTTCAGCAGAAGACGGAGAGGACGTATCGCCAGCAAATAAGGGTTCATGGGCCACTTTTATGAGGGTGACTTCCCCGCATTCGATATTTCGCGACGGGAAAAGAGGGTATGGTTGACTCACAATTCTTAGTCCTTGGCCTCATTTACCGGCGACTTGTCCTCCTTGACGGCTCCTCCATTCATATTATCTGCGAAATCTCTTGTGGAATTCTCGGCATACTGGGCTGAGCATCCTGCGATATTCGTTGCCCCGGCCGATGAAGAGGATCCGCAGAAGCGCGCCTTGTTGGTCCTGAAGTGGTTTCTTAGCACATTAAAGCAGCAGTACGCAAGTCGAAGCGACGAATACGGGAATGAAAAAAAGCCATTAAATCCATTCTTGGGCGAATTGTTCCTCGGAAAGTGGCAGGACGAAGCCGGCGCAACAGAGCTGATCTCAGAGCAAGTCAGGTTCGTACGCCTGATGCAATCCCAAGGGTGACACTAACAGGCTGGATTTAGCCATCATCCGCCAGCGACAGCATACTCAATCTTCAACAAAGAACATGGCGTCTATCTACAGGGCTACAATGCGCCAAAAGCCTCCTTCATGGGAACAATCACCGTGAAACAGATTGGCCACGCTATATACTCGATTCCCGCTTTTGACGAGAATTACCTTTTCTCTTTACCAAGTCTTCATATCGAAGGGCTAATCTTTGGCTCTCCATTTGTCGAATTAGATGGCCGTACATATATAACGAGCAGTAGCGGCTTCACCGCCAAGATCGAGTATAGCGGCAAGGGATGGTTTTCAGGGACGAAAAACAGCTTCGTAGCAACAATGTATCCAACCGGTGAAGAGAGCGAAATACTCTACACCATTTCCGGTCAGTGGACAAAGTCCTTTGGGATTTATGAGGGAAGTTCAAAGCATGGTACATTGATCGAGATTTATGATGCAGAAGCAACTGCCATAACTCCTCTCATAGTCGCGCCTATAGAGGAACAAGACCCTTTGGAATCTCGACGGGCATGGGCAAAAGTCGCAGCTGGCATTGCGAAAGGCGATATGGACTATACTGGAGTTGAGAAGAGCAAGATTGAGAATGAACAGAGAGCATTAAGACAGAAGGAGCAGGCTGAGGGCCGCACATGGGAACGGAGATACTTTTCACAGGTAGAAAGTGATCCGATACTTGACAAGCTAGGCCCAGTCATTGGACTGAGCCCAGAAGCAGACAAAACTGGAGGCATCTGGAGGTTCGACGGAAAGAAGGCTGAGATTGCGCGAGAAAAACCCAGTGGAGGGGCAAAAGAGGCGGAGTTGGAGTATAATTAGATCATGACTGGATTACACATTCTGCAATACGCCACTGGCTTCCTTGTGATTCTAATCTGAGATTGATACTTCGACTTATGATGTAGCGTGACAATTTAAAGTTCATGTAGCTTGTCACTTTAGAGTTGAAAGCCTCTCGCGTGGCCGAGATGGCTTGCGGCGGCGCGTCCGAACAAACAAAGTTGTATGACGGCCACTCCAACTTCCGCTCTACAACATCCACCCCGCTCAAGATTCTACAGGTTATCTTGGAATTGCAGGTCGCCACTTTTCTTTGCTTACTTTACGAATAGAACTGTTCGAATACATCTAGTAACAAAACACAATGCGCCAGTCTTCATTAAGTGCCTCTGCAAGGTGAAGCAAACATGACCACCGCACGCGACGAAGAAAGCCGCGCGAGCGCATATATTGCAAGCAACAAACCACTTTTCCAGGCGCACAACATAGAGAGGAAATTCTTCACGAGATCGCGTGTGCCGAGAGAGGAGTTTTTGGTGAGCCCGGAGGAAACACCTGCGAGTCGCATACCACTACCAAGAAAGACCAGTTCGCCGAGGCCAACAACATCTCTTCGGGATGCTTATGAGCAAGCTGTAAGAGAGGAGGAGAAGGGCCTTGTGCCGGAAAATGAGATGGAAGGGTCTCCTTCTCCAGCTCCTCGACCGCGACCTGTTGAACGTAGCCAGCGACAGAAGGAAGGAGCCAGAATGGGGAGATTAAGAGAGGAGATGAAGATGGCGAGATGGAGTCCGACAGGTCAGCACCGCGAATATGATCATGTTTCGCCTATAGAGAACGATGATACGGTTGGAAGCGGTGGATCTGGCGTGAGTCCAGAAGCGGCCACGGATGAGTATCTGCAAAAGTTAAAGCAATACGCACGAGATCAAGAGCGCGTCAATGCTGCTGTGAGCAGTGTAAACCGGCTATTTACAAGGGGAGATCTTGGGACTCGGGTTAAGGAGACCGCGCACACTCTAGTGAGGAAGAGTAGTGCAAGCAGTATGGAAAGCGAGCCTGGTATCCGGCTACCCAGGACCTGGGGAAGGCATGCGAAGAAGAATACTGGATGGCTCAATCGAATCATGTCACCTGATAGCTCCGAAGAAGTCTACGCCGCTCCTCAACAAGTAGTATCAGAAGGCTCAATAGACTGGGCGAGAGCAGCTGTGGATGTACCGCTGCCTTCAGTCGAAGATGGCTCTTCAATGCAGGAGCCAACTCCCCCGCATTCGAGGCCTAATTCAGCACAACCTCGGAATACGTCCCCCCAAAAGTCCCACATATGGGATCCAGAGTTTGACTTTACAGCGCAGTCTGTGCAAGAATCGACAAGCCCACAACTAAAAATTAGAAATACGAAACTAGATGAAATAATGGCAAGAGAGATTGAGTCTCTAAGCAAGCGTGCAGTTGCTACAGCTCGATTAGAAGAGATCAAGGAGCGCAATTCCCAGGAGCTATCTGTATTACCAAACTACGAGACAAAGCTGGTGGGAGCCATGAATGAGAGGCGTAAATCTGAGAATACCGATCAGCGGGCCCGACGACGATTCCGCTCTGCATCCGATGCCGAAGATAGTTCTAAAGTTGAAGTCCCGGCTGAGATCGCCTCGACGGATGTATTGGCGGAGAAGAAAGATAGACAGGATGCTGAGAAAAAGGCCCTGAATGAGGCTCAACCACCAGCGACTTCATCAACCAAAGAGACATTACCCAAGGCTGCGGCGTCAAGTGCCAAGGAACCAGATGCGAAGGTCTCTTTTATAACGGAAGCCCATCTGCAAGATTGTACTCGCGAGAAGACGATCCTCGAAGAAGAAGGAGAGGCTATTCCTGGCACTCCAATTACAATCTTTAAGGGTGCCGCCGCCATGGAGAAGAAGGCCTCGCCGCCTAGACACATTCCAGACGATTCATGGGAAAACATTCGGAAGCTAGCACGATTAACAAGTGCTACTCCAAGTCCTGCCCCTGCCAAGCTTGCGGAGAGACCATCAGACGAGTCACTCAAGCAAGAGAACAGACTATCAGCTGACATCAAGAGAATGAGCGGGGCAAGCACCCCTCCAAAATCTGATGTCGATCCAGAAGAGAGAATTGTCTCTGAGGTATCTCTGTTTGCGCTTCAAGATGATAAGCCCGAGCGCAATTCATTGCGTACTCCTTCGCCCCCAGGAGGTGGAAATGTTGACGAAACGCCTCGTCCAAAAGCTGACCCACTTTCTCTTCCAACACCTGTCGTGACGGGTGCCTACATCGACACTCCGGCACCAAGAGGGCGCCAACCCAGGATTAGTCGACCATCATCACCACCCTTAGCCGCAGGTGACGCACTTCATGATGAAGTCTCGAGATTGTGCCTCAAGGATTTCATTCGCAGTTCCAGCTCACAATCCAGTACATCCCGAAAGGATGCCCGTGCTGCTCAACGTGGTACCAAACACGGTGCATCTTGTCTTTCTTCAAATTCGGCAGCACAGTCACCGAAACCTGAGCCGGATCGGAGCTCACGACTGCCATTGTTGAATAGTGCAAACCCTGCCAGTGTCGAGGATGATCTACGAGCAATTCAGCAAGAAGTCGAAGATTCGACACTTGAGAGTTTTGATGGGCTTCTATTAGCTGATGCCGAAAACCTACATGTGAACTCCACCACTACCTTGGAGACACCAATCGATCTGGAGGTGGACGAAAAAGGCCAGCCAATGAGCCCCGAAGAGCGCGAACGAAGACAAGAAATCCTAGCTATCGAACGAATGAACAAAACTATCAAATCCGGCCTTGTCAGTATCCGCGATGCAAAACGCGGCATTGAGCGCCTGGAAGACCAAGTCTCGTCAGCCCCTGAGCCCCTAAAGCACAATCACGACCTGGAGAGCTGCCCTAAATGCGTATCAGAAAGCCCAGACAGCTCAATCTACCACATAAACATCCCCGTCCCACGCCTCTGGTCACGGGATCCCACAAAATGGACCGGCGTCCGCTTCACCTGGGTCGGCCTCATGCTAGCTCTCCTCACTGCCTGGTTCTTCATGGAGAGCGCCGCCTGCGAGCTCATCTGCCACCCGCAGTATGCCAGCACGAACGACTGGAGCCCCGATGATCCTTTCTGGGGCTGGGCTCTGCTGACACTGCTTTATCGGTGGACGGGTGGCTTGTTTACGTATTTGCTCCGGAGCGTGCTGTTACGGAGCTGGGGGGGAAGGGGAGTTGAGGAACTGGAGTATGATGGTGGTTGGGGTGATGGCGGTGGCTGGGCTGAGGACGAGGTAGTTTAAAGTGGGCTGGTTTTAATGAGGCGTTCCGGATGGTTTTGCAGCGGCCCGTTGGACACATGGGACAGGGTGCTTATTTATTATCGCATATGGCAGCGTTGTTCGCCCCTCCGGGGGAGTGTTGAGCCGGCCACCATAGAAATATGAAATAAAGAAAGAAAGCAAAAAGATTCAAAAAATTCGATCTTCTTGGTGAACTTGGTTGTCTTGTGAATGGATGGATTGCCTGCGTTTTATTTCCCTGGCCTTGAAGACGAGACGGTCTAATGAGATGGTTTTTGATGGGGCTTTATGGATGGGGTGTTTTGTTTACACGCTGATGGTTCTCTCGTTGGAAGGACCTACCTTTTCGCAAGGAAGGGGGATGGCCGTCCCAGCCTAAGAACCGTCTTTAGTGCCTCGTCTTCGCATATTTTACGCTATAAAGGCGTTTGTTCACCCCTTTAGAGGACTCGAGCCGGCCACAAACAAATCACCCGTTAGGCGGAGTTGAACTGGCCACTACTTATCAAATTATAATTAAAGAGCCGAAGATTCAAGGACGTGACTTGTTTTGTTGAAAGCTACTTTCTTGTCGAAAAGTCCTTCTCTTATTCAAGTGCTAATACATCCATGAATCCAACTAATCGACTTGTTGCATTCCGAAACAGAAACAGAAACAACGAACTCATTGGAACCTAGGCGGCGAAATACTCATCCCATACAAACCCCTCTCCACATCCACCCCTGCCATAATCTGGTTCATCCGCTCCTGCACCGCGTTATGTTCCATCTCGTCCCGCAGGATCTTGACTTGTTTCTGGATCTCTTTCCACAGCCGGGTTTTCTCAGCCTGCTTCCTGCCGTCCGGGTCCTCGCCGTCGCTGCCGCCGCCGGCCATGAGCACGTTCTTTCCGAATACGACGTCGTTGCCGACAAATAGACGCTGCTTCATAGCCGTCAGTTGCTCTTCCATGAAGAACTTTCTGGTGTTGTCTTCAGAGTGTTTAGAATCGCCTTTTGAAGCAACGATCACGAGCAATGCGGCTACGAACGCTTCTTTCATGTACGCAAAGCTAAAATCATCCGTAATGTCTGCAATCATATGGCACAACACCTCGGGAAACTCGATCTTTTTATTGCCTTGCAGCTTCTTACGCCAATACTGTGCGTACTGGACCCTCTCGCTGCGCACCGGTAGCGCAAAGAGATACTTCCTATCAAACCTGCTCGGCCTCTTGGCAATCCCCGGATCCAAGCGCTCTAAGTGGTTCGTAGAGCCGATCATCAGGATCCCGTGGTTACTCTCCAGGCCGTCGACGGCATTGAGGAAGTAGCTGCGTACGAAAGGGGTTACGAGAGAGTCGATGTCTTCGAAGATTAGTATGCAGGGAGCCATTTGTCGGGCTTTGGCGAAGATGGATAGGATGGCAAATTCGGCGGGTTGGAAGGAGGTGAAGGATTTGACGTAGAGCATTTCGACGGTTGGGTTCGTGCGTTGCGAAATGGTATGCATGAGGGCCTTGATGGAGATGGTTTTGCCATTGCCCGGGGGCCCGTAGAAGATTAGGCCGCGCTGGGGGGTTTAGTATAGCTCTTTTCGTATGGAAAGGTTAGTGGGAGGAGAGAATACCTTCCAAGGCACAGAAAATTCTTTGTAGTTTTCTTCTGAGGAGAAGAACACCTCGACATCGTCAATTATAGCCTGCTTCTTCTCCCCGTCAAGAATCACATCATCCCAGTTTGATTCCTGGATACTCTTATACAAGTCCTTGTCTTTCGACCAGAAGCCGCGATCGAACACCCACGCCTCTCCATGAGACTCTTGTCCCCACTTTGTGGCAGCGGCAATTAGAGCATTAGCATCTTCATCGTCTTCTCCGCCTGCCTTCTTGCTTCCCGGTGGAGACAAAAGGAACTGAGCCTTGAATGTCCCGTATATGCCCTCGCTGGCATGGCATACATAAAGCAGATACGTAGTGCCTTGATACGCATAATCATAAGCAGCAAAACGGACATCCTTGACAAAAGCGCCTTCATCCCCACCATATCTCCTCGCCGGCGGCACAAAGCCATGTTCAGTGATAGTCTCGCTAACGTCAGGATTTAAAGTAGCGTTGGCTTGACCTGCGGCTGCGAAGACGAGCAGATCGCAGAACACGAACATGCCATTGCCGAGCGTGGCGGGGCTGACGATGGTCAGATGCCGGTCCGGGTGCTTGGCTTTGATGGCTTTTATCTCTATGCTTGAAGTTTGGATGCGCTGACCGGAGGAGTGGGATAAGTAGTCGTTGAATGGGCTGCCTCCCCAGAGAGGCATCATGGTGGGTTTGTTACGCATTGTTGCTGAGGTTTTCTGAGGATTGGATATTCAATTTTATGATGTCTTGAGCAGTCAAGGGATAATTAATATATCGTAATTGGGATCAAATCATATAGTTTTGAAGCTATAGGAGGTAAAGTAGAGTAAGAATGTTGGAGGTGGGAGTTAGATGTAGCCTCGTCAGCACGTAACCGATTTGTCGAGCTACAAGAGCATCCTTGCTGAAACGTGAAGGAGTATGGATCAGTATGAGGCCACATTATTGTCTAACGCCCAAGTTCTAGGCGGCAGTGTGGAGGAGGGGTAAAAGCTTTACCTTTTGGATATAGCCAACAAGATCACATGATCTAGGCAACCATCAACCTCGGATTGACAAACTGGGCCGGTTTCAACAAGCTATAGGTCAGAAGTTAGAAACTGTTTGCCCTAATTAGGAAAGAAGATGTATTTATTGCGTGTCCTCCGAGGCTCGGATCGAGGATTGCCAGGATGTTTTATACCCTGTTGCTAACATCCCAAGGCCTAAAATGGTCGGACTTACTGTACGCGAGTAGGCCAATCACTAAACAATGTTTTACTCGGCCTAGGTGTGACAAGCTAAGCCGTATTAGAACAAATAGTAGTGGGTGCTTCCGGGGAAATATCTTGGGACGTTAAAATTTAGAAGGAAGCCTATACTTTTGTGACGGGTTCACTTTAGATGATGGCAACAATTTGGAGCATTGACAGCTTCGAGTAACAGCGGCGGCCTCCAGTGGCCCCAAAGCTTCGAATAACGTAACAACGCGAACAGATGCTGGCAGCAAACTTGCCAACATGTGCATATAAACTCGGTGGAACCTGGTCGACATTATCCTTGGTGGCTATTGGAATTCCAATTGCTGCTAAAATATTTTGCTATTCAATTCTCGCCGTATAAGAGCTCCCCGCCAAGATGCAATATGGAAACCTCAGAGGTTGGTCATCATGGTTGCTTGACTGATTGATCGAATCACTCATTACTCCTAGCCCTTACGAGCTTACGCGGGATTTGGGGACCTTTCCAAATCCAAGAGTTGTTATATCGTTTCTTCCAACCGGGTTCCATCTATGTATTCGGATCAACGCGCTTCGAGAGGGAGACCTGTTGGATCGTCTTAATCCATTGCTGGACTGCTCTGGATTTGCTGAACATTAAAGACGCATAGCACCACAAGATGGTGAGAATCCGGTGCTGGGTTCCGTTCTCCACGATACAGGTCCTTTAACAAACTCGAATCCTCTTTGATAGCAAGATCAGGAAAAAAGAGCTTAATGAATCTCCTCGAGACCTGCCTGCGGCCGAACAATCAATTTGCCACATGATCACATCTGCAGCATCACCACAGTACCTAAGTCGGCGAGCCGTAGTGACGCACATCAGCCAATGTTCCTCTTACGGGTTTCAAACGGCAATACCATTATAAACCTCCTTGAGAGCGTAGATGAGCTGCATGTCAGTAGATCCTACAAGCAGCAGAGATCACGGAGGTGGATTGGGCTAAGAAGAGTAGCGGAATCTGTTAGTCCGGCAAAGTTACAGGACATAGTTAAGTTCAGGACAAGTTTTAGAGAGACTCTGAGCCATTAGGGACCGCAATATGCTAATTAGTGTTTTCCGTTGTAACCGCCGCCTGAGATGGTAGATTATTTATGAGACGGCACATGATGACGGTAGCCTTCGCAGGGAGATCGACATTAACCTCAAGCTTCGGCCTTTTGACACAAAAGAGAATAGTGAAGGAATGTGGTACTGCCGCTCTCCAATAGATCAAGCTAAACAGACCGAAAGCAGAGGATCTCTAACGCTTCAGTCAGGGGATACAAACTTGTACGCGTAGAGGTACTTTAGCGCATGATGATCTCATCCATTGCCCAATCCAAGATGTGGCTGGTACAGTACCAGGTCCCCAGATCCTCGTAGAATTTCCAAGCTCAAGATTGTAAAGGCCAACGGCTGCTCAGCTGTACAGGTATCATAATTGACAATCTTTCCCAATACGACGTACAGGTCCTTTGAGATGCACCGGTAACACGGCAATCATGAGCAATCCCTGCGTATATTTTACAGTCGTAACGCTCAATGTGCAATTAGAGGTCTGACAGCGGAAATTATCGCATGTGCCTCACTGCGAAATGTTGGTTTTTGCCGCCAGATCCTCGTATTGGGCTCAGCTGTACAAGCTTTCCTGCAAGATGATGATCAGTTTACTATTCGACAACTAATCCGAGTCTATGTTAATAGGAGAGAGAAGGACAGGCCATTGAGTGGCGCGAGTGGCTGACAAAAGCGGGCACGCTCCCGCCCGAAAGATCGACAACGAAACCGTCTTTTCAAGAACAAGGTTCCTGTCTTGCTAAGGTACGCCGGCATTCCTTACCCTGGACTATGTCTAGGAGTCTCCATAGGGTTCGTTATCTATGGAAAGGCGACAGCTCTTCGAGCACGGCCCTTGAACGCCACGTTTGTCGCCATAGGCGTTCCAATTTCTTGTGAGCCGAACACGTCATATGATTGTAGATGCTCAGATATCGACGTTACATCGCGAGAATGTTCCGGCCAACGAAGTCGTTATGGTTTTGGACCATTGAAGGATGAGCACAAGGAGTGTAACCCCAAATGGACAATGACGAGCATAACGTGACTTTTATACCCCGATTCAGCTCTTATGGTAGAGCTAAACTTGCTAAGTTTTCCCCTGGTTCGTTAAACGGCTGTGCCGAAGACGTTGCAACTACGAGGTGGATCTGCATTAGCTAAAATTAGGGAGCGGCATCAATTTTGACCAAGGACAAACCTGTGGCAACAATGAGGTCTTCGTAAGTCCTCAAAATCTTCCGAGAAAGCCAAGGTCAGCCTTTTGAGCCACAAGCCATTGCAACCATTATGTGCAGCTTCAAATCTGGTTCCCAGATCCACCTTAAATGTGGCATTAAAATCTTGACCTATTGGTAGGGCCGGCAAGCTTCTCCCATTCGTCACCTATTCAAGCAACATTTGTAAGGTTAGCAGGTTCGTCTGAGAACGAACGGACTGTTTCTTGAAATACTTGGGGGCTCTCTTTCCGGGTTTGATCTACAATTTTCATGACTGCTCCTTGTCGTAGTTAGCTTTCTCACCTCTCCTTATATCTAGACTTTTATATGTATTATGTACCATAAAGATTCACAGTTTTCAGGAAGCCCGTCCATTGGATCTATAGATGATAATTCATCCGGTGGCATCATCATCTGAACCAACCACACTTCCGCACATGTTTTCAAGATCAACAGCGAGATCTGGGGTATGCACAGCCATCTTGCTAAGTTAGCCGCAACGTCAGTGTTGACGCTCGTGCCGGGTTTTGGTCTGGTCTACTTGGCGGCTGGCAGCTTCAACTGCTTATGGGTCATGAGAAACCAAGCATACTCCCACGTGCCTTATGTAACCAAATCTCCATAGTTGCCGCACGCCCAGAACCGACATCAAAATTATGATGTCGATCTCTTAAGTCAAGGGTCTTCTGCCTCCCTGAATAGCTGAGTTTTCGCCGCAAACATGCCTAGTTGGTGGCGACCTCTTCTCGATACGATTAACTGGCTTTCTGCATGGCACGATCTTTATGAAGGTCTACAACCCCCCTGGTATCCGATGTCAATCAGTCGACAATAGTTATGCATGTCGTCAGAACTTTGCTCGATCTACATTACAATTTCTCAATATGGGCGAAATATATCCATGATTATATCCCAGGGGGCAGTCAACAAATATGATGAATCCTTGAGTTCATGACGACGCGTTGCAAAACCTAGCTGTCTTTGAGGGAGCTTCCCCATCATCATTGCGACGTCCACGACGATCAGGAGGAAGATGATATGATACTAAAAATCTATAAAGACTGCTGGACTCTCCGCTCAAAATGGATTTTCTAAATCATCAACACATCAATCTACTCCATTACCTCCAAGACCATCCTAAAACTCTAGAATTAGCCTATTATATCAAATTACATACCAGTCAACATGCAATTCTCAACTGTCTTCACTGCTCTCCTTGGCGCTTCGGTCACCATGGCAGTCCCAGCAATGGAAAGACGCCAAGCTCCAGTCTGCACAGGAACTGACTCAAACGCTCAATGCTGCGCAACGGATGTTCTCGGACTCGCAGATCTGAACTGTGCTTCTCGTAAGTTACTCCTTTTAAACAGTATGACAGCATCTTGGACCTTCAGCTAAGTCGTAACTTTTACAGCTCCATCTACCCCAACCAGCATGGAAGACTTCATCAGCATCTGTGCTGCTATCGGTCAACAGGCTAAGTGCTGCGCACTCCCAGTCGTAAGTCCTACAATACATCCTAACTCAGGTATATTATGTGGAACGTATGCTAATTCTAGCTGCCGCAGCTCGGACAAGCTCTCATCTGCTCCGCTCCTGCCTAAACAACCAACGTTCGCCCTTTGCAAATACTAAAGCTGGCACTTTGGTTGTAGGAAATATTAGAAGGGTCTAGGCTTCCTCAAAAATCCGTACTCGTACACCCTGTTCAACATCTCCATCTGTCTTTCTTGAAAGCTTTCCTTCTATCCCGACTGGATTACAACGCTACTTTAAGCTGCTGCAGATCAGCTTTCAGTAAAAGTGGCACGGTTCTGGTTTTAGGAATATATCACAGTTTCGAGCAATTCAAGTTATCTTACACAAACCTTAAAACATGACCCATCGATAATTCCAGTGACCCCGTGCAAAAAAAATCTTATCAATCTACAAACCATAAAGCCTTCCTGCCTATGTTCAATCGCAAATCATACTTGGTAGATGTCTCTAGCAGTCTCTATCTAGCCTTGAGGTACAAAAGATATCACGCCCGTATTTGTACTCAAGATCCTTGGATTCGTAAGCTCAGTAAGCTTCACCTGCTCATCAGACTTCATAAAAATTACAAAAGCGTAATAGAGTTGCACCGGTGTTATGTTCCCTAGTGATCCAATAAGATTGCGTTGAAGTGTGTCTGCTAATTATACTTAGATGGGAGCTAGGAGTAGCGACATTGCCGACACCGAGATCATTGCTAAAAGGTACTCCATAACCTCCAACCTGTTTCACTTTAGGAAGGAAGAGCGAGCGTCCATTCAGTCGACCTACGAGAGATACCAAAATAGAAGTTTAGCAGTCTGGAGCTACTACCCTCAAGGGCGAGCGACGAAGATACAATCCTAACATGGAGGGCAATAATACAAAAGAATCCAGATCTAGAAGGCTAAAATTGGCTATGGATTTTCTGCAACGATTGCTCGACGACAGGCTTATTCTCGATGACACACTTCGTACTTGACTGCGGGCTTTTGTATTCGACAACAGACTTTATGCTGTCAAGTAAGAAGAGGATCGCAAGGTGCTTGCCCTTCACCAAGACTTCTTCTTTTTCTTAACACTGCCCCCTCGGCCATGTCCCGTGATAAACTACATAGCCCTAGGTGTTATTCATAAACCAAGTCTGGGGATGATACTCAAAGTTCTGGATAGGGAGCAGAATCCGAACCACGGTTTCCCTTGCGTCTTTTCACAGCATAAGAACTTACCTGACCTTCCGCAATCTGCTATTTGACGATCATATTAGGGCAAAATGAATGGCACTGTCCGCAATGTCGCATGGCTAAGGAAGAGTTGGCTAGGATTATAGTTGAGGTATGTTTATGTGAATGGAAAGTGAGAGTGATGCTGCGGCCTTGCGGCGGGTGAAGACTGATATGGCGTGTTGTGAAGATAGATGGTGTGTGCTGTTGGGCAATGGAGGGTTGCATGGAAGAGTGCATAGATTTGGTGGTGGGAAGGATGTTCTTCTGAGATGGTTGGATGGGAACAGGAAGGGGGAGGAAAAGATGTACTTCTCTTCTTTAGTCGTTTTGGGGAGTATGTTGAGGAGTGAGAGGGCTTGCTGTGAAGTTGAATAATGCATCTCATGGAAGATGAGGATCTGAGATGATTCCGAACCGGGAGTGGGCGGCGCGTTGAGTAGTCCCTTGTTGAAAAGA
>Ga0335072_10002954_pt1 | contig 25965 bp, 19 predicted proteins | sample Lox_Sample_21_FD_206725 | JGI IMG/M metagenome (GOLD analysis project Ga0335072, IMG submission 206725) | Soil microbial communities from Loxahatchee National Wildlife Refuge, Florida, United States - Lox_Sample_2.1 | ecosystem: Environmental > Terrestrial > Soil > Wetlands | place: USA...
TGATTTTCTCCAAAGATCGCGTGTTGAGCCTGGGGCAAACGCTGCGCGCGTGCATCGCGCCTTAGCGGTTTGGCTTAGGTTTTGAAGAGGATGGATCGAGATGGACGGTTTGGGTTTACACGATACCTATTCTGAAGCGGCCACCCGCCGATGGACTTTGCCGCGGCTGGCGGGCCTGGCCGCTTTGTTCCTTCTCGGATGCGGGACCGTCCTCCTTGCAGAATTCCTGCAGAGATTGGAAAGCCAAGGGTTCGAGCTCATCGCCAGAATAAGCCCGCTGAAACTTTTCTGCGTAATTGCCGTGGGCGTTGTCCTCGTCTGGCTCCTGATTCGCTATTCCGAAGTTGCTTTGGCGCTTTTTTTCCTGGTAGGTCTGGTAAAAGGTGACCCGCGACTGGCTTCTCCTGTCGACCTTACCTTACTGGTCGGCGCCGTCGTTCAACTTGGGCTTTTTTACCGGCTCTTTATCAAACGCCAAGTCCTCCGCTTACCTCAGGAGTATCTCTTCTACGTGCCTATTCTCGCGATGATGATTCTGAGCTTGCTCTACGCGCCGGATCTGAGCGGAGGGCTCGACAAGTTGCTGCGATTCGTGTGCCTGACCAGCATCGGAATCATTGCACCGTTTACCCTGTTCGATAATTTCGACCGGATGAGGCGCTTCTTCGTGACCTTGGCGCTAGGCGGGCTGGGGGTCGCGATCAATTCTTTCGCGATGCTTGGGGGAGAGGATCGCATGGTTTCGCCCAGCGGCCTGAACACCGAGCTTGGAGCGGCATCCGCGGTGGCTCTGATCATTATTTGGGGCATGATCTTCCCGCGGCTCAGTCTGGGAAAGCGCATGTTGTTTTATCCAGTCTTGGGCGTTCTCGGGGTCGCATTGGTCGGCTCGGGCGGCCGATTCGCGAATGTTTCCGCAGTGCTTTGTATCCTTATCGGCGCCATCCTGTGCCGCAAGCTCTTGTTGGATGTGCTGATTGCGGGCGCGCTCGGGCTGCTGGCCCTGCCCTTCGTCCAAATTCCGGCGGCATCTTTCGAATATCTGGCGTCGCTGATTCACCCATCACAAGCCATGGGAACCAGAGACGATCTGATCCGTCTGGGAGCCCAGATGTTTTCTCAACATCCGCTTTTGGGCGTAGGCGTTTCAGGATTCCGTTATCTTTCTCCCAATCCGCTCACCTACAACTATCCCCACAATCTGTTCCTGGAAATCGGGTCGGAGATGGGCATTCTGCCGGCCTTTGCGTTCCTGGGATTAGCGCTCTGCGCTTTTCTGGAAATTATCCGGCAGCTGCGCGATCCGCTCTCGCGGCAAAACTCACTGGTGCCTACGGTATTTCTTCTTCTGATCTATGTGTTCCTTGACGCCATGGTGTCGGGCGACATCAACGATTTGCGCTTCATGTGGTTCGTGTTTGGGTTGCCATTTGTAATGAGGGGCCTCGCATCAACGTCGGGCACGTTGGCGCGAGCGCTGCGAAAAGTGCCGCGGGTCTTGGATATGAGCATTGCCGGCGCCGCACCGCTAAGCAGCAATTCGCAGGGAATGCCGTCTTCTGCCGGCTTGTGAGCCGTTTCAAAGGAACTTCTGGTTATGTCGCAATCCTGTACCGAACCGGGAATGGCGGGACCGCCAGCGCAAGAGCAGATTCCCTTGGCAAGCGCGCCTGAACTGCGATTCCGCGGCCTGAAAGTTTGCCATGTGTCTCCGATGGAGCGCGCCCGTGACGAGCGCGCCTTTTCCCGCGAATCGTTGCCCGGGCTTCCCTATGGGCTTCAGCCCAGCATTCTTGGACCGCATTCTATGAAAGAGCCCATCGAGGATGTGCGGTTCATTCCGATTCCGAAGAGTCGCAGCCGAGCTTTCAGAATCCTGCTGGCCGTCCGCATCGTGCATTGGGCTTTGCAGCAGAACGCGGACATTTACCACGTGCACAGTCCCGAGATGATTCCTGCAGGGCTGGTGCTGCGGCTGCTGTATCGCAAAAAAGTCGTTTACGACACCCGCGAAGATTTTCCTTCGATGATGCTGACGAAAACCTACCTGCCCAAGCGGCTGCGTTCGCCGATGAGCAAAATGGTGGCGAGGTTCGAACGATTGGCGGCGCAATTGGTCGATGGCGTGATTACCGCCGATCCCGGAACCCTACGGCCATTGGCACGCGCCGGGAAAAGCAGGAAGCTGGTTTTCTACAATTTTCCCAACCTGCAATACTTTCCCGCGACCGCTCCCGCCGCAAAACAGTTCGATCTTGTTTACCGCGGCGGCTTGTCGGAAAGGGCGGGGACGTTCGTACTGCTCCAGGCCCTGCAGATGCTGTGCAACAGCGGAATCAAAGTACGGTTGTTGCTTTTTGGCTATACCGACAATCCGCAAACCGAGCAATCGATCAAAGATACTCTGGTTCGCTACGGAATCCAGGAGCTGGTCACTCTTCGCGGTGTGATACCGCACGACGAAATGGCTTCGACGATGAGCTTGGCGCGGATAGCGGTTTGCCCATTACAGAAAATTCCCAAATTCATGAACAACATACCGGTGAAGGTGTTCGAAGCATGGGCGTGCGGGCTGCCGGTGATCGCCACAGATCTTCCACCGATCCGGCCGTTCTTTGCGCGTGGTGGGTTAGGGCGTTTGGTGAAACCCGGAGATCCGCAGGATCTGGCAAACGCCATTCACTTGCTGCTGGCATCGCCGTCGCTGATCGAGGAATACGGTCGCCGCGCGCGGCAGCTGGTGGTAGAGCGATATAACGCGGGGATGGAGGTTCGAAAATTGTTGCGGCTATACGGGAGAGTACTTGCATGTTAGCCGGCCGCCTGCACAACCAACCAGTGGAGAACGGCCCGGCGGCGAAGAGACTCATAGTGAATGCCGACGATCTCGGGCTGAGCCACGGTATCACCGACGGAATATTGTCGAGCCATCGCGACGGTATCGTCACGAGTGCGTCGCTGATGGTCAACCAACCGGCGACCGCTTACGCGGTGGCGTGCCTGCACGACGCGCCGAATCTGGATGTGGGCATCCACCTGAATCTCTGCCAGGGCAAGCCGGTGCTACCAGCACGTTCCATTCCTTCCCTGGTCGCGAAGAACGGGGAGTTCTTGCCGCCGGCCGAAATATCGCGGCGACTGGTGCGTTGGCAAGCGTCTCCAAAAGAAATCGAAGCGGAATTTTGTGCGCAAATCGATCGAATGCTGGCGTACGGACTGACGCCATCGCACGCCGATTCGCACCACCGGCTGCACATTTATCCGGCCGCAGCAACGGTCTTCCGGAGCGCCATTCGGTCTCGGGGGATCTTCCGTGCCCGGGGCGCAACGAAACAAACGTGGCCGCAGAGCAATCTGGGCGCGGCCCACGCGGGCTCGTTCTACCGCCGGGTGGCCGTCGACACCTATAACCACGCGCTGCAACGATGGTTATTCCGTGGGTTGAAAATGCCGGATGCCGGCGTCTCCTTACATCCACGGTTTAGGGGCAAACCGCAGCAATGCGGCGAGGCATGGCAATTCGCCATCCAGAATATGCCTGCGGGCACCTACGAAATCTGGTGCCACCCAGGCTTCCGCCAAAAAAGTTTCTCGGAAGGAGACCGGCTCAGTGAGCAACGCGAATTAGAAGCAGCGATGCTCACCGATCGCCGCCTTTTCGAGACCATCCAGTCTTCAGGGGTCCAACTGATCAATTTTCGAGATCTCTGAAAAACGGGTGTGAGCACCACTTGTCGGTGAAAGTCCTGCCGAGCGCCGTCCGCCCTCGAAGCAGCGGTCCCCAGCCGTCGGCACAAGAAGCAATGCAAGCCTGAACTACCTGATCGAAAATCCGGACGCGAGGGGAGAACAAAAAGCCATGAAAATCTTTATCGCAGGGGTTGATGGTTATCTCGGTTGGTCGCTAGCGCAACATCTGACGAAACGGGGACACACCGTGGCGGGTGCGGACATTCTGTTTCGCCGGGACTGGGTGGAGGAGATGGGCTCCTGCAGCGCCACGCCCATCTGCAGTATCGACGAGCGGCTGGAAGCGTTTCGCCAGCGCTATGGAAAAGAGTTGCGATTCTGGCCGGGCGATCTTCGCGATTACGATTTCGTGGAAGGCATTTTCCGCGAATTCCAGCCGGACAGCATTGTGCATTTTGGCGAGTGCCCATCGGCGCCGTATTCGATGATGGATGTCCATCACTCCGTTTTCGTACAGACCAACAACATCACCACGACCTTCAACCTGCTCTACGCCATGCGCGACATTTGTCCACAGGCGCATCTCGTGAAACTGGGCACCATGGGCGAATACGGAACCCCCGACGTTGATATTCCGGAAGGCTTTTTCGAGATTGAATACCGCGGCAGACGCGCCAAGCTTCCCTTCCCGCGCCTGGCGGGCTCCTGGTATCACTGGTCGAAGGTGCACGGCTCCAACAACATCATGTTCGCCTGCAAGATCTGGGGATTGCGCGCCAGCGACATCATGCAAGGTGTGGTTTTCGGCACGCGCATCGACGGCATGGAGAAAGACCGGCGACTGCTAACCCGCGTGGATTTCGACCAGGCCTTTGGCACCGCCATCAACCGCTTCTGTTGCCAAGCCGTCATCGGTCACCCGCTCACCCCCTACGGAAAGGGCTTGCAGCGCCGGGGGTTCCTGCCTTTGCGCGATTCCATGCAATGCCTGACACTGGCGCTCGAAAACCCGGCGCGGCCAGGCGAATACCGCGTGTTTAATCAATTTCAGGAAGTCTTTGACATCACCGAACTGGCCCTGAAGGTTCAGCATGTGGCGCAACAGTTGGGCCTGAAGGTGGAAGTGCACCATCTGGAAAATCCGCGCTATGAAGCGGAAGACCATTACTACAAGGCCGATCACCAGCAGCTGTTCGATCTGGGCTACCGGCCCACGCACACAATTGAACAAGAAATCCAAATCATGTTGGAGGACTTGCTACCCCACCGCCAGCGCATCCTCGAGAAGGAACAGGCGCTGATTCCAGACATCCGCTGGGACGGCAAGAGGGGGAAGGCGAACTATTTGCGCGCAGAGTCTGCTGCGTGAGACGCACAACCATCGCAAAAACAGCGATTCGATTCCGGGGAAAGACAGGGAGAACGAAATGCTAGAGGCGACGTTTCGAGCAAATGTAGACCGGCTTTACAGTATCTACCATTCCATGCCGTATCCGTTCCAGAACTTTCTGACCAGCGCGCGGGGATTTCTGCTGGCCAAGAACCGATATTCGGAGGGCGCGAGTAAATACCTGGCCGAGTTGCGTTCGCACGAGAAGTGGAGCACCGACGAGATCACCGAATTCCAACGGCGTTCGCTTCAGGGCATTGTGAAACATGCGCGCGCCACGGTGTCTTACTACGCGGACTATCCCGAGGCTGAGATCACCCGGCCGGAGGACCTACGCAGATTGCCGGTGCTCCCCCGGGAGATCGTTCGTGGCAATCCGCGGTTGTTTGTCTCGCGAAGCGCCGTGAGTGGCAACCGCATTCGCGTGGGAACTACGGGCACCACCGGAGCGAGTCTCCATGTGAGTTATACGGAAGAGGAAGCTCGGCGAAATTGGGCATTCCACATGAGGCGCTGGGCCTGGGCAGGGATCGAGCCCCGGTCGCCCAGAGTGACCTTCTTCGGCAGCCGCGTGATTCCTCCCGAACGGAGAATGCCTCCGTTCTGGACACACAACCTCGCAGAACGGCAGACGCTCGCGAGTATTTTTCATCTTTCGGAAACGAACGCTCCTCATTACATTCAGTTCTTGCGATCCCAGAGCGGCAAAGTACTCGAAGGCTTCCCTTCTGTATTGGCGATCCTGGCCGATTTTATTTTGAAAATGGGCCAGGCGATTCCGATGCGTGTCGTCTTTACCGACGGCGAACCGCTGTATCCGCAATTGCGCGACACGATCGAGCGGGCATTTGCAACGAGAATCTTCGATCTTTACGGAAACACGGAGCTCTGTGGACTGATCCACGAGTGTGAAGAAGGGCGTTTGCACGTGCAACCGGACTACGCATACCTGGAGATCCTCGGTGAACGAGACGAACCTGTGGCGCCAGGCGAAGAAGGCTTTCTGGTGTGGACGGGCTTCCTCAATAAAACCATGCCACTCATCCGCTACCGCATTGGCGACCGTGGCTGCTGGGACCCGGCGGGACCTTGTTCCTGCGGCCGGGCGTTCCCCGGCGTGATTCCAACGATTACCAGGGATAGCGACCTGCTGCGTTGCCCGGACGGCCGAATCTTTTCACCGCGCGCGTTAAATCAAGCGTTGAAGGGCGCAAAGACGCTGCGCTTCTGCCAGATCATCGAGGAGAAACCCGGCCAGATACTCATTCGTGGCGTGGCCAGCGATCCTTTGGCGTCCGACGACGTAATGACCATTCGAAAGAACCTGCAGCAGATTCTCGGCAAAGGCACTTCGGTCTCCGCGATGCTTGCAGATACACCGATCGTGCGGGCCGGAGGAAAAATCCCGTTAATCATCCAGTCGCAACGCAACGAGGCGACGGCCGAGGCGCGCCAAGCCGTGTCCTCCTAACAGCGGAAAAAATCGCCCGCTTAAACCCGCAGACACTCGAAGGACCTTTCATGCTCTTCGTTTTCTGGATTTGTGCATTCCTGGTTTTGTACGTCTATGCGGGCTACCCGTTGCTTCTTGCCTCGGGCTTGCTTGGGAAGCGCAGGGTCGCGCGTATCGCCTGCATTGAGCCGCCGGTCAGTGTCGTGATTCCCGCGCACAACGAAGAAAAAGTGATCCGGAAGAAACTGCTCAATCTGCTCTCGCAGAATTACCCACTGGAGAAGATGCAGATCCTGGTAGGGAACGATGGATCGAGCGATGGAACGGCCGCGGCGGTTTCCGAATTTCTCGATTTCGGAGTCGAGCTGGTAACTGGAAACAGTCCGCGGGGGAAGAGTTCGATTCAGAACGCAGTCGTGCAGCGCGCCCATGGGGAAATCCTGGTGTTCACGGATGCGGATTGCCTGCTTCCGAGAAACGCCATGCGCAGCATCGTGCAGTACTTTACAGACCCCGAAGTGGGGCTGGTCACGGGCTGCGCCAGTTTTGTGAACCAAGGAGAAACTTCCACCATCGAAGGCGAGGGCCTTTACTGGAAATACGAGCGTTGGCTAAGAAAGCAGGAAAGCGACCGAGGGCTGCTGGCCATGGCCAGCGGTTCTCTTTTTGCGATGAGGAGCATGCTGTGGAGAAGGCTGGACCCCGACGTCGGCGACGACTTTGCTCTGCCTCTACAGGTCGCCAAAGCGGGCTTCCGGAATGTGATGGAAACGCGCTTCAGCGCGGCGACGGTTCTGACGCAGAATCAGCCGCAATCGATGTTCCAGATGAAAACCCGGATCATCAGCAAGGACTTGCGGGGTTTGCTGAGGCATTCGGCGTGTTTGAATCCGCGCCGCGTTGGACGAGTGGCCGTCGGCTTGTGGTCTCACAAAATGCTGCGGTGGGCCATTCCTTATTTTCTCGTTGCTTTGTTGGTGAGCAATGCGTTTCTTGCCGGGCAGCCATTTTATGCCATCGCTCTTCTGGCCCAGCTGTCCTTTTACGTTTTGGCCGCGCTCGGTCTGCTTCTTAGCAAGAAGCGCATGAGGATCCCGCTCACGGCAGCCAGTTCTTTTTGTGTGGTGAACCTCGCGGCTCTTTTCGGAACTCTGCACTGCTTTGCGGTTCCGTCCGACGGCCACTGGAAGCCGGTGCGATAGCGCCCTTTGTAGACACTCCATGAACATGGTTCAGATGCCTTTGCATTTTCACGGCTGGTTCAACGGGGCCGCGTCCTTCCTTACGTGCGCTCTTTCCCTGCCTGTTGTGCTGCGCTTGGCACATCGCTGGAAATTGCATGATTTGCCAGGAGAGTTGAAAGCTCATTCCGTGCCAACGCCACGCCTTGGCGGAATTGGCATCGGATGCGCTTTGATCCTCGGGATGTCCATCGGTGGGACGGGGCTGTTTTCTCAGGCCCTCGACGTTTTTCTGGCCCTACTGTTGGTCTGGGTCACGGGCTTGCTCGATGATCTGCGCGGGCTTTCTCCTTCCACAAGGTTATTAGCGCAGATTGCCGCAGGGCTGCTGGTGGCGCAGACACCCTGGCGCCTGGTGGTATCCGGCAACGCAGCGTTGAACATTTGCGCCACCTGCTTCTTTGTGGTGCTGTTCGTCAACGCATTCAACTTCTTCGATGGCGCGGACGGATTGGCGGCGGGCGTCGTGGCGGTGGCCGGATTGGGCTACGCCCTGTTGTATTCGATCCGCGCGCCGTCCGTCGGGGCCGCGGTTTCCTGGAGCTTACTAGGCGCGTGCTTAGGGTTTCTCCTGTTCAATTTTCCCCCGGCAAAAATATTCATGGGCGATTCAGGAAGCACGGTATTGGGCTTCCTCCTGGCGTTTTTGGGCCTGGATTTCTACCGAGTGCACCACGCGATCGGCACCCGGTTGCTGCTTCCCTTGATTTTCGCGGGCTTGCCCCTCTTGGACCTGTTCCTGGCCGTTTTCCGCCGGATTCGCAAGCGACAGTCTCCGTTCCTGGGAGATCGCCAACACATTTACGACCTGCTCCAGGAGCAAGGTTGGTCGGCGCGACCAATCGCATTTGGGTCCTACCTGGCGACCGCCGGGCTGGTGCTTCTCGGCTGGCTCTGCAATTATCTCAGCCCCGCACTCGCCCTGCTGGCCATTGCTCTTGCATTTGGTTCCCTGTTTATCACTGCGGTGCGTCTGGGGTCACTCCGTTGATCCTCAGCCACTCGGAAACGGAGTCATACGACATGGTTGTTTGGGAAAAGAAGGAGAGTAGCCCAGTCACGCATGTTGCCATCGCCGGCGATTTTTTGCCCGCCTCCGGTTTGCAGCTTCCCCCAAGGCGAAGTTGGCGAGACATCGCTGCTGGCCTGACTCGCCCTTTCTCCAAAGCAGACGTCGCCATTTTGAATTTGGAATGTTGCATTGACGTGGGGGACAGCAAGCCGCGGACCAAGTTTGGCCTGGGCGATTCGTTTGCCGCGGAGCCGGATGTGCTCGACTTTCCGGTCAGCCTCGGCGCAAACCTGATCGGTATGGCCAACAACCACATTTACGACTACGGCGAAGAGGGTCTCGCCCGCACGCGCCAGGCGGTCCAGAAACGTGCGCTGGTGCCCGTTGGAATCGGTAAAACCCTTTCCGAACCCCCGGACGCGACCGTAGCGCAAACAGGTGCAGGCCCTCGAATCGGCGTCTGGGCCGCCGCCCGTCATTTGCCCGAATTGGCCACACGCAAGAAGCCAGGCATAGAACCCGCAACGCGCAAGCGCGGAGAAGAAGCGCTGCGAGAACTGAAGGCGAAGGATGCCTCGCTAACGATCGCGTATCTGCACGCGGGTTTGGAGCACACCAACCGCCCCGATCCCGACGATGTGGCGCTGCTGCGCGAGCTGGCTAAGATCGGTTTTGATATTGTGACCGCCTGCCACTCCCATCGCATCGCCGGCTACGAACGCGTGCGCCGCGCCGATGGAACATCCGCCTTTTGCTTCTATGGATTGGGAAGCATCTCGTCCGGGGTACTCTATTCGGAGCTAGAGCGCGAAGGATTGGTCGTCGTTGCCGGACTCGACGCATCGGGCGAAATCGTCCGGCTGACCGTGCACCCCGTTCACTTGGAAGCGACCGGATGGGGACGAACCCCGCGCTTTGCCGATGCCTACAACATCCTGAACCGCTTCGAACTGCTCTCCGAAGAGCTGACCCGCGGAACCTACAAGGAAAGATTCTATAACGACACCAAAATCCGTATGCTGCACCGGCAGCTCCGGGATCTCCAGGCAGCCGTGCAAAACGGCGGCGTGCGTGGACTGGCTTCGAAACTGCGCCGCGTCCGCATGCGGCATCTCAATCGCGCGCTGCATGGTATGGGCTGATGCGAACTGCGCTTCCAAACTAATCAGAAAGGAAGACGTCCGTGTGTGGAATTATCGGATCCGTAAGATACGGTTCTTGCCTGGATGAGACTGCGTCGCTGCGCATGCGCGACAGCCTGGTCCATCGGGGACCAGACGATGCGGGACTTTGGACGTCTCCAGCCGACGGAGTCACCTTAGGCAGCCGTCGCCTGGCCATTCTGGATCTTTCGCCGCGTGGCCACCAACCCATGCAGGACCCCAGCGGTAACTTGACCATCGTTCTCAATGGCGAGATCTACAACTGCGTGGAGCTCCGTTCGGAGCTGCAGCAGCATTATGCGTTCCGTTCGCAAACCGATACGGAAGTGCTTCTGGCCGCCTATCTCGTTTGGGGAACCGACTGCCTGCCACGCCTGAATGGCATGTTCGGTTTCGCCATCTGGGATAACCGCAAGCGTTGCCTGTTTGCGGCACGCGACCGTTTTGGAGAGAAGCCTTTTTATTATTTTCATCAGCCTTCTCTGTTGCTGTTCGCTTCAGAGATGAAAGCGATCCTCGCGTCCGGAATCGTGAAGGCGGAACCGCATCTTTCGGCGATTTACCGGTTCCTTGTTCACAGAGAAACGGATACATCGGATGGAACGTTTTTCAAGAACATCCGCGCGCTGCCGGCGGCACATGCCCTGCTCTACTCCCCCGGTGACGATGCCTTGAAGACCTGGGAATACTGGGATCTCGACCCTGCCGCGGAAATTCGCTGCACACAGAACGATGCCTACGCCGAACATCTGCGGGGCTTACTGCAGGAAAGTGTCAAAATTCGGCTGCGAGCGGATGTTCCAGTTGGCTCCTGCTTATCCGGAGGGCTGGACTCTTCGTCCCTCGTCAGCCTGATAGCGGAACAGCGCCGGGGCGACCGGCAAAGTACTTTCTCCGCGCGCTTCGAAGATCCACAGATTGATGAGGGGCGGTACATCCAACCTGTGGCAGAGAAATGCGCCGCTACGAATTACAGCACTTATCCCGACCCGCTCCGCATGCTGGAAGACATGCACCGGTTCGCCTGGCATCAGGAGCATCCGTTTGTAGGGCCCAGTATTTATGCGCAATGGTGCGTGATGCGCCTCGCATCGGAATGCGGAACCACGGTGTTGCTCGACGGCCAGGGCGCCGACGAGATTCTTGGAGGTTACCGCGTGAGCCAGGGGTTCCACTTACGCGACTTATTCGTTCAGATGCGCTGGATTACTCTCCTCAGCTCCGTCCGCGGCCAAGTGAAACACGGCGGACCCAAGAGCCTTCCCACGATGCTGGCGCCTCAGCTTGCCCCGTTTGTGGGATTACCTAAACCAGAAATTCAGGCTTTGCCGCCGGATTTCACTAAGCACGCTTTTGCGCCACCGGCGCAGAGTCCCGCCAAGTTTAAAAGCGCTCTTCACAATGAACTGTACAAGCAACTGCGCTGCTCCATGCTTCCGAAACTGCTGCGCTTTGCCGATCGCAGTTCCATGGCGTTTTCCCGGGAAGTGCGCCTGCCCTATCTGGACCATCGCGTCGTTGAATACTTGTTCGCGATTCCCGAGACGCAAAAGATCCACGGCGCAACCACGAAGTTCGTGCTGCGCAACGCCCTTCGGGGAAGGCTGCCGGACCAAGTGGCGAATCGTATGGACAAGAAAGGATTTGAGGCACCGGAATCGGCCTGGTTACGAGGTCCGCTGCGGCAGTGGGCCGAGGGCATTTTGCAATCCAGTTCGTTTCGTGAACGGGGCTGGGTAGACCAGCAAACGGCGTTGCGGGTCTGGCGGCGCTTTCTGGCCGAGCCGGGGCGCAATCTCAGCGTTCTTTTTCGATGGCTGTCCTTGGAGATGTGGGCCCAGACATTTCTCCGCGCGACTCCGGCGTTCACTCCGCCCGTCGACGCCAAAAGACTTGCGTCACCCGCCCCGGCGTATGAAACGAGGACGACCGCGACCGTCCGTCCCTCGTAAGCCTGACGCCACGCGCTCTACACTTCGCTAAATCCCCAAAGAAGATTGTGGTTGTTTCCAGGAGTGGCTGCCATGATCGCAAAAACAACAAACAGTATCGGAGTGACCCTTTCATGCCTGCTGAACGGTCTGCGGTCTATGCCGCGAAATACTTCAACCAATACCCCCTGCGAACTTTCTTTCGCCGGCTTTACAACCTGCATCACACCCGCAGGTTCGAATGGCTCCAGGGAAAAATCGCCTCGCTGGGCAAGCGCGAGCTGTCTATCCTGGAACTGGGATGCAACGATGCCCGCTCTCTCGACTATGTTCCCGTTCCCGTGAAACGCTACGTCGGCTTGGACGCCGGCTGGCGCAGCGGATGGAAAGACGGGAAGGCCTGCGGATTGGAAGCCGCGATTCTCCGTTATGGAGGCCGGCCAAACTATGAGTTCCGGCGCTCCCAGCGATGCGAGGATCTCGAACAGGTCTCGGGGAAATTCGATCTGGCCATTGTTCTGGAAACCTTCGAATATTTGGAGCCGACCGCCATGGTCGATTACGTGAACGCCCTTTCTCGAAAGCTGCATGACCACGGCTCCATCTTGTCCACCATGCCAAACGAGAAGGGCGTGCCGCTTTTGGTCAAGACCGTCGGTTCCAGGCTTTCCGGCGTGCCACGCAGCGGATACACGCCGCGGCAATTCTGGAATGCGCTGATCGGGCGAATGGACAAAGTGCCCCGCGGACTCCGCGGGCGCAGAGGATTTGATTATGCGGCGACCGCGGAACTGATCGGCCGCTATTTTTCGCGTACCGAACTGGATTCCGTGGAGCCGGCGCGAGCCCCCTTGTGGCTCAGCCTCAACGTAGGATTGGCAGCCCATAAAGGCGAGGCAGCAGCACCTACCGCACCAGAACTGCCTTCCACAAGCAAGCCAGGTGGCGGATGAGCAAGTGGCGAATGGTTTTGCTGGCTTGCTGCTGCACTGCCGCGCTGACGGGCTTTGCGTGCCTCGCGACCGCTCAGGAAACGCAGCGCCAGAAGCCGGAACAAAGCCAGCAGCAGAACCAATACCGTGATCAGTCCCAGGATCTGCAAGAAGACCAACAGCAAAAGCCCACGCAATCCTACAGCGGCAAGGTCTCCGAAAAGTTTGGCAAGTATTATTTGGAAGACAAGCGCACCCGCACTTCTTATTTGCTGCAAGGCAGCTGGGACCTGAAACGATTCATCGACAAGAAAGTGCGCGTCACTGGCTCGCTGGACACCGACAAGGACATTCTGCATGTGGTTGCCATCACTGTAGCGCCCTGAAGGCCTATTTGTTCTCACAGGTCTGAGATCTTCCACCCTGGAGAAAAAGAACATGAAAATCGCTGGTTATGTTTTCGCCTGCCTGTTGCTTTGTCCATCCGCCTATTCCACTACTTACTATGTCGATTCCACCAAGGGAAACGACGCGAACCCTGGAACATCGATGGACTCCGCGTGGCGCTCCCTGGCGAAAGTGAATTCGTATAAGTTTGCTCCTGGAGACTCGCTGCTGCTCCGCCGCGGAAGCGTCTGGCGCGAGCAGTTGAATTTCCCCTCGTCGGGTTCGTCCAGCGCCCTGATCACCATCGACGCGTATGGAGAGGGAGAACTGCCTCTCATCAGCGGAGCCGACCTTTTGCCGGCGGGTTGCTGGAAAGAGGGAGGGACCGGGGATCATGTGTGGCAATGCGCCGTGTCGACACAGCCGAATGTCGTGCTCTTCGATGGCGCGAAAGGACACAAGAAATCCTCGCCTGACGAACTTAGCGCACCGCTGGACTGGTTCTGGGGTTCAAATGTCCTTTCCATCTATTCCGCTGAAAATCCCGCCGTATCTTACGGGCATCCGGGTATCGAGGTGGGAGCCCGGCCCAGCGCCATTAACTTGACGGGGATTTCGTTTGTTTCGTTGAAGAACGTCACGGTCAGCGGAGCAAATGCGATTCCTTATGGCGAGGGTGCGGGAATCTGGGCCATTACCGTGCATCTGGAAGGACCAACGCCCGGCAATCTGACGATTTCGAAGGTCACCGTGATGAACGGCGCAGGAGACGGCATTCACATTGAAAATGCCGACCACTGTGCGGTGGACTCCGCGCAGGTTCACGACAATGAAGGGGCCGGCATCGAGCTCTATCACAGCAACGGCAAGTTCCCCATCACCTCCGGTAGTATCACCAACAACCAGGTGCATGACAACGGCTTCAACGGCATCTTTGTGGTGGGTTGCCCGAGGCAGGAACGCTGCCGTTCGCTCGTTTATCCCGAAGGTCTGGTAGTCACGGGAGTAAAGATAACGGGCAACACGGTGCACGATAACGGCGCGGGCATCTATCTCCACGAAACCAACAATTCCCTGGTTTCCAGCAACACCGCTTACGCCAACACCAATGTCTCACGAAGAGGAGAGGGCTATTGCGTGGGGCTCTCTGGGTCTAGTTCGAACATCGTGGAAAAGAACAATTGTTACCGCGCCCGCCTTTCCGGTATCGAGCTCTCCATAGACACCGGCAGGCCTCCGTTCGGGTCCAGTGACAATATCATCCGCTACAACCTTGTTCACGATGACGGCACCCACGGCATCTTCACCAACTATGTGCCCAGCCAGAAGAACAAGATTTTGTACAACGTCATCTACAATCATCCCCAGGGCAGCTGCATCATGGCCAATTACACCGGCCACGAAATCTACAACAACACCTGCTATAACAGCAAAATCGGGATTCACTTGTACGTCAGCGCCACTACCCAAAAAACCGGCGATATTTCCGCGCGCAATAATCTGATTCTTCGCAGTTCCCAATACCAGGTTCTTATTGAAGGCGGAGTCGATGGCCCCTTTGATTTTTCGAATAATCTTTACTTCCCCGACGGCCGCTCGGCTTTCAGCTGGAAAGGCACGACCATGGATTTTTCCGCATGGCGAAGCGCCAGCCATCTGGATGAGAACTCCCTGGTGGCCGACCCTAAGCTAGAGTCAGCCACGCCGGAGACTACCGGCGATTTCGCGTTGTCGCCGTCGTCGTTGGCGGTGGGTCATGGGGCCGATCTGGGCAGCCAGAACAGTCTGGCGTTATCCCCAGCCCTCTCTTGGCCGGCACAAATGAAATTTCTGGAGCAGGAAGCCGGCCGCTGGGACATTGGCGCGTTTCGCCATGTGCCATAGACTGACGAGGCGTTACTGCCCGCACGCAACAAGTGGCGAAAGAAAAACTGCCTTCGCGTCGTCAGCTGTGCAGTGGACTCCGCATATGGAAACTGTACAGATCGTGCTCGACAAGAAACTATTGCGCGCAACCGATCAGGCTGCACGCCGCACCAAACGGAACCGCTCGGCCCTGGTCCCTGAAAAGTCATTCCTTAAATAGTAGCGGCGCACCGCTGATCCGCTTCGCTTTGAAGTCAACCGTGACCTCGACCCGATCGGCGATTCTTATGAACGGAATACCACTATCCATGCCAAATTCTTTGCGATCGAAGGCCATCGTTCCTTTGATCTCACCAACGCCCTTTCCTTCAGGATCATCGACGAAAGTGAGGGTCTCGGGCTTTGAAACACCACGAATGGTGAATATGCCAGCAACGCTATAAGTATTCAGACCTGTCTTGGTAATCTTCGTAGAACGGAATGTTATATAGGGATCATGCTTGGCGTTGAAGAAGTCTTCACCCTTCAACTTGTCATCTTTGAAGCTGCTACCGGTGTTTACGCTATCGGCCTCGATCCTAACGTCAAGGACGCCCGTCGAAACGTCTGGCGACTTGAAGGAAAGATTGGCGTTCCATCTATCGAAGGTTCCTTCGATCGAGACGGATGCCTTGACACCGAAGGTGATCTTGCTAACTACCGGCGTTATTTTGTAAACGGGGGCCGCAGTCGAAGACTGGGCATGAACGGCCAAAAGGGGGACCGTTATTGCAAATAGACTTAACAAGAAAAGTCGCGCCAATTGTCTGCACTCGATGATCATAGATTCTCCGGTTGTCATGAAGGGATCATCAAGGTTTATCGCCAACCGAGGAACTGTCGAAGATGACAGTGTTGGTCGGTGCAAGTCTGATAAGCGGCGATTCGCGGACAAGTCTGTGGACTCTCAGGACCGGCAGGTTGATTTCAGTCTGTGAAGCGAAAGAAGCTATACATGACGTGTATCTCCCATCGGAAATCCAAGACCGTATTAGAGTTGGGCTGAGACTACTCGGGCCCACCGTGTCGACGTTTTTACCGGCCTGCCGTGTCTTTTCTTAGGGGCGCTAACTTAGCATCTGGGGCTCGTGTATCCGCGTCATCGTCATGCCAATTAATTCTGGCGGCGTCGGAACGGTCGAGCAACATTGATCCGCCACCCTTGGAGAAATAATTCCAAACCCAATCTACGAAAGTCTCCACTTTGACTCGTAAACCGCTCAGGAGAGCCATATGGACGCCCAGCCACATACTGTAGGCTGGCACGCCTTCGAGTTCGTGCCGATGCTCGCCGACCTCAGCAATCGCGGCATTCCGACCAATCATCGCCATGATCCCTTTATCATGGTAGTGAAACGGGGCCCGAGGTGTTCCTCCGATATCGGCCAAGATATTCTTCCCTACCCAACGCCCAGTTTGCTGCGCAACTGATCCAAGCTGGGGCAAGGCTTTCCCGTCTTCTCCCACAACATTCGCAAAGTCGCCAACTGCATAGACACCCGGAAAGCCCTTGACGCTGAGATCGTTCTCGACGTCGATTCGTCCGCCGCGACCCCGCGGCAACCCCAAATTACTGGCGATCGTTGCGGCCTTGAGTCCTGCTCCCCAGATCACGCACCGGCTCTTGAGGGTGTTACCGTCGGATAGTAGGACGTGACCCGAATGTACTTCCTTGACGTCAGTGTTGAGTTTCAGAATCACACCGCCGCGCTGCAGGACCTTACTTGCGTAGTCATGCGCTTTAGCCGAGAACGGCGCGAGGAGTGTGGGACCATGTTCCACTAGGTAGATATGCGTCGCGTTGATGAGCCTTTCATATTTTGTCGGTGCGACAGAATGAATCATGTCGGCCAAAGCACCGGCTACCTCGGTGCCCGTCGCCCCACCGCCCACGACCACGACGTTCAACCCGCCCTGCTCAAGGAGGTCGGGCTCGCGATCACAGTCTTCAAACAGCGCCAGGAGCCTCGAGCGCAGGCGCTCCGCATCCACCAAAGAATAGAGAGGAAAACTATTGGTCTCGGCCCCAGGAATATCCAGAAAGTTCGCCTGAGCTCCTGCAGCGAGCACCAGGAAATCGCCTTGATAGACCTGGCCTTCCTTGGTACTTACGCTGCGGGCTTTAGGGTCGATGGCGTTGACTTCCGCTAGCTTGATATCGACGTTTGGGGACTCACGGAAAATCGTGCTTAAAGAGAAAGCAACGTCTTCCGCCGCTAATTGCGAGGCAGCAACTTGATAGAATAGCGGCTGAAACTGATGGTAGTTATGCTGGTCCACGAGAGTAACACGCACTTCGTGATTGCGCGCTAATTGCTGCGCGCACGCGACTCCTCCGAATCCACCGCCGACGATCACTACATGTCTTATTTCCATGAGAAACCTCCTAGCAGGAGTTCCGGCACGGACAACGTGGGCCAGTGACTCTAACTGCTCTCACCGTGTGTGTACAGGGACTCGATGCCCGAGAACGGTGTAGGTAACCCCCCAAGAAGACACTTTTGCATATCGTCGAGCCGGCAGGCACGGCAGAAGTCGCTGGGCTTCGCCCCCGGATGCGTGGACGTCGCGGCCCGAAAGCGCTAGCGCGATATTGCTCCTATTGCGCGTGTCAGCTCGCCTTTTGCCAGCGACAATCCAAGGTTTGCTTCGAGCAGAGGAGCCTTCGCTGTGCTCATTACTGTGGCTGCCATCCACCACCCAAGGACTGATAAAGCTGCACATAGCTTGCGAGCTCCGCGTACCAGGCAGACATCAAGGTTAGTTCGGAAACGAAGTAGTCCTGCTCGGTGATTAAAACCTCCAGAAAGGACGTGACCCCGCCCTGGAAGCGCACATTGGCCAGATTCGCGGCTGCTTTGTAGGTCTCGGTTTGCTCCTCTAGCTTCATCCGGTACCGTCGTCCCTGAACATAACCTGCGAGACTGTTCGAAACGTCCCCGAAGGCGTGTTGCACGGTCTGTTTGTAGCTGAGTTCCGCTTCGTCGCGTTCGGCCCAGGCCAAACGATAGTTGCTCTTGATCCGGCCGCCTTCGAAGATGGGCTGAGCAATCTGGCCGCCGACAGCCCACAAACCAGCTGGCCCTTCAAGGAATCCGGTGATCGCGGAACTCGCACCCAGTTGTCCCGTTAACGAAATCTGTGGGAAGAAGGCAGCCTTCGCGACGCCAACATTGGCGTTCGCGGCAACCAGGTTCTCCTCGGCCTGCCGCACATCTGGGCGGCGCTCCAGTAACGTAGAAGGCAACCCCGCCGGGACGTCAGGCATATGAGGCTGTTCGGTTAAGCTGAGCCCGCGTGCCACCGCTCCAGGGTTCCTGCCCAAAAGGATGCTGATGTTGTTTTCGGTCTGCTCGTCCAATTGCTGCAGGTTGATGACCTGCGCCTCGGCCTGCTGTACCAAGACTTGCGCTTGGTAAACATCCATTTCGGACACATCTCCGCCTTTAAATTTTATGGTGTTGAGTTGCAGGATTTGTTTATCCGCTTCTACGGTATCCTTTGAATACTGCAGCTGAAAATCGTATTCCCGCAGGAGGAAGTAGTCCGTGGCCACCGCCGAGATCAGGGTTATCTGCACGACGAATTTCCCATATTCAGTGGCCAGTAAATTTGCACGCGCCGCCTCCGTAGCACGACGGTATTGCCCCCAGAAGTCCACGACGTAGTTGACCGATAAAGCTGCAAAATCGAAGGTTGTAGCTTCTGAACCGGTCGCTTTGATCCCTGGGATGGAGAGCGGGCTTCGCGTATTCGCCAGGCCGTAGGTTGCTCCAACACTGGGGAACTGGTTGGATCGAACGACACCCAGATTGGCGTTGGCCTCGAGCACGCGGGTCGCAGCTATGCGCAGGTCGTAGTTATTTGTCAACGCTTCCTTGATCAGATCCTGCAGCGCCTGGTCCGCGAATACGCTTTCCCATTGCATTTCTTGAAACGTCTGCCCCTGTTGGCTGGCACTAGTGGTTGCGCCGCGATATTCGGTCGGCACGGTGACAGCGGGCCGCTTGTAGTTTGGACCGACTTTGCAACCTGCGATCGAAAGCAACAGCAGAACCACCATATGAATCTTCAATCTAGTCCCCATGTTCTGCTCCTTCCGCAGGTGCAGGTGGGCTTAAGGGGACTCGAACCTCCTTCTTGCCGCCGATCCAAATCCCAAATCGCTCCACAACATCGAAGCTGACTGGAATGAAGAAAATGGCCAAGACCGAGGCAGCCAGCATGCCCCCGATCACTACCGTGCCAAGCACCTGGCGCGAAATAGCGCCGGCCCCCGCCGCCACCCAAAGAGGTACGCAACCGAGAATAAAGGCGAAAGCAGTCATCAGGATGGGCCGCAACCTCAGTCGCGCGCCAGCTAGCGCGGCGTCAATCAACGATTTCCCGCCGTCGTATTCCATCTTGGCAAATTCGACAATCAAAATTGCGTTTTTTGCCGAGAGGCCAATCAGCATGACCAGCCCGATCTGTGCGTAAACATCGTTCTCGAGATGCCGAGAGTAGAGTGCAACAAAAGCTCCAAAGACGGCGATGGGTACTCCAAGCAGGACGGAGAACGGCAAGGTCCAGCTTTCGTACTGCGCGGCCATAATGAGGAAAACGACAAAGAACGCCAGCGCGAAAATTGTCGTCGGCTTCACCCCCTGCGCGGCCTTGACTTCCTGATAGGACATGCCCATCCAGTCATACCCCATCTGGGGAGGCATGGTTTTGTGAAAAACGTCTTCGAGTGCGGCAATCACCTGACCGGAACTGTATCCGGGTGCAGCTGACGCATTAATCTGCACACAATTGAAAAGATTGTAACGCATCACGAATTCTGTGCCGCTGCGCGGGTAGACGGTCGTCAACGTGCTCAGCGGAACCATTTCGCCGGCCGCATTCCGCACATGAAACCTACCCAAGTTGTTAGCGCTGGTACGAAATTGACCGTCAGCCTGCACGTAGACCTGCCACTGCAAGCCAAAACGGTTGAAGTAGTTCACCAGAGTACCGCCCATGAACGCTTGCACCGTTTCGTACAGAGTATTCAAGGGGATCTGCTGGGTCATGGCTTTGGCATTGTCCACCTTCACACCCACTTGAGGGACATTGAACAGGGCCGTGGTCATGACGCCGGCCAACTCCGGTCGCTTGCGTGCCTCGGTCAGATACATTTGCGCATTCTTCGCCAAGAATTCCGTGCCGCTGCCAGACCGATCTTCGAGGATAAACGTCGCGCCCCCGGAGGTCCCAACTCCAGGAATCGCTGGTGGCGGGAATGAGAAGGCCACCCCGGCTGGGATTTTCGAGAGGACCTGTAGGAGGTGTGTCTTAATTCCGATGTAGCTGGTTTCTGGTGTCTTGCGTTCTTCCCAGGGTTTCAGCGCTACGAAGTAGAAACTCGAGTACGTGGTGTTGACACCGCTCAAGAGACTGTAGCCCATGATGGAGGTCACGTTCTCTACGCCGGGAGTCTCGAGAATGGCCTTTTCAACCTCCCGCGAAGCGTCGGAGGATTGCTGTAAGGAAAAAGCATCCGGCAATTGCAACCCTGCATACACATAGCCCTGATCTTCGTCGGGCAGGAAGCTTTGGGCGATCCGCTTACCGAAGAAACCTGCACCAACCGTCAGCAACGCCAGCAGCAGGAAGGCGAATGCCGCTTTGTGAATGAGGTGCTTACACAAATTTACGTAGCCCTCGGTAGCGCGGCCGAACACCCGATTGAACCATCGGAAGAAAGCGGCCAGTGGCCCGCGCGATTCTTTCTTTGGCCGCAGAAGCATGGCAGAGAGGGCCGGGCTCAAGGTGAGTGCATTGAAGGCGGAGAACAGTACGGAGATGGCAATGGTGACCGCAAATTGTCGGTACAGCTGACCGGTGATGCCGGGAATAAAAGCCGTGGGAAGAAACACCGCAGCGAGAATCAGGGCGATGGCGATGACGGGAGCGGACACTTCTTCCATAGCACGGACCGTTGCGTCATGGGGCGTCATACCGTGCTCGATATGATGTTCCACAGCTTCCACGACGACGATAGCGTCATCCACCACAAGCCCTATCGCAAGCACAAGCCCGAACAGCGATAGGGTGTTGATCGAAAAACCGAGCAACGGAAAAACGACAAACGTTCCTATCAGCGAGACGGGGACGGCAAGCAGCGGGATCAGAGTGGCTCTCCATCCTTGGAGAAAAATGAACACCACAATGATGACAAGGGCTAACGCCTCTAACAGGGTTTTAAAGATTTCGTGGATACCCGCGCTAACCGCAAGCGTGGTGTCTAGCGAGACCGCGTAGTCCAGTCCTGGAGGGAAACGAAGTTTCGCCTCCCTCATCATCTGCAGGATGTTGTTTCGCGTCTGCAGTGCATTGCTGCCCGGGGTCAGATAAAGGGCGATTGCGGCCGAAGGTTGGGCAGGTTGGTAGGGCTTCCCAGGCTCGGGCGCTGTCCCGAGGCGGGCGCTATACGAGTAGTATTGACCTCCCATGTCCACGCGCGCCACATCTTTCAGACGCAGGACGGAACCGTCGGGCTGCGCACGCACTACAATCTGATCGAATTCCTCAGCCGAGAGCAGTCGTCCGGGAGCCCGGACGTTGTAGGTGAACTGTTGGCCGGCCGGTACAGGCTCGCCGCCAACCTGTCCGGCGGGATTGACCTTGTTTTGTGCTTTGATGGCATTCGTGATATCGGAGACCGTGACACCCAGGTTCGCTAGCTTATCGGGATTCACCCAAACGCGCATCGCGTACGGTCCGGCGCCGAAAATCTGAACCTGGGAAACGCCCTGGACACGAGTCAGTGCGTACTGCAAATTGATGATGGCGTAGTTGGACAAAAAGATTTGGTCGTAAGCGCCGCTCGGCGAGTATAGATTGAGCAGCATAAACGGTGCAGTTGTACCGGGCTGAACGATCACGCCTTGCGCAACGACCTCGCTAGGCAACTGCGAGTTCGCTTGCCCACTGCGCATCTGCGCCAGGATTTGGTCGGTATTTACATCGGTTCCCAATGCAAAATCGATATACAGCGACATGCCTCCGCCGGAACTGGCGCTCAGGGAGTACATATAGTTCATGCCACTCACGCCTGACATTTGCTGCTCAATCGGGGTCGCCACCGATTCGGCAATGGTGTTGGCGTCAGCCCCAGGGTAGGTGGCCTTGACCTGTATCATGGGATCGGCGATGTTGGGGAACTGCGCTGTTGGTAGGCTGAGGAGCGATACAACCCCAACTAGCACCATCAGAATGGCGATGACGATCGCCACGATGGGCCGATTAATGAAAAACTTCGACATGGTCAGTTGCTCGCTCGCTCCCCAGATGGCGCCACATATGGCTTCGCCGAGACTGGAACCCCTTCCTTCGCGAGCTCTGGATTCTGGGCAGCGGCCTGTGCAACTTTGAGGTAACCCTCGACCACGACTCTCTCCCCTGGTTTCACCCCTTCTTTAATCACCCAGTCTGTTCCGACCCGTTCCCCTACCTTCGCTGGACGGAAACGTGCCCTATTGTCAGGCGTAAGAACGACGAGCTGGTAATCCGTCTGCACTTGAATGACGGCTTGTTGCGGCACTAGCAGCGCGTTCCTGCTGATGCCCGTTCGGATACGAACCCGGCCGAAGCCTCCGGGCCGCAGGATTGCGTCCTTGTTCGGGAAGGCAGCGGCCAACTGAATCGTTCCCGTGGCGGTGGTTACCTGCCGGTTTACGAAAATGATTTTGCCTTGCAAAGGATATGCCTGGTCATTCGCCTGAATGAACTCCACTGGAAGCCGCACGTTGAGATCGCCGGTGCGCAGAGCTCGGTTGATCTCGGGAGCGTTAGCAAGGTAGGCGCTCTCGCTGATGTAGAAGTATGCCCAGATGGGATCAAACTGCGACACAGTCGTCATTTTCGTACTGGTGCCCACCAGGTCGCCTAGCTGCGAATTGGCGACACCTGCAATGCCATCCACTGGCGAATAGACCTTGGTCCATCCAAGATTGAGCTCCGCTTGTTGTTCCGCGGCCTGCATCGCCAACACTTGCGCTTTGGCGGCAGCCTGGCTTGACAGGTCATTGTCTAGCTGTTTCTGAGGAATCGCGTTTTTTGCAGCGAGCGGGGTATCGCGGATGACATCGTTATTCGTTCTTTCAAGATTGGCCTGTGCGCGCGCAACATCAGCTTTTGCCTGATCCAGCGAGGCGAGAAATGGTCGGGGATCAATCTCGAAGAGCAATTCATTCTTTTTGACCAAGGTGCCATTCTGGTAATGCTGTTTGATGAGATATCCTTGCACCTTGGGGGTAATGTCCGCGTTGACTGGACCGCTCAACGTCGCTATCGCCTCGTTGAACGCTGGCACATCTTTAGCGGTTACTTCTGTGACCAACACTTCGGGGGGACCCAGTTGAGGTTTCTGTTCCCGCTTCTGACAGCTCGTTATGTTAAAGAGCACAGCAACAAGGAAGAGGGAGGCGAAGGACCACAGCAAATGCTTCGAAAGCAGTCTTTGCTTATGCATTTCGAGTAGGCTTTTCGAGAGTCGTTGATTGTCGCGATTCATGCCTACCCCCCCTTTGTCGTGAATATTAGAGTTGGCGCTTCAGATTGCACCTGTCACTTTGGACAGGGCATGATCCCCAGAAATTCGGGTAACACCAGTAAGGATCTACAATCATGCCTTGCGGCGAACCGCCTCTGTTGCGCAAGGGCGCCCCCGCTTGGGGCCAACAACAGCGGACCTTTAAGAGTTTCCACAAAACGTACTTGAATATTTCTTCCAATGGTCCGGATGGAGGTTGAGTATCCAAAGGCAACTAATCCGGAAATTGGAAATAGTTGCGGTTTGTGAGCGATCCGATGGCAAATGCTGACTGTCAATAGCGACAGTTATCTCTAGTCGACCTGTCGCTACCATGCTCCTTATTGCCGCGAATGCGATTCCCCGTACCAGTCGCATATTCGAGGAGCAAAAACCGTACTACCTCAACTTCGAGCAGGAGCCGGAAGTCGGCCTGCAAAGCGGACTTGGATCCACGTGACGTAGATTTCAGACCGCCCTGAAACTATACGCGCATCGGACGACTCTCACGCTGGGGTTCCAAATGAGAGACAGAGACATGTTATCTACAGCATCTTTCGCTCCACAGAATGAAGATCATCCCACCAACTCGAAACTACGCGAAGCACGGCTACTGCGAGGCGCGAAGCGCGGCGAGGCAGGAGCTTTTGAGAAGCTCTGCCAGGCTCTGAGGCCCCGATTATTTAGGATCGCGCTACGCATCACGCGGAATCCCGCTGACGCTGAGGACGCGGTGCAAGATGCGCTGATGAGCGCTTATCTACACATCGAAGAGTTCCGGGGCAATTCTACAGTTTCCACGTGGCTGACGCGCGTTACGATGAACTCGGCGTTCCTGATATGCCGCAAGAATCGCAATATTCGCCAAGTGTCCACTACGTACGATGTCAACCGACCCGGTGAAGCAGGATTGTATCTCCAAATCCCAGACCGTTCCCCCGATCCCGAGCAGACTTTTGTGCAGCGCGAGCGCACCAGAATTCTACGAGGAGCGATTCGCAAACTTCACCCGCGCATGCGGGCTGTAGTTGAAGTTGCGCAATTCTATGATCTTCCGATCAATCAAACAGCGAAGGTACTGGACATCTCAGTTGCCGCAGCGAAGAGTCGTTACTTGCATGCGCGACTGCAGTTACGCAAATCATTAGCACTTCGCACGATTGCGCGGAAGGACCAATGCTACGTCCGGGCAGGATCCAAATAAACCTATCACTGGCGACAGGTTGCATCATGAACACCGTCAAGCTAGGTAAACGCGCATCCTCATTCGCTCGCGTTCCGAACATGCCGCTCGATGGAGGCCTGGATCTGTTGCCGCACCATGCTTAGGTGCCACTTTAAGTTGTAGCGAAGCGGCAGGAAGGAACCCGGCAAGGAAAGGCGATTGGTTCGTTCTTCGAGTTCGTCCAGTCGTTGAATCAAAGCCTTGTCGTCTTTTTGGGAACCGGCTAACGCCATCTCTTCTTCGATTCGCATCAATTCGGAATACAACACGGAGACCCGGCGTTCCTGCAGCCATTGGTACACCGGCGGCCACGCTTGCGATAGTGGATACAACATTCCGACAACAGGAATAAGTAGCACAAGGAGCTCCTCTGCCAGAACCGCCAACCAAAAAGGCAAATGACGCTGCAGGTACGGTGGTCCCGTCTTGTAGAACTGCTTTGCATACGTGCTCAGCGGCAGGTCAATTGCTTCGGCAGCCGGAAACTGGCCCGAAAGGTGGAACAAGCCCGGCTTGGAATGAACACGCGATGCCGCCTCCAGCAACCGATACTGAATAGCGGGATGAAGATCGCTGCGCACAACCAAGTTGGCCTTGGTCGCCAACAGTGTTACGTCGTTGGGAGGCCGGTTTTCTTTCATGTTCGCCACGCCCGCCGGCAAAGCCAACTTACTTAGAAATGGGTACAAAGCAACAAACGCCTCCGCTCGGGAGATGCTCATCGGGTTGACGTCTTTGGCGGTAAGCAGCTCATGCACCACTTTGGCTTCCCAGGCGTCCAGCAGAATGGCAACGTCAATCTCCCCGCTGAGCAATTTCGCGGCGGACTCTTTCGCAGATAGCGACAACAATGGGGTGGATTTCTGGTCGAGGATGCCTACACTCGCCAGGAATTCGTCGGACAGCGCATGTGTGCCACTTCCTTCGGGACCAATGGAGACTCGCAGACCCGCGAGATCCTCGTATGTTCTAATAATTCGGCCTCTCGTGAAACCCCAGAGCGGTTCGTAGTACAGTGCCCCCAGAGAAACCAGGCCGGGCGATTTCTGCTCGTCCGTGACTCCGCTTGGGATGATGGC
>Ga0335072_10002955_pt1 | contig 25964 bp, 23 predicted proteins | sample Lox_Sample_21_FD_206725 | JGI IMG/M metagenome (GOLD analysis project Ga0335072, IMG submission 206725) | Soil microbial communities from Loxahatchee National Wildlife Refuge, Florida, United States - Lox_Sample_2.1 | ecosystem: Environmental > Terrestrial > Soil > Wetlands | place: USA...
GGCATTTTGAAGTTCCTGCCGGTGGAGGAGGCAGTTGTGGCTGCGATCCGCGCCGGATCAGACCTTGTGGAGATCTGCCATAGCGCCGAGCTGATCCTGCGCACTTATGAGGCACTGATCTCCGCAGCCGAGCGATCTGCTGCATTCCGAAAGATTCTCCTGGGCGCTGCACGATCATCGGGTCGCAAACGCTCCAAGCTCTTTGCGCGCGGCCTACCTCCGCGACTGAACGCCAAACGGCTAGCCACGCTTCGCAACGAGATCGTGAAGTTCAACGACGCCGTTACGGGAATCCTGAAAGCGGCGGAAGATGCGACACCACGCGCCGCCTCGCCGGCAGAAGCGTCATGAAACCCGCGCGATTGGTTGTCGCCGGAGTAATGAGCGGAACGTCGGCGGACGGGATCGACGTCGCGCTGGTGCGGATTTCACCCAGAAAAGGCCTGGCCCTGCCGAGGTTGACGCTACTAGCGCACGAGGGTTTTCGTTATCCCGCAGCAGTCCGCAAAGCAGTGCTGGCGGCAATGAATTCCAAGTTGACCTCGACCGCGGAGCTTGCACGCTTGAACTGGCGACTGGGCGTGGCCTATGCCGAAGCAGTCAAAGCAACGGTCAAGAAGCACAAGATCAAGATCGATCTGGTCGGCTGTCATGGGCAGACGCTGTATCACCAGGCGCGCCCAGCGCGCTACGCCGGAGAGAGCTTCGCCTGCACGTGGCAGGCGGGTGAGGCTGCAATCGTCGCGCGAGAACTGGGGGTTTCCGTCGTTTCGAATTTTCGTACCGCCGACATGGCTGCGGGCGGACAGGGCGCGCCGCTAGTTCCGATCCTCGACGTTGCTCTCTTTGCGGACGCAAAGCGGGGGCGGATTTTGCAGAACATCGGGGGCATTGCGAACCTGACGGCAATTCCGGCGGGTGCACGGGGCGAAAAAATCAAGGCTTTCGACACCGGCCCTGGAAACATGGTGATCGATGCTTTGGCACAGAAGCTTTTCCGAAGGCCCTACGATCGCAATGGCGCAATTGCGGCAAGAGGCCGGGTACTCGAAACCGTGCTCGCACAAATGTTGCGTGATCCGTATTTCAAGCTCAAGCCGCCGCGCACTACGGGGCGCGAGGAGTTCGGACGCGAATACGCGGCAAAGCTTTTGGCGGCTTGTCGCCGAGTCAGTCGAAAATCGGAGGATGCGCTGGCAACCGCGACCGCACTGACCGCTGAGAGCATCGCACTCGGCTTCAAACAGTTTGCTCTGCCGAAGATGAAGGGCGCCCGCATCGATTACATTGTCTCCGGCGGCGGCGCGCGAAACGCGACGCTGATGAAAATGCTTGGCGCGCGGCTGGGCCCCCTGGGCTGCAGGCTCGCGACAACCGAAGAATTCGGCATGCCGGCCGAGGCAAAGGAAGCTGTGGCATTCGCTCTGATGGCGTGGATGACCTGTAACCACCTTCCCGGCAATGTACCCTCCGCAACCGGCGCGAAGCGGCGTGCAATTCTGGGGCAGGTCAGTTACCCGTAAGTTGCTTTGGCCCCGCGCTGGTTCGGCTGCCCAGCGAGCAGGTCTACACTACTCTCCCGCCTTAAGGTTGTCTTAAGCGTTGGTGCGTCTAACCACCTGGACGCACAAGAGATAGCGACTGATTACTTCATCCTTGGCGTGGGTTCAAAGTTTGGCGCCGGTTTCTCAACCTTTTAGCCGGCTGGCTCGTCTACCGAAACAGAAAGCGTTCTCCGCGAAGGCAGTAAAGACCCCGCACCAAGTGGAATCTATTTATGACAAGACCAAATAGGAAAGACGTCCCCCTTTTGCTCGCCTTGCTCGTGCTTGCAGCTGCATTTGCGATCCAGACCCCGTTGGCGCGAGCGCAGGCCGCGGCGCAGCGGTTTGTTGGCACCATCACCGCAATTTCCGGCGATACCTTGACGATCAAAACCGATTCGGGTGAGGTTCACCAAGTCCAGGTTCCTTCGAGCGCAGCGATCAAGCAACTGGCTCCGGGGCAGAGAGACTTGAGCAGCGCACAGACGATTCAGCTGAGCAACCTGGGCACCGGCGACCGCGTGCTTGTAAAGCTTGATCCAAATGCCACAGGAAGCACTGCTCAGGCTCTGCAGATCGTAGCAATGAAGCAAACGGATATCGTCCAGCAACAGCAGAAAGAACGGGACGAATGGACCCGCAATGGATCGGACGGACTGGTGAAGAGCGTTGATCCGGCCGGCGGCGTCATTGTGATCACTAAGGGTGTAGGCCCGATGGTGAAGACCATCACCGTCCATCTGACAAAGGACACCAAGCTACTCCGCTACGCACCTAACTCGATCCGCTTTGCCGATGCCCAGCCCGGGCCAATCAGCGCAATCCAGGTGGGCGACCAATTCCATGTTCTCGGGGAGAGAAGTGCAGACGGATCAGAGATCACGGCGACAGAGGTTGTTTCCGGTGGCTTCAGGAACATTTCAGGACTGGTTTCGTCGATCAATACCGGTGCTTCTACCTTGACAGTGAAAGACCTGGTAACCAAAAAGAACGTAACTGTGCACATCACCCCCGATGCCGAGATGCGGCGCCTGCCCGACACGATGGCAAGAATGATTGCCGCAGCGTTCAAAGGCAATGCACAGGCAGGAGGCGGCGCTAATCCGGCATTCCGTTTCCAAGGCGCAAGTCCCGGCCAGGGCTCGTACGGCGGCCAAGGCGCTCCGGGTGCAGGACAGGGACGCAGAAATGGCGGCGGCATGGAGCAATTCTTGAGCCGCGCGCCCGCGATACATCTCGGTGATTTGCAGAAAGGTGAGGCAGTCATGCTGGTTTCGACCGAGGGCACCGCGGACGTGACCGCAATCAAGCTGCTTGCCGGGGTCGAACCACTTCTCGAGAGCCCTGAGGCATCCCGTGATCTGCTGGCGAACTGGAGTATGGGTTCCGGCGGCGCCGGAAGCGAAGAAGCAGCACAATAATGAGCCTGGTTATCCAGTAATTCAGCGAGGAATACGTGTATTCAAGACATCATTTTCATTGTTTTTTTCATTTTTTGATTGCATTGGCTTTTGCATTGGCCAGCGTGGCGGCTCACGCGCAGACCACGACCGCCCAGGCGACCGGCGCAGGGACCGCAACCATTCGCGGACATATTGCGGACCAGACCGGCGCGCTTATCCCTGGCGCGAAAGTGACCATTACAGCGGCGAACGGCAGAGTTGCAGGCAAAACCACAGCCGATGCCAGCGGATCGTATTCGGTTACAGAGCTGGCGGCGGGCAGTTACATCGTGCACGCCCAGTTCGCCGGCTTTGCCGATTTTGATTCGCAACCCATTGCTCTTGCGGCAGGACAAATCAAGCGCGTTGACATTGCCATGGCGATTCAGGTCGCGCAACAAAGTGTGGTGGTCAGCGACGAAACGCCCACCGTGAGTGTGGAGGCAGGCGCGAATGCCAGTTCGGTGGTGCTGAAAGACAAGGACCTCGATGCGCTATCAGACGATCCGGACGAGTTGTCGAACGAATTGCAGGCCCTCGCTGGTCCGTCGGCCGGGCCGAACGGCGGACAGATCTACATCGACGGATTTACCGGCGGGCAGCTTCCGCCCAAGTCGGCAATTCGCGAAATTCGCATCAACCAGAATCCGTTTTCGGCCGAATTCGACAAGCTGGGTTACGGTCGCATCGAGATTCTCACCAAGCCCGGCACCGACAAACTTCACGGCCAGGTATTCGTGATGGGGAACGAAAGCGCATTCAATACGGGCAGTCCGTTTCTGCCTAACGTGCCATCGTACTATCGCTTGCAGTACAACGGAACGGTAAGCGGCGCGTTGACCAAGACCTCCTCGTTCTTCATGAGCATGGAACAACGCGACAATCACGACGAGGCCGTTTACAACTACTATCCGGCACTTCTCAATCCCAGTACCGGAACCTACTCGATTTCTCCCACTCGCGTTTCCGGTGCGGTGGCCAACCCGCACAATCACATTAATGTCTCACCGCGACTGGATCTGCAACTGGGGAAGAAGAACACGCTCACATTGCGCTACCAGTTCTATTACGATTCGGAAACCGGCGACATCAGTTCAACGCAGCTTCCCTCTCAGTCCGTAACGACATCGTCGACGGAGCACACTGTCCAACTGAGCGATTCGCAGATCATCAATGATCACGTGGTGAACGAGACGCGCTTTGAGTATCGACGCGCATTGGAATCAGTGAGCCCGGTGAGCACGGCTCCTACCCTGATGGTGAGCGGAGACTTCACTGGCGGCGGTGCAGCCGGTCAGTCCTCGAATGATCACCAGGACCATCTCGAGTTGCAAAACTACACCACCATGACCGTGCGCGCGCAGACCATCAAGTTCGGCGCCTGGCTGCGCGACAATCGTGACGCAAACGCTTCGTATACCAACCACAACGGCACACTGGTTCTTACGCAGCAAGGTTATGTCGACGCGCTGAATGCGCTGGCTCAAGGAAACAGCCTTAGCACATTGCCGGCAGGCGAATTCGCGTTTTTACAGGTTACGGCGGGACGCACGGCATTTACGACTAATACCTTCGATGGCTCGCTGTTTGTGCAAGACGATTGGAAGGTCAATCCGCGGCTCACGCTTTCCGGCGGTCTTCGCTGGGAAACTCAAAACCATATCGCTGATCACGACGATTGGGCTCCGCGCGTAGCTTTTGCCTACGCCCTTGACGCCAAGGGCAAGCAGCCGGCCAAGACAGTGCTGCGTGCCGGTTACGGCATCTTTTACGATCGCCTGCCCATCGCCGATCTTCTGGCGGCCACTCGCCAAGGCGTGAATGCAGGATCGTTGCAGACGACCGTAAATTCTCCGGCGTGCCTGACCGGGAACGATTTGAACAACATGAATTTTTCGGGATGCTTGCCCGCAGCGCCGTATTCACCGACGCCGGCCAGCACGATCGTGCAGATTTCGCCAACCTACCGCTCGCCTTCGACCCAGCAATTGGGAGCAAGCATCGAGCGGCAGGCGACGAAGAGTGCAACCGTAACGGCAACCTATCTGCGTTCGTTTGGCGTGCACCAGATGGTGTCGCGGGATGCCAATCCCTACACTCCGCTGCCGGGCACGACGTATTACAACAGCACCACGGGTCCGCGGCTCGATCCGAACCTCGGCATCATCGATGAGTACTACCCCGAGGCAGTCTTCAAGGAAAATCAGCTCATTCTCAACGTAAACGCGCGTATTTCGCCGAAGCTGGGATTCTTCGGGTTCTACAACTTGTCCTACGCGAACTCGGATAGTGCCGGCGGCGAGGCATCAAACTCCTACAACCTGAGCCAGGACTACGGCCGCGCCAGCTTCATTTCGCGTAATCAGATCTTCTTGATGGGCAACTACACCGCGCCGTGGGATCTGCGCTTCAACCCGTTTTTGGTTGCACGCTCGGGCCGTCCCTATAACGTAGCCTCCGGCACAGACCTGACGGGTGACGAGTTTCTCAATAATCGACCGTCGTATGCTGATGCCTCGGCGTGCACGCCAGGGCAGGATCAATATTTTCAAACGCAGTACGGCTGCCTGAATGCTATTCCAGGCGAAGGAGACGCGCTGGTACCAGTAAACCTCGGCACCGGCCCCGCATCCATCGCCTTCAACCTGCGCTTGAGCAAAACCGTCGGACTTGGGCCCAAGGTCGAGACGACTGGTGGCGTAAATAACGGGGGCGGACCGGGCGGTGGACCTCCTGGTGGTCGCGGAGGACACGGTGGCGGGCCCGGTGGCGGACTTGGACCAGGCGGCCTTGGTGGTGGTGGCCGCGGCGGTCCGGGAATGATGGGGCCAACGAGCACGGGACGCAGATTCAACCTAACGCTGAGCGCTCAGGCACTGAACCTGACCAACAACGTCAACTATGGCACGCCAATCGGTACGCTCGGATCGAACGAGTTCGGCCGGTCGACAAGCCTTGCGAACGGGCTGTTCTCGGGACCGGGCGGCTCGACCTCGCGGCGAATCTTCTTCCAGGCGGTACTCGCGTTCTGATTCCGCGACCAGGACACATCAGGGCGGGACATATGTTCCGCCCTGATTAAGTCTCAATGTGCGGCAGTAATTGTGTCTGCTCGGCTGGGGGCCGCAAATGCATCCGTCAGGGAAATGACTTTCATCTGCGCCCTGAGCTCGCTGAGGCTAGCGCTTGTGCTGACGGTGATGTTTATAGTTTCGCCGGGAAGAAGGTCGAAGTAGTTGTCGGACAGCGTGGCATCGATTGCGCCCGAAGATATATAGACATCGCGGGCCAGCACCGGCGAGGTTACCGAAACCAGATAGGTGTTGGTTCCCGGGACGATCGTCTGCGAAGGTGCAGCCTTCGTGCCTACGATGAGAGCTGCCGGCCTCAGATGGACTTCCTTGGTAGGCGCGATGTAGACCAGGTTTCGCGGGGCGATCTCGTCACCGCTTCGATTCATCAAGTCCGTAACCACGAAGACACGCGACGTGTCGGCCGCACCAGACTGCGTTAGCCTGGCGAGCGGCCAGTCAAGATAGACCGTGCTCGCCAGAGGCGCAATGTCGACCGCCTGCGTATCTTCAAGAAGCACTTTGCCATCAAAGTCCATCAAGCGAACGCGCAATGTGGCCGGCGTTGCCGCAGTTTTGTCCGAAACAACGTAAACCTTTACTGATCCGCCCTCAACATGCGGCGAGACTAGAATTGGCGCGTAGAAACGGCGAGCGTAGTATTGCAGAGCCTTCCAGCGGCCGTAGTAGTCGATGCTGGACCACGATGCGACTGGCCAGCAGTCGTTCAATTGCCAGTAGATCGAGCCCATTGTCTCCGGCCGGCTGCGGCGAAAATACTCCGCGCCGATCTTGATGCCCTCGGCCTGTAACACCTGGCTGACGTAGAGAAAGCTGCCGAAATCCTTTGGCTCGGGATAATCGCGCAACAGGTAGTCGTGAATGATTGCGTTGCCTTCATCGTTCTTCTGGTGCGCCAGCATGACCGGGGTGAAGATGCCGGTGCGATCTGCGGGTTCCGTAAACGCCTCGATCGTGCGCATCTCAGGAAACGACTGGAAGCCATACTCCGTGACAAAACGGGCATGATGTGTTTCGTATGTGGAGAATGGGACGCGTCCATGCCACACGTCCCAGATATGCTGATCGCCACTCTGGTAGTGATCACTGACCGCTTCATAGTCGGCGCTCGGTGAACTGGGCCAGTAAGGGATCTCCGGATCGAGCCGGGCCACAACTCGATTCAAAATCCCGCTAAATTCGGTCAGGTAATCCTGCCACATCTGGAACTTTACATCGGCCGGAAGCGATCCGCGCTCGCCCCAGTCGAGCGCAACTTCGGTTTCATTGTTGCCGCACCAGATGACGATGCTGGGATGATTGCGCAGGCGGCGCACCTGGTCCTCAGCTTCGGCTTCGATGTTCAGTTTGAAGTCATAGGTGCCGGGCTGCCAGTCATTGCCGAACATGAAGTCCTGCCAGACCATCAGACCGAGTTCGTCGCAGATGTCATAGAACTCGTCGGTTTCGTAATAGCCGCCTCCCCAATGCCGGATCATGTTCATATTGGCGTCGCGCGCCGACTCGAGAATGCGGCGATAGGTAGCCGTAGTGACGCGATTGGGAAAGCTATCGAAGGGAATCACATCGGCGCCTTTGGCAAAGATCGGCACGCCGTTGACGATGAATTGGAATGAGCGTCCCCACTTGTCCGGATGGCGATCGAGGACGATAGAGCGAAGGCCGGTGGTGACCGTGCGTGTATCGATGTCCAACGCAGCGGACGTGGCTACCTGAGCTGTGAAGTCGTAGCGCGCCTGTTCGCCGTAGCCCGCAGGCCACCAGAGCTTTGGCTGGCGGATCTCAATTGGCAGATCGATCACGTTGCGACCTGCATGCAGGTTGGCTGTCACCGCAGTACTCGGCGCGGTGCCGGCGCTTGATGTTCCGTGCGCCCAATACCCCAGCGTGATCCGCGCCGGCCCTACCTTCGAAGCATCCACTTCGACCTGCGCATCGAGATGCGCAACTTCCCTGTTTACGTCGCGCTGGTAAATGGCTAAGTCATTGATGCGGGCACGGTCCCACGCTTCCAATTGCACCCCGCGCCAGATGCCGCTGGTGACAAACGTCGGTCCCCAGTCCCAGCCGTACTCATAAGCGGGTTTACGAAGGTAGGTCTTTGGTGCAGTCTTTGTCCTCGGCTGCCAGGGATCGGCAGCAGCGAGTGCGGCCCCGGCTGATATAGGCGAAGAGAAAACGATGCGCAGTTGGTTTTGCCCTGCATGCAGGTGGGTCTTCGCGGCGATACGCCAAACGCGGAAGCTATCAGTGCCGGTCGGCACCATCCCGCCATTGAGATAGACCTTTGCCGGACCGTCGAGACCATCAAAGACAAGGTCCACATTCGAGTTCATTAGAAAGGCCGACGGAACCTGAAAGTTGACGCGGTACTCCCAACTCGCATCCTGGATCCACTGCAGCTTCGACTCATCATCGCGATAAAACGGATCGGGAATCTGCTTGTTGGCCAGCAAGTCGAGGTGTACATCGCCGGGCACTGTTGCCGGCATCCAACCTGCTTCCGAAGGCTGACCATCCTTCACCTGGCGAAATTGCCAGCCGTGATCGAGCGCTTCCGAAGCGTTTCTGCCTGATCCAGCCTTTTGCGCCGAAAGCAATGGGCTGGCCACCGAGAACACCACGACTGCCAACGTCGCAGTAAACGCTATTGCCATTCGATGAATTCCTATCATTCCCGTTAGCCCTTGTCTGAAAATTCGCTCATAAGCCTACCATGCGCGATGTCCAGATCTTCGATGCTTCGTGGTCGAATGAGTTGCGCATAGAAGCGCTCCCATTCGTCGGCTTTGCTGTTCATGTCAAAATGCCGGCAGATTCGCGCACGCGCCAATCTGCCCATTTCGCGGCGAGCGCTCTCTCGCTTGCGCACCACTTCAAGCATCGCCTTTGCCAAAGTCGCGGAATCCTTTGCCGGCACGATCACTCCGGCGTTCCCGACCAGTTCGCGTACACCGCCCACATCGGTTGCTACCACCGGTTTCTCCATGGCCATCGCTTCCCCAACCACAAGCGGCATTCCCTCCCAAGCGGAACTGAGAACGAAACCGTCTACCCCGGCAAGCATCAGCGCCATGTCGCGGCACAGTCCTAGTCGACGAACTGCGCGTGTTCCATTATTTTCAAGATCGGTCATGGCGCCATCGATCCGGATGCCTCGCAGACTGGAATCGCCCGCAATCCACAATTGTGTCCAGGGCGCATCCTTGTGTACCAGGCTGAACGCCGCCAGCAGATTATCGAAGTCTTTGGCTGGAACAGCGCGTCCGGCCGCAAGCCAGACGAATTTCGCCGGATCGCGCCCGGATCCATGTTCAGCCGGTCTTCTGGCGCGCGCTGGCGCAAATGCCTCGATGTCAATTCCATTGGTCAACACCGAGCATTTGCGAAGCGGAACAGCGCCTATTTCCACATATCGGTCCGCCACAGCCTTACTCACCATGGTCGTGTGGCAGCTAAGAGGATCGGTGAGGTGGTAGGCCAAAGTGCGCTTCCAATCACCTTCATAGATGTTGTGAATCGTTGAAAGAACACGCGGCGTCGCTCCCATCAGGCGCAGAACCCTGGCCGCCATGTTTGCGGGGAACGTATGGCTGTGAAGGATGTCTGGCTTGAAACTGCGCAGAAAACCCGAGGCGCGAAGCAAGCCTCGCAGTACCCCGGACGGCGATTTCGTCATGTTCAGCCGGAAGACTTCGACCTTGACTGGCCATTCATGCTGTTGGGGCGAACGCAGCACGACCAGTACAGCTTCATGTCCGAGCGGTGCCATGCGCTCAGCCAGCGCAACGACCTGGCGTTCTGCGCCGCCGATGCCGAGCGAGGTGAGTATGTATGCGATGCGCATTGATCCGGCTTCCCTCCCTGTTGGAAGTCGGAGAATAGCGCATTACGCCTAAACGAGACTGTGTGCGCGCTCACCTTCGGCGACAAACAGCCTGCGCAAAAGCGTATCGACGGCGAGGAAACCGGGACCAAGGATCAGGATTAACAGCGCGGCAAACCAATCGTTGTAAGCGCTTGCGGCCTGGAACTTGTCGGGATCAGAGATGATCGAGAAAAAGGCATCTTTCTCTGCGGCCAGGAAGGCGACAGTCATGTTAATAAATAGCACGAATGCAGTGAGCCGCGTAAAAAGGCCAACCACGAGAGCGATGCCGCCTATAAGCTCAACCAGTGATACGAAGACGGCAGTCTGTGCCGGCATCGGGAGATTGAGTGTAGCAAAATACTGACCGACGTTGTCGAGGTGATGCAACTTCCGCCATCCGTCGAGGGCGAGTTCTATTCCCCAGTAAAGGCGTATGGCGAGGAGCAGCGGGCTTTGCAAGCGGCTCAACAAGTTGCTAACGCGGTCGTATACCTTCGTCAGTTTGTTCATGTTCTGCTGCTTCCTTTCCATGCATTGCTGTCGCGCCAGAATGCTCGATTCGGATCCCATTGAATACGGTTACCGGCGAGCCCTCGGCGAAAAACGCTGAATCGGGCGCTTGCGACAATACCTTTGCGAAATTGGGGCCATAATATCTTGCTCCATCTCCAGTAAAGTGGGCCGTGGCCGCGTCGCTCACCTGCCATTGCGGATGCTCCACCTGGTATTCGACTGTACTGGCGCCACGAACCGCATAGCCCCAATAGTGTTCCGTGATGAACTGGCTAAGAGAATCTTCAGCCGGGAAGTAGGCGGCAGCGCTCGTCGCGACTGAGAGTTCGCAGCGATCTCGATCGGATCCCCAGACGTATTCGGCCTTAGTCGCGGACCTTTCGGGGCGTAGCATAATGTGGTGGGTCATAGGGACGCAGGAGTAGTTTTCTCCATAGGCGAGCCTTGCGATCACAGTTACTGCGATCTTCGGAACCAGTTCGCGGATGAAGACGACGCCCCTTCTCGAACCGCGCCGAACATAGAAGCGCAAATTCACCTCTTCGAACGATTGGTGAAACGGCACCGCGCGTCGCAGCATCCTGGTCTTGTTGAACTCGAATCCGATGAGACTGACGTAAGTATGGCCTGCATGTTCATCCAACTCGGTGCCCGCCGGAACAAAAGGCCGCAACAGGTCTGGATCGACAACGTAGTTCAGCATCGCCAGGTTCTTCCACTCGGCGGTAAGGAACGTGCGTTGCTGAGGCACTGTCTTCACGCTCCTATGAGCAGATTGGAGGAAACAAGGTTACGGAAAAGTGCGTGATGGCGTTGAAATTCAACGGTAGGACGGTTCGAGATCCGGCGCGCAAATCCAACCCAGTTCGGCCCAGTTCGTAAACCATTCGCGAACGAGATTCGGTTTTCGCGCTCTCGGCACACGAGCAATCGTTATTCCCGCTTCGATCGCATCCCCCAGTGGAAGACCATCTCGAATTGATCGCAGCGTATGGAACTCTCCACGCTTCAGGCGCAAATAGTAGACGGAGTAATCGACACGATGCGCGGCCAGCCAGGTCTGCTTGCTTCGCAGTCCTGGAAGCTTCGCGGGAGCATCCTCGTTGTCGGGGTGTTGTACTCCTGCCTCGCTGGTTTGCCGTTTCTCTTTTTTGTGCAGATTCAACACCAGGTCATCGACCGGAAACTCAAGTTCAATGAGCCTGAGATGTGGTTGCAGCGATAGCCGCGAGTTCCCGTCGAGGGTGGCAATCTGCTCCAGGGTTAGCGGATCATGCTCCGCGTTATCGAAGGCTTCGACGAAGGCCCATTCGATGTCAGCGACATCTCGAGCGAGGCGCGCACGCCGGCCGGCGAATTGGGGATTCTTCTTCAGCCACTCGGCGAGATGCAAACCGAGATTCCGCAGCGTGAACGAGCGGCTCGGATGCTCCATTAGATACGCGACAGACATTGCTTCGAACGCACGCGCACCGATCACTGTGCGCAGTGCGGGGAAATCCTCCGCCAACGCGCCAAGCACGCGAAACCAGTATTGCCGGTTGTAGATCTCGAGGCGTTCGAACGCGGAGAGGTGGCTATTGGGAGCAATAAAGGACGCCGCGACCTGCTCCATCGACGTCCCCTCGGGTGACTCGCGCCGCATCTCCTCGGCCGGGGTGAGCGGCATCATCACCGACCGCGCCATTTCACGCTGCATATGAGCCAGCGACGTGGGATGCGAATTCATCCTGCGGCCTCGGCGTGAGTAGACACCCATGGATCAGAATCGAGACATGGGGCACCCTGTGTCTTTGGCTGGCAGAGGTACTGCTCGGCCTTTTTGGCTTCGGCGTGAACCTCGTCGAAGCTGGGAATGTGGTCATCCCACTCGAGCAGGGTCGGCGTGTACCCACAGCGCTCGATAGCCCGCGCATACAACGACCACACGAGATCGATCACCGGATGATCGTGAGTATCGAGGATGTACTTCTCATAGCGGGAGTGGCCGGCGATGTGAATCTGCGCCACACGCTCTGCGGGCACCGCATTCACGTACTCTATGGGATCGAATTCGTGATTCACCGACGAGACATAGATATTATTTACGTCGAGAAGAATGCCGCAGTCCGCGCGTTCCACCACTTCGGTCAAAAATTCCCATTCCGTCATCTGCGACGCAGTGAATGCCGCGTAGGAACTCACGTTTTCGACGGCAACTGGAATTTCGAGGTAGTCCTGTACCATGCGCACACGTTCTGCCGTGCGCGCCACCGCCTCCCACGTGTAGGGCAACGGAAGCAGGTCATGTGTGTAGGTGCCGTCGACCGAACCCCAGCAGAGATGATCACTGAGCCAGGGGGTTCCGGTTCGTCGAACCAGAGTCTTGAGTCGCCTTAGATGTCCGGGATCTGGCTCCGTTACGGAGCCGAAATACATCGAGACGCCGTGCTGCACAATGCGATAGCGCTCAAGGATCTGATCGAGCACCGATAACGGCCGACCGCCGTCGATCATGAAGTTTTCTGAGATGATTTCAAACCAGTCAACCACCGGCTTCTTCGCAAAGATGTGTTGGTAATGCGGAATGCGCAGACCTATACCGATGCCGTGATTCGAGAATGCGTTAAATCGATTACCAGCCATGAAAAACCAGTTCTCAGTTCCCGTGTTTGTAGTTTCAGAGTTTTGAGTCTTCAGTTGTCAGTTATCAGTCCCCAGACGAATTCGCCAATCCGCACGAATTGTGAAATGTGAACTGACAACTGACAACTGTTCGCTGTCGTTATACGAACTTCGGCATCTTCGACCCGTCGGTCGCGCAGCCACCCTTCCCCTTGCAGCTGTTCTTGCCCTTGCAGCCGTTGTCGCTTGACTTGCAACCACCCTGTCCCTTGCAATCGTTCTTGCCCTTACAGGAGTGCTTCGGTGGCTTATCCGCGCTGGTGTAACGCAGACCGGCCTTGGCGGCCTTTACGGTGGTCTTCGACGCGCTCTGCGCATGTGCAGCAACCGTTGTTCCGCCGATAAGGCCCGAGAGAGCAGCCGTCAAGAGAAGTGCATTCAGTTGATTCTTCATGAGTGATGACCTCGCTGGGGGTTGAGGCGGGGAAGCCGCCGGTTGTCACAAAGCGACCTTCGCGGAAAGCGATGTCGCACGTACTGTTGCACGCAACATAGGAGTGCGCGCATGCGCGAAAGGTTACAGGGAAAGGGTGCACCCTGAAAATGAAATTCTTTGCACCGGCTTCCCTGTCCAATGAACGGGTACGCGATCGGTTTGGATTGGCGAAAGCTTCGCGCTGCTTTACTCTTGGTCTGGCGCGCGTCGAATCGTTGGAGTTAACTTCCTTTTAGGGTTAAGAACTTGCAAATCGAGCAGCAATCCGAAACTTCGCCCACCCAAGATTCGCCGGCGAGGAGCTTCCTTGTCCGGGCGCGCGTTCTCGGCTGGACCAGTGTCCTCTTCGCATTGCTGCAAAGCCTGTGCACCGCCGTCCTCGCCATCAGCGGCCTTCGGGTAGCCATTGGACTCACTGCTCTGGCCGCCGCCAGCGGCATCTACGCACCGGCATCGGGGTGGCACCAGGACGCAATCCGACTTCCCATGCTGATTTTTGCCACTGCCGGCGCCGTGATTAACCTTGCCGTAATCTTATGGATCCGTCACCTGCGGAACCGACCGTCAGCCCAATGGCGCCGCCGCGAACCGAGCGCGAAAGAAAAACGCTCTGTGCGGCTTCAGGTCGCACTGGCTATCGTCACGTTGGCCTTGGTCGGGCTGGAGACGTGGACCCATACGCTGGTTCACCGCAAGGGACCACCGCCACCTTGCCGCATCGCACATACTTGCTAAGTTTGCAGGTGTGGGCCGCTCTGCTCTTCGAGCTCGGTGTCAATGCGCGCATGCAAACGCTCGCTGAAGCCTGCCGGCAATTCGAAGACACGATCGTCCGCAACCAGGATCACGACATTCCGGGTCGAGTCGAGCACCGCCGAACAGATTTCGCAGGTCTCCAAGTGCCGGTCGATCTCGGCGCGCAGTTTGGGGTCGACATCGTTGTCGATATACGCGGAGATATGCTCCCAGACGTGTTTGCATTCGATCCTCATACGCGCCCCCCGAACCAGCGTTTACGCTTAGGGGCAAACTCCTTCAATTGCGGAGCCAGACTGCGCTGCAGCATGGCGCGTGCCCGGTGCAGGCGAACCTTAACCGATGTCTCGCTGATTCCCAGCGCCGCCGCCGTTTCACGGATGTCCATTTCTTCGATGTCTCTGAGTAGCACCACGTTACGGTAAATCTCAGGCAGCCTCTCGATGGCTTTTCGCAGGATCGCGCCCAATTCCTTCTGCTGCAATGCATCGGCCGGAATCTCCCGCCAACTGGTGAGAATCGCAGGCGTAAAGTCGCCCCCCTGCTCGTCGGTTTCGGCGTCGAGCGAGTCCTCGCGCCGGTTTCCAATTTTGCGGAGGCGGCCCAATCCTTCGTTCCGGGCGATGGACAGAACCCATGTGCGGAACTGCGAGTCCCCGCGAAACTTATCCAGATTTTGATAGACCTTGATGACCGTTTCCTGGGCGACGTCCTCCGCCTCGGTCTCATTCTTAAGCAATGAAAAGAGCAGGAAATAAATTGACCGCTCGCATGGGCGAATCAGATCGTGAAAGAGGTGCTTCTCGCCAGCCAGAACGCGGCGTATGTACTCAGCTTCGAGTTCCAGACCGGGCAGGGTCATCCGATAGGCGCTTTTCTGAAGTCAGCGAGGACTCTCTTCAATGGCACTTGCCCTTAGAATACTGCGCCCGGTGAGGGCAATACGATGTCGCTAAATCGATTCAATGTGAATTGTAAGTTTCGCGGATGCAACAAGATTCTTATATAAAATTTACCAAACCCTATGTACAATCTCCGGCAAGGAGAACCATGGCCGGCGATATTCAACTCACGTGCAGCGACTGTGGACAGGATTTCACGTTCACCGCTGCGGATCAGGCGTTCTTTCAGGAACGCGGTTATTCTACCCCCAAGCGCTGCAAGCCTTGCCGACAGGCAAAGAAGAGCGAACAAGGTGGGGGAGGCTCCGGGTATCGTCCGGCTCCGTCCCATGGCACACCTGTGATTTGCTCCGGCTGCGGCCAACCAACGACTGTTCCCTTTGAACCACGCGGTGACCGCCCGGTGTTTTGCCGGGACTGCTATATGGCACGCAAAGGCACCACTAGCGGCGCGCGTGGTGGTCGCGGATAGAGCCACCGGCTCGGCTGTCTTCGCCGAAGTCGAGCCGAACTTCATTTTGCGCAGGTCAAACTGGACTTCAGAGACACAGGAAACTACGGAAACGGCCCGAGCCGCTTCTGCCGTTTGGTGGGGAGTCATTCTCTGTCTTTCGAATCCACGCATCCAGCGAACGAGCGCCGTCGATGAGACTTCGCGGCTTCCCCTTCATCGTGCTTATTGCCTGCGTCGCTAATGTTCCCGGCGGAACAGGATTTTGCGGATCTTCCGGACCACGATCCAGATCCGCCTGCACGCTGCGCATCCATGTAGATGGCTTGCGCAACTCAACGGGAGTAGTGGGCGCAGCTATCTTCGAATCGGCGGATGGGTGGCCTGAAAACATGAACAAGGCGTTGCACCACTGGCCCACACCCATTGCTGCGGACGCTCATGAAGCCTCAGCCGTGATGGAAGATCTTCCTGCCGGCGACTACGGCGTGGTCGCGATCCACGATGAAAATAAGAATCGCAAACTAGATCGCAACTTCCTCGGAATCCCCAAGGAAGGCTTTGGCTTCGCGAATAATCCCCATGTCGGGCTCAGCGCACCGCCTTACCAGGCTGCGATCGTGCATGTCACCTGTCCGGTAACGGAAATCACAATTCACATGATCTACAAGTGAGGCTCCGGGTCACTGCCTGTCCCCTGCGGAGAATTGCGTCCATGGTCCTGCCTTCATGTCCTTGAGAATCGGCTTGAGATAACTGAACTCTGGATGAGCGGCGAAAAACGGTGCTGCGATAAAATCCTCACCGCACGGATGACCGGCCCTCGCAATCAGGGCCAAGTGCCCCGCGAGATCGGAATCCGTTACTTTGCCGGTCACAGCCCCATCGGGATAAAAAGGAGGGTCACCCCATTCGGGAACTCCTTGCCGATCGACGTCGATGTGACCACAGAGCGTGCGCGCGTCGGGTCCCGCTTTGCCCGTGAAGCTGTCATCATGGCTACCGAGGAATGCCTCCGCCAGGCTCACATCGATGCGGCCCTTGTTTTCTGCGATCTTGCGCTCCCAGGTGACTTGGCGGGCATTCATCGAACTGGACATATTTCGGGGATTGAACCCGTCGGTTTCATCCTTGATCAGAGCTGGATCGCGAGGAAAGTTCGAGCTGATGAAGTAGCCGTCTTTTGTTCGCCATAGAGGCGTGTTCTTCAGGCCGAGCTCGAGATATGCAATCTCGCCCGTTTTGCGATCTCCGACGAGCCAGTCGTTGGCGTAACCGCCGTTGTTTCCTTCTTTGATGATCGCTACATAATCGTCAATCGAGTCGGCATATTGCATCGCTTTGCGGGATCGGACGAACTCCGGTTTGGCGTCGGGATTCCAGCCGATGAACTGAGTAATCGTGGTCTCGGTGATGATGAGCCCTGCGTCGGTGACGCCGAAATCATCTTGGCTGGTGATAACCCCAGGTTCTCCGTCCATCACCATGCGATGTCCATGCTCCGGCTGAATGTCAAACATTACGGTCCAACGCTCGCCGTCGGCGTAGGACGACCAGTTGTTGTGAGCGACGACGATCTTGCCGTCCTTCGTGTAACTGCCCGTTGCAATAAACGCTGAACAATGACCATCAGGCAATATACGCGGCGCGTTCATCGCCTGCTCGCGCTTGTTCAGCCACGGCACATAGTAGGAAGGCAGTTCGATCGCACCGTTCAGCGCGACAATGTCCCACACATCGAGTTTCACGCCCCTGGACTGCGCACCCCTGGCAATGCCCTCAATCTCCTGCTGATACTCCTCATCGATATGCGGCCAAAGCATCTTGCGGCTGGCCTCGCGATAGAAGTTCCAATCGCGCTTGGTATCGTGTAATGTCTCGACCTTAATAACATTGAGCAGGTCGGCAATTTCCAGTGCCAGCAGTTGACCATGCTGGTAACCGATCGCTGCAGGAGAGCCTTCGAGATGGACGTATTTCCATCCGCCCTTATCAAAGCGATAGCCTGCGCCGCTGGTTGTCGTTTGCAGCGCAGGCGCCCCGACACGCTTGGCATGCAACGCAGGCGAGACCCCAAATAGAAACAGACATAGTGCGAATGAGAAAACAGCGTGGGGAAGCAGACGAGGCATGCGATTGTCTCCTATGCGATGCAGCATGAACTGGTCGCGATTTGAGATGAGAATAGCAGTCGAAGGGTGCGAGCAAGAAGAGATTCCTGGCCGCATGTGAGGACTATTTCTTCTTGCTGGCCCTAGCACCATTCTTCTTCGGAGCCGGCTTGGAGTGCACCTTTGTGGGCTTCGTTGCAATCGTCTTCTTTGCCCCAGCAGACTTGTGGGCGGGCTTGGAATGCGACTTAACGTGTGCTGCCTTGGCCGGCTTTGCCGCATGCTTCGGAGCAGCTTTGGCAACCGGCTTCGCGGCGTGGGCATGCTTCGCGGGTGGCGGGGCAGGTTTTTTGACGGCATGGACCGCGGGGGGTGTCTTTGCCTTTTCCGCCTTTGCCAGCTCGGGCTTCTCTTTGACAGCAGGCTTTGGTGCGGCCGCAAACTTCGCGGGAACAGGCTTGGCCACATGCGCTTCCACTTTTTTCGCGGCCTTCGGAGCAGGAGCGGTCTTGCCGCGTCCTTTGCGCGCAGGCTCCTCCTCTTCCTCGCCCATATCACTCTCTTCTTCCGATTCCTCTTCTTCGTCGTCGCCAGCCTCTTCTTCGAGGTCCTCGCCCTTGGGCAAGTTCATGCCGCCAAGGTCGATCTCTTCCTCATCATCGCCGCCGATGTCGTCGAGATCTTCCTCACCGCCCTCTTCGGATTCCTCTTCCTCGTCAAACGATTTCTCCTTGATCTTTTCCACTCCGCGCCGTGCCCGTGAACGTTTGATCGTAATCTGCGGCGGAGGCGCAGGTGGAGAATGCGGTTCAAGGAAGGCGCGAATCTCCTCAGGCGTATTCAGGTTGCCGTCGATCAACTGCAGGAAGATCTGATGGATGATTTCCCTGTATTCCGGCAACTCGGGCGTGATGCGCATCTCCTGCATCTGTGCATATGGGATGCGTTGGCGCACCTCCGGCCAAGCCTTCAGGAACTGTTCATACTTCGCCTTCACCGCGCTGTCTTTGCTGGTAAAGCCCAACCAGAGGACCGCTTCGGGATCATGCGTCGTAAAAAGCTTGTGGCTTGCGGAAGGCGTTGCGTTGGCCTTGTTGAGCAACACTTTGGCAAAGCCGGAGGCCAGCGCATCGAGGCTGTTCCACTCTTCAACAAATCCAGGGCGCAGCAGAACCTTTTTCAGTGCCGAGAGATCTTTCGGCGGCATCTTGGCCGTCAGCAGTTGCATTTGCGCCGCCGACATGTCGGGGTGGACGCCCTGCATCTGTAACTGGACACGGAGATCGTGGAGGGAGTTCAGCTTCTCTTCGTCCGCCCGGTTGCTCGTCCACGTTGCACAAAGCACTTTCATCCAGCCTTCGGTTTCGAGAGCTCGCAGAACCTTCAAGCCGTCATCTTCATGACCGATCTGTTCCAGTTCCTGGCTGCGGTCATGAGCCGAAAGCGATTCGATGATATTCTCGGTCCTTGCGTTTTCGTACCGCTGCTGGGTTCTCGGATCGAGTTCCCATCCCAGTCTCGCAATGTAGCGCGTGGCGCGAATCAGGAACGAGGGCTCCTCGAGAAAGCTGTAATTGGAAACGAGTCGCAACGTGCGCGCCTCAATGTCCGCCGCTCCGTTCAGCGGATCCATCAGCAGGCCGTAAGATCCTTCATTCAGAGAAATGGCCATAGCGTTGACCGTGAAATCGCGCCGGCGCAGGTCCTCCTGAATCGAAGCCCAGTGATGGACCGGCTTCCCCGGTTTGGGATATTCGCGACCGTGGGTACTCACCAGGTCGACGCGGACCGTTCCGGGAAAACACAAATACAGGGATCGAGATGCTTCATCTTCACCCCAAATATTGCCGCCCAGCTTTTCGATGGGCTTCTTGAATTTCAGAGCGTTGGCCTGGACAGCCACCTCTATATCGCGAACAGCGTGCCCGCTGGTCAGGTCCCGGACTGCGTCACCGGTGAGAAAAAGAAGAGCGCCCGCTTCCCGGGCCACTTCGCGCAATTGCCGCAAGGCATTCTGTTGGTCGGCCGAGAGCCGGTTCTCAAGAAGGTAAATGTAATCGGGCATTCCGTTCCTGCTTCCAAATGCAAAACCCAAGCCAAGTCTCTGATGCTGTTGTGCTTACGGCATGATTCACCAGAGGATGCAAACCAGTACCTTATCACAAACTGATCTTGTTGACCAGTATGAACAGCACCACTTTTGCGACTTTTCGCGGCGCGTTCAGGCCGCTGCGTGCGAAAATCCAAACCATGGGCTCCGCTCGTAAGCCGGTGATAGTGCGCAAGTTCTCCCGCGAGTGGTACGCCGGCTATGCGGGCGCATCGTTTGCGCAGGACCTACACGCTCTCGAAGTCCTCGACCTTACCGGTAAGGTGCTGTCGATCTCCTGGGATGCGGTGAAATGGGTCTGTTATGTCCGCGATTTTTCTACCAATGCCGATGTGGCCAACCCGGAACGTCTTTTGCAGAAGCGCTTTGCGGTCAGGCCCCGGGCTGCTGGCTTGTGGCTGCGCATGACGCTAAACGATGGCGACGAACTGGAAGGGATCGCCGCAAACGACCGCTCGCTGATAGCTGGGGCGGGTTTGCTGGTGACTCCGCCGGATACCCGCTCCAATACCCAGCGGGTTTACATCCCAAGGCAAGCGATCCAGTCCCTTGAGGTAGTGAGCCTGATTGGGGCGGCTCGACGTCGCAAGGCGGAGACCGAAACCGGCGAACTGTTCCCTGCAGGGTCCGAATCGGACCAGCCCCTGTAAGTCCTATACAATTTCCACGATGAAGCTTGGTGAACTGGCAAGCCGATTGGGCGCCGAACTGCGTGGCGATGCGAATCTGGAAGTGACAGGCGTGAAAGGGATTGAGGAAGCAGGTCCTGCAGAGATCACCTTCGTCGCGAATCCCAAGTACGCAGGACTGGCGCGTAAGACGAAGGCCGCGGCGGTGCTGGTTGAACCTGAATTTCCCGCGATTGAGGCGGCGACCCTCCGGCTTAAGAACCCCTATCACGCTTTTTCGCGGGCGCTGGCTATGTTTTACCAGCCACCGGCCTATCCGCCTGGAATCCATCCGACCGCGGTAATCGATTCCTCGGCAGAGATTGGCCCGGGTTCTCATATAGGCGCTTATGTCGTCATCGGTCCAAACGTGAAATTGGGTCCCCATACAACTCTGCTGCCTCATGTCGTGCTATACCCGGGGGTAAAGGCCGGTAGTCATCTCTTCGCACATGCGCATGCGGTTGTACGCGAGAATTGTGAGCTCGGCGACAACGTCACACTCGAGAACGGCGCGATCGTGGGCGCGGATGGATTCGGATTCTCGAAGAACGATCACGGGCAATGGGAGAAGATTCCGCAGTCGGGACCAGTGCGCCTTGGCAACCGCGTTGATGTGCAGGCAAACGCCTGCGTCGATCGCGCGACGGTGGGCAGAACGGAAATTGGCGACGGCAGCAAAATTGACAATTTAGTCCAGATCGGTCACGGATCACGCGTCGGAAATGACACGCTGATCTGTGCGCAAACCGGGCTCGCGGGCTCGTCGGTGATCGGCAACAACGTGATCCTTGCGGGACAGACCGGAATCGCAGGACACTGCACTGTTGGCGATGGGGTGATTCTGACCGCACAGTCGGCGGTAAGCCATGATGTCCCGCCGGGGAAAATGATCTCCGGCTCACCGGGATTCGATAATCGCATCTGGTTGCGCGCTGTCACCATTTTCCAGCGCTTGCCAGATCTACTGAAAAGGCTGGATCGACTGGAGAAACGCGTTTTGGCAGTTGCGCCTGAAAATCCCGATGAAAGGGGAGGCCAAGAGTGAGCGCGATTCGTTTGAGGCACCGGCTAGCGATCACCGGATTCCTGCTGCTGTGTTTCGGGTCGCTGCTCGCGTGTCACTCGTACCATATTGACGCGACCATCGAGAATCGTACCGGAGCATCGATCTCGCTTATGGAGGTCGACTATCCCAGCGCCAGTTTCGGAGCCGATGCGCTCGCCGCAAACGGGGTCTTTCACTACAGCTTTCAGACGCGGGGCAACGGCCAACTCAGTGTCCAATACACCGTCGATGGACATCAGGTACAGGCAAAAGGACCGATCCTGTACGAGAAACAACAAGGTCGCATTGAGATTGCGCTGCTTCCCGGCGGAAAGGTCGACTTTCATCTGTTGCTGCAACCGCAACACTAAGTGTTCACCAATACCGCTCCGAACGGAGAGGTTTCTCAGCGAAAATGCTGCCTATTTCCTCGCAGATCAAAAAACGGGAGCCGAAGCTCCCGTTTGATGCTTAGATTGAGCAGTTCTAGCGAACCATGCTTTGAAAGAGCGATGACTTGAGTAGGTTGTCAAAGTCGTTGTCTGAAGTTGCAAAGTGAATGTTAAGCAATCCCGAGTTGGAGCTGATGTCGGTCGCCGAAAGTGCCGCTTTTTCGGTCGCATCGCCGCTCATTTTCTTATAGATGACAGCAGCCGAAAGCAGCGATGAAACCGTGGCCGCAGCAAATGTGTCCCCGGTCGAAATCGTCAGATCAAACTTCACGCCATGTGCGAAGTCCATGCCATACCATGACGATTCGAGCCGCTTGCGAACCGAATCGTAATCCGCAACAGAACCAGCCTCTCCAAGAACCTGTTTCATCATGGTCTGCGTGCCGGTCTTGTCGAGAACGCTCCACAGCGGTTCAGAATCCACCGCCTGCATCGCTTCCATCACCGCGTTATTAGTCAGCATTCCCGGCGCCAATCCATCGCGCACATCAAGAGCTGCTTTCACCGCCTCCTGGCTTCCGAAGACCAGGGTCGAGGGATCGACAAAGCACAGAACCATGCCCGAATGCTGGAGAGGATAAATGCGGTTGGTCCGGAGGGCCTTCGGCGTTACCTTCTGCTTTTTGAAGTTGTCCATGATGCCCTGCACGTCGAACTGACCTTGAGCGATCCCCACAGTCTCCAACTGGTCACTGCTCGCCCCGGTCCGGAACAGGGCGAACGCAAGTTCATCGACATCATGATTATCGTTGAGACCCGATTTGCGCAGAGCCTCTTCAAACTGCTTCAAATCCGGTGGCATCACGCGGTCGCGAAGTTGCATTGCAGTCGGAGAGTTTTGCATCGCCCGGTAGTCGATCACAACCAATTGCTGCACTTCATGCGGAATGGCGGCTCTAGCATCGCCCGAAAGCTGCGCCGCGGGCGCAGACACCGCTGCAGCCAACAGGCAGGCGGGAATCGTAACCTTGACTACACTCTTAAGCACTCTATCCTCCGGCAGGCCATTGGCCTTCCGTCTCTACAAGACTTCTTTAATCCTGCACAGATATTTTAACTCTGTACAGGATTTAGACGTTAGGGACGCTGATATTGGTACTGTTACCTTCAACCAGGCCACGACAAGGGCACGGCTAGACGCCGCTCCAGGATCTTGGTCTGGTCATCGAATTCAATTAACTGACGCATCCATTCACTTTCCCGCTCGCAGGCTTCCTCCGGGATAAGGCCAACGACCTCACCTTCGACTGGCGCGGTCTTGTGGCGCGCCGCCAACCGGGACACCGTACTGTAAACCTGCGATAGCGGAGTCGCTTTGAAATCAGTGATGCTCATGGCCAGTTGCGCGCGGTTATGTGCCATCACGCCAAGGGCCTTCACACCGTGCAAACCTCCAAAGGCCGCTCGAACTTCGCGGGCAATAGCGCGGACTACTCCGACGTCGGTCGAATCGAAATAGAGATTGTAAGTAATCAGAAATTTCCGTGCCCCGACCGCGCATGCGCCCGCGGTGGGATGCAGACCCGGGCCACCGAGATCGGGCCGGCGCGCAGCCTCTTTGCGAACAGCATCGCGAAGGCCTTCAAATTGCCCACGGCGCACATCATCCAGGTTGGCACGATCGGGCCGAGATGCAGCCCCTTCGTAGAAATACACCGGCACACCGAAACGACGCCAAATTTCCAGGCCCGCCTGGCGCGCAAGCAAAACGCATTGTTCCAGCTTGATTCCCGATATCGGGACAAACGGCACAACGTCGGCTGCTCCGATGCGCGGATGCAGTCCCTCTTGCCGGGTCAGATCGACGATCTCTGTAGCTTTGCCCACGCCGCGCACGGCTGACTCCAGTACAGCGGATGGCTCGCCGGCAACCGTCACAACCGAGCGGTTGTGATCGGCATCCATTGACCAATCCAGCAGCCGCACACCTTCAACCCGCATCGCGGCCACAATCGCTTCGACACGTCGAGCATCCCTGCCTTCAGAGAAATTTGGAACGCACTCGACAACGGCATCTTTCATTCCTTTGTCTTTCACCCTTTCGCGCAAGTCGGGGCTGATCCCCGCGATCTCACCCTTCTACCTCCAGAATGTGTATCCCGCCTGGATCTGAATGCTCGCATTTACACCTGGATTGCGGTCACCAAGCGATGCCGACGAGATATGAACGGCATTGACGCCAAGATCGATCGACCGCTTCGCCTTGGTGAAATAGTGGATCCCGAAGCCTCCCTGCGGGGAAAAGTTCCACACGCTGGTCCCGCCGTCGATGGTCGGCGTACTCAATATGTTGGGTGGAAATTTGTGAGTAGTGTAGATAAGACCACCAGCACCCTGGAACCATGGCTGTACACGCCTTGAGCGAGTTAGAAAATTCCAGCGCAGAATCACGGGCGTGAGGCTCACACCGCGAAAGGTACCTCCGCCGGTCGGAAGAAGGCAACTCACTGGCTGCCCGTTTGGATCGACACAGGTGTACTGTTCCTCGTGCGGCGCTGGAGTATATGCCTGCCAAAGGGGCATGACGTTCCCTGCAAATTGAAACTGGCCGCTGAAGATTCCGGCATGGACTACAGGCGTGAGCACCTTCCCGAGTTCAAGCCCAGCCCAGAAAAAGTTGTACTGGGAACGCTCGCCAACCCCCTTTCCGTAGTTCGCAAACGGGGCTATTTCCCAACTTCGTTGCACGCGCACCTCGGCAACCGGTGAATCAAGGACAGGTGAGGTTGCTTGTCCATCGATTGTGGCGTTCGCGGCGCCTGGGGCATGTGCTCCGGACGAGGGTTGGGCGGCAGCGTTGAAAACGAAACCTGCCACCAGGCTGAACAGTAGGATCTTCGCAGTTGGGATCAACGTTCTTCCTTTTTCTGATTCGAGAACTCAATATTCCATGAAAAAGGCCGCCATACTCAGGCGGCCTGTCAATTGCCAGCCTTTGTGCCGATTATCCGGCTACTTGCTCCATCTGCTCAGCGCTCATATCGAAGTTCGAATACACGTTCTGGGTGTCGTCGAAGTCCTCGAGAGCCTCCAACAGGCGGATCATGGCGTTCGCTTGCTGCCCTTCCAGCTTGGTGTAGGTCGATGCCAGCATGGTTACTTCGCTGGAAGCCACCGGAATGTTGGCCGCTTTCACTCCACCGAGCACAGCCTCGAACGCGTTCGGCTCGGTAACGATCTCCCAAACTTCGCCTTCGTCGCGCAGATCCTCGCCTCCATGTTCCAGGACGATGTCCATCAAATGCTCTTCCTTTGCCGCAGACTTCTCGACGTCGATGACGCCCTTCTTCGAGAACATGTGCAGAACCGAGCCAGTCGACCCGAGGTTGCCGCCGTTTTTGGAGAAGCTGTGGCGGATTTCGCTGACGGTGCGATTGCGATTGTCGGTGAGCACCTCGACGATGATGGCCACGCCGCCAGGACCATAGCCCTCAAATGTGATTTCCTCATAGTTCACACCCTCGAGTTCGCCGGTACCGCGTTGGACCGCACGCTTGATATTGTCGGCCGGCATATTCTCGGCTTTCGCCGCAAGGATAGCTGTTCGCAGTCGCGGGTTGCCGTCCGGATCGCCGCCACCGTTTTTGGCGGCAATGGTGATTTCCTTGATCAGGCGAGTAAAGATCTTGCCGCGCTTGGCATCCAGCGCGCCCTTCTTGTGCTTGATTGTCGCCCATTTCGAATGGCCGGACATGAGAAACCTCGATTACCTGTTAGAAATGCGGGTGCGAAGCCCAGCCCCTTCAACACCATTCTTAGGGACCGACGAGGCGCACCGCCCCTGAGAGTATATCATCGGAACGGCTTCAAAAATAAGGCACTCCCGCACCCGCTAAAGCGGTCGAAGGCTGGAAATTTGCCTATCAACCGCAGTCCGTCAACATCTCTTCCGAATCCGGTGGAA
>Ga0335072_10002956_pt1 | contig 25956 bp, 26 predicted proteins | sample Lox_Sample_21_FD_206725 | JGI IMG/M metagenome (GOLD analysis project Ga0335072, IMG submission 206725) | Soil microbial communities from Loxahatchee National Wildlife Refuge, Florida, United States - Lox_Sample_2.1 | ecosystem: Environmental > Terrestrial > Soil > Wetlands | place: USA...
TGACTTTGCAAATGCACGTGCGATAGCACGTGACGAAGGCAGCATAGCGCCCCGTACACCGGGCAACAAATGCAAATGCACATGCAGATGACACTTGCGGCTGCGCCGTGCATGCGGCAGGATATGGTCAATAGCTCCATATTTCCGATGGTCATGAGGTGGTTGTGCCTGGTGGAGTCCTCGTGACCCAGACGACCACTTGGATCCTCTGATGACCACGCCATCAGCACAGCTGGCGCCCGTCAGCGGCACCGAATGGCCATGGCTGCAGTCTGCTGTCCAGATGGCCCGGATCACTTGCCAGGACTGGCCGTCAGAGCTCGGCAGCCGCGGTACCTGGACGACACCACCGAGGGTTGCGACACGGAAACCAGCTCCGGCCGCAGCCTCGATCGGCCCGTCCCGTGCCTTCGCGTTGCGGACCATGCACCGCTGGGGCGAGGCCAGTCGCGCTGACGATGTCGCGGCGGTCGTATCCGAGCTGCTGGCCAACGCGCTGCGGCACGCGCTGCCGAAGGCAGCCGCGGATGTGCCGCCCTGGCCGATCCGACTCGGCTTGCTGCACGCCGGATCCTACGTGGTCTGCGCGGTCGCCGACCCGGGTGCAGGGATTCCGGTGCTCAGAGAACCTGACTGCCTTGCGGAGTCGGGGCGCGGGCTGATGGTGGTGGCCTCGCTCAGCGAGCAGTGGGGTTACTGCCCCGCACCCGAGGGCCGGGAGCGAGGCGGCGAGGAGGGCAAGGTTGTCTGGGCCGCTTTCGCCGCCACCGGCCCGTTCTAGGACTGCAGCAGTGGCAGCGTCCCGTGCGGTCGCTTGACCGACGCGCACACGCCATCGCTGGCCGCCGCCGCGGCCATCCGCTCCTCCGACGGTGTCCCGTACAGCGTGGTCCGCTGCCGCAGCGACCGGCCAGTCGGCGCCACTAGCTCGGCCAGCTGGCTGATCGTCTTGTAGGACCCGTTCTCCGAGCCTGCCATCCGGCTGATGGTCTCCTCCATCAGAGTGCCGCCGAGATCATTGACGCCGCCGCGAAGCACGTCCTGGCAAACGTCGGCGCCGAGCTTGACCCAGGAGCACTGAATATTGTCGATGGCGCCGTGCAGCATCAGCCGCGAGACGGCGTGCACCGCACGGTTCTCCCGCCTGGTCGGACCTGGCCTTGCCATGCCGGCGAGATAGATGGGTGAGCTCGCATGCACGAACGGCAGCAGCACGAACTCGGTGAACCCGCCCGTCTGTTCCTGGATCCGGCGCACGACCCGCAGGTGCCCGACCCAGTGCCGCGGCGTGTCTACGTGCCCGTACATCATCGTCGCGGTGGTGCGGATGCCCAGCTGGTGCGCGGTGGTCATCACGTCGATCCAGGCCGCGGCCGGCAGCTTGCCCTTGGTCAGCACCCAGCGCACGTCGTCGTCCAGGATCTCAGCTGCCGTGCCCGGCAATGAGTCAACCCCGGCCTCCCGTGCCCGCAACAGCCACTCACGTACCGGCAGGCCAGTACGGGAAGCGCCGTTCATTACCTCCATCGGCGAGAACGCGTGCACGTGCACGTCCGGGCAGCGCCGCTTGACTTCTGCGGCGATCTCGAAGTACGCGGTGCCAGGCAGGTCCGGGTGAATGCCGCCCTGCATGCAGACTTCCGTAGCTCCCGCTTCCCATGCCTCGGCCGCCCGGTCGCCAATCTGCTCCAGGGACAGCGTGTATGCATCCGCGTCGGTGCGCCGCTGCGCAAACGCGCAGAACCGGCAGCCGGTGTAGCAGACGTTCGTGAAGTTGATGTTCCTGGTGACGACGTAGGTGACGTCATCACTAGCTGTCTGCCGGCGCAACTCGTCGGCCAGCGCCGCGAGTGCGTCCAGCTCGGGCCCGTCTGCTGCCAGCAGCGCGAGTGCCTGGTCGTCGGTAATCCCGGCCGGGTCACGCTCGGCGCTGCGCAGTGCGGCGAGCACCTCAGCCTGGCCACGCCGCTTCGGCGCGGCGGACGACGGGGCAGTGGGCGACGGGGCAGCAGCGGCCGGATCGATGCGAGCTGCCACCTCCGTCCAGTCGCCGTAGACCTCGGCGAAGTCGTCCCGGCGATCTGTGGTCCGCCCGGTGGTGTCGATCGTCGTGAACAAGTCAGTCCGGCCGCTGGACTCTCCCCAGCCACCGTCCGGCTCCTGCCAGGGCAGCCCGCGCGGCTGCGCGCCGGCTGCCGCCAGCCCGGTAGCGGGATCAACCAACGCCGCTACGTGCCTGGCTAGTCGCGGATCCAGCCACGGCTCGCGGATATACGGCGGGTAGATCGTCAGCCGCTCGGCAAGCTCGAAGCCGTCAGCCGCGGTCCGCGCTGCCAGGTCGTCGATGTGCGGCCACGGGCGCTCGGGGTTGACGTGATCGGGGGTCAGTGGCGAGACGCCGCCCCAATCGTCGATGCCGGCGGAGAGGATCAGCTGGTATTCCTCACCGATCAGGTTCGGCGGGGCCTGGATCCGCGCCGTGGGGCCGAGCACCAGCCGGGCTACCGCGATCGTCGCGGCCAGATCAGCCAAGTCCGCATCGGGCGTACCGCGCATCTTGGTATCGGGCTTGGCGCGGAAATTCTGCACGATGACTTCCTGGATCCCGCCGTATTCCCGCGTTACCTGCCGGATTGCGAAGATCGAGTCGGCGCGCTCGGCGAGCGTCTCGCCGATCCCGATCAAGATCCCGGTGGTGAACGGAACGCTGCTGCGGCCGGCATCCTGCAGCACGCGCAACCGGACGGCCGGGTCCTTGTCCGGGCTGCCGAAGTGCGGACCGCCGCGCTGAGTGAACAGGCGCTCGGACGTTGTCTCGAGCATCATCCCCATCGACGGCGCAACCGGCTTCAGCCGCTGGAAATCCTGCCAGCTCAAGACACCTGGATTCAGGTGCGGCAGCAGTCCGGTCTCCTCCAGCACGCGGATCGCCATGGCACGCAAATAGGACAGCGTGTCGTCGTATCCGGCCGCTTCCAGCCACTCCCTGGCCTGCTTCCAGCGTGCCTCGGGCCGGTCACCGAGGGTAAAGAGTGCTTCCTTGCAGCCAAGCGCCGCGCCGTCGCGGGCAATCTGCAGGACTTCGTCCGGGGTCAGGAACGGAGCGTGCAGCCGACCCGGCACCGTGACAAAAGTGCAGTAGGCACAACGATCCCGGCACAGCCGCGTCAACGGGATGAAGACCTTGCGCGAGTAGGTGATCACGCCCGACCGACCTGCCGCAGCCAGCCCGGAGTCGCGCACGCGCGCGGCATACCCGAGCAACGCGGTCAAGTCGTCACCGCGCGCCTGCAACAGCACCGCAGCTTCGGCCGGGTCCAGTGTCTTGCCATCCCTGGCCCTGGCGAGCGCGCGGCGGATGGCGCTGGGGCTTGCCGGCCTGCTCTCGCCCGGCTCATGGGTGCTTGGCTCGTGGGGGCTGATGGCACTACCTCTTTCGTCATCAGGCATACGCCTTGTCTCCACCCTAGGCAGCGGCTCTGACACCGATCCGGGCGAGGCCTGTTGCAGCCATAACCGGGACGCGCCCGGTGTGCTTCCACCAACGGTCGGGCCTGGCGTTCGGGTACTCATGCGGCCGGTGACTTGCCTGTCGTCGCCGGGCCATTGAAGTGATGGCGTGTCTGTTGGTGCGGGTCGGTTGTCTCGCCCGGCAGCGGGCTGACGTGAATGGTGGCGTCGGCGAGCCTGCGGATGTCGTGCAGCAGCCGGTGCGGTACGGCCTCGGCACGCCGAAGATGGCGATGCAGATGAGTATTCCGGCGACAGGGTCGGCGGGGCGCCATCCGGCCGCGACGCCGGCCGCGCCGATCACGACGGCGAGCGAGGTGAAGCCGTCGGTGCGGGCATGCAGCCCGTCGGCGACGAGCGCGGCCGAGCCGATCCTGCGGCCGACCCGAATCCGGTAAACGGCGACGAGCTCGTTGTTCCGGCTCAGCATTCGTGCCGACGTACCGGGCACAGCACCTGGCCACCCCGCGGCCCGCACGCACCGACTGGCGGCTGCTCCTCGTTCCCGCGTTCTTTCCCCACGGCTCCGGCATTCCTTCCACCCACAACCTGGAGACCACGTGCGCACCAGATCATCGAAGCTGGCCCTGGCAGCCATCGGGTTCGGCATCCTGCTCGCCCTCGCTCACATCATCCTGGGCGTCACCGGCGTCATGACCCGGCCGGAATGGATCAGCGGCCTGGTCATCGGAGTGCTGATCGCAGGGGCGGGAAACCATCTCAGGAGCTTCGGCAAGCGCTGAAGCGCCGCAGGAGCGAGCCGGAGTTCTAGCGCCGCGCCGGTCGCCAGTGACTTGTCACAGGCCGCGGTAGTCACGCACGCTCATCCTGGGGCCGCGGCGCGGCGGCGCGCTGCCGCCAAGCTCTATGAGCCGGGTGACGCGGTAGCGCTGGCCAGCGTAGGGCGCGAGCATGTCCAGCATGCCGGCATCGTCCGTGGTCACGCCCGCGAGCGTCCAGCCAACGAGGGCGGGGATGTGGTAGTCGCCAACACTGACGGCGTCCGGATCCCCGGCCGCCCGCTGGCGGATCTCCGCCGAGGTCCACGGGCCGATGCCAGCCAGCGACCGCAGCATCCGGTCCGCCTCCGCTGCGGGCCGCAGGCCAGCTATCTCCAGCCGGCCCGCCACCGCGGCGGCACCCGCTATGGTCCGGCCGCGTACCGCCTCGGCCCCGGCCCGGTGCCAGTCCCACGACGGGATTGTCTGCCAGACAGCCGGGGGCGGGAAGACGCGCATCCCGGCCGGAGCCGGACCTGGCGCTGGCAAGCCGTGCCATACCAGCAGCAAGCGCCACGCGCGGTGCGCTTCGACGCCCACCACCTTCTGCTCCAGCACGGCCGGGACGAGCGCCTCGAGCACCCTGCCAGTCCGGCTGATCCGCAGGCCGCTGAACCGCTGCACCAGCCTGCGCAAGCCCGGATGCGCCGGCTGGAACGCGGCCGGATCGTCTCTCGCGCCGAGTAGGTCCGGCACCCCGGCCAGCAGCCAGCGCGCGCCGGGTCCCCATGCCGTCGCCTGCACGCAGGTGCCCGGCTGACGGCTACCAGGAGTGCCCGCCAGGGCTGGCGCCGCAGCTGAGGCCGGAACGGTGCCTGAGGCCTGAATAACGCCCGCGCGAGGGCCCGTGCCTGCCACCGCGGCCAGCCGGAGCGTGCCGGGGCCCGCGGGAGTCAGTGCGGTACGCCAGAGTGCGCCTGCTGGATCGATCCGGAAGGTAGGGTCGCGCGGCCCGTGCCGGTGGACGACCATGGTTAGCCGTACATCGACGCTGAACGGCGCAAACCAGTCACTCGCAAGACCGCCATCGTCCAGCTGCCGGACGGCGAGTTCGGCACCAGCATCGCGGTCTGGCGCCACCGTGCTGGCCGCCAGTGCCGGTGGGCTGGCCGGTAGGTCCGTCATCGTACCTTTCGCACTGAGGACCCGGACTGCCGCGCGAAGCGGTCCCGGAGTCGGGCATAGTTGCTAGATGCTTTACTCCACGATTCTGGCAGGTGGCAGCGGCACTCGGCTGTGGCCGCTGTCGCGTGCCTGCGAGCCGAAGTTCCTGCACCCGCTGACCGGCACTGACCGGTCCCTGCTGCAAGCAACTGTCGACCGGATCGGTCCGCTCTCCGTGGCCGACCACATCTATGTCGTCACCGGGACCGCGCATGCCGCGGCGATCTCCGCCCAGCTGCCCGAAGTTCCGGTTGCCAACATCCTCGTGGAGCCGTCTCCCAAAGACTCCTGCGCGGCTGTCAGCCTGGCGTGCGCGGTACTGGCCAGGCGGGATCCCGACGCGGTCATGGCAGCGTTCTCCGCCGATCACCTGATCGGCGACCCGAATCGGTTCGCCGAGATCATCAGGCAGGCAGCGGCGGCCGCTGAGGCCGGCTACCTGACGACCGTCGGCATCAGGCCCGGACACGCTGAGGTCAGGTTCGGGTACCTCAAGCTCGGTGACGCGCTGCTCGGCGAGGCCAGGAAGGTAGCAGAGTTCAAGGAGAAGCCGACCCTTGAAGTGGCCGCCGGTTACCTGGAATCGGGCCAGTACCTGTGGAATGCCGGGATCTTCGTGTTCGGCGTCCAGGCATTCCTCGCCGAACTCGCCAGGCAGCGGCCAGCGCTGCATGCCGGCATCCAGCAGATCGCGGCTGCCTGGGGCAGCCAGGGTGCCGCCAGCGTGCTGGCCGAGGTGTGGCCTGGCCTGGAGAAGATCTCCGTCGATTACGGCGTGCTGGAAGGCGCGGCCGCCGCAGGCAAGGTGGCCACCGTGCCGGCCGACTTCCCGTGGACTGACGTGGGCGATTTCGACTCGCTGGGCGAGTCGCTGCCGACCGACGAGTCTGGCAACCTGCTGATTACCACGCAGTCCGAGGTGATCGTCCGGGACGTGAAGGACGCGGTGATCGTGTCGACGACAGACCGTGTGGTCGCGGTGGTCGGGCTCGACGACGTGGTGGTCGTGGACACTCCGGATGCCGTGCTGGTGTGCGCCCGGTCACGCGCGCAGGAAGTCAAGCAGGTAGTCGAGGAGCTCAAGCAGCGCGGCCAGGACCACAGGCTCTGACAGCCAGGACGGCGCGCCACCGGGAGCACAGCACCTGAACCAGCAACCGCAGGGCGCTAGTCGGTGCCCTGCCCGGCCGCCCGCTCGTAGCTGATCATGTGCGCCTCTGCTGATGCCGCCCAGCTGAACTCTGTCGCCCTGGAGTAGCCGGAGTCGCCGAGCGCGGTCCGGCGCCCTGGATCCTCCAGGAGCGCACGCAGCGCGGCGCGGATGCTCTCAGCGTCGGGCTCGGTGTAGGCCACCGCGTCTCCGCCCACCTCAGGCAGCGCGGTTCGATGGGTAGTCAGCACAGGTGCGCCGCACGCCATCGCCTCCAGAGCAGGCAGCCCGAAGCCCTCGCCCGTGCTCGGGAATGCGACCACCAGCGCGCCGCCGAAGAACCCGGGCAGGTCATTGAAGTGCAGGTAACCAGGCCGGACCAGGTGCAGGTGAGCAGGCACCCTGGCGACTGCCTCGTCAACTTCCTCACTCCAGCCGCTGGCTCCGGCGAGCACGAGCGCAGGCGGGTCGGGCAAGTCATTCACAGCTGCAGCCCAGCCGGTAATCAGGGCTGGCACGTTCTTGCGCGGCTCCAGCGTGCCGAGATAGGCGACGTAGCCCTTGCCGTGCAGGCCGAGCCGGTCGGACACCTGTCGCCGCTGCTGCTCATCCGGCCGGTGGAACAGGTTGTGATCGACGCCGTGATACGCCACGTCGATCCGGGTCGGATCAGCTGCCAGCACCCGGACGAGCTCGTCCCTGGTGGCCTTCGACGGGACGATCAGGCGCGTCGCCCGCCTGGCTGAGGTACGGATCGCCGCCTTGTAAAAGGTCGCGATGACCGGGCTGTGCGCGTCGGGCTCGGTGAAGAAGGTCAGGTCATGGATGGTCACCACGACCGGGACGCTCGGCCGCAGCGGCATCGAGTAGTGCGGGGAATGGATGACGCCCGCTTCGATCTGCTGAGCGATGAGCGGCAGCCCGCTCTGCTCCCAGGCCAGCCTGGCCGGCCGGTGGGCGATGGCAGGCGGTCCGGCTACGACCCTCGCGTTCGGTACCAGGCGGCCGTATCGTTCCTCGTCCGCCCGCTGGCAGGCCACAGCGAGATCGGCCCCGGCCGCATCGAGTGCGCTGACCAGGCCGTCTACGTATCGGCCAAGAGCTCCGCGGTCGGCAGGCACCGCGGTCGCGTCAACCAGCACACGAACCGCCACGACCAGTCCCGCTCCTTCCCTCAGCTGTAACCCACTTACTCAAACCCGGTTCTCCGCTCCGGTTCATCCCGGTCACGGTCCCCGGTTCAGTTTTCCGTCCATCGAGCGAACCTGGCTGGTCCCGACCGGCACGCCGGTGCCAGTCCCTGCGCGGCCGGCCGGGGTTTCGCCGACGCGCAGCCAAGCCAAGCCCGTAGCCCCGTCCCGGATGTCCCTCTGGTCCGAGCGTACGCCCTCGGCGGCGGCAACGCGCCGCAGCGGCAGCGCCTCTGGCCCCCGCACCGGCGAGTTCAGCCGAGGCGGGCCAAGAGTTCAGCCCGAGCCTGCCGGACGTTCAGCCTGGCCCGCCCGAGCAGGCCGACCAGGTCCGCGCTAAGGCTAGCCACCCGCAGCCGCCGCGGAAGGCAGGCGCGCCCGAACCGGCTCGATTTCACCGGCCGGAACCGGGCCGGGAACGGGCTCTGCTGCGCTGCTCACTGAGCCGGGCCGCGGTGCGGACGGTGAGCCGGTGCATCCACGCTTTTGGTGACGGCAGCCCGGCCGGGTGGCCGCGGTCTAGCAGGTCAGCGACGACGCGGCGGCGCCCTCGGCCGGGATAAGCGGCCTTAGCAGGACGGCACCGGCTGCCCGTGGCGAATCGCGAGCAGATCGCTCACCGCGTTAGCGAGGGAGCTGACCCGCACCAGCCGCAGACCTGCGGGAACTGCGCCCGTCGTATTCGAGCAGTTACCAGCTGGCGTCAGGAAGATCGTGGCGCCGGCCGCCCGCGCGCCGGCCATCTTCTGCTGGATGCCGCCGATCGGCTCGATCGCGCCGTTGGGCTCGATCTCCCCGGTCCCGGCAATGAACTTGCCGCCGGTGAGATTGTCAGGCGTGATCTTGTCGATGATCCCGAGCGCGAACATCAGCCCGGCGCTGGGGCCGCCGATGTCCGACAGGTTGATCTTGACTTTGAACGGGAACGCGTAAGTCTGGGCTCCCAGGTACACGCCGATGGTGGGCTCTCCGTGGACTTCCTTGGTCGCGAGCGTCACGGACCTGGTGCTGCCCTTGCGCTGGATCGTGAGCGTGACGTTCGCTCCCGGCTTGCGATCCTGGATCATGCTGACAACGTCGTTGTCGCAGCCGATCGGGGTCCCGTCGACGGCCGTGATCGCATCGCCGGGCCGGAGCACGCCATCGGCAGGCATGCCCTTGACGGTGCTCGCTACCGGATCGCTTGTCGCGAACTTGATGTTCAGATAGCACAGCGCGGCCGCCGTTGCGTCCTGCTGGGAGCCCAGCATCTCCTGGGTGTCCTGCTGCACTACCTGCTGCTGGGTCTGCCCCGTTCCGTAGATCTCGCTTTCCGGCACAACCGCGTCGTGCGGCGTCAGCCAGGCACGCAGCGCGCTGAAGATATTGAAGCCGGTGCCCGGCCCGCCGGTGTAGGACACCGTCACCATGTTGAGATGGCCTGTTGTCGGATATGTCCGGCGGCCGGTGACCTGGATCATCTCCTGGCCGTATGGCTTAGCAAGGGTATTCAAGGTCGGGCCGGGAGTGAGCGCCACGTACGGCACGGCCACGAAAGCCGCCACCACCAGCGCGGCGAGCACGCACACCCCTGCTATCAGCAGCGTCAGTAGCTGGCGCGAACCGCCAGGAAGCCAGCCCGGCAATGCTCGCGTCCTACGCACCATCCACCCACTCGCTATCGCCGCCGGTGAAGAACTGGTGCTTCCAGATCGGCACAGTCGCCTTGAGCTCGTCGATCAGGGCATGGCATGCGGCAAAAGCGACATCCCGGTGCTGCGCCCCGACGGCCGCGACCACAGCGAGGTCGCCGATCTGGAGGTCACCGATGCGGTGGGTGACCGCCACCGACAGGACCGGATAGCTGGCAGCGATCTTCTCCGCGACCCGGCCGAGTTCCACGGCGGCCGAGGGGTGGGCAGAGTAGGACAGGGCCGTCACCCCGCGCCCGCTATCGTGATCTCGCACCGTCCCGATGAACAGCGCGACAGCGCCGGCCGCTGGATCGGCGGCGGCGCCTCGAATCTCATCGACCGACAGCGGCTCGGAGCGCACATCGGTCAGCCTGACGACCGTCACCATGCCAAGTTACAGGCAATGGCCGGAGTGCCGGACATCCAGTCAGGTTCCGCCAGTCAGGTCCCACGTCGGCGCTTGCGGACCTGGCGAACGATGGCCGCGGTACCGATGACCGCCACCGTTGCACCGGCGGCGGTGATCGTCGCATCCTTCCGGTCCAGCCTGCGTCCGGCGACGGCGTGGTGGCCGGCCCGCTGCTCTAGCAGCACGGCGAGAGCGTCGGCATTGTCGTGGCCCGGTTCCCAGCCTGCTTCCCGCAGAGCCTTGCAGTCGACGACCCAGGGGTACACCACGTAACGCAAGTCAGTCACCGGTGCCGGGGTGATCCCGGCCCGGTGCAGCCGCTGCGCCGTCGCGAATGTGAGTCCGGCAGGCAGCTCGATCCGGCGCAGCCCGGCGATCTGCTCCAGCTCTCCCTGCTCGAGCCAGCCGTCGCTGCCGACCGCGAACGCGCCGTCGACTTGCCCGGCCGCCGCCAGCTCCAGGGCCGACACCAGGTCGTCGACGTGGCAGAACTGCCAGACAGCGGCACAGCCTTTGACGGCGAGCAGGCGCGGCGCCTCGAAGTGCCTGGTGATCAGCGTGTCGACGCCCACGCCGACGAGCGCGGCCGGGCGGGCGATGCACACCTGCAGGCCCAGATGGGCCCGCGACGATCGCTCGGCCAGGTGCTCGATCTCCATCAGGTCGCCAACCACGCTGTCGTCGGAGTCGGCGTTCAGCGGCGCATCCTCCGGCAGCGGCACCGGGTTATCCGGCTGGGCACCGTAGACCATGGCGCTGGTCACCAGCACGACCCGGCTGACGCCACCGGCGGCAGCCGCGGTGAGCACGGTCTGGGCACCGCGCACATTGAACGCCCGCCTGGCCCGGGCATCCGAGTCAGGTGACAGATCGACGTCCGTGTGCACAATGACGTCGACATCGGCGAGCCGCCCCGCGAGCGCGGGATCACGCACGTCGACGATCCGCCAGGTGACGCCGCTGACGTCCCCCCTGCTCTCGTCGATCGCCACGACCCGCCCGATCAGGTCTGACGCCGCCAGCCGCGCAGTCAGAGCCAGGCCGAGGCCGCGAGCAGCCCCGGTGACGGCGACAACCGGAGCCCCCGAAGGCCCACCGTGGCTGCGCTCAGGGCGAACCCGGGCTACTCGGTTGCTCACTGCGGATCGCTCCTGGGATAGCTTGGCGAGTGTGGACCCTTCCATCCTGCCTGAGAGGCCGGGCAGATGACTGAACCTCCCTTTGGCTTTGGTCCGGGTGCTGGCTCAGGAGACGACCCGAGCGGGCCCGGCGGTGGCGGTTCCGGCGATGCCGGTTCCGGTGGAGCGGGCGGCCCGCTGGGGCCATTCGGTGGCGCCGGACCACTCGGTCCGATGGGCGACCCGCAGCAGTTCGCGAACGCGCTGCGTCAGTTCGCTGACTTGATGTCCTGGCAGGGCGGGCCGGTCAACTGGGACCTGGCCAAGAACATCGCGCGCCAGACAGTTGCCCAGAAGGGCGACGCGAGCGTCCTGGAGAGCGACCGCAGCAAAGTCATCGAAGCGCTGCGGCTTGCTGACCTGTGGCTGGAAGATGCTACCGAGTTCCCCAGCGGCATCCGGACGGTACAGGCGTGGAGCCGGTCGGAGTGGGTCGAGGCGACGCTGCCGGTCTGGTCCAAGCTCTGCGACCCCATCGCCGCCCGCGCGGTCGAAGCCATGAGCGGACTGATCAGCAGCGACCCCGCAGATCTGGCGGCAGACCTGCCGCCGGAGATGCAAGCCCTGCTGGGCGGCCTCGGTGGCGCTGGCGGTCTCGGCGGAATGATGCGCCAGATCGGCGGCATGATGGTCGGCGGTCAGACCGGCGCGGCTGTCGGCGCGCTCGCTGAAGAAGTCGTCAGCTCGACCGATGTCGGCCTGCCACTCGGGCCAGCGGGGACCGCAGCTCTGCTCCCGGCGGGTGTCGCGGCGTTTGGCGCAGGCCTGTCCGTGGACTCCGAAGAGGTACGGCTGTTCCTCGCGCTGCGGGAGGCGGCTCATCACCGCCTCTTCGCGCACGTGCCGTGGCTGCGATCCAGGCTGCTTGGCGCGGTCGAGGACTACGCCCGCGGCATTAAAGTCGACACCTCGGCGCTGCGCGACGCCATGCCGCAGATCGACCCGTCCAATCCTGAGGCCATCAACGAGGTGCTGTCCGGCGCCGCACTCTTCCAGCCTGAGGACACCCCCGAGCAGAAGGCTGCTCTCGCCCGGCTGGAGACCGCGCTCGCCCTGGTCGAGGGCTGGGTTTCCACGGTCGTCGGAGCTGCGGCCGGCGAACGCCTGCCGCAGGCCGCTGCACTCGCTGAGGCGATCAGGCGGCGCAGGGCAACTGGCGGGCCAGCTGAGCGGACCTTCGCAACGCTGGTCGGCCTTGAACTGCGCCCCCGGCGGCTACGCGAGGCCGCCGCGATCTGGCAGGGTCTGACATCCGAGCGAGGCGTGGCCGGGCGGGACAACGTCTGGGCTCACCCCGACCTGCTTCCCACCGCAGACGACTTCGATGACCCCGAAGGCTTCGTGCGCGGCCGGCCCGAGCTTGATATCTCAGACCTCGGCGATCCAAGCGACCAGGGTGACAAGGGCGACGGTAACCCTAGCGACGGGGACGACCGCGGTACGGCCGGTTCGCCGCCAGGTGCTGGACCCGATGACGAATCTGGCCCCGAGGAGCCGCTGGCATAGGCGGGGCGAATCTGCGTCCACAGGAGGTGGACGCTGTTGTGCCAGTTCAGATAGCTATCAGCCGTTACCGGCTGGCGGAATCCACAGTAGTGCGCGCAGCTATCCACAACGACACACCGCGCGTTCCCCACGATCCGCACACCCCTGTCCACAGGGCGGCTTGACCAGCCGGACCGCCGGGCCTAACTTCGCAGGGCCAGGAATCCCGGGGCGGGCCCGCCCGCTGCTTCTGGGGAAGGGGGGCGAGCGGCCCGGTCCGGGATCTTGTCGGTCGGCGCCGCCAGCGAGAGTGGACTGTCAGTCCGACGTGGCACTGTCTGGCTGTGAAACCGGCGTTGAGACCAGGGCTGCTGCCAGTATGGCGGGACAAGGACACGGTACAGATCGGCATTGACCCGCGGCGCGCAGTCGCGATCTCCGGCATGAGCGAAGCAGCCGACGTGGTCCGGCTGCTCGACGGCAGCCGGGACCGGGACCAGCTTGTCGCCGAGGCCGGCCGGCGCGGCGTACCGGTAGCCGTGGCGGAGCGGGTCATCGGGCTTCTGGCGGCAGCGGGCGCGATCGTCGACTTCCCGTCCGAGATCCTCCGCTCGATCCGACCGGAACTGCGCGCGCAACTGATGCCGGTGCTCACGACGGCATCGCTGTCGGCACAGGACGGAGACGGCGGCGCCCGTCTCCTTGCCCGGCGGTCATCGTGCACGGTCCAGATTCGCGGCAGCGGGCCGGTTGCCGCACTCGTCGCCGACCTCCTGACCCGCTCAGGGCTGGCAGTAGCTGGGCCGGATAGCGCCCCGCGGCCAGCGAGCCCAGCTGACCTGCTCGTGCACGTTGGCCGCCCGTCGGTCAATGAGACAACGGAACTGCTGCGCGACCGCCAGACGTACCTGACCGTCTACGCGGACGAAGCCATCGGCGTCGTCGGCCCGCTGGTGCAGCCTGGGGTCACCGCCTGCGTGCGCTGCATCGACATTGCCAAGGCGCAGCGCGATCCCGCCTGGCCGCTGATTCTGGCTCAGCTGGCTGGCCGCAGCGTCAATCCGCCCGGCTGCGATGCGGTCCTGGCCACATCGGTGGCCGCCCAGGCGGCTGCGCAGGCGCTCGCTTTCGCTGACCAATCGCCGTTGCCGCCGGCGGCAGTCAACGCAACGCTGGAGCTCGTCCTGCCGTCCTGGCAATGGCGGCGCAGAAGCTGGCTGCCGCATCCCGCGTGCATCTGCGGCAGTTCCTGCGCTAGCTAGAGCTGTTGCCGGTACCGGGCGAACTGGGACGGTGCGAGTACGAGTACTGTCCGAGCTAGGTCCGTGCTAGCCGAGCTTGGGTCGCTAGCCGCGAGTCCGGCCGGCCGAGCGCAGCCGCCGGATGCCGGCCACAACGGCCAGCAGTCCGGCCAACGCGATGAGCGGCCCGAGAACCGCCCACAGCGAGCTGCCGGACATCCCGCTGCCGCCCACGATGCTGAATCCCTGCAGCGCGAATGTGACTCCGGCCACGATCGCAACCACACCTGCGGCGACGAGCGCCCGGCTAGTCATGACGGTGATCCTCCTGATGGGCCCTTGACGTGCCCTGCTGCGATGTCCAACGCACTTAACGGCCTGCTAGCCCGTCCGGTTCAGCTCAGTGCGACCTCAATACCGGGCAGCAGCTAGGTAGCTGCGCTGCCTGGCTTGGCCGACAATAGAGATCATGAGCGATCTGCCGCAGCGCGCTGTGATCAGGACGGCCAAACTGGCCTCGCTGCCCGTCGGAGTGGCCGGCCGGGCTGCGCTCGGGCTCGGCAAGCGGATAGGTGGCCGGCCAGCCGAGATTGTCGCGCAAGAACTGCAGCAGCGGACCGCGGAGCAGATCTTCCGCGTGCTCGGCGAGTTGAAGGGCGGGGCGCTCAAGCTAGGGCAGGCACTGTCGATCTTCGAGGCTGCGCTGCCGCCGGAGATCGCCGGCCCGTATCGCGCCACGTTGACCAGGCTGCAGGAGTCGGCGCCGCCGCTGCCGGCCGCTACAGTGCACAAGGTGCTGGCCGCCGATCTCGGCGCTGACTGGCGCGCGCACTTCGCTGAGTTCGGCGACGAGCCGGCTGCCGCTGCGTCGATCGGCCAGGTGCACCGCGCGGTCTGGCATGATGGCCGCCGGGTCGCCGTGAAGATCCAGTATCCCGGCGCTGGCCGCGCGCTGAGCAACGACTTCACCCAGCTCAGCCGGGTTGGCAGGCTGTTTGGCGTGCTGATGCCAGGGCTGGATGTAAAGCCGATGCTGGAGGAACTGCGGACCAGGGTCGTTGAGGAGCTCGACTACCGGCTTGAAGGCGAATCGCAGCAGGCATTCGCCGATGCGTACGCCGGGGACCCGGACATCGCTATTCCGCAGGTCCTCCTGGCCACCGATCACGTCCTGGTCAGCGAATGGATGGACGGCACTCCGCTCGCAGACGTCATCGCGTCCGGTACCAGGGAGCAACGAGACGCGGCCGGCATCCTGCTGGTCAAGTTTCTGTTCTCGGGGCCAGCCAGAGCCGGTCTGCTGCACGCGGACCCGCATCCGGGCAATTTCCGGCTGCTACCAGACGGGCGGCTGGGCGTGCTTGACTTCGGGGCCGTCGACAGGCTCCCAGACGGGCTGCCGCTGATCTTCGGCCGGCTGCTCTGGCTCATGCACAACGACGGCGAGATCGAGCAGGTCGAGCAAGACCTGCGCGAGCACGGCTTCCTGCGACCCGGCATGTCCATCGATCTCGCTGAGCTACACGCCTTTCTTGCCCCGCTAGCCGAGCCGTCGAAAGGCGACACGTTCGCCTTCAGCCGGGACTGGATGCGAGGCGAGGCTGCCCGAATAACTGACATCCGCACAACCAACGTTGCCCGGCGGTTTAACCTGCCGCCGTCGTACGTGCTGATTCACCGGGTCTCAACCGCCGGCATCGGCGTGCTCTGCCAGCTGGAGTGCACGGGGGCCTTCCGGACCGAAGTACTCCGCTGGGTACCCGGTTACGGGCCAAGCGCCGACCCGGCGCGCGACAGCGCCGGCGTCAAGAGCACGGCCGCCGAGAGCACCGTGGCGGCGGCGAACTAGCACCAGGCTGACACAGCGGCCCGGAGACGCGGCGGGCTCGTTAGATGGCCGACTGCAACTTCTCCAGCCGGCCCCTCAGCCGGATAGCCTGATCACGCTGGCTGAGCTGTCGCCGCTCGGCGCGCTCAGCATTCCGGGAGATCCTTCTGTAAAGCTGCGCCCGCCGTGCCTCCCGCTGCACAGTGGCGGCGGCGAGCAGATCCTGTCGTCGCTCGCGTGCCAGTTCGAATGGCATGTGCACCCGTCGCACCTTCCCATCGTCGTTGTCGGTTCAGTGCGGCACCGGCCTTAGTCAGGCCGCAACCGCGTCCTTACGCGGACGTCCCCGGGGCCGCTTGCGAGGGACAATCTCGCCCCGCAGAAACAGCTCGCCGCCCCAGACTCCCCATGGCTCAGCGCGGGCGATTGCCCCGGCAAGGCAGACCATCCTCGCCGGGCAGCTCCCGCACAGCGACTTCGCGAATTCGACATCCTCCGGTGACTCTGCGAAGAACAACTCAGGGTCATCCCTGCACGGGAGCTCGGCGCTCGCGAACACCTGGCTGTCGAACGCCTGGTTGCTGAGCTCCGCGCCACTGGGAACGTCGGCTAGTCCCTCCAGCACGGCGGTTGTGCCGGGCCACTGCATCGGTGCCATCCCCTCTCCACTACTCGTCGAGCTTCTCTCATGCCTCTGACAATCTGTGGCCTTGCATAACGAAGGCCGCGGACCCTTTGTCGGGTCCGCGGCCTGGAGGGGATCTGGCCGGTCTTTTCTAGACCGGATCCGGTTCCCTCGCCGGATGCGGACCCACTCCACCCGGGATAACCGGGTAAATGCGGGTCGTCTGGTTGTGCTGCTTGGTGCTGCCATTCCTGGTGCTAGCCAGGCCGGCGCCGAGAGTGCCGCCGATGATCGCGCTGCCACGGCCAACACTGCGGGCGCGGAAGGCACCGCCGAAGGCGTCAGCCGTCCGTGCGTGGACCGGCTGAGCGACAGCGAAGGCACCCCGGATGCGCGGCAATGACGGCCCAGCGGCCAGCTGGCTTGCGGACGAGCCAACCCAAGCGCCCTCACACGCGAAGGCGCCCGCGCCGAATCCGGCGAGCGGTCGCATGGCGGCCTGGTCGGCCGGTGTGAAGTTCAGCATTCCGGGCACCTCCTCTCGGGCATAGTAAGTCGGCCTGCGGACAAGAGGAAGCCTACGTAGGCCCCCTTGGTCCGGGCAACCCTTTTTCTACCTGCGACTTCTTTGTGGCCCGGATGCCGCCGGGCCGTTATCAACGGAGCCTGCCCCGTATCAACCGGGCTTACGCCCTGTCGACTGGCTTACGCAGGCGCAGCAGCCCCTCCTGGACCACAGACACAACGAGTTCCCCCTCGCGGGTGTAGACCTCGCCCCTGGCGAGGCCCCTGCCACCGCTGGCAATCGGCGAGTCCTGGACATACAGGAGCCACTGGTCAGCCCGGAACGGGCGGTGGAACCACATGGCGTGGTCCAGGCTTGCAGCTGAGATAGCGCCTTGCGTCCAGGACACCCCGTGCGCCAGTAGGACAGTGTCGAGCAGGGTCATGTCGGATGCGTAAGTCATGAGGCAGACATGCAGCAGCGGATTGTCCGGCAGTTCACCGTCAGCTCGCAGCCAGACCACGCTGCGCGACGAGATCAGGGATTTATCGCGAGCGGCTTCGGCCGTGAGCGGGCCGACGTGCCTGATATCGATCGGGCCAGGCAAGTAGTCCTCGTCGGCAGCCGCCCCGTACAGCCGGCGCAGCCGGTCAGCGGTTGGCTCGACGTCGTCAGGGCCCGGAACATCCGGCATGGTGTCGGCATGCTCGAGTCCCGGCTCGCCGTGATGGAACGACGCGGAGAGCGTGAAGATCGTCTTGCCGTGCTGGACCGCACTTACCCGGCGGGTAGTGAATGAGCGCCCGTCGCGGACACGTTCCACGATGTACACCAGCGGGACCGTGGGGTCACCGGGCCGGATGAAGTACGCATGCAGGGAGTGCACGGGTCGGTCCGCTGGCACTGTTCGGCCCGCAGCGACGAGCGCCTGGCCGGCCACCTGGCCGCCGAACACGCGCTGCCGCCGCTCGCCCTCCGGGCTGTCGCCGCGAAAAATGTCCTGCTCGATCTGCTCGAGGTCGAGCAGGTCGATGACCTCATCCAGCGCCTTGGTCATAGCCCCGCCTGGCCATCTGAGCTCATCGGGGGCGCGGCGGCCGCTGCGCATAGTTCGAGCACTGCGGCACCGTATCGGTCGAGCTTGACGGCGCCAACGCCGGGGATGCCGGCCAGTTCGCCCCGGCTGGCCGGCCGCGCCGCGGCGATCGCCTGCAGGGTGGCGTCCGAGAAGACCACGTAGGCCGGCACACCCTGCTCTTTGCTGACTGCCAGGCGCCATTCCCTGAGCCGGCTGAAAAGGGGTTCCGCTGGACCGTGGCTGGCCCCCTCTGGCCGGGGGGCGGAAGCGGCCGGGCCAGACCGACGGCCAGCCGCTGCCCGCTCGCCTGCTCGGTTGCCCCGGCCGCCACTCAGGTCCGCCAGAAATCGCGACGGTTTCCGGGTTCGGCGTCCGCCCGGTGTCCTGGCGAGTGCCCAGGAGAGGTACAGCCGCTCGCGCGCTCTGGTAATCCCGACGTAGAGCAGCCGGCGCTCTTCCTCGACTGCCTCCTCGGTCTGCGCGTAGACAATCGGGACCGTACCGTCGGTGAGGCCGGGGAGGAAGACGGCCTGCCACTCCAGCCCCTTGGCCGAGTGCAGCGAGGCAATGGTGACCCCGGCCATGGCAGGGGCGTGCCCGATCGCGCTGCGAACCGCTAGCTCGGCTGACAACTCTCCCAGGCCGGCCTCCGGATTCCCCGCGAAGAAAGTATTAGCAAGCTGGGCCAGGGCCTCCAGCGATTCCCAGCGATCGCGCGCAGTTCCGCGACCGCCTGGCGCCCGCGCAGTCAGGCCAATGCTCGCCAGGATCGGCCTGACCTCAGCGGCCGGGTCGTCGGGCACCGTGGCTGACCGGGCGGCAGCCCGGAGCAATCCGACCGCCTGGCGCACCTCGTCCCGGTCGAAGAAGCGCTCGGCACCGCGCAACTGGAACGACACGCCGGCTTCCGTCAGCGCTTGCTCGTACGCTGCGGTTTGCGCGTTCGTCCGGACCAGCACCGCAATCTCGGCAGCCGGCGTGCCGGCCTTGAGCAGCGTCCGCACTTGCCGCGCCACAGCGGCAGCCTCGGCCGGCTCGTCAGCATGCTCAGTCAGCCGCGGAGCAGGACCGGCCGGCCGCTGCGCGACAAGTGCCACGGGACCGGCCTGCTCGACTGCCGCCACCAGCTTGTTAGCGAGCGTGACGACCTCGGGACTCGACCGGTAGTTGCGCACCAGCCGGACCACCCGGGCGGCCGGGAACTCGGCCGGAAAGCTGGTCAGGTAGGCCGGCGTTGCACCCGTGAAGGAGTAGATCGTCTGACGCGGATCACCGACGACACAGATCTCGTCCCGGCCTCCGAGCCACATGTCGAGCAGCAGTTTCTGCAGCGGGTTTACGTCCTGGTACTCGTCCACGACAAAGCAGGCGTACCGATCCCGGACGGAACGAGCAGCGACCGGGTACTCGGCCAGGATGGCCGCAGTCAGCTCGAGCACTGACTCGAAGTCGACCAGGTGGCGCTCAGTGCGGAGTTCCTCGTAGGCCGCGTAGATCCTGGCCAGCTGGGCCGCGTCGAGCGGCGGCGTCCGTCCGGCCTTCGCGCTGGCGGCGGCGTACTCATCAGGCCGGACCTGGGTGACCTTGGCCCACTCGATCTCGCCCGCCGCGTCCCGCAGCTCCGGCAGGCCAGCCGGGACTCGCAGGCGGCGGGCCACCTCAGCGACCAGGCTGATCTTGGACTCCAGGACGCGCGGCGCCACTCCGCCGACTGTGGCCGGCCAGAAGTGAGTGAGCTGCCTCAGCGCAGCTGAGTGGAAAGTCCTGGCCTGCACCTTGTCAAGGGCGGTGCCCGGCACAAGCTGGCCTAGCTGGCGCAGCCGGCCGCGGAGCTCACCCGCCGCCCTGGTCGTGAATGTGACGGCGAGCACCCGGGCGGGGTCAGCTTGCGCCGTTGCGGCGAGGTAGGCAATGCGATGTGCCACTGCGCGCGTCTTGCCCGTCCCCGCGCCGGCGAGCACGCAGACCGGGCCTCGTGCGGCTAGGGCAACCTCCCGCTGCTCGGGATCCAGGTTGGCCAGTATCGCCTCTGGCCCGCTGACGGAGGCGGCAGGCGACTGGCTGCTTGCCCGGCCATGCCCCTCGTGCATCTGCACCGATCTCCCGTCAGTCACGATGGTTGCTAGGGCCACCCGAGTGCGCCAGCCGGCTTAGCTATGGGTTTTACTTGCATTTCGCATGCCTGCGATAAGCAGGGAAGTGCACAACAGCTACCAGCGTTAGCTTAAATTTAGTTGGGAAGCACGGCCGAGAGGGAGAGCCAAGGTGCCGGAGTCGCTGACGATGTACACCACAACGTGGTGCGCATTCTGCCGTCGGCTTAAGAGCCAGCTGGCAGCGGAGGGAATCGAGATGACTGAGGTCAACATCGAGGAAGACCCCGCTGCAGCGGACTTCGTCATGTCGGTCAACGGGGGATGTCAGACGGTTCCCACCGTCGTGTTCCCAGACGGCAGCGCACTGACGAACCCGTCCGCGGCCGAGGTTAAGCAGCGCCTGGGCGAGCTGGCTGGTACCCGATGACACGCAAGCGCGGGCGGCACGCGAGCTCGGCTCAGCCGGCAGACCAGGTCACGCTAGGCAGGACCATGACCGGGCACGTCCCGGCAGGTTCAGGCGCGCCGGGCCGGGCTGCCGCCGATGGCGCCAGAAGTGTCGCGAATTCCGGTGTGATGCACAGCACTGTGTCGGATGCCACCCTGCCGGATATCGCGGCGGTTGCCGCGTTCGTGCAGGACGACACCGTCGTGCGGCGTACGAAGTATGGCTGGCGCGTCGGCGGTGATGACCTGCCCGACCTGACCTGCGCAATGGTCTTGGCCGATCTGCTCGCGGAAGAGAACGGCACGGCGACGGCTCCACGGCAAAAGCCATCCGGGCAGCTTGCCGAGGCAACCGAGGCGGGCCGGCTTCGTGCCACCGTCAGCCAGCTTGAGCACGCGCTGGCTACCCGTATCCGGGTCGAGCAGGCGATCGGAGTACTTGCCGAACGCCACCGGATCAAGCCACGGCAGGCGTTCGAGCAGCTGAGAGAGGCTGCTCGCAGTCGCGGCCGCAAGGTCATCGACATCGCCGGTGATGTCGTCGCGAGCGCCACGAACCCGCTACTGCAGCTGCCCGACGAGCTGTCACGGCCGCGGTCGGCGCCGCGCCGGGGCGCCCATCCGGCATCTGGCGTCCAGCCCTTCGGCGCCCGCTGACACCGCGCTCCGGCGCACCCGTCCCCCAGAGCACCCGGCGGGGTCGGCCCGCGATTCACGCAGAGTGACTCTGGGTAACACTGCGTGGTGGACCGCTCGGGTCCAGGGCGAGGGCGGCGGACGTGGACGACGGGGAATCTCCAGGTCGGCTGCTCATTATCGGTGGCGCTGAAGACCGTTGCTGCGGGGACCGTCGTCGGCAGCATGTACCCGGCAGGAATGGCTCCCCGGATCCCGCTACTGTCAGTCACCGGAACTAACGGCAAGACGACGACCGTGCGCATGATCGCCAGGCTGCTCAGGCAGGCGGGCCTGCGGGTGGGCATGGCCTGCACGGACGCCATCTTTGCGGACCGCCAGTTCGTGTACGCGGCCGATGCGTCCGGCCCGCGATCGGCCCGAGATGGTGCTCGATGACCCGACGGTTGAGGCTGCGGTACTGGAAACCGCGCGCGGCGGCATCGTCCTTGCCGGGCGCATACGGCGGCCGCGCCGCGCTTGTGGTGGCCAACGCGCTTGCCGCGATTGCAGCCGTCCGGGGGGCCGGGGTTAGCGCCCCCGACATCCGCTGCGGCCTCGCGGCCTTCTCCCCCGATGCTGATAACCCTGGCCGCGGCACCGTGTTCCGCGCCGGATCAAGCCCGGTCATTGTCGATTACCGCGACAACGCGGCAGCGCTGCGGGCAACTGGCCGCTTCATCCGCGAGACGTGGTCCGAGCGCTTCGCCGGGTTGGATGTCGTGACAGAACTGAAGCAGGCACCCCCCGACTACACCCAAGACGGAGACGACAGGAATCGAGGCAGCTGAGATGACGAGTAACGGCCGTGCGGTCGTAACGCTCCCGACGGACACCCAGATTCTCATCACCAGGCAATACCGCGACGCGCACATCAACTCAGGCACGGAAGGCGGCATGCGGGAGTCGCTGAGTCACCTCGAGAACGTGGCACGCACCCTGGCGGCACCGGAGTGATGGTCGTGACCATGAACAGGGCGGACGCGCTGGCCCGCCTGGACATCTTCGTCGGTGAGTGGGTCCTGGAGGCCCGCTTCCCCGACCCGCAGCCGGCGCCGTCCAGCGCGGCGAGGGAAGGCCCGGCGGCGCGAAGCCGGTTCGAGTGGGCTCTGGACCGGCAGTTTCTGCTGCAGCGCACCGAGATCCCGATCCCAGAGGCACCGGACAGCCTCGCGGTCGTCAGCGCCGACCTGGAAACCGGCGCGTACATGCAGCATTACTACGACTCCAGGGGCGTGGCGCGCCTGTACGCGATGAGCCTCGCCGACGGGGTGTGGACGCTCACGCGGGAGTCGCCCGACTTCACGCGGCTGGACTTCAGCCAGCGTTTCACTGGCACGTTCAGCGCGGACGGGAACACCATCAGCGGAGCCTGGGAGAAGCGCACGGGCGGCGACTGGGAGCACGACTTCGCGCTGACCTACCGCAGAGCCGGCTGACAAGAGCGCCACCAGCCCTCGACCTGGAATCCATGCACCGGGAACGCAGTCAACCTCGCCCAGTGCTGGCTTCCCGCCCGCGGGTCAGCCAGCGAGCCGGGCCTCCGGCTGCGGAGCCCACAAGCCCGACACGTCCCGCAAGTCGTGCTCGCAGGGACGCCCGCCGGCAACCCGGACCGACGGCAGGCCGGCGGGCGGCACACTGACCGTCATGGCCGACCGGGTGCCATAGCCCTCGGCATGGACGCAGGCGGCCGACAGCTGCGGCGGCCGGGCGCGGCCAGCCGGGTCAGTACGCCACTCGCTGATGGCCGGCCGGTGATCGGGCAGCACTGCCTCCAGCGCAGCGACAGCGCCAGCGGCTCCGAGGTCACTCCGGTCAGCCAGAGCCTGCGTCACCAGCTGCGTCACGAACGCGGCCTTTTCCGACTGCGGCTGCAGCGGCGCGTTCTCCAGCACGTGCAGACCAGGGCCGAGCTGCACGACCTCAGCCGAGCCGGAACCCGCGATTCCGATAAAGAACAGCGTTGCGGTGTCTCCCACCAGCATCCAGCACGGGTTGTAGCTGGCCGGGTCGAGTCCTGCCGGCACTGCCCGCACGGCCTCCGCCGCGCTGGCGTAGCTGGCAAAAGCCAGCGGCAGTTCGCCGCGAGACCGCTTCGAGGGGTCACGCCCGCCGAAGGACGGCTGGTTGGTAAGCCCGGCAACGACACCATGCTCGTTGACCGCCAGCCAGGTTCCGCCCGCCAGCTCGTCCCGGCCGCCGAGGATCCGCGGCTGGCGTTCTCGCAGCACAGTCATCGGCACGGCAGGGCGGTCGAGTCGCTCGTCCCTGTTGGCCGCCACAATCAGCGGCGCGTCCGGCACCATGCCGAACATCGCAATCAGCAAGCACACGCTCTGACGTTAGCCGAACACTTGGCTAGCCAGGTAGGCGGCGGATCGTCGCGCGCCAGGCCTCGACGCAGGTGTTCCCCTCGATCGGGTTGACATCGAAGCTGTCCGCGACAATGGAGTCAACGCGCCAGCCTTCGCTGAAGCTTCCGCGCAGCTCGTCCTGGCTCACCCGCCGCGGGCCCCACCCGCCAGGCTGACGGTCGCTGAAGCACATCAGGTAGCAGGCGCCGCCCGGCCGCAGCACCGCGCCCAGGCTGGCGACATAACGCGGCCGGTCCTCGTCACTGAAAACATGGAAAACGCCACTGTCGATAATCGTGTCGAACTCCAGGCCCAGCACTCCCAGGTCGAGGACGTCTGCCACCTCGAACCGGGCTGGCAGGTCGCGCTCGGCAGCCTTCGCACGGGCACGTTCAATCGCGGTAGGCGCCCCGTCGATCCCGGTGGCCTCTGCGCCGTGCGCCGCGGCCAGCAGCGCGTGCTCGCCAGTGCCGCAGCCCGCGTCGAGCACCCTGCCCGTCAGCAGGCCAGCTTCGGCCAGCCCTATGAATGCCGGCTGCGGCCTGCCGATATCCCATGGCGGTGGCGCCTCCGCCGTATAGGAAGCGTCCCAGATCATCTCTGTCATTGCTTCATTGTCCCCGCCGGGTGGCCGACCGCCGTCGCTGGCGGCTGGCGACGCCAAGCTCCGGAACGTTAGGCGTCTCTGCGGGCGAGCACCAGGCCCGCGACAAGCAGAGTGACGGCTGGCCAGGCGACCAGCACCAGCATGGAGGCCGCAGGCGAGAACAGGCTGTGCTGCGGGTGCAGCGCCAGCACCTGGGATGCGGCGAATGCCATGGTGAACCTGCCTATGTCGGCTTTCCACGGGGCCGGCAGGATGAAACACAGGCCGGCAACACCGTAGATGACCGCGACCGTCGCCGTAATCGCGCCCGCCGTGTGCCGGATGATGGCGCCGAGACCGAGAGCCGTCAGCGCGCAGGCACACACCAGGAAGCCGCCCGCCAGCACCGCCCCTGGCACACCGGGCATGTCCAGGGACAGTCCGCGATGACGTCCGGACAGGATCGCCTGCGTCAGGAAGAAACACGCGAACGCGAGCGCTTCGCCGGCGACCAGAGCGACGGCGCCGGCGACCGCTACCTTCCCGGCGAGCACAGCCCATCGCTGCGGTACGGCAGTGAACGTAGTCCGGATCAGCCCGGTGGAGTACTCCGAGGTGAACTGCAACACGCCTAGCACGCTGATGGGCAGCACCGCGTATTCGGCGTAGCCGAGGAAACTAGCGGTGAGCGGCGTAAACAGTCCAGCTGGCAAGGGCGCGCGGGTCGAGGCAAGCGCATGCGCGACAACCACCGTGGCCCCGAGCGTGACCACCATCGCCACCAGCGCTGTCACGTAATTCGAGCGAATCGAGCGGAGCTTTGCCCACTCAAAGGCGAGGATGTCGCGTGCGCGCGCTGCCGGGGCCACGCCGGGCGCTTCCGCGGCGCGGACGTCAACGGCGGTCACCGGGCTGCCCCGCCTTCGCCGTCCACGCTGACGGCGTGGTACTCGGTGCTGGCGCCGGTAAGGTCGAGGTAGGCCTGTTCCAGGGACGGCGGCCGCGGCATTAGCTCGTGTACCGGCACATTATGCGCCGCGGCAAGGTCCGCGATGGCGGGCGCCGCCACGCCGGCCACCGCCAGGCCGCCGTCATCGGTGACCGTGACGCCCGCGCCCCGCGCGGCTAGCAGCCCGGCCAGCTGGCTTGCCTGCGGAGATCTCACCAGCACGTCGCCGCGTGCACTAGACGTGGTGAGGCGATCTGTCGGCATGTCGGCCAGCAGCCTGCCGCGCCCGATGACAATCAAGTGATCGGCGGTCTGGGCCATCTCGCTCATCAAGTGGCTGGACACGAAGACGGTGTGGCCGCCCGCCGCTAGCTGGCGCAGCAGCAGCCGGATCCAGCGCACCCCGTCAGCATCAAGGCCGTTCACAGGCTCGTCGAACATCAGCACCGGGGGGTCGCCAAGTAGCGCCGCGGCGATGCCCAGCCGCTGCTTCATGCCGAGCGAGAAACTCCTGACTCGCCGGCTCGCAACCGAGTCCAGCCCGGTGAGCTCCAGCACCTGCGCCACCCGGCCGCGCCTGATCCCGTTGCTGACCGCGACCGACAGCAAGTGCGCGTAAGCGGTGCGACCGCCGTGCACGGCTGTCGCGTCCAGCAGCGAGCCAAGGAGCCGCAGCGGACGGACGACCTCCCGGTAGTGCCGCCCCCCGACCAGGGCCGTCCCCGAGGTCGGAGTATCCAAACCGAGGATGATCCGCATCGTCGTTGTCTTGCCGGCACCGTTCGGGCCGAGGAAGCCGGTGACACGTCCGGGCCGGACGCTGAAGCTGAGGTCGTCTACCGCGGTTACCGGACCATACCGCTTTGTGATCCGCTTGAGCTCGATCACCGCGATTGCGCCGATCCGGGCGGCAGCGAGGGTGACCGGCCAACCCGGCCGACGCTCAGGTAGATGATGCCGCCGCCGGGGATCTGGACGGCGCAGATGAGAGCCCACGCCCACTTGGGGAGGTAGCGCACCTCAGGCGCCCG
>Ga0335072_10002957_pt1 | contig 25956 bp, 19 predicted proteins | sample Lox_Sample_21_FD_206725 | JGI IMG/M metagenome (GOLD analysis project Ga0335072, IMG submission 206725) | Soil microbial communities from Loxahatchee National Wildlife Refuge, Florida, United States - Lox_Sample_2.1 | ecosystem: Environmental > Terrestrial > Soil > Wetlands | place: USA...
CAGAACATGTTCTCCTCTGCGTGGAACGGACTTGGCGGCGGAGCTGGCAGCGATCAGGGAGGCGGCGAAAGTGCGCCTCAGTGACGAAAATGCAAAAATGAATACAAAAATCGTGAACCTCCTGCACTGGATGCACGTCTCTCCAGGTAGGAACTGGTTCCGAACCAGGTCACCGCTAACTGTCTGAAGCGAGCCCACAAATAGAAGGACGAAAAACCACGTTGAAACAGGGAACTGTGAAACCCAGAATTCTCCATCGCCTGAAGTGTCTCGTTGCTCTTCACCGCCGTTGCGGGCCCATGAGTTCGCTGGCCGTTGTATCGCTTGCCGCTTCCTTCCTGGCCGTTCTTCTCGCCTCGCCCCTGCGCGCGCAGGATCTTGCCGCGCCCACCACTCCCTCCGCATCCCCGCAGTCCATTGCTCCGGCACAGGCCACCGGAGGCATTCGCGGCCAGGTCGCCGATCCTACTGGCGCCGTTGTTCCCAACGCGACGATCGTTGTCCTCGACACCGCCGGTAAGACAGCCGGCAAAGCCACTTCCGATAACGGCGGCGTCTATGCCATCCACGGCATCGCGCCCGGGACCTATTCCGTTTGGGTCACTGCCCAGGGCTTTGCTGTTTTCCGTGTGGCCAACATCGCCGTCACCGCCGGGCAGATGAAGAACGTCAATCCCTCCCTCCAGATCGAGGTGGCGCAGCAACAAGTGGAAGTCCAGGCGGAGAACACCACCATCGGAACCGCTGCCGACGCCAACGCCAGCGCCATCGTCATCAAAGGCAGTGATCTTAACGCCCTTTCCGACGATCCCGACGAACTTCAGAACGAACTCCAGGCGCTGGCCGGCCCCTCGGCCGGCCCGAACGGCGGCCAGATCTACATCGACGGCTTCACCGGTGGCCAGCTTCCGCCCAAATCCTCGATCCGTGAAATCCGCGTCAACCAGAATCCCTTCTCCGCCGAATATGACCGCCTCGGTTACGGTCGCATTGAGATCTTTACCAAGCCCGGCACCGACAAACTTCATGGCCAGGCCGAAATCTCCGGCAACGACTCCGCCTTCAACTCGCAGAACCCGATCCTTTACGGTAAGGCCGAGCCCGCATACTCCTCCTGGTTCCTCCACGCCAACGTCGGGGGCCCCATCAACAAGAACACCTCCTACTTCGTCAGCGTCTTCTCCCGCAGTCAGCAGAACGAGGCCATTCTCGAGGCCATCGATCCAACCTCCGTTACCACCTCCAATCCGACGGGTACGGCGCTGAACGAAGCCATCAACAATCCCAGCTCTCGCCTCAGCCTCAGCCCTCGGATCGACCTGCAGCTGGGCAAGACCAACACGCTTACGTTGCGCTATGAATACAACCGTGGCGTCAGCACTGACGGCGGCCTCAATGCTCTCAGCTTGCCCTCGCAGGCCATCAACACCAATCAGCAGGAGAACACCCTGCAGCTGTCAGACAGCCTGATCCTCAGCCCCAAACTGGTTGACGACATCCGCTTCCAGTACCGTCGCGTCCGCGACAACCAGACTCCGACCATGGATCCGAATGCCGGCGACTACAACGCTGCCGGTCAACCTTTCCCTTCAGTGACCGTCACGCAGTCGTTTACCTACGGAGCCAGCAACTCGCAGGTCGTTCAGGATCACGAGAACGACTATGAACTGCAAAACTACTTCTCCGGTGCCTTCGGCGCGCACTCGCTCAACTTTGGCGCCCGGCTGCGTGCCTACGACGATGCCAACTACTCCACCAGCGGCAGCAACGGCTCGTACATCTTCCAGAACCTCAGCCAGTTCGTGGGCTGCCTGGACAACCCGCCCGCTGCCAGTTGCCAGCCGCAGCAGTACAGCTACAACTACATTCCAACCCGAGCGAACGGCCTCGCCCGCGCGACCCTCTTCGATGCCGGCCTCTTCTATCAGGACGACTGGAAGGTCAGCCCGCGTCTGACCTTCAGCTACGGCCTCCGCTGGGAAACGCAAAACCGCATCCACGACAAGGATGACTGGGCACCGCGCGTCACCGTCGCCTATGCTCTGGGCCGTGCCTCTGGCAAGCAGCAGCCCAAGACCGTCGTCCGCGCTGGATATGGCTGGTTCTATCAGCGCTTCACGGTCGCCAACGGCTTCGGCTCCCAGGTGCCGTTCATTGTCAACGCCATCCATCAGAACGGCGTCAACGAGCAGACCTTCATCCAGACCGCGCAGACTTCCACCATCGTCTTCAACCCCAACGCTCCGACCCAAATCACCTCCGGCACTTCTTCAGGCGGACGCGCAGCGCCTACAAAATACACGCTCGACCCCAATATGAAAGCCGCCAACGATATGGAGGCGGCGATCGGCGTCGATCGCCAGCTCTCGAAGCTGATGACCGGCAACGTCACCTACGTCTTCTCGCAGGGCATCCATCAGTACTTCACCGACAATCTCAGTGCGGCCGCGGACGAAATCCAGGCCGGTGGATTCGAGAACGGTGAATACCCCGACAACTTCGTGCAGGAACCTGACTCCAACAATCTGCAGTATCAGTCCGGTGGCTTCTATCGCGAGCACCAGCTCATGGCCACCATTCGCGCGAACTATCGCCGCTTTAGCTTCTTCACGAACTACACGTACAGCAACGCCAAAGGCGACACCAGCGGTATCGGCTCAGTGCCCTCGGTCTCCGCGAATCCCGGCCTCGACTTCGGACGCACGGCCTTCGATATCCAGCATCGCGTCATGGTCTTCGGCAACGTGAACCTGCCGTGGAAGATCTCCGCTTCGCCGATGGTGGTCGCGAACTCGGGCTCGCCCTTCAACGTCACCACCGGTACCGATCTCACCGGCAACAACCAGTTCAATTCCCGGCCCACCTACGCGGCTTCCTGCACGGAAGCCGGCGCAGTCCAGACCTATCTCGGCTGCTTCGATCTCAACCCGAACGGAACCGGCGAGAGGATTGTCCCCTACGGGCTCGGTACCGGACCTTCCAACGTCAGTGTGAACATGCGCGTGGCGAAGGCGGTCGGCGTCGGTCCTAAACTCGGCGAAGGCGAGCACGCTGCGGGCGGCGGCGACTTCCGTGGTGGTCCGCGCGGTCTGGGCGGCGGCTTCAGCGGCACGCGCGGCGGTCCCGGGCGCATGGATCAGGCCGTCAACCGCAAGTACACCCTTACCTTCACGGTGTGGGCGACAAATATTCTCAACCACGAAAATCTCGGCACGCCCAACGGAGGCCTCCAGTCGCCGTTCTTCGGCAAGTCGCAGTCGCTCGCCGGAGGCTTCTTCGGTCCGCAATCGGGCGGCAACCGAACCGTCAATCTCCAGGCCAGCTTCAGCTTCTAAGCCCAGGGCGCAGCAGAATCACATGGCATAGTTCGTGCGCCAGTGTCACGCATCCGCTGCGCTCCCAGCAAGTCGGCCAGCCGCGAAAATGACCGGTCAATCCACAGCCGCTGCTCTTCCGTGACCGGGAGTTTTGCCTTTCCGAGTCCAAACACTTCATCTTTATATCAGCGCATCGTCGAACCACTTGCGACGGACAGGGACTCGTTCAGGGTGTATGGTCGGCCTTCCCTAAATTGAGAATGTGATAACGGTGCCGCCCTGTTTTTTTACTATATTGTTATTTCCGTGTTGCTGATGTCACAGCAGCAACCGCCCGTTTTGGGCGCCGGGCGTCAAGCGGCGGCGCACGAGGTCGCTTTGGCTTGCGGGACAGTGCGTTTTTGTGCGGCCAACTTGCCCATTGTGGCAATCCTGGCAATCTGGGCAACTAAGGATTCAGCAGGTCGCGCGTTTTCAATCGCTGCCAAAATCGTGCCCTGATACAAAGCCGACACCGGATCTGCCGAGTCTATGCGTGCCGCTCCTTCCACAACCGGTAGAGGCCCCAGGCGGCGAGGGTACAGTCATCGCGGATGACGCCGTCGAGGATCATCTGCTCGAAGTCGGCGATGGCGGTGGGGCGCAGGATGAGGTCGTGTTCCTCCGGATCGAAGTCCGTTTCGCCAGGCGTCAGGCCGGTGGCCAGATAGACGTGCATCTTCTGGCGCGCGAAGCCGTAGGCGACCCACATCTGGCCCAGCCGCCTCATGGCTGCAGCTGAGAGACCGGTTTCTTCCCGCAGCTCGCCGCGGGCCAGCTCCTCCGGATCAACGTCGGCGGTTTCCCATCCGCCCTGAGGCAGCTCAAGGGCGCGCTGCTGGATGGTGTAGCGGAACTGCTCGATCAGATAGATGGTGTCGCCTTCGATGGGGAGGATGATGGCGCAATCGTCCTTTTCGACCACGCCGTAGATGCCGCGAGCGCCGTTGCTGCGCTCGATCTGATCTTCGCGCAGGCGCAGCCAGGGGTTGCGGTAGATTTCGCGAGTGGAGAGGGTGCGGATGCTCATGGGGAAAGGATAGCGAGAAGGAGGAAGCAGGAAGGAAGAAGCGGGAAGAAGGAAGTGGAAAGGAAGAGAAGAAGGAAAGCTGGTTGCGAAGGGTTGCGACGAGGCCCTGGATCATGCTGGCAATCTCAGCCGCTTCGCTCATCACCGACTGCGCCTGGTCTTTACCTGCAAATCTCAGGTCACCAGCCCGCTCGACCTGAGTCTGCAGTTCATAAAGAGAGCCACGGGCTTGGCTCAGAAAGAGGGCAAAACTCTTTGCCGTCGCGCGACCTCGCCCTTCGGCAAGATTGCCGGGGCACCGAGATGGCTGCTCGCCGGATCTGTCCGACCAGGCCGAACCGCTCGCGTCGTGGGAAGGCCTCAGTCGGACGTAGAGGTTACGAGCCAGGGCCATGGAGCGCTGCCAAACCTGCAAATCACGGTAGTGGCGGGGTTCCATCCGTTCATCGGATTCGCGGGCGGTTTACCGACCAAGAGTACTAAGATCTTTCGGTGAATCGTTCGTTGCTTCCGGCTTCCCGCTGTCCCTGGGCGTTTGCCGGAACGCGGCTGCATCCGTACGATAGAAAGAGACTGATCGGCGACTTCTTCCCGCAGGCCCACCGAGCGGCGGGACGCATCGATCGACTAACTTCGCCGCTCCCCCGCCCGGCCTCGAGCACCTGCACCCTGGCCTGAGACGAGTCGGGAAACGCGGCTCCGAGGCAAACACCTTGACAGCAGAGACAAGCGAATTGCATCCCGCCGCAACGGCGGAAACAGAAGCCGGCCGCGAAGGCTCAGGCCTGAGCGGAGAGCCCGAACCGGGGCATGAGGCCGGACACGAGCATGACGGCCACGAACACACGCATGAGGCGCAGGCGCAGCCAACGCTGAATCCCGAATGCACGCGCGAGGTGCAGGTAGAGGCACCCGCAGCGGAGGTGAGCAAGACTTTTCGCAGCGTGCTGAAGCGGTATCAGAAACTGGCGCGCATTCCAGGGTTCCGTCCGGGCAAGGTCCCGGAGAGCGTGCTGCGCTCGCGGTTTGCGCAGGGGCTGCGCGAAGACGTTGTCGAGGCGCTGGTGCCGGAACACTTTCGGGCGGCGATTGCGGAGAAGGGGTTGAGGCCGGTGTCGCAGCCGCAGGTGACGGATCTGCAACTGCAGGAAGGCCAGCCCCTGACATTTAAGGCAATCTTCGAGGTCGTGCCGGAGTTTTCGGTCGATGGCTATCAGGAGGTGAAGGTCGAGAAGCCGATGACGGAGCTGACCGAGGAGGAATTCGAGGCAGAGCTGGAGCGGATTCGCGAGGGACAGTCGCGCCTGGAGACTGTGAACGAAGAGCGCGGGCTGGCCGATGGGGACTGGGCTCTGATCAGCTTCACGGGTTCGGTGGATGACGAGCCGTCGGGGGAGGAGGGCGGGGAAGGGGGAACGCCAACGGGCCAGGGGGACCGACAGCCGATTGAGGGCAAGGATGTTTCGGTGGAGATCGGCGGGAAGGACACGGTGGCGGCGTTTACCGATGCGCTGCGGGGTTCGAAGCCGGGGCAGGAACTGAAGTTTGAGGTCACCTATCCGGGGGATTTCGGACAGAAGCGGCTTGCGGGTAAAACGGTGGCGTACGACGTTGAGGTGAAGGGCATCCAGAAGCGTGTTTTGCCCGAACTTAACGATGACTTTGCGAAAGAGCTGGGCCGCTACGAGAGCCTGGAAGACTTCAAGCAGAAGTTAAGAGAGCATCTCGCAGCAGATAAGAAGAACAGAGTTTCAGCAGATACGAGGAATCGACTGCTGGATGCGCTGGTTGCCAGGTTTGCCTTTCCGGTTCCGGAATCGCTGGTGCAGAACCAGATCGATGCGAGGCTGGAGCGCGGGTTGCGGGCGCTGGCGGCACAGGGTATGCGAACGGAAGATATGCGCCGGCTGGATTTCGATCGGCTGCGGGAGGCGCAGCGCGAGTCGGCGGCGAGCGAGGTGAAGGGTACGCTGGTGCTGGATCGCATTGCCGATGTGGAAAACATTCAGGTGAGCGACGAGGAAGTGGAGCGAGAGCTTCAGGTAATCTCATTGCAAACGCGGGAACCGCTGGAAACGCTGCGGCAAAGGCTGGAGAAAGAGGGCAGCCTGGCGAGGCTCCGCGAGCAACTGCGACGGGAGAAAACGGGTAGTCTGCTGGTAGAACGGCTGTAACCGAAGGCGCGCAATCGGGCGCGCGGGTGATTCCTGTCACAGACGATGAGAGCCGAAAGGCTCAGAACTGAGAGTAGAGGTAAAGATGGCGTTAGTGCCGATGGTGATTGAGCAGACGAGCCGCGGTGAGCGGGCGTATGACATCTATTCGCGTCTGCTTCGCGACAACATTATCTTTCTCGGTACACCGATCGATGACCAGATTGCGAATCTGGTGATCGCGCAATTACTCTTCTTGTCCGGTGAGGATCCGGAAAAGGATATCCAGCTGTACATCAACTCGCCGGGAGGATCGATCACGGCGGGTTTGGCGATTTACGACACCATGCAGTTCATCCGCAACGGTGTAGTGACGTACTGCATCGGGCAGGCGGCGAGCATGGGGGCATTTCTTCTGATGGCGGGTACGAAGGGCAAGAGATTCGCGCTGCCAAACTCACGCATTCTGATCCACCAGCCGTCGATGGGCGGACTGGCCGGACAGGCCACCGACATCGATATTCACGCACGGGAAATTATCCGCATCCGCGAGATCACCAACAAGCTGATGGCCAAGCACACGGGCCAGGGGCTGGAAAAGATCGAAAGAGATGTGGAACGGGACTTCATCATGAACGCACCGCAGGCGAAAGAGTACGGGATCATTGACGAGATCATCGATCGCCCGCGGAACACAAGCAGTCAGTAATTGCCTGCCTGGAATTCCCCCTGAGGTAGAGGAGTCGTCGGGATGAAAACACGAACGGGACCGGATGAAGCGTTACGTTGTTCGTTCTGTCATAAATCGCAGGATGCCGTTGCCAAGCTGATTTCATCACCGAGCGACTATCCGCGCGCCTACATCTGCGATGAATGCGTGGCGGTCTGCAACTCGATTCTCGAGGACGACAGGACCGAAACCTCCACTGGCGCGGCGCCGACGCATCTGCCCAAGCCGCAGGAGGTCAAGGCTTTTCTGGACGAGTATGTGATCGGCCAGGACCAGACCAAGAAGAAGCTGGCGGTCGCGGTCTACAACCACTACAAGCGGGTGCAGATGAACCGCACCCGGGGAGCCGACGTCGAGCTGGCGAAGTCGAACATCCTGCTCGTTGGGCCGACGGGCAGCGGCAAGACGCTGCTGGCGCACACGCTGGCCAAGATGCTGGATGTGCCGTTTGCCATCGTCGACGCAACGACACTGACCGAAGCCGGTTACGTCGGCGAGGACGTGGAGAACATCATCCTGAAGCTGCTGCAGGCGGCGGATGGCGATGTGGCGCGGGCGCAGACGGGCATCATCTATATCGACGAGATCGACAAGATCGGGCGGAAGGACGAGAATCCGTCGATTACGCGCGACGTCTCGGGCGAAGGCGTGCAGCAGGCGCTGCTGAAGATCCTGGAAGGGACGGTTGCGAATGTGCCGCCGCAGGGTGGACGCAAGCATCCGCACCAGGAATTCACGCCGGTGGACACGACGAACATCCTGTTCATCTGCGGCGGGGCGTTTGTGGGGCTGGAACGGGTGATCGGGCGCCGGGTGGGCAAGAAGGCGCTGGGCTTTAAGGCGCTGGCGGAGAAAGATGCGACGGACCCGACGGGTCAGCCGATTCATTCGCAGCGGGACAGCGAGCTGCTGCGCCAGGCGGAGCCACAGGATCTGATCCGGTTTGGGCTGATTCCCGAGTTTGTGGGACGGCTGCCGGTGATCGGGATTCTGGACGAGCTGGACGAGGCGGCGCTGGTGGAGATTCTGACCAAACCGCGGAACGCGATCCTGAAGCAGTACCAGAAGCTGTTCGATTACGAAGGCGTAAAGCTCGGCTTCAGCGAAGAAGCAACGAAGGCGGTGGCCCAGGAAGCGCTGCTGCGCAAGGTCGGCGCGCGCGGGCTGAGGATGATTCTGGAAGAGCTGATGCTGGATCTGATGTACCACCTGCCGAGTAACAAGAAGGTCAAGGAGATGGAGATCCAGGCAGAGATGGTGCGGAACCGGAATCTCTCGATGCTGCTGATGGACAAGGCGAGCTGAGGGTGAGCGGAAGAAGGAAGCTGGAAGCCCGAGCGGGTCGCCTGCGCTGGTTGCCACGGGCAGTAGTCTCCCGGTCAGGATGAGCATGGGAGTCCAGTCTGGGCGCCAAGGCGCCCTTTGCGTCGAAGAAGCATGTCATCGCCAGCCACTGGACGAGCGAAATAAAGGGGATTCATCGCTGAACCGTTCCGCAAATTGGAAATGGCGACTGAAGGCGGCTGTTTCGCAGCGCTCTTCGCGGGATGCGCTCTCCTGGTAACGCCAAAGGTGGCGCGAGGTGACGCATCCACTGTCCGATTGGGTTACTCTTTCTTAAGGGCACGAACCGCTACAATCATCCGCAAGACCCAACCGCGAAAGGAATCCCGTGAGCCAGCCGTCGAAAGAAAGCCGGGAACGAAACGAGCTACGCAAGTTCCCCATGATGCCCATTCGGGACATGGTGATCTTTCCTCACATGATGACCCCGTTCGTGGTGGGCCGCGAGTCGAGCGTGCGAGCGCTGGAGGAGGCCCTGAACGGGGAACGCAAGATCTTCCTGGCGACGCAGCACGATGCCCGGGTGGATGAGCCCCGGCCGGATGAAATCTACCAGGTCGGAACGGTGGGCAACATCGTGCAGAGCGTACGCATGCCCGATGGGAATATCAAGGTCCTGGTCGAGGGGATCGAACGGGCGCGTGCGGTCGAGATCAACGACTCGGACGGGTTCTTTGTGGCAACCGTCAAGGTCGCCAAGCCGCTGCCGGAGATCACGCCGCAGATCGAGCAGCTGGTGCAGCGCGTCACATCTCTCTTTGAGCAGTACGTGAAGCTGCAGCAGTCGCTGAATGTGGAGACGGTGGCGTCGTCGATCCGCACCGATGAGCCTTCGAAGCTTGCCGATACGATTGCCGCGAATTTGCAGCTGGAGGTACCGGACAAGCAGGAACTGCTGGATATTTTCGATTTGCCGGAGCGGCTGCTGAAGATCGCCGATGTGCTGGATATCGAGATCGAGAAGCTGAATATGGACCGCAGCATCCAGTCGCGGGTGAAGCGGCAGATGGAGCGGGCGCAGAAAGAGTACTACCTCAACGAGAAGATCAAGGCGATCCAGAAGGAACTGGGGCGCGGCGAGAAGAGCGAGTTCGACGAGCTGAAGAAGAAGATCGAGACGGCAGGCATGCCGAAGGATGTCTTCGAGAAGGCAACCCAGGAGCTGAAGAAGCTCGAGGCGATGCCGCCCATGTCGGCTGAGTCAACCGTCTCGCGCAATTACCTCGACTGGCTGCTGGCGGTGCCGTGGAAGAAGAAATCGAAAGAGACGCGCAGCATCGACCATGCGGAAAAGGTCCTGAACGCGGATCATTACGGACTGGAGAAGATCAAGGAGCGCATCCTCGAATTTCTGGCGGTGCGCCAGCTGGTAAAGAATCCCAAGGGATCGATTCTGTGCTTTGTCGGACCTCCGGGCGTGGGCAAGACCTCGCTGGGCATGTCGATTGCGAAGGCGACGGGGCGGAAATTCGTGCGCATGTCGCTGGGCGGAGTGCGGGATGAGGCGGAGATTCGCGGGCATCGGCGGACCTATATCGGCGCGTTGCCGGGGCAGATCATCCAGTCGATGAAGAAGGCGGGGACGCGGAACCCGGTATTCATGCTGGACGAGGTCGACAAGATGGCCTCGGATTTCCGGGGCGATCCGGCCTCGGCGCTGCTGGAAGTGCTCGATCCGGAACAGAACCACAGCTTCCAGGACCACTACCTCGACGTGGAATACGACCTGTCACAGGTTTTATTTGTCGCGACGGCCAACGTGCTGCATACGATTCCGCCGGCGCTGCAGGACCGCATGGAGATTCTCCGGCTGCATGGCTACACAGAAGTCGAGAAGCTGGAGATCGCCAAGCAGTATTTGCTGAAGAAGCAACGCGACAACACCGGGCTGACGGAGAAGAACCTCGGGTTTACGGACGCTGCGATCACCGAGATGATCCGGAGCTACACGCGCGAGGCGGGGGTCAGGAATCTCGAGCGCGAGATCGGCAATGTCTGCCGTAAGGTGGCGCGGCGCGTCGTGAAGAACGGCGCGAAGCACAAGGAAACGATCAGTCCGGAAAACCTGTCGGACGTGCTGGGCGTGCCCAAGTTCCGCGACTCGATGGTCAACGAGAAAAGCGAGATCGGTCTGGTGAACGGGTTGGCGTGGACCGAGGTTGGCGGGAGCATCCTGCAGACCGAAGTCCAGGTGCTGGATGGCAAGGGCAAGCTAACGACCACCGGGCAACTGGGCGATGTGATGACCGAATCCGCGCAGGCGGCATTGTCGTATGTGCGCAGCCGGGCGCATCATCTTGGGCTGCCGCGGGATTTCTATCGCAACGTCGATATTCATATTCACGTGCCGGAGGGCGCGATTCCGAAAGATGGGCCTTCGGCGGGGATCACGCTGGCGACGGCGTTAGCGAGCGCGCTGGCCAAGATTCCCGTCCGTCGCGATCTGGCCATGACGGGCGAGGTGACACTGCGCGGGAAGGTGCTGGCGATTGGCGGGCTGAAAGAAAAGCTGCTGGCGGCGCATCGGGCGGGGATCTTCGAAGCCATTCTGCCGGAAGACAATCGCAAGGATTTGCCGGACATTCCGGACAATCTGAAGAGCGCGATGAAGCTGAACTTTGTGGATTCGATGGATGAAGTGCTGAAGATCGCGCTGGAAGCACCGCTTCCGGAACTGAAGGAAGAGACGCCGGATGCGCTGGAGGCGGGCGTGCTGAATCCGGTCGCTCAGCCAGAGCAAAGACCGCACCAGTAGGGCGCAGCTGAGAAGCCGTCAGCCAGAGTCCGGTTGCGAAAAAGCGGTTAGCGAAAGACAAAACAAAGGCAGGTTCGGATTCGAGCCTGCCTTTTGCTGGGGAGCCGGAAGGCGAGCGCGCTGGCCGACTTATCTTGAACCGACGACTGCCCCCGCAGCGCCTCCGCTCCAGACGCCCATGCGGACGGCTGCGTTGGGCCCACGCCACAGTTTCAGGTCAAACGACTCGCCGGTTTTGACCTCTGTTTTGAGGACCGGGTCGAAGTGCAATGGCTTGCCGGGTTCGCATTGTTGCGGTTTTCCGGTGGCTTCGTAGAAATCTGCTTCGCCATCCTTCTTCCCCACCACCTGAGCGTGGCCGTCGGGATCGACCAAGACTGCGGTTTGTTCGTCGACGCCGATGGCGCGGATATGATCCGTCTGTCCCGACGCGAGAATGCGAGCCATGAAGACGAGAAGACGGCCTTCGCGATGGCGCGTGTCGAAGTGCGTGTCGGTAATGATGCCGCGCAGGATGGGAATACCGAAGAGATCGCGGGCGATGACCACCTGACGGTAGAACGGATCGGCCAGAGCCTCATCGGAGGTGAGGTCCTTGTCGTCGGGCTTATCGTTTTGCGCGGAGTAAATGTACTGGCCGAGCACGGCGAGTCCAGCGCTGGTGCCCCCGACGGGAATGCCGCGGCGAACCGCATCGCGAAGAGCGGCTTCGACCGGGGTTCCTGCCCAGAAGTTGATGTAGCGGGCCTGATCACCGCCGGCGATGAAAATTGCGGACGCATGTGTAATCGTGTTGGTTACAGAAGGGTCGCTCGAGGAGGCACGGTCGGGCAGGATCAGGGTCGCGATCGAGTTCAGATGGCAGAGATGCTGGATATAGGGATTGTAGGCATCGGTTCCGGCGGCGCGCAGGATCAGGAAATCGCCGCCGTCGGCGCGGTCGCAGAGCCAGAGGAAGGCCTCGTCGAGGTCAGTGCCGCCACCCATGAGGGCGTATCCGGCGCGCGGGTGGACCGCGATGTTTTGCGGCGCGCCGACGCGGATGTAGCGATACTTTGTCGCTGCGGGAGCCTGGGCGCTGCCGCTGAGCGTCGCGCCGAACAGTATCAGCAGCAGGGTAACCCGTTTCATAGTTGGGCGAGGGCCTGATCGAGATCGCCGAGGATGTCAGCGATATCCTCGATGCCGACCGAGACGCGGACGAGGCCTTCGGTGATGCCGACGCGGTCGCGGACTTCCTGAGGAAGAGCCGCATGCGTGGTGGTCGCGGAATGCGAGATCAGCGACTCCACCCCGCCGAGAGATTCGCCATTCGTGATGACGCGGACGCCGCGGAGGAGTCTGTCGGCATTCGCGCGCGAGCCGACCTCGAAAGCGATCATGGAGCCGAAGCCGGACATCTGGCGTTTGGCAAGCTCATGTTGCGGGTGCGAGGCGAGGCCGGGATAGAGGACGCGGCTGACCTTCGGGTGCTTCGAAAGGAAATCGGCGACCGCTCGGCCATTGGCGTCGTGCTGGCGCATGCGGACCGAGAGCGTCTTGACGCCGCGCAGAATCAACCAGGACTCGAAGGGCGAGAGGATGCCGCCGGTGCACTTTTGAACAAAGCGAAATTGTTCTGCGAGGTCGGGCCTTGTGGTGACAAGGATGCCGCCGAGGCCGTCGGAGTGGCCGTTGAGGAACTTGGTGGTGGAGTGCATGACGATGTCGGCGCCGAGTTCGATCGGGCGCTGAAAGTAAGGCGACATGAAGGTGTTGTCCACGCTCATGGGAAGGCCGTGCTCGTGCGCGATGGCAGCGACGGCGCGGATGTCGGTGAGGGTCATGAGTGGGTTGGTTGGGGTTTCGATGTGGATGAGGCGCGTCGTGGGGCGGATGGCGCGGGTGACGTTGTCCGGATTCGAGGTATCGACGAAGCTGAACTCGATGCCGTGATGCGGGATGACCTGGGTGAACAGGCGCGTGGTGCCGCCGTAAACGTTGTCGCCGCAGACGACGTGGTCGCCGACTTTGAGCATGGTGACCAGCGCGGCGATCGCAGCCATTCCACTGCCGAAAGCGTGGCCGCTGACGCCGCCTTCGAGCGAAGCAAGGGAAGCCTCGACGGCGTCGCGCGTGGGGTTCGAGACGCGGGAATATTCCCAGCCGCGATGCTGCTCGATACCCTGAAGCTCATAGGTGGACGTGAGGTAGAGGGGAACGGTGACGGCTCCGGTGCGGGGATCGGGGGCCTGGCCGTCGTGGATGGCGCGGGTAGAGAAGCCGAGCTTGGTGTTGGACATGGCTGGTCTTATCTTAAGCGGTAGCCTGCAGGCTGCAGCCGGGAGCCGGGAACGGGTCGCCGGGAGCTATTTAGGAAGGCGAGAGAGGAACCAGCGGGCTTTGCGGAACCAGGGGCGTTCGCGACGGCGCAGATAGGCCGGCATGCCCCTGGCTTTATCGAGGAGCTTGCGTGCCCATTCGCGGGCTTCGGCGGTGCGGCCTTCGGCAGCGAGGAACTCGGCGTAATTGAGGTAGGTTTCCGACATCGTGGAGGTCTCGGTGGCGGCGCGGAAGAGAACTTCGGCTTTGTCCTTCTGGCCGGTGAGGGCGTAGGCGTGGGCGAGGAGTCCTTCGGCGCGGTAGAAGTCCCAGGAAGGATCTTTGGCGACGACGCGCTCGAGATCGGGAATGGCGGCGGTTGCGTCGCCCATGAGGACCGCGCAGGCTCCGCGTTTGTAGAAGGGGTCGAGGGTGGTGGATCCGCCCTGGATGGCGCGATCGAAGGCAGCACGGGCCTGCGGAAGGCGGCCTTCGTCCATGTAGAGATCGCCGAGTTCCTCAAAATTGCCGACGGCGGTGTTGACCTGAACGAGCGCCGCGAGTTCGCGGATGCGCTTGCGGCGAGAAAAGCCGCGGGCGGACTGCTGCGAAAGGAAAGTGAGGTCGGGGGCCGCTTCGGCGAGGAGATAGATCAGGGCGCCCAGCGGGCCGAGGAAGAGGATGACAAAAATCCAATAGGTGTCGGGCCGGCGGCGGAGGAAGTGGATGACGGCGATGGCCTGGAGGATGATGCCCCAGGGAAAAAAGAGTGAGGTGAGCAGTCCCATGAGCTAGCGTTCAGCGTACAGCGTACAGCGTTCAGAAAAAAGCGGGAAGGAGAAGGGAGAAGCTATGAAGCGGTCGGCGAAGAGGTAGTCCGCATCCGGTCCGGTTGGTCTTGTGGGCCGGTAGGAAGTTCCACGGCGCCCGTTAAGTCTGCAACGCGGGCGACGTGATGACGGGCGCACCACTGTTCGAGTTCGTTGGCGATGCGCTCGGTGGCGCGGGGATCGGAGAAGCTGGCGGTGCCGATCTGCACGGCGGTCGCTCCAGCGAGAAGAAATTCCACAGCGTCTTCGGGGGTGACGATGCCGCCGAGTCCGATGACGGGAATGGTGACGGCCTTCGCGGCTTCCCACACCATACGCACGGCGATGGGCTTGATGGCCGGGCCGGAGAGTCCGCCGATGATGTTCATAAGGCGCGGGCGGCGGCTCTCAGTGTCGATGGAGAGAGCGAGGAAGGTGTTGACGAGGGAGAGCGCGTCTGCGCCAGCGCGCTGAGCGGTCTGCGCCATCAGCGCGATGGAGGTGACGTTGGGCGAGAGCTTCACGATGAGCGGGCGCGTGGAGCGGCCTTTGGCGCGGGAGACGAGATCGAAGAGGGTGTCGGGATCGGAGCCGAAGGCGATGCCACCATGTTTGGTGTTGGGGCAGGAGGCATTGAGTTCATAAGCCGCGATGCCTTCCGCCTCGTTGAGGCAACTGATGACCGTGACGTAGTCATCGATGGTCGCACCAAAGACGTTGACGATGGTGGCGCACTGAGGGTATTTGCGGAGCGGCGGAAGCTTTTCCGCGAGAAATCGACCGACGCCGATGTTCTGCAGACCGATGGCGTTGATCATGCCGGCGGCGGTTTCGATGAGGCGTGGGGCCTGGTTGCCGGCCATGGGTTCGGGCGAAATGCCTTTGGTGACAAAACCGCCGATTTTGCGGAAGTTGACGATCTCCTCGAATTCGGTGCCATAACCGAAGGTGCCGCTGGCGGCGATGATGGGGCTGACGAGGGACAGGCCGCAGAGGGAGACGTGCATGTCGGGCTTCATCGCTTGCCTCCCGGCGGGCGCGAGGGTCCTGGGCCCAGGGCGCAGAGTAGAGGCGACGGTTTACCGTGTGGGATCGAGATCATGGGTGGGCGGGCTTCGCGTTGGTGGTGGGTTTGGTGCTCGCTTTGGATGGATGGCTCACAGCGGCGTGATGGGTGCGCGGTGGCGGAGTGGGTTTTGGTTTTGGATAGACGACGTCGGCAGCGGGTTTGAGGGCTCGGGTGAGGATCTCCCCGACAGCGGCGGAAGGCTGGTTGATGCCAAGCAGCGCGGCGAAGGTCGGAGCGATGTCGACCGGCTCGACGCGGCCGCGGTAAATGCCTGGATCGAACGGCGCGCCATAGAAGCCGAGCGGAACGTGGCGGTCGTAGGAGTACGGACTGAAGTGGGTGGTCTGGATGGAGCGCAGTGTCTCCATTTGATAGGCCGCGGGAATCACCATGATGTACCAGCCGCCATTGGGGGAGTAGCTGTGGGCGAGGAGCTCACCCCAGGGCGTGGGTGGATACGGTCCATCGGCGAGCTGCTCGCGCGTGTAGCTGCGGAAGAGGACAGGATGCGGAGGCAGGCGTTTGTCGGAAGGTTGTGCCGCAGGATGGTCGCTGGGCTGCGAGCCGGGAGGCGTATCCGAAGGAGCGGGCTCGGCCGCGGGTGGGGTGAGCGAAGCAATCGCACCGGGGAGAAGCTGCTGGACGGCGGCCTCGGCTTCCGCTTCGTTGATGCCGGCCTTCATGAATTCCGATTGGTTGAGCGAGATGTAGGGGAGTTCCTGATGGGGAAAGATGTAGTCGAGTTTTTCGCCGGGTGAGAACTTCATGTTGATGGCGTAGTCGAGGGCATCGCTGAGCTTCTGGAGGTCCCAGGTACCGGCGTTCAGTCCATCCTGGGCCGCAGTGGCGGGAACAGGGGCGACACCGTGATCGGCGGTAAGCGCGATCCAGACATTGCCAAGTCCGCCGGGGATGTTCTTGTCGAGCCAGGTGAAGAAGGTATCGAGCTGGGTGTCGAGGGAATCGACCATATCGTGCTCGTAGCTGGAGTCAGGGCCGAGCTGGTGGCCGATGATGTCGTTGGCGGAGAGGCTGATGGTGAGCAGGTCGGTGACGTTGCCCTGTCCGAGCTGTTCGCCCTGGATGAGGGCTTGAGCGAAATCGAGCTCGTAGGAGTTGGCGGCGGGAGTGCGGCCGACAAGGTCGTAGAACTGGGTAGTGTCAGGCGGCGCGTTGGCTTCCTGTTCCGCCTGCGCGATGCGGCCACTGGTGTTGAAGGCGGTGGCCCAGTCGGGCAGCTGCGGCATGTAATACGTTGAGGTGACGAAGTAGCCGGAAGCGGGATCGATCCAGAAGGCGCCATTGGCGGCAGCGCCGGCGGGGAGGATGGCAGCGCGATCCTTCAGTGAAATGCCGAAGACTTTGGCCTCGCCCTGGGTGGCGAGGCGGAGCTCATCGCCGACGGTGGAGGCGAGGAGATTGCGGGGTGAGGAACCGGTGAGATATTTGGGCGCGGTATCCGGCGCGCCAGGCTGATTCGAAGGGAGGCTGGAGTCGGGCTCGCCGACGAGGCGATAGCGTTCATCCTCGACGGAGGAAACAGGGCGGTCCTGGTTGCGCGCGAGGTCCCACCAGTCGTTGGAGGCGATGCCGTGGCCGTCGGTGTACGCGCCGGTGCCGATACTGGCGTGGCCGGGAGCGGTCTTCGTATTCGCGTAGTCGTAATAGCAGTCGGGAAAGTACGCGCCGTGCTGCAGAAAGAGGTTGAAGCCGCGGTTCTTGAAGTCGGCGCGCCAGCGGTCGAGGTAGTCGCCGCGGAACTGGTCGATGACCAGAATGATGGCGAGTTTGGGGTGGTCGTTGTAAGCGCTCGGCGGCGGGCTTGCGATTTCTTTGGCGGCGGCGTGGTGAGCGGCAGCGGCGCGCTGATCCGCGTCAGCGTCGGAGTGGGAACGGGCAAAAGTGGAGGGGACGACGAGAAGAACGGCAAGAAAGATCGTGGGGAAACGTCTCATTGTTTTCAAGCAATAGAGTAAAGCTTTTCGGTGAAGAGCGGGCATTGGATTGGGCCGGGAAGCTGCTGAGCCGGTGAGGCGGTCAGCTGGTGGGGTCGGCAAAGCGCCGGTCAACGGAAGTGCCGGGCGAGCCGGTGCGCCGGGCATCTTCATCGCACGCGAATGTTCACAGGGGCGGGGGACAACCACGGCGTGCGGCATGGTCATCTGCTCAGGAGGGCCTCTGGGAACTGGGACGATGACCGTCGCCATTCATCCTTCTGCCAAATCCAAACGGCGCATTCACCTCACCGAGGCGATCACCACGGCAGCGATCGCGCTGGCGATGATCGTGGTGCACCTGATGTTCTTCTTCTGGCCGTTCCGGTATCGGATGGTGCATCCGCTGCTGGAGAGCGTGTTCGAAAGCCGGGTGGTGGTGCGTTCCTATCACCGAACGTATTTTCCGTATCCCGGATTTGTAGCCGAGGGAGTTACATTTCACCGGCACGGCGACACACGGATTCCGCCCCTGGCCACAGTGGAGCGGATGACGGTCAAGGGGCAGTGGGGGATGCTGCTGTTTCATCCGCACCTGCTGTACGAGATCCGGCTGGAGGGGTTGCATGTTCAGATTCCCCCTGCGGGAACGAAGGCGCGGGGGATGGACTTCGACGATGGGGTGGTGGATGCATCGCAGTCGAAGCTGAGGATCGAGACAATCAGCGCCGATGGGACGGTGCTGGATTTTCTCCGACATGGCGATGAGCCGGTCCGCTTCCAGTTTCCGGCGCTGCAGATTCACGATCTGCGGGCGGGGCGGCCGATGCAGTTTGCGCTGCGTGTGATGATGCCGGGACCGCAGGGGACGGTGGAAGCGAGCGGGCGGATGGGGCCATTCCGGACGAGCAGCTATCTGACCACGCCGCTCTCCGGTACCTATCGACTGGAGAGCGCGGATCTGAGCCGGTTGCAGGGACTTTCGGGACATGCGCAGGGAGGCGGGCAGTTTTCCGGGAGGTTTTCGCGGATCGAGGTGGCGGGGACGGCGACGGTTCCGGATTTCCGCGCGAGCGACAACCACACGGTGCGGCTGGATTCGGAGTATCAGGCGGCGGTAAGCGGTCTGACTGCCGATGTACAGATCGAGCACGCCGACGTGAGGACGGGAAGCAGTGTGATCACGGCGAGCGGAACCGTCGCCGGATCGCCGCGACGGGTGGCGATCACCTTCGCAACCCAGGGCGCCGAGATGCAGGATCTGCTGAAGATCGTGGAGACCTCGGAGCCGGCGGTCGCAGGAAAGACGAATGTTCATGCCGAAGCGCAGTTCGGATCGGGGCCCGAGCCATTTCTGCAACGGCTGCAACTGAAGGGCACGATCGCAGTCGAGGGAATGCGGTTTGTGAATGCGAAGCGGCAGGAGAATATGGATGCATTCAGTGCACGGGTGCGGAAGGACTCGCCCGGAGATGCAAAGAATCCGGTTGCGGTTACCCTGGCGGCGCAATCGGAGACGCGGTTCGATCATGGGATGGCGTGGTTCCCGGATATGCGCGCGGATTTGCCGGGGGCGGATGCGCGACTGCACGGTACCTTTAGCCTTCTGAACTACAAGATCCACCTGTCCGGGACGGTCGCGCTGCAGAAAGGGCTCTCGCATGCGGTCACGGGGTGGAAAGCCATGCTGCTGAAGCCGCTGAGCCCGCTCTTTAAGAAGAAGAATGCGGGGGCGGTGGTTCCGGTTGTGATCAGCGGGACGACGGAAAAGCCGAAGATCGGGGCGGATCTGTTTTAGCGCTATCGTACGAAGTGCAGAATCAGCTGGTTGGTGGCCAGAGCCATCACGTATGCCAGTACACCCATGTAGACGAACTGCAGAGCGGGCCAGCGCCAGCTGTTCGTCTCGCGACGGACGATGGCCAGGGTCGAAGTGCACTGGAGCGCGAAAGCGAAGAAGACGACCAGAGCCATCGCCCCTCCCAGGGTCAGGTCGTGGCGCAACGCCGCCTGCAGGCCGAGGGACTGGGTTGCCGGATCGGCGCCGTAGAGGGTGCCCAGCGTGCCGACGATCACCTCGCGGGCCAGGACCGAGGTCAACAGGCCGATCCCGATCTTCCAGTTAAATCCAAGGGGCCGGATCAGGGGCTCGATGAGATGGCCGAGGCGTCCGATCAGGCTGCTGGTGAGGTCGGTGTGGATGGGGATATGGCTCAGGACCCAGAGCACCAGAGTCACGGCGAGAATGATGGTGCCGGCCTGGCGGAGGAAGACTTTGCCACGATCGACCAGGCGGAGGCTGAGCGAGCGCACGGTGGGCAGCCGGTACTGCGGTAGTTCCAGGATGAACGGCGCCGAGGAGGCTTTGAGGATCGAGGATTTCAGCAGGCGCGCGGTGGCGAGGGCTGCGACGAAACCGAGGAAGTAAAGGGAGAGCATGACGGCTGCGCGCAAACCGAAGAAATCGCCGAGCAGCGGCTGGTTGGGGATGAAGGCCGCGATCATCAGCATGTAAATTGGCAGGCGTGCGGAGCAGGTCATGAAGGGTGCAACGAGGATGGTGGCGAAGCGGTCGCGCTTGTTCTCGATGGTGCGGGTGGCCATGATGGCCGGCACCGCGCAGGCGTAGGCCGAAAGCAGGGGGATGAACGCTTTGCCGTTGAGCCCAATCGACCGCATCACACGGTCGGCAATCAGGGCTGCGCGGGCGAGGTAGCCGGAGTCTTCCAGCACACCAATAAATAGAAAAAGTAACAGGATCTGTGGCAAAAAGACGAGCACCGAGGCCACGCCGCGCCAGACACCATCGATGAGCAGCGACTCCAGCCAGCTGTGGCCGAGGAGCGCGCCGATTTTGTCTCCGCCCGCGTTGAGCCCATTGCCCAAAGCATCGCTTAGCGGCTGGCCGATGGAGAACACCACCTGGAAGACGGCAAACACGACGGCCAGGAAGATCAGAGGTCCCCAGACCTGGTGCAGCAGCACAGCATCGATCCGTTTCGTCCACGCATTCGAAATCGGCGCCTTGTATTTGGTGCGGGTGCTGATCCCGGTCGCCCACTGGCGATACGACCGCGGATTCCCCATGACGGGCAGTTCGATGCGGCCCTCGGCCGGCACCGGCTTTTCCGCTTCCGCCTTGCGGTTCAGAAAGTGGGTGATGGAATCCAGCCCCGCTCCGCGGGTGGCGCTGATCCTGGCCACGGGCACGCCCAGCTCCTGGGCAAGCGCGAGCGTATCCACGCGACCGCCGCGCGCTTCCATCAGATCGCTCATATTCAGCAGGACCAGGGTCGGCAGGCCCAGGCTCAGGACCGGCGCGGCCAGCATCAGCTGGCGACGGAGTTGGAGCGAATCGAGCACCAGCAGGATCGCGTCCGGCGCCGGCGTTCCCGGCATCTCGCCATGCAGCACTTCGATCGCAACCCGCGCGTCTTCGGAGTAACTGTCCAGCCCGTAGATTCCCGGCAGATCGATCAGAGTCAGGTCATCGCGGCCGATGCCGCTGAGGCGGCCAACGCGCTGTTCCACCGTGACGCCTGGATAATTCGCTACTTTCTGGCGCAGGCCGGTGAGGCGATTGAAGAGTGTCGATTTGCCCGAATTCGGCGGACCCACCAGAGCCACGGTCCGAATTCTCCCGGCGACGCGGGGTTCACTCGGTACATCGATGGTCGCCGCGGTGGTGCAGCAATCGCTCATCCCTGCCTCGTGTTCTGGACCTCGTATTCGCGAACCCGAATCGCTTTCGCGGTGTCGCGCCGGAGCGCTACCTCAAATCCATCAATCGAATACACGGTCGGGTCTCCTGCCGGCGCCCGCCGAACGACCATCACCCGAGCCTCAGGGACGAACCCCATATGCATCAGGTGATGCTGAATCTCGCCGGGCAGCTCCAGGGACTCCACGACGCCAACCGTTCCAATGGGCAATTCGCTCAGAAGACGCAACTTCCATGCTCCGGAGAGCTCCAGCTCGTCCGATTCTTCGACGCTAAAAATCGATGATAGCGCAATTGCGACCATTTTGCTCCTATATTGCCGCTGTGGGTGCAGCATACGGTCGCATAGCCCCGAAACTCCGTGATTGGGGTCACACCTGACGGAGAACAGGTCCAGGACGGAACCACACCGGAACCCGTTCCGGGATCGAGGCTTGCCGTGGGCTGGGGGGGCGGCGACTCGAGGCGGGACAATCGGGGAATCGCCAGATGGGAGCGAGGAACAGTCCGGGGCTGGTTGCGGAAAGACCCCGACGAAAAGCATCGTGCCGGAGGGCAGGTGCCGACCGCTGAACGCCGAGACTACTGCCCGTCGCGCATCTTCTCCTTGATCGATTTGGCGAGCTTTTCGATTTCGGCGGCGGTGTTGACGACGGAGAGAGAGAGCTGATCCTTGCTGCTCTTGTCGACCGCATCCTTGAGCTGCTTCACCAGATCGGAGAGCTGATTCGTATCGTCGACGATTTCTTTTTGGCGCAGGTTGTTGCGGTCTTTTGACATCTCGCGCATCATGTGGGCCTGTTCGGGGTCGCGGGGGTTGGCTTCGAGCCCTGCGCCGTCGGCCGAGATAGAGGGCTGGCGCGTGGGCGGGGCCGGTTGCTGCGCGTGAGACGCGAGGGCGGTGAAAGCCAGAGCGAGGATCAGTGAAAGGAGCCGGGCGCTCCAGATCGAGGTGGCGGTGCGGGTCATGATGGTTTACCTCGGCGCGGCAGGATCGCCGTGAAGTGCGGTGCCTGCGGATCGGGAGAATTATAAGCCCGTTGCCGAAGGTCGAGATGAAGTCGGGGTGACGATATGCTGGGGGAGAGATGTGCACGGAATTACTGATTCTGGGGCGGCAGGCATTCGTCCAGGGACTGTGGGATAAGTACGTCCAGGACCTGCAGGATTTCCTGCACGAGAAGCTGGAACGGCTGATCGGGGTCGCGCTGCTGTGCTGGCTGTTGATGTGGCTTCTGCGGCTGGCCAGCCGGCAAATCCTGCGCATCGCAGAGCGGCAGTCGAGCACGGTGGGGCACTACGCTCAGGTGCGGACGCTGACGGCGGTCATTCGCGCCACCGGCATCGGCATCATCGTCGTGCTGGCTACGCTGCAGATCCTCTCTGTCTTCGGTTTCAACCTGGGACCGCTGCTGACCAGCGCGGGTGTGGCGGGGGTGGCGATCGGGCTGGCGGCGCAAAACATCGTGAAGGACTGCTTCAACGGATTTCTGATCCTGATCGAAGACCAGTACAACGTGGGCGATGTGGTGACGCTGGCCGGCGTAAGCGGGACGGTGGAAGCCATGACGCTGCGCAGGACGCAGGTGCGGGGCGGCGACGGCACCCTGTATATCGTTCCCAATTCGCAGATCACGGTGGTGGCGAACCAGGCGCGCGACTACTCGCTGGCGACGATCAACGTTTCGGTGGATTTCTCGGCAAATCCGGACGAGGTGATGCAGGTCCTGAAGGACGCAGCGATGAGCGTGCACGACGATCCGGCATACAAGGACGTATATCTGGCCAATCCGGTGCTGCTGGGCGTGGATTCGATCAAAGGATCGCAGGTGATCTATCCGGTGCAACTGAAGACGAAGGCGAACCAGCAGTGGGCAGCACAGAGGGAGACGCAGCGGCGCATCCGCATCGCGCTGGAGGAACACGGAATGTTACCTGGGGATCCGATGCGGGTGTACTCCAGGGCTCACAGCACAGAGACTGGTGCTCAGACAGGCGGACCCGCACCCGGAGTTCACGAAAGCGCCGAAGCGCCGAAGGCGGATCCCACCGCGGCCAAGTCGACCGAGTCGAATCCGTTTACGGGAGAATGAAGACGGGGGTGGGGCAGGGAGGTTTCGCGAGGGACTAGCGGGCGGAGATCGGAACCTCGTCGAAAGTCAGGTTCTGCGCTCCGCTTCCCGTCTCTTTCTGCCATTGCTCGAAGAGACGGCCATAGCTGAGAGTCAGGAACTCGGAAGAAGCGATGCCGAGTTTGTGGCCGGTGGCATCGATCCAGTCGGGCGGACCTTCAAGTTCGGCGTACACCCCAAGAGGCGTTTCATCGAGGACACAGTGGCCGATGGCGTCGGCGAACTCCGTCCGCCACTTCTCGTAGGTAAAAGCGGGCTGAAAACCGAGCTGCACGAAGATGTGGCCGATCGCGTTGCCGTCCTGCACCTGGGTTTCGGTTTCGTCGCGATGCTTGTGACGTGCGTCCGGATCGTGGTTTTGCGGGAGGCATTTCCAGGTCACGATCCAGCGTTCGCCGTACTGGCGAATGCGCAGAATGGCAGTCTGGGCGCGCAGTCGGCGGTCGGGCGTGTCATAGAGGACGTTACGCTCGAATGTGCGCGGGGTCTCCACGCGGAAGCCGGCGTCGTGCAAGCGGCGGGTGAGGTCTTCGGGGTTGGGGACGCGGAATTTGACTTCGACCTCGGTCGGCATACCTACAGGGTATAGGGAAGAGGGTTTAGGGTTGAGCTGTGCAGACCCTGAGGCTCAAAGTCGACGCGACGGATCTCGACAGTGAAACATCGCGGCAGGCGATTGCCCGCGCGGCCCAGATCCTGCGCGGCGGGGGCACAGTGGCGTTTCCCACCGAGACGGTCTACGGACTGGGCGCGAATGCGCTCGATGCGGAGGCGGTGCAGAAAATCTTCGTGGCCAAGGAGCGGCCGAGCTGGGATCCGCTGATCGTGCACATCAGCGAGAGAACCATGCTGGAGCGGGTAGCAGCGGAGGTGACCGCCGAGACGCGGCGCGTGGTGGATCAGCTCAGCAGGGCGTTTTGGCCGGGACCTCTGACGATTCTGCTGCCGCGAGGCGCGGAGATTCCGGCGCTGGTAACGGCGGGGCTGGAGAAGGTAGCGGTGCGGATGCCGGCGCATCCGGTGACGCGGGCGTTGCTCCTGGAGGCGGGCGTTCCGATCGCGGCGCCGAGCGCGAATCGGTTTGGGCGGATCAGTCCGACGACGGCGGAGCACGTGGCCGAGGATCTGAACACCAGGATCGACGCGATTCTCGATGGCGGGGAGACCACTTACGGCGTCGAGTCGACGGTGGTGGATGTGCAGGAGCAAGCATGCGTGATTCTGCGGGCAGGCGTGATCACGTTCGAGCAGCTCGGATCGGTATCCCAAAGGGACGTGCGATTCCACAACCAGCCGGACGCTGCCGAAGCGGGGAAGGCTGCGCCAGCGCCGGGGATGGGAGAGCGCCACTACGCACCGCAGGCACGGCTGGTGCTGGTGGAGGGGGTTTGGCCGGGAGGTGTGGAGCTGGCAATGATGGACGCCGTGAATCGCCTGGAGGAGGAGGGTGAGGTGGTCGGCGCGATGGCGGTGGGCGGATTTATGGGCGCGCTGACAGCGCTGCGCAAAAAAGAATTCGATATGCGCGGATTCACGATGGGCTACAACGCGGTGCACGTCTACCCCTGGGGTTCCGGGGAGAAGCCCGAGGAATTGGCAAAGAAGCTGTATGCGGGACTGCGGTGGCTCGATGCTGCCGGGGTGACGGCGATTGTTTGTCCCTTGCCGGAGCCAGCGGGGATTGGCGTGGCCATTCGGGACCGTCTGACGAGAGCGGCACAGCGTTCACCGTGAACGGTCAGCGTTCCGGGGGAGTTGTTCGCGGTTTGGCAGCCAGTGTTGCGGGAATCGCCGCGCCCGTTGCGCTGAGCAATGGATCCGGCTACAGCCCTGTGTTTTCGCCGGCCTTGTAAAGATACTTGATGCTTGATTTGTAGATGAGGACGCGAGCGCCGGATTCAGATCGGCCCGGCATGCCGAAGCGCGGCGCGGCGGTGCTGCGTACTTTGATCACGTTGCGGTCGTACCACTCGATGCAGCCTTCAATCTTCTCGTTGTCGTCGAGGATGAAGACCATCGGCGTCTGCGTCTGCATCTGCTTCTGCAGGTAGAAGGCTTCGGCGTGGGAGATCTCGCGATCGGACACGACCCGCGGCGCTGCGGAGCGCACGAGCAGAGCCGGTTCGTCATCGCGACGGAACTGGCGATTGCGGCGAGCGCTGTCAGGCAGCGTGGGGCGGATCAGTTTTCTGGGGCCGATGACGTCAAGGTCAACGGTGTTGTTGGGCGCCGGGGCAGGCGACGGAGGTGGTACTGGCACAGGTCCAGGAACGGGCTCAGGCGCAAGCGCGCTGGAGCCACGCTGGGCGGGCGGCTTAACGGCCTGCGGACGCAGCGTCCGCACAGTAGAGGCAGGCAACTGGGGCATACCCAAAATCCTTTACGGACAAGATGTGCCTATGTGATGCAGAAAACCCAACCTGCGTCGCACGGGCGGGAAGAATCGGGGACTGTTGATGGGATCGTAACCTGGGCGGGTTGTGGGAATCCACCAGTAGCCTGGAGCCGACGGCCCGCAGCCTGTACTGGCGTCACTTGGCGCGGGAGGGGGGGGACAGATCCAGGATCTCCACGAACGCCAGCCTGGGGAAAAAAGAATGACCCAGTTCCCAGAGACGTCTG
>Ga0335072_10002958_pt1 | contig 25952 bp, 28 predicted proteins | sample Lox_Sample_21_FD_206725 | JGI IMG/M metagenome (GOLD analysis project Ga0335072, IMG submission 206725) | Soil microbial communities from Loxahatchee National Wildlife Refuge, Florida, United States - Lox_Sample_2.1 | ecosystem: Environmental > Terrestrial > Soil > Wetlands | place: USA...
ATCGAGCTGGAATCCCGCTTCAACGCCGCAGTTTGAAATGCAGCCCTGGCTGCCGTTCAGCGGCTGATCGCAATGGAAGATCGCCAGGACGGGTGCTGGAGCTTCAAGAAAAACTCGTTGAACGAAGCGATTTCGCCGCGGTTGATTCCGCAGGGGCTAGCCCGCATTTTTCAAATGCCGCTCTAAATGTACTCGCGGTCAACCGCCAGGCTGCCGGCTTCCTCCCCTATCGCTCTTATTCAAAACGACTTAAATTGCCCCTCCTTTTGCCGTTTTATTCCCCCGCCCGTTCTATTCTGAATGCAGACAGCGATTCTTGGGGCCGAAGTTCGGCAGACCAGCAGATCCTAACCGCTTGAAAACAATAGACCTGGCCGCCAAGTCTACCCTCTATCGCAATGAAAACAATAGATTTTGAGACTTTTGGCAGGGGGCGGGGGTATCGGATATGGAGGGGGTGGGGATATGCCCTTCGCGCCGTTTGTGAGAAATGCCGACTAAGCGGGTTCCCCGCTCGTGACCTGAAACAAGACGGTATTCCGGAGAGTTCTTGCGCAGCTTGTCAGGCCGGCTTGTTCCCTTGCTCCCTCGTTGCCTGTTTTTAGCGCGTCATGATGACTTCGGAGAGGCTGTCCTTGGCGAGGAACTGGCGGTGCCCGGACCAGCCGGCGAAGAGCTTCTCAATGCTGCGATTGGTGAATGCGCGCTGGATGGGCGCCGTCGGCACAACCTGCATTTCGACGTCGTCGGTGGGTGTCACGTGGAATCGGCAATGCGCGGTGCCTTCGCCGTGGGTGCGGGTGTGAAAAAATGCCAGCACCTGGCCGCCGGGATTGATGGCGTCAGAAAGACGCATCACTACCGGATCAACGAAAGCTTCAGGCAGATAATCGAGCGCAGTCCACAGCAGAACCACATCGAAGGTGCGCCCGCCAAAGTCCAGGCTTTGTTTCAGGAAGCCTTCAACATCCCACAGTGAGTTTCCCTCTTCATCCTTCCCGGATTGCCAGTCCTGGCCCCAGGCGTCGTGGACCAGGTCGGCCAGAAAGATGCTATGCCCCAATTCGGTAAGAAAATTGATGTTTGTCGGGGAGGTGAAGCCCACGTCAATCACGCGCAATCCCGGCTCAGACTGCAGCCGCTTGCGCAACACGCCCCACCCCCCGGAGTGGCGCGCCACTTTGGGGCCAGTCGGGGTGTTGGCGGAGGCAGCGGGGCCTCCGCTCTGCTTCTTCTCGAACCAGTTCAACAATCTTTGACCCTCTGCGTTGGGGCGGCCACCGCGCGCAGCGCTCCTGCTTAAAAGGTGCCGCCGGACTACGACGCCGCGTTCGCGCTTTCGGGCTGTTTGACAGCACCCTGGGTCAGATCCACTTTGCCGCGGAAGACCGCGTTGTCTTCAACCGCCAGGCGAAGTGCGCGAATATCGCCCTCCATGGAGCATCCCGCACGCAGCTCAACGCGGCCGCTGGCAACCACATTTCCCTGTACATGGCCCAGGATCAGCACGTCTTTGGCGCATAGATCGGCTGCCACGCTGGCGTTGGGGCCAATCGTAAGCCGGCTCTCGGACAGGTTAACGGTCCCTTCCACGCGCCCGTCGACAATTAAATCCTCACTGCCTTTCACTTCGCCGCAAATAATCACGCTTTTGCCGATGCGTGCGGGAGTACTCTCCACTGGCATGATGTTTTCCTTCTCCTGGCCACAGGTTTCTCGCTGCCGGGATGTTACTGGGCGCCCAGTTCGTATTTTCCGGCAGCCTGCCCGCGACTGCCTTCTGAAATCGTACCGTGCCGCTCGGTTCCCGCGCGATTGTGGTCCCTGCCCGAACTATAGCAGCATCACGCTCTTAATGCTTCAAGCGGTGCATCCGATCCGGGGGCTTGATTGTCTAATAGGGGAATGGGACAGTCTCAAAACCGAACCGCGGCTCCCCCCGCTGCCGGCAGGTTTGTGCTCAAGCTCATCCCGCTTTCTTGTTTTCTGGCTGGCATTAACCTGGCTGCAGGGCAGCCGGCGACCGGCACGCTTTCGCCCGCCGAAGCGCAGGCTCTGGTGAATCGCACGCTTGCCAACGAACTGCGGGCCGCGCAGGACTCGACCCACCCCATGCGCTACGTTCTGCACAAAATCAGCCCGCGCCTGACCACGACCAAGCAGATCGTCGAGACCAGCGAGGGTGAAGTGGCCCGGCTGACCAGTGTCTTTGACAAGCCTCTTTCCGCCGCCGCTGAGCAGCAGGAGGAAGCGCGGCTCGATGCGCTCTCGCAGAATCCAGGCTCGCAGCGCCATCGCAAGCAGTCTGAGGATACCGATACCGGCCGCGTCCTCAAAGTGCTCCGTATGCTCCCCTATGCCTTTGTCTACGAGTACGCGGGGCCCGGGGACTCGCCGACCGGCACAATCGAGAAGTTTACGTTCAAACCCAATCCGGGGTTCACTCCGCCCGACCTTGAAACCCAGATCCTGACCGAAATGAGCGGCGAAATCTGGATTGATGGGACGAAAGAACGCGTGACGCGCCTTGAAGGGCATCTCGAAGCGGACGTAGATTTTGGCTGGGGCATTCTGGGGCGGCTGAACAAGGGCGGCTGGATCAGGATCGAGCAGGCCGACGTGGGCGGCGATCAGTGGCGGACGGTTCATTTCCAGATGGCGATGAGAGGCCGGGTGGTCTTCAAGACCCGAGTGTTCGACACTACCGAAGACGAATCGCAGTTTGTGCCGGTGCGGCTGGGGATGGGCTACCAGCAGGGCATCGAGATGCTGCGGGGCGACCCTGGTGGTGCGCTGAAGTAAGGCCAAACGTTGAATGCACGCAGAAAACAAAAGCGGCCCAAGCACTCGGCGAGGGCCGCTTTCTTTCTGTTCTTGTGATTGCTTAGGTCTTGATAACGACAATCAGCAGGGTAAACAGGGTGAGAGATTCGATGAGCGCCAGGCCCAATACCAGGAACAGGAACAGACCAGGGCGAGCGCCGGGATTACGAGCCAGGGCCTCGCAAGCCGAGGCAACCGCACGGCCTTGTCCCATTCCGCAAAGACCGGCCGCGATTCCCATGCCGATACCGGCTCCGATTGGCGCATAGGTGACGACGTCTGACCCTCCGGTGGCAGCAAACACCGGAACGGCAAAACACAGCACCATCAGCACCATGAACACGTACTGAAGTTTTCGCATAGTTCTCCAGCTTCCCTAAGAATTGGCTGCCAGTGGGTGGTTGAGGCTCACCGTGCCGACGATTGAAGAGCGTTCAGGCTCCGCACCCGTCTTTGGCCCCCTCACGCTTGCGGCCTATCCGTTTTGCCCGGAGCGGAAGCGCTCTCCGGCGGAATTCCTTTTGTGTAACCGGGCGACCAAGCCCGCCATCCACGCTCCTATCTCTTTCCCGATTCTCACCGGAGTGGCTGGACAGCCTGATGGCGGTACACAACCAGATTTGTCCCCTTGATCTTCGCCAGAGAGGTTCCGGCCTCGGCCATTTCGTTGAGGAACTTCACCACATCGGGATAGAGCCAGAAGTAGTCATCCCAAATGATAATGCCTCCGGGTGCAATCACGCGAAGAGCGTTTTTTGTATCCGCAGCAACGCACTCATAGCTATGGCCACCATCCACAAGGCACAGTTGCGCTTGGGCGATATGCTCACCCAGGTTCAGAACCCTGGAATCGCACCGCAGTTCCTTGATTCGCGAGGCGTAAGGCTTGCCGCGATAGCTGGAACCTACCCGATTTCTCGAGCAGCCCACAAGATTCCGGTCCGTCACATTCAGAGACTCAATCTCGTCCGCCTGGGCAGAATCCGGCAGGTCGATCGTAAGAATCTGCGCATCGCAATTCAGGGCCATGGTAGCGGTGCCGACCCCCAGATAGGTCCCGAATTCGACGATCTGCTCTGGTTTCGTCGCCGCGCAAATGGCGGCCAGCGCCTGGAAGTACCCAGCGCTCCCAACCGCGCCGACATCACTATTCTGATTTCCTGCGAAGGCCATGGTCAACGCGCTTGGCGGCGTAGCGAACTCTGACAACCACTGGGCCAGCGCGACCGCGCGGATCTTATGGTCGGCGCCGGTGAGGAAACACGCGTCCCGGATCGAGGCTCGGGCCGTTTGCGCTATGTGGTCGGGGTCCTGTCTGAATACATCGAAGTACAGCGCATGCGCAGCCTGTGGCACGATTCGAATAGCTTCAACCGCTTTGTCGATGATTCCCATCTTTTGTTTCCGTTGTAAGCGCCGCGTGGAGGTCCGGCAAAGATTCTTGAGCGGCGAGATTGAGTTGCGGTGGATGGTTAAGGCTTGCGAATTGCCCGATGTCGGTGACAAGCTGCGCTTCGCGCTCGCACTTGTCAGTTTACGGCCGGAGCGGAAGCGCTCTCCGGCGGAATCCATTTGCTCTCAGCTATCAGCCGTTAGCTTTCAGCTCCTTCATCGGCGCAGAGACTTAATCAACCGCTTCGAAGGTTCTGGGCCTCGGCACATCGAATTCAAAGGCCAACAGGTAGCGGATGAAAGCCACTTTTAGTGCTCGTGCGAAACTGCCAGTGCCAAATAGATCATTGACAGAAGCATGAATACGAATGCCTGAATGACTGAAACAAAGAAGTGAAGCCCAAGAAACACGGCTGGAACTGCTAATGGGATGAGAGAAAACCAAACCAAGGTAAGCAAGTCGCTGGCAAACATGTTCGCGTAAAGCCGGATGGTCAGGGACATGATGCGCGCAAAGTGCGACACAAGCTCGATGGGAAACAGCAGCCACGACATCCACCAGATTGGACCCGCGAACTGCTTCATATATCCCACCGGCCCCTGTTCGCGGATGCCGTGGAAATTGTAGTAGAGGAACGAGAGAAGGGCTATGCCGAGGGGAACGGATGGCCTGCTGGTAGGCGTAATGACGCCGGGAATCAATCCCAACAGATTGTTGAGAAGCACGAACAGGGCAATGGTGGTGACGAATGCCTGGAAGCGTTGATACCCGTGACCAATGACCTGGTCAGCGAGGTCTCCTATTTGCCCGTGAAGGATTTCGGCAACCTGCTGGGCTGAGCCAGGCGCTTCAACGGACAGCGAAAACCTTACGGTCAGAAAGAAGAACATGAGGATCGCCGCAACCAGCAATTCCAGCGAAAAGGCTGAGTTGATAGTAACGGCATTGTGGCCAGCATCGGTCGCGCTGACGCCAACTGCCTGATAGAGCTTAAGCTCGGTTCCGAAGAGCAGATGATTAACAAAGTGTGTGAACCCGAATAGCTCCGGCATGGACGATCAATTCCTTCAATTCAAGTGTATGATCCCTTAATCTTTCAACAACTTGAGAGCTTCCCATCCCAGCGTTACGACTGCCAGACTCAGGCCGAACCCGAGCGCGATGGCTGAACCATGGAAACACTTTAGGCTACCATAAATGGCTGCTCCGAAGACCGTAAGGCGGAGCAGGAAGAAGATGACTGCCAGCGCTGCGCCCCGCGGGGTCTGCTTTTTGTCCATTTTGGCACTGATGATCCGGATCAGGCGCCGCCATTCCCAGATGCTGGCGGTCGAGATCGCCGCGCCGGTGAGCAGCATGGCCGCGTTTCGCCAGCCGGTTGATATGCCTACCGCAAGGGCAGGAATCACTCCCAGAATCACGGTATTTCGCACCGCCCGCTTGAGCAGGTTGGAAACATCGGCATCGGTCAGATTCACAATCGAGTGGGTTTCTTCAGGCATCTTCCGGCTACTCGTTCTTATCCTTTGATTGAATAGCAGAATTACCGTCAGGGCGCGCGTTGCGTTCAGCGGACAGGGCGAATTTGATGACATATGAGAGCCCGGCCGCACAGCCCACTAGTATCCCCACGGCTACCATCCACTTCTGGTGAAAGACGCTGTCGAGCCAGGCTCCGCCCAGCCAGCCGATAAAGGCGGCACAGGGCAGCACCAGCGCCACCTGGATCATTTTTTCGGCCTGGACGATCGAGCCCACCAGCGCAGAGCCCTTCTTCGGCGGGTTCGAATCCGGAATGGGGCGATTGAAAGGCATCCCTGGTGATTATCGCCGATGCGTGCACGGTTGCGCAGGCGGGCGCAAGCTCCCGGGTGCAAGCCCGCCAGCCGCTATACTGGCACATAGACCTTAACGACCAAAAGCGAAGGAAATCCAAGTGTTTGAATCGGAGTTTGAGCAGAATCTTTTCATTCTGCGACGGGAAAAACTGAAAGAGATCGAAAAGCTGGGGCAAGCCGCTTATCCCAACCAGTTCTCGTTTACGCACACCATTCCCGAGGTGCGTGAGAAGTGGGATTCGGCCAGCGGCGAAGAGCTCGATGCGAATCGCACCACCGTGGCCGTGGCGGGGCGCATTATCGCCATCCGGCTGATGGGCAAGGCGGGGTTTGCCACCCTGCTGCAGGAAGGCAAGAAGCTGCAAGTCTACGTGCGCCTCGATGCCGTGGGCGAGCAGGGATGGGCTCTCTACAAGTTGCTTGACCTGGGCGACCATGTTGGAGTCGCAGGCTATCTGTTTCGCACCAAAACAGGCGAACTCTCTGTGCACGCCGAGGGGCTCACGTTTCTGGCCAAGGCCATGCTTTCGCTGCCCGAGAAGTATCACGGCCTGGCCGACGTTGAGCTGCGCTACCGCCAACGCTACGTGGATCTCTTTACCAACCTGGATAGCCGCGAGGTTTTTGTGAAGCGGGCCAAGGTGCTGGGGGCCATCCGCCGATTTTTCGACAGCCGTGGTTATCTTGAAGTGGAAACGCCGATGATGCAACAGATCGCCGGCGGCGCAGCGGCGCGGCCGTTCACGACTCACCACAATGCGCTGGACATGGATCTGTTTCTGCGCATCGCGCCCGAGCTTTATTTGAAGCGCCTGGTGGTGGGCGGGCTCGACCGGGTCTACGAGATCAATCGCAACTTTCGCAACGAGGGGGTGAGCACGCAGCACAATCCCGAGTTCACCATGCTGGAGTTCTACCAAGCCTACGCCAACTACCACGACCTGATGGACCTGACCGAAGAGCTGTTCAAGTTTGTCGCGCTGGAGGTGAATGGGACGACGGTGGCTGAGTTCAACGGGAACACGATTGATTTCGGAAGATTCGAGCGACTGACGATGCGCGAGGCGATCGTCGCGAATTGGCCCCACGATGCGGGTGCGCCTCCAACGGTCGACACGCTTGTCTCCGCGGAGTCGCTTGAAAAGCATCTGACGGCTGCGTTCAGTTGTCTGAATAAGGCAACAGAGCCTCTTGATGCTGAAAGCGAGACTAATATCCCCGAGAACGAAACCTCAAACAAAAGTGGCCCATCCCCAGAGCTGGTCCGACGCGGTTTTGCAATCGGCTTTCAAGCTGGTTTTTTGGCTGCCTCAGAGGAGTTGAGGAAGGGCGCGCCGCTCGGGAGGGTGATCTATCACCTTTTCGAGCTCATTGTCGAACCTAGCCTCATCGAACCAACCTTCATCTACGATTACCCGACGGTTGTCTCGCCGCTCTCCAAGCAGAAGCCCGACGATCCGGACCACGTGGAGCGCTTCGAGATATTCGCCGGCGGCTTCGAGCTGGGCAATGCATTCAGCGAGCTGAACGATCCCGTGGAGCAGAAGAAGCGTTTCGAGGATCAGCTTGCCGAGCGCGCCCGCGGCGACGAAGAGGCCCACCAGATGGACGAGGACTACGTTCGCGCGCTGGCCTACGGGCTGCCTCCTACCGGCGGCGAAGGCATCGGAATTGACCGGCTGGTGATGCTGCTGACGGGATCGAAGTCGATTCGGGATGTGATTCTGTTTCCGCTGATGCGGAACAGGGATCAGAGAACAGAGAACAAAGATCAGGGGTCAGAAAAACCTGCTGGTTGAGGTTCGTGCTATCCCACCCAAGCGAAGCTTGGATGGGGCACCCAGACCTGTGTCAGAGATGGAGCACCCGGATTTGTGGTAGGGGTCAGTCGGACAACGTGTTTCTAGCTAGAGGCTAGAAGCTACTAGCCAGGAGCGGTATTTGAATATCCTTTTCGTCGGCGACATCTTTGGGAGCGCGGGTCGCAGGATCGTGCGTGAACACTTGGGCCATCTGCGCGAGGCGCACAATGTCGAATTAACCATCATCAATGTGGAGAACGCGGCCGGCGGCTTCGGAGTCACACCTCCTATCGCCGAAGAGATTTTTGACTGGGGCGCCGACGTGCTCACCACCGGCAACCATGTATGGGATAAGCGCGAACTGGTCGACTACCTCAAATCCGCTCCCGCTGACAGCCACGAGCGAGCGCGCCGCGTGCTTCGCCCCGCGAATTTTCAGCCCGGATTGCCCGGATACGGCGTCTATGAAGGGGAGACAGCGAGTGGCATTCCCTACGCGGTCATCAATCTGCAGGGCCGCGTCTTCATGAGCGGCACCAACGATCCTTTCAATGCGGTCAAAGAGTTGCTCGCCGGCGTCCGGGCTAAAGTCATAGTGGTTGATTTTCACGCCGAGGCCACCAGCGAGAAGGTCGCCATGGGCTGGCATCTCGACGGCCGCGTCACCGCCGTTCTGGGCACGCACACGCATGTACCCACCGCCGATGAACGCGTACTGCCGGGTGGAACCGCCTATCAGACCGACGTGGGCATGAGCGGCCCTTACGACAGCATCATCGGCGTCGACAAGGAGCTGGTTCTGTACAGGTTTTTGACGGGAATGCCGGGTAAGTTCGAAGCCGCCAAGGGAAATCCGAAGATGTGCGCCGCGCTGGTCGAGTGCGATGCCGAAACCGGCCGCGCCAGCCGCATCCAGCGCATCATGCTGGGCGAGTAATGGCGCTCGACGGACGGCGAACGATTTCAATCGATTTCAATTGGCGGCGATTATTCCAGGAACAGGCCGTTCGACGGGCTGCGGGCCGGTGGGAACCGGGGTTGGCTTACTGACCGCGTCTACCGGGCGTTTCACCTTCAACAGGCGGCCCTTCTTGTTGAAGATCATGGTCCACACCAGCGGCTTCAGCTTGGCTGAGGCATCAGCCAGATCAATGATTTCGCCCTCATCGGAGGGGATGATCCCACTCCCCTGGAGCGGAACCTGAAGCTCGGGCGCCGAGGCCGCGGGAAATCCACCCGGAATCGATGTATCGCCTACGGGCACAGCTACCGGGTTGGCGCCGGCCAGCGCCGCATAGCACAATGCGGTTCCCACCCACGACTGCGGGCTCTCAGCCTGCTCCTCGTTGCGGATGTGATTGAACGACGCAATGGTGATCTCATTGATGGGCGCCGGTGAAAAAAGCGTGTAGCTCCGCCTCAGGATGGGGATGATGCGGACGTGCCCTTCTGCGTTGCGCGGGATGGAGGCCGAGAAGACGCTCTGGTCACCCACTCCGTTGTCGCGTGTGAAGCGCAAAAACAAGTGGTTGGGAAAATCAGGGCAAACGAGCTGCCGGTAACTCCATTTGCCGGCGTTGAACTCGAGGTCAGCAAAGCCGGCGCGCTCGGCGATCGACGATTCGGCGTCTGCCTCGAGCAGACGATCCTGCTCCGTCATCTGGTCGGGCGTGCGCACCTCGATGGTCAGCCTCTTGGCAAGCGGCGAGGGGGCGATCGGAAACGGGGCCGGTTCCTTCAAGGCGGGTACGGGTTTTTCTTTGTAAGGCGACGGTGACGCTGGTTCGCCCTGCGTATCCTGCGCAAGACAAAGCGGGGAAGCTAACGCCAGAAACGCCAGAAGCGGCAGGTACTTTGATCGCTCCATTCTGGGTTTAGACTACCACTTCGCCGGCCAGAAGAATGGGGTCTGGAGGGAGATCACGGCGGTGGCAGCGCAAGCCTGGCAATCGGCAAACCCGCCTGGTTCAACTGGCGAAACAGGCAAACATTTAAAAAAGAAGGGCAGCCCGATAAGCTGCCCTTCATTTCTACCCAGGAGTTGCGCGAAGTTATACGCCGGGACGGTGCTCTCCGGCGCGATGCGCCGGGCTCGGTTTTGCGTGCACGGGCGCCTTCTTTTCAAGCTGCAGGAAGCCGTCGCTCAACACGATCTGAGCCGAAGCGTCTCTGCCGTTTGCCGCAGGAACTTTTGAGAAGGTGCTGTAAGTCGCGTCGAGCTCTGTGGCCGACGGCTGCAGTCCAAGTGTCGCTCCGACTGGGGGAACATCCTTGCACGACGCAGGATCCTTCATATCCACGATGAAGTCGGCCGTCTTATTGTCCTTGGCGTCCTGCGTGACGGCGACATTGATGGCCGCCACCGCGGGGACGACTTCGAGCTTGTGAATATGCGCCGGTGATTCGGTGAGCGCATCAATTGCATCGGTATCAGCCTTTACGCCGTTCGCCAGGATGTATTCCTGAGCTTCCTTCACCTTCAGTTCGCTCGGTGCTTCCGGCACTTTGTCACAATCGGCCGGGGTGGTGAGCTTGACCACGTAGTCTTTCGGTTTGGCTGAAGCGGTGGTGGTTACGGTTACCTTAAGCACCGTGGCCTGCGCGGTGATCACAACTCCCGGAACCGGAGTCTGCTGGCCTTTCAGCAGGGCCCACAGACCGTTGGCATCCGCGTCAACGCCGTTGGCCAGAATGTACTCCTTATCCTCGAGGCTCAGCAGTTTCGGGTCGCCGCTGGTGTAAGCGTGGTGGGCAAGATCTGCCGGGGTCGGCGCCGGGGCGATAGTAAAGTCCGAAGGGGGAAACAGAGAGGATTGCGCCTTGGCCTTGATGGCATCGATCTGCTGTTTAATGGCAGTTTCGCCGTCGAGCGTGCCGTGATAGCGCTTGTACCAGTAATCGAGCTTGGGCTCGATCTGCGGCTTGTAGGGTGCGGGAGCATAGTCGTAGGCGCGGGCATAGAACCAAACGGCCTTCACCCAGTCCTTCTTGGGGCTGGGCTTGGCCAGCGCCTCAGCCAGGCTCAGCGTGTCCACCAGGCCGGGTCCAGCCTGGGTCTGTTCCGGCGAATACAGCATCAGTTCCTTGGTGTATTCGTCCACCGCGCTTGCGTAGTCCTTTTTCGACAGAACATCGTCGAGGGCAATCGCCGAGTGGAAGACCGGGTAGCCCGCGGTGGTGAAGCTCTTCCAGGTTGGATCGTCGATGTCAGCAGGCTTGCTGATGGTGAGACCTTTTTGAGCGAGAATGGCGGCGTTGTCGCAGGGCTGGGGGTCCTTCAGCTCGCCGGTTTGCGGGTCGACCGCCTTCTTGCAATCGGCCACATCAAAATAAACCGAGACCAGGATCGCCTTCGGATTCGTCGGGTCGAGTTGCAGCAACCTGGTGGCGGCATCCAGCGCCTTGGCGGGATTTCTCGCCTTTTGGTAAACATCAATCAAGGAATCCAGAACGGTCTTCTTGATCTGCGTCTGCGGATAGGTGGTGAGGAAGTTTTCGAGCGCCGCGGCCTCAGCCGCGGGATCGGTCTGAGTAATGGCGGTTTGATAGGCGTTGTATTGGTCGGCGGGGAGGCTGACCTGCCCCGCGTCAGATGCTGGTGTCTGCGCTGGCACCTGGGGCGCGAGAGCAAGGCAGATGGCAGCCAGTGCCATCGCGGATGCAAAGACAAACTTCTTCATTCAGTGCTCCTGGGAATTGATGAAATGGCGATCAAATATTACTCGATTTCTCTTGGAAATCACATCCGCTCTCAGCGGCGGTTTGGCGCCGCGGCGACGGTTACTACAATACCACGGCATCCGAGGCAGTATTGGAAGGATTATAAAAACCTCAACAGCCCCTGACAAGCAAACTCCCGGGAAAAAAGTGAGATACCCATCACGGAGGTTCATCTCTCCGGTTTCCCGGCGCCGCTCCGGCGGGATTCCTTTCTCGAGACCGCTGTTCAACCGATGAGGATCTGTCGGCTGAAGATTTGTCGGCCGGACGTCGCAGACTGCCCACTATTGCAGCAGCTGCACCAGTTCCGCCTGTTCGGCCAGAAAGGCATCGTGTCCGTGCGAGCTCTCCATCTCGCGGTAATCGGCATTTGCGCCGGCGGCGCGCACTGCCTCGGCAAAACGCCGAACATCGTCGGCCGGAAACAGCCAGTCAGTGCTGATGCCTACAAAGCTAAGCCTTGCCTTGATCCGCCCGAACGCCTCTTTCGACGAATCGAAGCCGCGCAAGGGATCCCAGGTATCCATCATCCTCATGATCGAAAGGTAGGAGTTGGCCTCGAACCGATCCACAAACCGTCTTCCCTGCTCGTCGAGGTAGCCGGCCACGTCGAACCGTCCGCCGATCAGGCCGCCACAGCGGTCCTCAAGCCATGGGTCCTCGCCGTTGCGATTGGGGTTGCGGCCGTACCGCTCCTCGAGAAGCGGAGCAGATTTGTAGCTGATCATGCCGATCTGGCGCGCCAGCGCGAGTCCCCGCCGCGGAGGCTTTTGGGGCAGATACCGGCCGCCTTCCCACTCGGGGTCCTGTTCGATCGCCGCCCGCTGCAAATGGTTGAGCGCCAGCCCCATCGCTCCCAGCGGCGCCACGCCGATAATCAGCGCCCGCTCGACGCGCTCGGGAAAAAGGATGCACCACTCCAGCGCCTGCATGCCGCCGATGGAGCCGCCCAGCGTAAGCCGCAGCCTGCGGATGCCGAGCGAATCGAGCAACTGCGCCTGCGCACGCGCATTGTCGCGAATTGAAACGAGGGGAAAATCGGGGCCGTAGGGCTCGCCCGTCTCAGGATTCACCGAGCCTGGCCCGGTGGACCCGTAACAGGAGCCCAGCAGGTTGATACAGATGACAAAGTCGTGCTCCAGAGAGAGCACTGCGCCCGGGGCCATGACCTCAGGCCACCACTGCCCCACCAGAGCCGAACCGGAAAGCGCGTGGCAAACCAATACGGCGTTATCCCTGGCGGCATTGAGCCGGCCGTAAACGGCATAATGCAGCGTGGGACAATCCAGCGAGCGCCCGCATTCCAGCTCCAATGGCTCCTTGAGCACAAAGTCGCCTTCGTAGGTGGGCGCAATCGTGATTTGTGGCGGCGAAGCGCCGCTGCGATTGAATGAGTCGGTGGTCATATCTTCCTTAGCTTTTAGCTTACAAGTTACAAGCGGAGTTTGCGGAGCAAGCAAAAGCCCACGCCAGGAAGGCTCCTGATCGCTGATCCCTCATCGCAGCCCTTATCATTTTGCCGCAATCACCGCGGCTGTCCCCGCAAAGGCGTGCCCGTTGGCAACTTCGATGGCCTGATCCAGGTCGGCAAGAATGTCGCGAATGTCTTCGATGCCTACGGAGAGCCTTACCATCCCCGGAGTCACGCCCGTCGATGCCTGCTCCGCTTCTGACAACTGCTGATGAGTGGTCGAAGCGGGATGAATCACCAGAGACTTGGCGTCGCCGATATTCGCCAGCAGCGAGAAAAGCTTCAACGTGTCGATCAGCTTTTTGCCGGCGTCGTATCCGCTGCCCGAAGTACCAGCCCTGATGCCGAAAGTCACCAGCGAGCTTGCGCCGTTGGGCAGATACTTTTTTGCCCGCTCATGGTAGTCGCTCGACTCGAGGCCCGGATAGTTCACCCATTCGACGCCCGGGTGTTCGCTGAGATGCCTGGCCACGGCCAGAGCGTTCTGCGAGTGCCGCTCCATGCGCAGGTGGAGGGTCTCAATGCCCTGCAGCAGCAGGAAGGCATTGAACGGCGAGAGCGCCGCGCCGGTATCGCGCAAGCCCTGGACGCGCGCCTTCAAAATAAACGCCAGCGGGCCAAACGCCTGCACGTACGAGAGGCCGTGATACGAGGGATCGGGCTCGATGAACTCGCTGAACCGCCCCGACGCGGCCCAGTCGAACTTGCCCGCATCAACAATCACGCCTCCGATGGCGGTGCCGTGCCCGCCTAGAAATTTAGTGGCAGAGTTCACCACAATGTCGGCGCCCCACTCGATGGGCCGTAAAAGCGCCGGCGAAGCACAAGTGTTGTCGATGATCAGCGGCAACCGGTGCTCGTGAGCAATCGTGGCCAGCCGTTCAACGTCCGCAATGTCGAGCTTGGGGTTGCCCAGCGTCTCGGTGTAAATGGCGCGCGTCTTGTCATTGATGAGCGCGCGCAGGCCGTCGAAATCGTCGGCGTCAACAAACTTGACCACGATGCCCAGCCGCGGCAGCGTGTAGTGGAAGAGGTTGTAGGTTCCTCCGTAGAGAGAGGTTGTCGAGATGATCTCCTCTCCGGCCTTGGCGAGCGTAGTGACCGTCAGCGTCTCGGCCGCCTGGCCTGATGAAGTCGCCAGCGCCGCCGCGCCACCCTCGAGCGCCGCCACGCGCTTTTCAAACACGTCGGTGGTGGGGTTCATGATGCGCGTGTAGATGTTGCCGAATTCCTGCAGCGCAAACAGACGCGCCGCATGGTCGGCATCGTGGAAAACATAGGACGTGGTCTGGTAAATCGGCACCGCGCGGGAGCCGGTGGTGGGGTCGGCCACCTGGCCCGCGTGCACGGCGAGAGTGGCAAGCTGCTGCTTGGATTCAGACATCGTGATCTCCTTCAAAAAAACTGAATTGTGCGGGGCAGTGCCGCGAAATGATTGGTGACACGGCGCGCCCAAACAGGAACGGCCCGCATCCTTCGCCGGGACCGGGCCGTTTGACTTCAGGAATCGGTTGCGCCTAGCGCAAGTGCCGTTCACGAGCCCCACGGACGGGTCCCATCGCCATACACATGCACATGGCCATGACCTCGGTTCCGTGTTGCTGCGAGTTCAGCATAGTTGGCAGTATCAAGGGGTAGCGGCGTGAGTGTCAAGCAGTTCGTGAGTCGTGATTTGTGGGACGAGGGCCTTGAACAAGGATTACTGTTCCGGCTTCCAGATGTAGGCGTGCTTCTGCGGCAAGCCGATATGCGCCAGCACGCGATAGGCAAACTGGCGCGCCATCTCTTCCGAATCCTGCGGCATATTGTAGAACGCCGGAATGCAGGGAAAGATGGTTGCGCCGGCCTCTGCGACCAGAGTCATATTGCGCAGGTGAATGCGGTTGAACGGCGTCTCACGCACGCACAGAATCAGCGGCCGCCGTTCCTTGAGCGTCACATCGGCGGCGCGCGCAATCAGCGAGTCGGCGAGGCCCAGCGCAATCGCCGCAAGCGTTCCCATGGAGCACGGCAGCACGATCATTCCCTGCGATGGATGGCTGCCGCTGGCGATGCCAGCGCCGATATCGGAGTCGGAAAGCTGCACCGTCCTGGTTGGCTTTGCGCCCAGCAGCTTTTCGAGGCACTGCGTGCGGCCGCTGATTCCCAGCTCTTCCGCCAGTACGCGCAGCGAGTTCTCACTGGCCACAAAATGCACCCGCTCTACGCGGCTGTCGGCCTCGAGCGCGCGCAGAGCCTCACGTGCCAGGATCGCCCCAGACGCACCGGTCATGGCTAAAGTCAGCCGCGCGCCGCGCGCCGGCTCGCTGGTCTTATTGACCCTTTTATTGAATTGGCTCGCTCGCGGCATCGTCCTTCACGCCCTCGTTCCACTCCTGCATCATGCGCGCGTATTCCTCGGAGTGCCCATACGTCTCCAGCCGTTTCATCTCCTCGAATGCCAGCGCATGCTCGCCCGCGCCCCACAGCGCCCTGAAGAGCATCACCGACGAGAGTTCCGACTCCGGCTGGAGCCATACCCCCACGCGCCCGTGCTCAATCGCCTCGCGATGCTTGCCGGCGCGAGACAGAATCCAGCACATGTAGCTGTGCACCAGCGAGGTCTGCGGAAACTCTTCGACCAGCGGCCTGAAGAAGGCCTCGGCCTCGGCCTGCCGGCCGTCCGCATCCATTTCGATAACCTCGCGGATGGTGTCCAGCACCCGCTCCGCCGCCTCGTCAGGAATCTGGCTCATGGCCATATGCTCTCCAGCCCCATGCAGCATTCACCTCGGAAAATCACGCCACTGGCATTTGCGAGCAAATTAGCTCAAGCCTCCAGCGCAACTTAATTCAGCCTCCGTGCAACACGTCGCGCCGTAGGCGCAGCGTTTGTTAGCCCCGCGCTTCAGCGTGGGGTAGGCATCCAGCAAAAATCCCAGTCCCGTAGGGACGGCGCGGGAAATCTTCCCTCGTGCGGCATCCTAAACTAACCCGCTGCCGCTCACCAAGCTGCGCCGCCTGCCGATTCATCGCCCATCGGGAACCATCGGCCTATAATCCCCGTACCACTCAGCGGAGGGAGCACCCCATGGTCAAGCGATCGACCTGGTGGGCTACTGCGGTCGGGACTGCCGTTGGCACGGGCGGCTGGCTGCTCGGGTTCGGCAGAATCGTCTCCCCGGCCCATCCCGGCTGGGCGCTTTTCTGGATCACGGTTGCGGCGATAATCATTACGCAGATCGTTGTCGAGATTGAAGTCCGCCACAACATCGCCCGCGCGCAAAGGGCTCCGTAGGGAGCGACAGATGTTAGCCCAGGATGCAGCGGAGCGGAATCCTGGGTCGGCCGTCCTAACGGGGTAGAGCCCCGTAGGGGCGACCGAACCTGACGAGCAGCCTAATGGCTCCTGTGCGACAGCCAAAAAACAAGGCCAAACCAGAGCGGTGCACTCGTCAGCAGACTTGAAAACCACAGTCCGAGCAAGAAATGTTTCCTGGCCTGCGATCTTGCAGAGGTTCCATCCGCTTTTCGCCCCGCGAGCTCCACAATCCAGCCCGACGTGTAACAGAGATTCGCCACGATGCCGTAAATAACCACGCCGAGAGCCAGAGCGAAGGGCTCAATCGCGTCTTCGCCTACTGGAATCACCCGGCCCATCAGGAATTCCATAGCGATGATGGATGCGATCCCAATGGCAAACAGAATCGCATTGTAAAGCAGCCGGCGAATCTCCCACCATCGAATGATCTGCCAAGTCGTCATCGCGGACTTAATCTCCGAGCACCCTCTCAAAGATCGCATCCACATTGCCCAACTGGCGCGTGTAGTCGAAGGTTTTTTCTAGCTTCTCCGGCGACAGAAGCGCGGCAATCTGCGGATCGTGGGCTACCTCTTCACGGAAGTTCAAATCCTCTTTCCACGCCCGCATGGCATGCGACTGAACCAATCGATAGGCGTCTTCGCGCAACATGCCGGCTTCGGCCAGATCGAGCAACAACTGGCCAGAGAAGATCAGCCCTCCCGTAGATTCGAGATTCTTCTTCATCCGCTCGGGGTAGACCAGCAGCCGATCGATCAGATCGGTCGTCTTGGCCAGCAGATAATCCACCAGGATGGTTGAGTCTGGGAAGATTACGCGCTCGACCGACGAATGGGAGATATCGCGCTCGTGCCAGAGAGCAATGTCTTCAAGCGCCGCCTGGGCGTTGCCGCGCAGGACGCGCGCCAACCCGCTGATTTGTTCTGAAGTGATGGGGTTCTTCTTGTGCGGCATCGCCGACGAGCCTTTTTGTTTCTCTGAAAAATACTCCTGCGCCTCGCGCACCTCGGTGCGCTGCAGGTGCCGAACCTCAACCGCAAACTTGTCGAGCGTGCTGCCCATGATGGCCAGCGTGGCAATGTAGGCTGCATGGCGGTCGCGCTGGATGACCTGCGTGGCAACCGGCGCCGGTTTCAGCCCCAGCCGCGCGCAGACTTTTTCTTCCTGTATTGGACTGAGATGGCCGAAAGTTCCAACCGCGCCTGATAGCTTGCCGACGCGCATGTCCTCGGCGGCTCGGTCGAAACGCGCGAGGTTGCGCTCGATTTCGGCGTACCAGTTGAGCAGCTTGAGGCCGAAGGTGGTGGGTTCGGCGTGAATGCCGTGGGTGCGCCCGATGGTGGGCGTGTGTTTGAACTCAAGCGCGCGCCGCTTCAAAACCGCGAGCAGCGCTTGAAGCCCGGTACGGATGAGCGCCGAAGCCTCTTTGACCTGGAGCGCTTGAGCAGTATCGACAATGTCATTCGAAGTGAGCCCGTAGTGCAGCCATCTTGACTCGGCGTCCAGCCCCTCCGCTTTCAGGCTCTCTGCAACCGCGGTGGTGAAGGCAATCACGTCGTGCTTTACTTCGGCCTCGATCTCGGCCACGCGCGATGCACTCACTGTCGCCTTTTCGGCAATGGCTGCGGCTGCGGCCGCGGGGATTATCCCGTCTTCTGCCAGCACCGTGCTGGCCGCTGCTTCCACCTGCAACCAGCAGCGGTACTTGTTCTCATCGGTCCAGATGCGGCCCATGGCTGGGCGCGTATAACGTTCGATCAACCGCAGGCTCCTTTAGAAAACTTCTTCGTGTTTCGAGGGTCGTGGTTCGTGAGTCGTGGTTCGTCACGATGCACGGTCCACGAATCACGGCTCACGGATTCATGTCTCACGCGCGCTCAGCGTCCAATCCCCAGCCGCTTACGCAGTTCATCAATCAGCAGTCCGCGCCCCGGCCGGTAGGGCTGGAACCACTCCCCGTCAATTACCATTTGCGGAATTGCGCGCTTGCCCACGTGGCGAATCACTTCATCCGACGCTGCCGGATTGGCATCCACATCGATCTCGGTATAGAGAACGCCGTGCGTATCAAGAAACTGCTTGGCGGCCCGGCAGTCACGGCACCATGCCGTTGTATAAACCTGCACTGTCATACGCTTATTCTATCTGTTACATAGTGCTTAGGCTGTGATGATGACCCCAGGAAGAATGACCGCCGACCAGATCCGCCAGATGCTACGGCTTGAGCCTCACCCCGTGGAGGGCGGCTGGTATCGCCGCACTTACACGTCAGAGGTGAGCGTGGCCCTGCTGCGCGGTGTACGGCCCTACGGCACCGCGATCTACTATCTGCTCGAAGAAGGGGGCTTCAGCGAGATGCATGTGCTGGCGTCGGACGAGATCTTCCACTTTTACTACGGCGACCCGGTGGAGATGCTGCAGCTGTGGCCATCGGGCGAGTCGAAGGTGATTACGCTGGGGCCGGCTCTGGAGGCCGGACAGCAGGTCCAACTCGTGGTCCCGGCGGGCGTGTGGCAGGGCACGCGACTCATCGACGGCGGTAAAGTGGCGCTGCTCGGCTGCACGGTGACGCCCGGATTTGATTTCGCCGACTACCGAAACGCAGCGGCTGCAGAGCTGATTGCCAAATGGCCTCTGGAGGCCGCGCGAATAAGAAAGCTGACGAGAAAGTAGCGTCTATCGCCGCTCCCTGAAGAACCCGCGCAGCAGCTCCGCCGCTTCGTCCGCGCCAATTCCCTGCTCCACCTGCATCTGGTGGTTGAGCTGGGGATGGTTCAAGACGCTCAGAACTGAGCCGCATGCGCCGGCTTTGGGATCGGCAGCGGCAAAGACGAGGCGGTCGAGACGGGCATGGATCATGGCTCCGGCGCACATGGCGCATGGCTCGAGCGTGACATAGAGCGTGCAGCCGTTGAGGCGGTAGTTGCCGAGCGCTGTGGCCGCGGCGCGCATGGCTGCGATCTCAGCGTGGGCCGTGGGGTCAACGTCGCGCAGCACACGATTCTGGGCGCGCGCGATGATTTCGCCGTTATGGACTACGACCGCGCCGATAGGCACTTCGCCGGCCTCAGCCGCAAGCCTTGCCTCGGTGAGTGCGGCGTCAATGGCTTCGCGATCCGAAATCATGCTTGCGATGGTAACGCCTTCGGCTGCTGCTGGGTCATGCAGTGCAGCGCGCCCAGTCCCCAGATCAGGTCCACGCTGTGCACGCCGATGACTTCGCGATCAGGGAAAGCTTCGGCAAGGAGGTTGAGCGCCACGCGATCGCGAGGGTCGTGGAAGGTGGGCATGAGTACCACGCCATTGGCGAGGTAGAAGTTGGCGTAGCTGGCGGGCAGGCGTTGTCCGCGGAAGACGACCGGCCTCGGCATGGGCAGCTCGACGATGGTGAACTGTTTGCCCTCGGGCGTGCGCGCCGCCTTGAGCCGGGCGAGATTCTCGGCCAGCGGCTCGTGGTTCGGGTCTTTGGGGTTGGGTTCGACGGCGGTAATGATCGTGTCTGCGCCGGCAAACCGCGTGATGTCGTCTACGTGGCCATGCGTGTCGTCGCCGGCGATGCCGCGATTCATCCAGAGGACCTGGTCGATGCCGAGGTAACGAGAAAAAACCTGTTCGAGCTGCTCACGGCTCACTTGAGGATTGCGCTGCTGCACCTCGCTCAGCAGGCATTCCTCGGTGGTGAGCATCAGCCCCGCGCCGTTTACGTCGATCGATCCGCCTTCGAGCACGATCCGCCGCTGCGTACCGTTCTCGATTTGGATTGACGGTTGCCATTCCGGAAGCCCGAGCAGCTCGGTGACGCGGCCGGGAATCTGGTCGTCGAGGCGCCAGTCGTCGTACTTGGCCCAGCCGTTGAACTGCCAATTGGTGATGGCGAGCCGGCCCGCACCGTCGCCCACAAAGATTGCGCCCGAGTCGCGCGTCCATCCGCGATCGGTGGGCCACTGGTGGAAGTCGACGTTGTCGAGTTTGGCGCCGGCACGCTTGAGGATCCCGCGGACACGTTTTTCGGCGGCTTCGTTTTCGACGATGAGATGCACGCGTTCGCGGGAGGCGAGGAGGCGAACGATTTCGGCATAGAGCCAGGGGATCGCGGCAAACTTTCCCGGCCAGTCTTCGGGATTATGCGGCCAGGCCAGCCAGGTGGCCTCATGCGGCTCCCACTCGGCGGGCATGCGGAAGCCCTGTGAGCGCGGCGTTTTAATCTCATCGTTCAAGATCAGCTTCCCTCGCCTCATTTCGCGTGGCCTCCCAGTTCTCAAAAGCGAGACCTGGGGCACCCGGATTTCTACTTTGGAACTCCGCTGTGGGCGCCAAGATGCGCGGGGTCAAGGAAACGGCGCGAGATGAGCGCGTAGGCATCGATGCGGCGGTCGCGCAAGAATGGCCAGTTGCGGCGCGTGTCTTCGATGAGCCCGGGATCGATCTCGGCGATGAGGATTTCCTCCGTTTCGTGCGACGCTTTGGCAATAACGCGCCCAAAGGGATCGGCCAGAAAGCTGCCACCCCAGAACTGAAGTCCCGGCCCTTCGACGCGATTGCCGAGGATGTCGCCGTTGGCAAGCCGGACCTCGCCATGCTCGAGGCCCACGCGGTTCACGCTGGCGACGTACACGCCGTTGGCGATGGCGTGAGAGCGCTGGATGGTCTGCCAGGCGTCATACTGGGCGACACCGAACTCGTCCTTTTCTGCCGGGTGCCAGCCGATGGCGGTGGGATAGAACAGCACTTCAGCCCCCTGCAGCGCCGTAAGCCGCGCGCCTTCGGGATACCACTGATCCCAGCAGACCAGCGTGCCGACGCGGCCCACGCCCAAGTCGACCGCCTGAAAGCCTAAATCGCCCGGCGTGAAGTAGTACTTCTCGTAGTAGAGCGGGTCGTCGGGGATGTGCATTTTGCGGTAGACGCCGGCGATTTCGCCGCTCGAGTTGAGCGTGACGGCGGTGTTGTGGTAGAGCCCCGGCGCGCGCCGCTCGAAGAGCGAGGCAACGATGGCCACGCCCGCCTCCTTTGCAACCTCGCCCAGCTTCTTCGTGGACGGGCCCGGGATGGGCTCGGCGAGATCGAAGAGGCGCAAGTCTTCGCGCTGGCAGAAGTACTGGGCCTGGAAAAGCTCGGGCAGGCAGACGATGCCGGCGCCCCTGCGTGCAGCCTCGCGGATGTGCTCGACGGCCGAGCGAAAGTTCGCCTCGGGGTCGGGGCCCATGCTCATCTGCACCAGCCCTACGGTGTATTTGCGTTTTTCAGTCATCTGATATCAGTGATGCGAATCGAGCGCGAAAGATGCGTCGATGCGCGAACCAGCCAGGCCAAATCCGAATTGGAATTGGCCTTTGCAATCCGATGAGGCCAACGTGTTCAGCCAAGTTGAGGGACGGCTGCTATGACCGCTCGATTGCTTGTTTTCCCGGGTCTCAAAATCGAGATCCCCACCCCAGCAGCACAAATCACTCGTTGGGGAGCCGGACCGGGGGCACCCAAACGTTGTGAACAGATTTCAAGAAAACGCACGGTCACGGCGCTTGTCCAAGAAGCTGCCGCGTTGCTCTACTCCTCGAGAATCAAGACCGCCGCGGCGATTGTCGTGGTCCATTTAGCGTTCTTGTCTCCTACCGCGCTCTGCGTCACGTTGCTGGTGCGCACGATCTTGTTCGAGATGCGGTAGATCTCCTTCTTCTCGTCCCAGCTCTTGTCGGGGTCGAAGTCTACATCAAGCGTGGTGGCCAGCATCTCGGCAGCCAGCTCTTCGGCGTACTCTCCGGCCTGCTCTTCGGTCTCGCCGAAGGTGTGATGCTCACTCAGGTAGCCGTAGGTATTGCGGTCGGCGGGGATGGCCACTCCGATGCTCGAGGCGATGAGGCGGTGCGGCTCGCGCGTCGAATTTTCAGCGATCACTGCGAACACCACTTCGCCGTGGTTGAGATACTTCAAACCTTCTTTGCGGGGAATAACCTTGCACTGCGGCGGAAAGATTGACGACACGCGAACAAGGTTCTGCGAGGCAATGCCGGCATCCCGAAGCGCCAGCTCAAATGAAGTCAGCCGTTCCTTGTGCTTACCAACGCCCTTGGTAAAGAAAAGCTTCCTCGGGACCATGCTTTTTCCCAATTTCTATGTGCCCTCCGTGGGTTCAAAAATGATGGGTTCTCGATCGTTCCCGCATGAGTCTATCGCATCTGGGCGGCCTCGAACAGAGTTTCGCGCAAATTCATCGCCGATTCACGGGAACCACTCTGGTTCGACCGAGCCGGCAGACGCAAGACCGACCGGCGGCCGTGGCGGAAGAGTCGGGGGAAATGGATTTTAAGACCGCGCATCCTGCAACTTTCCCGTTTGTTTTTCGTTTAACAAGGTATGAGGATCCTTCTGCGTCTGGCCGGCATCCCGGCCCTTAGTGCCCTGTTGCTCTGCGTCGCTGCATCTGCCCAGACCGCGACTCCGCAACCGGCTCCCAGTACCCCCCCGCCCGCGGCAACTGCCGATCAGGGGCCGGTCGACCTGGATTATGTGCCGCCCGCGCTCCATCAACTGAGCACGCAGGCGGCCTTCAAGAACAGCTTTACCTTCGACCACAACATGCTGGAGGCGGCGTCGAACCTGCTCTCAAGCAACGACGCGGATTTAAAGCGGACGGTGGCCAAAATCGACGGGGTAAGCATCCATATTCTCGGCTTCGGGCAATCGGGAGTTCCCGACGAGACCGCGGTTGACTCGATCCGCCAAGCCTACCACCTGCGCGGCTGGAAGCACCTGGTGAGTACGACAGGCAGCGGCGGACCGATTCACGACAACGTTACCGACGTGTGGATCGTTCTGGATGGCGCGACGGTGCGGGGCGGCGTGGTGCTGGCTGAAACACCCAAAAGCGTAACGTTGGTGACGGTGGCCGGCAACATCAGCCCGGCCGATATCCTGCGCCTGCGCGGCAAGTTCGGCATTCCCAACTTCAACGCCGGCGACTTCAAAGACGCCAAATAGCCTGGCGGCCGGGAGGGGATGTTCAGGCGCTTGCTGAACCTCAGCCAGCGTATTGCATGATTCTTCCCCCATCAATGCTATAGTTCTGCCGTGTCATCCAAAGTCTCACGCTGAGCATTCAGGGGGCATCTACTCAGCGCCGATCAACCTGTTTCAATTCCGGCCGGCTTCCCGCGTGGCCGGCTTCTCCCCTGTTTTGCATGGGATGCCCATGGAGGCGTGGTCGAATGCCATTCCGCACCGCTTCTCTTGCCGTCGTTTCGATCTCGTTGCTGGCCGCGGCCATTCCGTCCGCCCCAGCCCAGGACGAGCAGGCCTCGCTCAAGGATCTGGAAAGCATCGGCAGCGCGCTCAGCTCGCCCGATCACCGTCCCGTACACATCATTTACGTGCACGGCATCAACCAGGTCGGTGCGGGCGACTCATCGCTGCTGCGCGACTCCATCTGCAAAGAACTTCATCTCTGCGATCCGTCGGATTGGAAGTATGCCGGCTCTGAGTTCCCCGACAAAGGGGAGTTCGCGCCTGGGGCTGCTCCGCCGCGCCTCTACTACCTCGGTGAGCCGGTCTGGGCTGACGAGGAACAGTGGGAGGCAGCGGCGCCATTCGTTGCCCACTATGTCATTCGCCTCAAGCGTTATCCCGCACCGCTGGTAGTGGACGAAATCAACTGGTGGCCGCTGGTGCTGGCGCTCAAATGCGAACACGTGGTCAGGAGCGAGGCATCCCTGGCCGGCGCGAACAAGGATCTGCTCCAGGTCTGTTCGGAAAAATCCGCACAGGATCCCGGCGACCTGGGCCGCTTCTATCCCTGGCTCTCGGTTTCAGAGGCGGATCGGCTCGCAAAGATGCCGGCGCGGGCCGTCGCCATCAATCGCAACCTGAAAAACGGGCTCGAAGACTGGGGATTCTCCGACGCCATGATCGGCGTGGGCCCGCTTTCTGAAATCATTCGTGACGGCCTGCGCCAGCTCATGATCAAGTCCGCCTCGTTCGACCCCAGCGGGACCGACTCTTCAGCGCGCATGCGATACGACTGGAAGAGCCAGCTCAGCAGCGGCAACGCGACCGATCAGACATTTATCGGCGTGACGCACAGCCTGGGCAGTTACCTGTTGTTCAACACCCTCAACCTTGAAGATATTCCGCCCGAGGCTGCGGCTGCGCAATCGCTGTCAGCGGCGCAATCTGAGACTATGGACGAAGACCGCGCAGTTCAATACATCTTCGAGCGAATGTCTCTCGTCTACTTCTTTGCCAACCAGCTTCTGCTTCTCGAATTCACCGATGTTCAGGGGCTTCCCACTGAGGCCGTGGCGACGCCGCACGCCGCCGGAGCACCCGCGCCATCAACCCGTCATTTCAGCGACCTGGTCAGCCGCTGGTCGCAATACAGGCAGGCTTATCAGAAGCGCACCCTGGGCGACAAAGCCGTTCCTCAAAATGCAGTCCACATTGTTGCCTGGAGCGACCCCAGCGACCTGCTCACGTGGCGCATGCCAAAGATCGGCGATGTCGTGGTCCTCAACCTGTATGCGCACAATGCCACCCACTGGTTCTGGCTATACGAATCGCCCACCGGCGCGCACGACAACTATGCCAAGAACATGGCTGTGCTGCGGGTGATGTTCCCAAAACATTGAACCGCCCTGGGCGCCCACGCAGGTCTCTCCGTTGCCACCCAAAAATCCAAGGTGGTAGCCTCTAGTTTGACCATCCGGGGGGAAGAACCCAGAATCATGCAAAGTGCTTATAACGGCCTGGCGCTGCCCGCGACGGGCGAGCCCATCAGCTACGAGAACGGCAAATTCACTGTTCCTGACAATCCCATCATTCCCTACATCGAGGGCGACGGAACCGGCCGCGACATCTGGAAGGCCTCGCAGCGCGTGTTCGATGCGGCTGTCGAGAAAGCCTACGGCGGCAAGCGCGCCATCCGCTGGTTTGAGATCTTCGCCGGCGAAAAATCCTTCCGCAAGTTCTCCAACTGGCTGCCCGACGATTCGGTCGCCGCGGCGCGCGACCTGCGCGTGTCAATCAAGGGTCCGCTCACAACTCCGGTTGGCGGCGGCATACGGTCGTTGAACGTGGCACTGCGCCAGATTCTCGACCTCTACTCGTGCGTGCGCCCGGTGAAGTACTACCAGGGCGTGCCCAGCCCGGTGAAACGTCCCGAACAGGTCGACATCGTCATCTTCCGCGAAAACACTGAGGACGTGTACGCGGGAATCGAATTCAAGCAAGGCAGTGAAGATGCGACCCGGTTGATCTCGTTCATCAACGACGACCTGCTCAAGGGTGGCAAGAAAAAAATCCGCACCGACTCAGGCGTGGGAATCAAGCCCATTTCGATCTTCGGCACCAAGCGCCTGGTGCGCGCCGCCATCCGCCACGCGCTCGAAAGCGGCCGCAAGACGGTGACCCTCGTCCACAAAGGCAACATTCAAAAGTTTACTGAGGGCGCGTTCCGCGAGTGGGGCTACGAGGTCTCCACCGACGAGTTCCGCGATCAGATCGTTACCGAACGCGAGTCTTGGATCCTGGGCAACGTCGAATCGCGTCCCGGCATCTCGATTGAGGAGAACGCTGCGCTGATTGAGCCAGGCATGGAATTCGCGCCGCCGAG
>Ga0335072_10002959_pt1 | contig 25943 bp, 22 predicted proteins | sample Lox_Sample_21_FD_206725 | JGI IMG/M metagenome (GOLD analysis project Ga0335072, IMG submission 206725) | Soil microbial communities from Loxahatchee National Wildlife Refuge, Florida, United States - Lox_Sample_2.1 | ecosystem: Environmental > Terrestrial > Soil > Wetlands | place: USA...
TACTTTTCATTGGACGTGGCCCCGCCATCGCCCTACCTTTGCGCCATAGCTGACAGCCAGTCAGCGGAGGTGCAACATGAATCGATTCTGCCGTCCCCTCCGATTCGATAAGATCCCGATTCGGCTTCCCATAGCCGTTGACCCGGCCAGTAATCGGCACAGAGGCTTGCTGGTATCCAATGCTCGCACCAGCGCCGGTGTTTGCAGCGCTGGTCCACTGGTGTGTATTGCCGTAGGTGTTCGCTGCCTCGTTCAGCGCCATCCAGTAGGAAGAGGGCGACAGAAACGGTTGATAGAGGCTCTGTGGGGCCAGCGACATCTCGTGAGCGAGGTTGTAGGTGGCGATAGCGTTGTCTGCCAACACGGCCGCGACCAGCCTGCCGCCGCCTGGCCGGTGTCAACGTCTACCGCGAGACGGCCCATGACTTCTCCGTCGTCTGCCCCTTAGTCGCTCGTTCGTTTGCAATCCAGCTCATTGGGACGCTTCAATTGCCGATTCGCACGTCCGATCGGCGCACCACCCCACCGGCAACCTCAGAAGTCCCAAACCTGAATTCGTTCGCTGCGAAGAACTACGATAATCCTCCAAAAAGGAAACCACTCGCTCGATTCCGCAGCCACCCGCTCAAGGCTGCGAGTATGACCGTCGCACTAGCAAATTATGACGTAAAGAGGCGGGGCGCGGCCGCAGACGGGAAGTGGCGATGCTTCGTGACGTATGGGATTGGCAAGGGGTACGAGGTACAGCCCATTGAACCAGCTCAGTTGAAGAGAATCAGAGAAGTGGTCCAGGATAGTTCCCCTAAAGGCAACCTCTTCGTGAAGCATATTACAAACGGCTTCACAGAGAAGATCGCTTCGGCGAAGCTCTTGCAGGAACTGTACGAATCGAACCAGGCTGCCAAAGGAGGAGTGCTCAATCCCCAAGCGCTCCTTGAAGAAACAAAGAAACTCGTATTCCAGTTTGCCGATCACAAAGCCTCAATCGAGAGCCCGGAAGGACTGCTTCGTCGCGAATCGGTTCCGGTGACTCAACTCTACGCGTTATTTGCTGTGTGCCACATCATTTCTGTTGCCAACAAGAAAGGGGACTCATCTCATGAATGAGACGCTCAGAACTCAGCGGTTGGATGAGATCAAGAAGAAAGATCCGCACTCATTCATGGACGTGCTTTATAACGGCTCTCGCCGGAAACTCCCGGTGCACGAGATTCCACTCAATGCTCTGATCTACAACAAGTACAATGGGCGGATTGCGAGCATGGTTAAATCCTTCGAGCAGCAGCATCGAAAACTAGATGCTTCATTGGACGCAGACAGGGGAGTGATCGAAAAGTTCCTGTGGGAGTCGAATCCGTCGAGGAACAAACATACTCTAAAAGATTTGGATGAAAGACAGCAGCTGCGCTACGGTATTGTCACGAAGGATGGCGTGATCATCGATGGCAATCGCCGAGCTTACTTACTGAGTAAGATTGCGGATAAGAACAAGTCGCTACCTGGCTTCTTTCTCGCTGTGATCCTCGACGACACTCTGGACGGAAACCCAAGAGAGATCATGCGGCTCGAAACCACCTATCAAATGGGTGAGGACGAGAAGCTCGGCTACAATGCTACGGAAAAGTACTTGCGCTGCAAGGATTTGATAGAGGAAGGCTTTAAGGTTCCCGAGATTGCCAGCATGATGTCCGAAGATGAGGAGATTATTAAGAAGTGGTTGCGTACCATGGACTTGATGGACTCCTACCTCGACTCCCTCGACTACAAGGGTATCTATACTCGGCTGGATGGAACCGAGGGGCCTTTCGTCGACTTAGAGCTTTACTTACAAAGATACAATAAGGGCACTGATCTCGCGATGTGGCCGTACGAGGATCAAGATGTCGCCGATCTGAAGGCGATCTTCTTTGATCTTATCCGCGCGCGCTTCAGCGGTGAGGGAAAGGAGTACAGGTCCGCTGGCAAGCCAAGCAAGAAGGAGAGCTTCTTCTGTAATCAATCCGTCTGGAAGGAGTTTTCGAAGTTTCATTTTGACAATATAGAGCCGATTACGAACGCGGAACGCAGCGTTGAGGAAATCCGAAAACTGAACCCTGACGGCAACCTTGACGAGCTTCTGAAGCAGCGCGATAGAGATTGGGAGACACAGGTGGTTCCGAAGATGAAAGAGAACTTCGGACGCTCAAACCGCCGGCTGGATGACTACAATTCTCAGAATGCGCCACGCGAACTCTTGAAACGAGCACTCGATACGCTCAGAAACATTGATCCTGCTGCGCCGACATTCCTGAATGATCCGATGGTGGAAGAACTGGTAGGAGAGATCAACTCTCTTACGTATGAATTGCGGAAGCTCCTGAAGCACAAGGGGAATTGAGTCCATGGCTTCCGTCCAGCTGGGCCTCGGTCCTGAAGGCGAACACATCACTCTCACTGGTGATACCCAGATCATCTGGAAGAACCGTAGAGTGTCCCTCTTCCTCCGTGATTTCCTGAGGGCAACTCTTGGCGAGGATGGGACAATAGCTATCCCGATTGAAGGCCAACAGATTGGTCCGCTCCTGCGAAAGGTCGAAGAGTCGCTGCACCGTGTGGGCTTCGAATTCGGCACGAGCTCCGAATTGGACAAGTGCGTCGCCCAGTTCCGCCGCGCAGAAGAGCAGTTCGGTGAGTTCTCCCGAAGGGCCAAAGAAATCTGGGCTAACAATGTACCGACTGACGAATTCCGCGAGTTTTCCGAGACATTAGCGACGCGTTTAACTGGCCGGCGCCTATACGCACTCCAACTGCTCGCGGCCTATCATCTTGCGTTCGCGCAGAATGCGGCCAACTTCTCCGCGCCGGGAGTGGGCAAGACTTCCATCGTCTACGGCGCCTATACATATCTGAGCAACCTACCCCCAGACCACCCCAAATACGTCAACAAGCTGTTCGTGATCGGTCCCCTGAGCTCATTTGGTCCTTGGGAGAACGAGTACCGCGAGTGCTTTGAGCGCTCTCCTCGAAGTAGCCGCCTCTCAGGCGGTGTCCCACCAGATATCCGGAAGCGAATCCTTTATTCCGAACTCGACAACTACCGGAATGCTGAGCTTCTGCTCTCCTCATATCAAAACGTGCCTTATGATCTGGACGATATTAGGTACTTCCTTACTCGGCCGTGGAACAAAGTGATGGTGGTTCTGGATGAGGCTCACAAGATTAAGAACTCAAGCGGGGGCGTGTGGGCAGATTCTGTTCTAAGCCTGGCACGATTCTGCTCCTCCAGGGTGGTCCTGACAGGCACCCCCGCGCCGAATGGATATGAAGACCTTTTTAATCTATTCCGGTTCATCTGGCCTGATCGCAATGTGATCCAGTTTCATGTCCAGCACTTAAAAGACATGAGCCATAACCCTTTCGATCCGCGAATCGCGCAAATGACGGACAATATATCGCCGTTCTTCATTCGAATTCGTAAGTCGGACTTGGAGATTTCCGATCCGATCGAGAAAGACCCAACGATTGTCCCCATGGGGTCAAGGCAGGACCGCATATACAGATTCATTGAGGATAAATATATCGCCTACCTGACTGGAAAGAGCAACGATGCTTGGGCAAAAGATACGCTCAGTAAGGCACGCCTCCTCCGGCTAATGCAAGCTGCGAGCAATCCAGCATTGCTGAGAAACCCGCTCGATGCTGCCCTCCTTGACGAAGAAGATGGCGCACCGTCGGCGCTGTTTATCGACGACAGCTCCATCATCAATGAGATTCAGGCATATGCGACCAATGAAATCCCCGCTAAGTTCGTGTCAGCCTTGTCGCTGGTGAAGGATATCTTAGAATCACACCCGAGCAATAAAGTCGTCGTGTGGTGCATTTTCGTCGGAAACCTATTCGCCTTCCAGTCGTACTTAGAACGCAACGGAATTGCATCAAAAGTGCTCTACGGTGGAACCCCCACCGAATCCGATGAGATGCAAACGGAGATAGAAACGCGCGAAAAGATAGTCGAGGAGTTTCAGCAGCCAACGTCGACTCTTCGCGTAGTAATCGCCAATCCCTTTGCGGTCGGTGAGTCCATCTCCCTGCACAACAGCTGTAGGAATGCGATTTACTTGGAGCGCAATTTCAACGCTGCTGCGTTCCTGCAATCCAAGGACAGGATTCATCGCTACGGTCTACCTAAGGATGCGGAGGTCAACTATTACTATCTTCTGTCGCATAATTCGGTGGATTCGGTGATCCACACGCGGCTACTCGAAAAGGAGGCTGCCATGCTTAGGGTTATGGAGAGCCGCGAGATTCCCTTAATCAGTTTGAACATGGAATCAAGCGATGCCGCGGAAGATGCGGAAGATGTGAGGGCGATAATTCGCGACTATGTCAAGCGTACTTCCACAGACTCGTCCACTCGGTGATCGGCGGTTGTACGAAACGCTGTTTCGGGAGGTCTTCACTTCCGACACAGCGGTGTCAATCAATGACGTCCGTTCTTATTGCCTTGGACGACTGTATCGGGCTGGCTCCCAGCTCGACGGCGCACTAGAACTCCTCCAGAAGATCGACGTGCTCGCCGGGGGCGGGTCGCGCTTACGAATACATAGGGATTTCCTACGGGAGCTCTCCGGACGGGATACCGGCGTTGTGATCGCCAAATGGCTGCTTCGGGCCCTCGTAATAGGAGGGGAGATTGAAATCGTGTTCCCGCCGGGATCGTTGAGCATCGGCGCACATGAAAACGAGCTGCTGCTCCACGTTGCACGAGTCTCCCTTCAGGGATTGCCGGCAATCAGGCTCATGAGGGACTTGGGCGTGGTGTCGGATACAACACAATCGACAAGCTTACTCGCTATCCGGGATCCATTCGTGGACATCCTGAAATCTTCTCTGGCATTTAGCGTTACATCGCGGCGATCCCGGAAGTCTCTCTCTCCTGAACAACTGCAATCAATTCAAGAAGCACAAGAAAGGCAAGGCGCAGCCGCGGAAGAATTTGTCCTTGACTTCGAAAGGCGCAGGTTAGAGGGGCACCTGTTCCTGAACCTGATCGAACGCGTCTCAACGACCACAGTCTCAGCAGGCTATGATATCGAGTCGTTCGAAGGCCTGGATTCGTTTCTCCCGAACCGGTTCATCGAAGTGAAGTCGTTCGCCGACACTGAGGGATTCTACATTTCACAAGGGGAGTTGCAAGCAGCACGTGAACTGGGGGACGCATACCACATCTACTTAGTCAACAGCCGGACATGCAATAACGATGGCTATGTTCCTTTGATAATCCGGAATCCCGCGAAGGAGCTCTTCCGTGAAGAGGGTCCATGGGTGATTACACCTGTCGATTTCAGAGTCGAGCGCCCAGTGCAGGCAAAATAGGAGAACGTAATGGCGAGCGGGCATACTGGCCGCTGATACGTACGCGGAACTCAGCTTCCAGACCATCTTCTGCACTTGCCTTGCGAAGCGCTTCTGTCAATTCAGTCTTGCCGTGAATGGTCTCCCCCATAACTGGAACCATGTCGATTGTCGTGGTGACGGGCGGGTCTGGAACCTTATCCCATTTCCAAGGAAGCTCTCGTTTTCCCTCAGACTTGCTTCGCCGCCATAGAACAAGTTTGGCTTCCACCCGAAATCTCATATGATGGAATGTTGCCGGCCTCAAGCGCAGACCTATTGCGCACGGCTCAAGCCGATCACCTCTTTCATCCGGAAGTGTAACGAAGTCCTTTGGCCCAAGCCTCCCAAGCCAAAATCGGCCGACAAGGTCGACCGACGACGACGAAAGGTCATCGCCACGCCCACCAATAATTACGCGCTCTTCGATCCAATTTACAAACCTCTCGGCGACGATTTGTCCATCACCTTCGGCCTCCGAAAAAGCAATATACGAACTCGTCATGCATCATCTCCAAAGGCGTTTTGTTTGCGGGAGAATGATAAACGTTATTCATAAGGCGCGCAGGCGTCGATGCCGTCTTGCTCCAGTCGTTGATATTGGGTTCCGGATTGTTCTCTTAACCCATTGAGTTTGCCGTTACCGCGAACTAGGCCTGCGCTATCAAGGCGCGCAATCTTTCCGCGGCGCCTTGTTCACGCTGATATCGATCATTTGCGAGCAGCCGCTCATCCTCCGTCAGATCGACCAAAAAACCAAAACCCTTCACGCAATTGGCAGTGATCCTTTCAGGTTCGAGGACGATATTCCGGCGCAAGAGGTCTCGAAGATCATCCCAGTCAAAATCGCGCGCTTCCTCGAATTTGTGAATCAAGCGGCCGGGATCGAAATTGTCACGCGCCTGCCATAGCTTCAGGACGACGAGTCTGCGGACCAGGGCCTGGTCGAGCGGCCGAGTCGCGAACATTCCGAGATCGTAGACGTCTCGCGCCTTGTTTCGCTGATAACAGGCCCGGATCTTCTCCGCGATGATTTCAGCGAGTGCGAGACAGGTTAGTTCGGTCGGAACAAACGGCAGGAATCGGAAATAACTCTGTTCGATTTGCGTACGCCGCTCTATTGGCAATGATGGTGTTTCCCGCCGGCTGATCTGAAGTTTGATTTCGCTGTCGCCTTGATTCCATTCATGCGTATAGGTAGGATTGACGCCCCAAGATAAACCATCCTGCGTCTCGTAGTACCCCTCGTCAGGAATCCCGAATTGAATGCCGTGGAAGGGCTGGTCGAATGCTGCCATCATATTGAGGATCACGTCCTCGTGATCGTGTGCTTCGAGGCCTGTGAAATCGAGGTCGGTCGAGAACCGCCCCTGATTGCCGAAGAATATCTTTCGCAAGCAGGTGCCGCCCTTGAAGGCGAGTCGGTTTAGAATGCCGCGCTCAGAGAGGAGTTGCAGCAGGAAAGTCAGCACAACTTCCTTCTCCGCGATCATGATGTCGCGCAGTCCCGATTCGACAGCGTAGCGTTGCACTTGTGACTGCGTCAGCATCTACGTACCTTTCCTGATTGTTTTTTGCTGACCGAGTCCGGCGCTCCCGTGTAGTTCCTCACGCGTGACATTCACGAGCAAGCCCCAATTCTTGTCATAGCCGATCGCGTGGGCGACAAGACCGTCGCGGACCGGGTCTGGCCCGAGCCATGTCTTGCGGCTTTGGGCGGCAAGATGCATAAGACGCTCGCGAGCGGGTGGTGGCACGTCGGCCTTGACGTGATCAGCGAGCCATCCGAGACGGCGCACGAGTGCCGCCGAATCAATTTGCTGCAGGTAGTCGGTCGCCTTTGTCCAGTCGAATCGGCGGCAGGCATTTCCAAAAATCATCGCCGCTTCACCGACACCACCAGAAAGGTCCTGACGGTCGATGCAGTCAATCGCGGTCTTTTCCCGGTCGGAAATCATAACCTGGTAGCCCAAAACATCGACCGGTGCGAAACCGAAGAATTTCTTTTGCGACAAGTTGACGATGCGAACACGCGACTCGCCGACTTCGCGCGCGCGCAGGCGCACCGTCGTAACAACAAAGATCACTCTGCGGAGCTGCGTCGTCAGGCCGTAGTGGGCCGCGGCGGTCCCGAAGCCGATGTAATACGGATCGGCGATGCGACTCGCTAGTGCGAGAAGGTTGCTATCGCCGAGAGCATCCGGTCCCTGCTCCGGCGGCACAAGTAAGTACTCACCCCAGGTTGCGCGTTGCAGCCAGCCCTTACGGCGCAGCGACGCGATGACATGATCGGCCGCCTTCGAGCTGCTGCCGAGCAGCTCGATCACTTGTTGGCGCGTGACTTCCCGCTGATGCTGCTCGGTAAGGGTAAGCACCACCTTGCTTTCTTGCGCAGATAAGGATCGAGCCTGCTCCATAAAATGTAACGAAACCCCATAAAATAGGGTGTTTCGGTGAATATTACTGCAAGATCGGAAACTTCGTCAAGACTAACATGTAACGAAACCCCGTAAAAAGGGGTGTTTAGCTACATTATAGTGAACTCCCGGCAGCCTTCGGCTGATCGCGTCTCCTGACATTCGTTTCCGGGCGAACTCTAGGCTTCGTTCGGCTCCTTCTGTCAATCCCGCTTGTGCAGCTCCGCGCGGCGCAAACCAAGCGCGCCGTGCTCGCTTCCGCGCCCCTTGCGGGCTTCGGGGATTGACAGCGCCTCTCTCCGCTCTTCCTTCGCCGCCATGAAACGAATGTCTTTTTTCTTGGCCGCACTCCGGCCAGAAGGAGGCAAATCCACCGCGAAGGAGCCCGGCTCATGTTGGACATCGTGACCAATCTGATCTCCAAAAGGAAAATTCCCACTCTCGACGAATTACAGATGGAGGCTCTCCTGCACCATTTGTTCACCGCCACGCCCAGAGACACCCGCATTCAGGTGGCCGAGGTTGCTTGCCGATACGACCGCCAGCATCCGCGCGCCATGGACGCTTTTCTTGCCTCCGCACTGCCGCTGGCCGCGCAAACCGCCCGCCGGAGGGCGGCGCGGATCTTTATTCATCCCTCGGACCTGCAGATCGAACTGATGTACGGCGGAACGGTCGAGGCCGTCCTCGCTGTCTTTCAATCGAAATGTGCCCTGAAGCCGGAGGAAGGCGCCTTTCGGCGGTATCTGCTGCGGTCTATGGTGCTGGGCGCAGTCCGCGCCTACTTCCGGCGCGAGGAGAACGCGAGCGTCCGCGCGGCAGCCGATCTCACCGCTTTTGCGATCCCGAAAGGGCTCTCTCGGAACGAGGTTGAGGACGCGATCATCATCTGTGAACTGCTGGAGCAGGCGACAACATATCCGCAGCTCCGGCCGCCAGTACGGGCGACCCTGGAGTGCATCCGTTCCCTTGGTTCGGATCATGCCCTCAAGCAACACGCGTTTACCGCATCCGGTATCTACATTCGGGGGAATCATCTGCCAATACCGGCGGATCGCCGCCCCGCGAGCGACGTTGAAAGCCCAACTATTGAATTCGGGCTGTACGGGCGATCCCCAGATTTTCAAACCCAGCAGTTCCGTACCTGAATTTTCGAGGTAGATTGCTTTGCTAAGCAGCTCCCTGGCGGCTCCCGGATGGCGCTCGAACATCAGATCGTGGTTGCCCGCGATGACCACCTTATACAGATGGGGCTGTTTGCCCAGCCACTGATTGAATTCGACAATCTCCTTAGGCCTATCGCCGAATGCCATGAAATCGCCGGCGTGAACCAGTAACTCTCCATCCGGCACGCTCAATTTCGCGTGCTGGCCGTGTGTGTCGCTAATGCATACAATGCGAATCCGAGGCATTGAGCAGCTTCAGTCTGAGAACGCCCCAGAGAGCTCTCTCTGATTTGGCCGGAGCGTCCCTTGTCCCACTGTCACCTTTGTTTGCGCAGCGCGCGGTAGTGACGATGATCGATACGCCCTGCTTTTCTGGCAGTAAGGGGCATTCACAGTGACACTCGGAGTCGAATCCCAGATTCAGTCGAATCCCATATTCCGGCCCTTCGGAATCATCAAAATGGCAGATTTTCCCGGCTTCACTTGCCTGCAGACGGCATCAAGGGCGCGTAGTTAGCAGTAGCAGAAGTTCCAACGGCGGATGCTACTCACTTCTTCGGATGCGTCTTGTGCCATTCAGCCCAGCGCTTCTTCTGTGCAGCTCTGATCTTCGCCTTTGCCGTCGCACTCAGGGCTCGTCTCTTCCGCGGCCTGTTCGCACCGAACGAGAAGGCGGTTCTCGTTTTGGTACCAGCCTCGCCGATAAGCAGGCTCTTCACCTGCTCCAGTCTTGAGATCTCCTCGTCAATTGCGGACAGCAATTCGTTTGTTGTCATGAGTTGCATCATAACAGGTGCACTTTCGACGTCCTTGGCGGTTCGGAGAAAAGCCACGGGACCAAGAGAGCAATCCACATGACGTGCCAATTCTTCTCTATCGGGTTGCTGCGGAGTTTCATAGGCGCCCTCGCTGTGCCATGCCACACGTAGCGCCGTCTCGATGCGCGCCTGAAAGTCCGATTTGTTGCCTCGAGCTACCTCTTTGTCATTATCCGCCGCCACCTGCCGGCCGTCTTCACATTCTCCTTCGTCTTTTCCCGCTGCACCCGCGCCTTCAACATCGGCGTTTACCTCATCGGTGCTCGCCGTCAAGGGTCGAGATGAACTCGCTGCGCTCGCCCTTGACCTGCTGCGCTCCGCTGAAACGCCCCGACGCGTCGCGGGTTTCGCGAGAAAAAGTCAGCTTTCGAAGGAGAACAGACGTGAAGAACGACACCAACAGCACGAGCCGTCAGGACGTATACAGCCGCATTACCTCGGACATCGTCGCCGCACTCGAACAGGGAGTGCGCCCCTGGGTGAAGCCCTGGAACGCAGAGCACCCCGCCGGACCCATTACCCAGCCGCTGCGCTTCAATGGCCAGCCATATTCCGGTATCAATATCCTCTCGCTCTGGGCGAGTGCCGCCGCGCAAGGGTTCGCCGCCCCCCTCTGGATGACCTTCCGTCAGGCCATCGAACTCAACGCTCACGTCCGTAAGGGCGAGAAGGGCTCGCTCGTTGTCTATGCCAATGCGATCACGCGCACCGAGCGCGACGAGAAAATCGGCGAAGACGTCGAACGCGAGATCCACTACATGAAGGGCTATACGGTATTCAACGTTGAACAGATCGATGGCCTGCCCGATCACTACTACACCAGGAACGCATGTCAGCTCGCTTCCGCGGCCCGCATCGATCGTGCCGAGAGCTTTTTTGCCGCCTGCAAGGCGACCATCCGTCACGGTGGCAATCGCGCCTACTACTCGCAGGAAGTCGATTACGTCCAGATGCCACCTTTCGAGTCCTTCCGCGATGCCGAGGGCTATTACTCCACTCTCGCCCACGAAATGACACACTGGACGAAGCACCCTTCGCGTCTTGCGCGGGACTTCGGGCGCAGGCAGTGGGGCGATGAAGCCTACGCCCAGGAAGAACTCGTTGCTGAGCTGGGCGCTGCGTTCCTGTGCGCTCATCTGGAACTGGCGGCGGAAATGCGAGACGAGAACGCCTCCTATATCGCCAACTGGCTGGAGACTCTGAAGAGCGATACACGGTTCATCTTCAAGGCCGCAGCACACGCGCAGCGCGCGACGGATTATCTGCGAGCTCTCAGCGAGCGTTGTTCTGGCAACGAGGCTCGCGCCGCTTGAGGCAGCGGGGCCTCGATCCGGCTACCGTTCCCTAGCCCGGTGCCTGGGCAATGCTCGGAGGCGAGTGAGGCACAGGAACGCGCAAATAACCTTCAGCTGCTGCTGTCGACGAGTGCTTTGGCAATTTTGCGCTAAACCGAAATTAGCTGCCGAATGGAGTCTTTCCACACTAGCCGTTACTGAAAGAGAGATGCCGCCGGCTGATCTCCGACGATCGGTTCGAAATGCCGCAGAACCTCCGGTAGGCAAAAATACAACGGTTTCATTGACGCGTCAGGGGAGCACACTGCCACTGAGTGCCTCGGCATCCGGCGATGGCGGTGGCAGAAGCGTCTAGTCGCGTGACATCTGCCGCCCGCGAGCATCCAAAGTTGACTTTGCTGTTCAGTGCGATCAATATATGGATGCCCCATATGTGGAGGAATGCCATGACACCGGAAGTCGAGTGGAAGAAGGTCAGTGCAGAACTTTTGATCTTGTCTCTCGTCGAGGCACGGCCGCGGCACGGCTACGAGATTTCCAAACTCATCGAACAACGCTCTGGTGGGGCTGTCCGCTTCTATGTCGCCTCCCTCTATCCGTTGCTCTATCGGCTGGAAAAACGCAGATGGATTCAGGGCCGATGGGTGGAGAAGAGCGGCCAGCGCCGGCGGCGTTATTACCGCCTGACATCTGAGGGCCAAAAAGTTCTGGCTTCGCAGCGCCGTGGTTGGCAGGCATTCGTGGAGGCGGTCAACCGGATCACGGAGGCAGAACATGCCTGACTGGAGAGAGGAAATTACCCGGCGGCTCTCATCTCTCAAGCTGGATTCATCTCGCGAGATCGAGATCATTGAGGAACTTTCACAACACCTGGAAGATCGTTATCACGATCTGGTCTCCGGCGGCGCGACGGACTTCGACGCCCGCCGCGAGGTGCTAATGGAACTAAGTTACGAGAACCTGCTGGCGCAAGGTCGACCTGGAATGGTGCGCGAGGCGCAGCGAGAGCCAGTGGGGCCTAGGAAAGCCGGACCCAACTTCTTCGCGAACCCCATGCAGGACCTCCGCTACGCACTTCGCCAATTCAGGCGCAATCCCGGCTTCGCCGCTGTAGCGATCATCACTCTCGCGCTCGGGATTGGCGCCAGTACGGCGATTTTTAGTGTCATCGACAACGTGTTGCTCGAGCCATTTCCTTATAAGGACGCGGGACGCATCGTATTTCCACGCATTCACGGCGCAGCACAGGGTCCCGAAGAGGGACGGCAAGGATTCAGCTCGGACGAACTCCTCGCATTTGGCAGCCAGAACCGTTCCTTTGAGAGCGTCATTGGAACCTCCGACGATCCCGTCCTTTACAAACATGGCACGGGCGTCGAATGGCTCTACGGAGCCGATATGACACCGGGCTCATTTGAATTCTTCGGTATACCGGCACTGTACGGCCGGGTTCTCGAACCCGCAGACTACAAGCCCGGAGCACCGCCGGTATTCGTGATGCGTTACAAGGTCTGGAAGGCGCGCTTCAACGGAGACCTGGGAGTATTAAACAAGACATTCGTGCTGAATGGAACGGCGCGAACCCTGGTCGGAATCATGCCGCCGCGCTTTGGCTGGTATGACGCCGATCTGTGGATTCCCAGGACGCCCCACGCCGGAGTATCGACGGCCTTCGCGGGATTGCCAGAGCGCTGGTTCATCCTGGGGCGGCTAAGACGCGGTGTGTCGATGGTGCAAGCTGCGGAAGATCTGAGCGGCATCGCCAATCATCTGGCGAAAATCCACCCGCAGGACTATCCCCCGCGGTTCCAGGTATTCGTTGTGCGGATTGGTCACTCTGTTACAGGGCAGTTTGAATCCCCTCTTTACACCGTTCTCGTGGCAGTCGGACTACTGCTGTTGATCGGCTGCGTCAACGTGGCCAACTTGATGCTGGCGCGAGCTACTTCTCGAGAAAAGGAGTTTGCCCTGCGCGCAGTGCTTGGGGCCGGGCGGGTGCGATTGGTGCGGCTTCTCCTGGTCGAGAGTCTCTTATTGGCTATCGGTGGAGCAGCGCTGGGCGTGTTTATTGCATGGGGCGGATTGAAGTTGATTGTCGCTACCATGCCGCCGGATTTGATTCCGGCGGAATCGGTGATAGGACTGAACACGCCAGTTATGGCTTTCACGTTGGTCTTGGCGGTAGTGACTCCGCTCATTTTCGGTCTGGCTCCGGCCCTGCAGGCGGCGCGCCGCGATCTAAACGATCCGCTGCGTGATAGCGGAAGAGGCGTGATTGGCGGATTTCGGACGGGGCGCATGCGGGATGCGGCTGTGGTGATAGAAGTGGCTGTGTCGCTCACGCTGCTGGTGGGTGCTGGTCTCGTGATGCGCAGCTTTTTGGCCCTCCGCGACGTGAACTTAGGACTGCAGGCAGACCACGTCTTCGAGACGACGCTGTTGTTGCCTCCCGACCGTTACAAGACGGCGGAGCAGGTGAGCACATTTTTCCAACCGCTACTGGCACATGTAAAGGCGATCCCCGGAGTAGTGGATGCGGCAGAATCGAGCTCGACGCCGCCTAATCAAGGCGTGGACAGCAAGGTCGAGGTGTCCGGAAAACCTTCCGAGCAGCAGTGGCATGCACAGGTGCAAAACGTCGGCGCGGCGTACTTTCGCGTGCTGCGCATTCCGTTCGAGACGGGACGTGGGTTCACCGATGAAGAAATCAACGATGCGAGAAAAGTGGCGGTAGTAAACCGGAAATTCGTGTCCGCCTACCTTCACGGCGAAGACCCGATCGGGCGTCAGGTCAAGCTCGTGGGGCTCGAGAACGTCGCTGATCCGCTGCGCGAGCCATCGTTCCAAATTGTGGGCGTGGTCGGTGACGTAGCTAATCAGGGTTCAGGGGGCTACGGCAGCGGCGGGCTACGGACCCCGATTCAACCGCAAGTGTGGGTGCCCTACACCGTCACAGGATCAGGGTTGCAGGTCCTGGTAGTCCGGTCCCAACAATCGCCGATGACGCTGATGAATGATGTGCAGCAGGCAGTCTGGGCCACTGATCCCGGTGTGGCGCTCGTATACCCGGACGCATTAGAGCATGCCATCAGCCAGGGGTTGTACGCCGGTCCTCGATTTGCCTTGCTGCTTATGGTCATCTTTGGATCTGTGGGGCTGATCCTGGTCACAGTGGGCGTTTACAGCGTGTTGGCTTATACGACAGCGCAGAAGACGCACGAGATCGGAATCCGCATGGCCCTGGGTGCGGAACGCGCCAATGTGCTTCGCTTAGTGATCGTCGGCGGCTTGCGGTTGGTCCTGGCAGGCGTGGCGGTTGGACTGGCCGTTAGCTTGTTGCTGGGAAGGGCCCTCGAGGCAGAATTATGGCCCGGAGTCAAGCCTTATGACCCGGCGACTTTAGCAAGCACCGTTTTGGTGCTGCTGGCGACCGGTGTACTGGCATGTTGGATTCCGGCGAGAAAAGCAGCGCGGGTGGATCCATTGGTGGCGCTGCGATACGAATAGCGAAAGGCGACGAGCGCGATAGATCGAAATTGCAAGTCGGCTATTGCAGTTGCTGCAGGCCATGAGCTGGATTGATGTCCTCAGAGCTTACCTCTCATCAAGCAGGAGGGCAGCTCAGCTGGGGGGCAGGTTACGACTTGGCGATTTATCGTTGCCGGAACCATGAACAAGCTTTCGACGTATAGCTGCAAAAGCACTTCCGAAAGCAGATATCGAAATGCGTGGAGGTTCTGTTGCTCACAAGATCTCAGGTGCCATGGATTCTGCTCTTCTTTGTCGCTGCTTTCTCCACTCTGACTGGAAATGCCTCTGCTCAAAAGACGCCTTCACTATGGGCGGCGTATGAGAATCAGTTCCAAACTGAAAAAATTCCCAGAACCGAATTCGATCTTTACTATCGATCCTCGGGCACTGGCGAACCGATTCTTATCCTGAGCGGCGGCCCTGGAGACGACTGTGACTATCTCCTGCCGGTCGCCTCAGAAGCCGCAAAATACGGTCGCGCCATCTTGCTGGAGCAGAGAGGTACGGGCCGTTCGTTGCCTCCAAAAATCGATAAAAGCACGATGAATCTGGCGCTTTACCTCGAAGACTTTGAAGCTTTGAGAGTGCATTTGAAAGTGCAGCGGTGGACCGTGATAGGGCATTCTGCTGGTGGGATTCTGGCCATGGATTACGCTGCGGCATTTCCAAACAGAGTGGACAGACTCGTTCTTCTGGATACGGCTCCGGTCGCTTTCCAGTATCTGTTGGCTTTCCAGGACAATGTGCTGGATCGACTGTCGCCAGAAGACCGGGATCGTCTTGCAAAACTGGAGAAAGAAGATTCGCCACAGTCGCGAGCTGAAGTGGCCCAGTTGGAGGCAAAGGGGCTCTTCTTCGATCGAAGGATCGGAGAGCAATTGGCAGCAGAGCTGGCCACTGCTTGGCACGCTAATGTAGGCCACCTGCTCGGGCCGGAGATCACTGCACCGGGGTATGATCTGCGACCGCATCTGAGAGATTTCGATGAACCCGTTCTGGTTCTCAACGGGCGCCAAGACCCGATGGATCCATTCATGGCGTATCAGACAAGCCTTGCGTTCAAACATTCAACCTTGAAGTTCATTGATCGCGCTGGGCATTTCCCGTGGTTTGATCAGCCAACGGAGTTCGATAAGGCGCTTGGTGATTTTCTCAAGTTGAAATGACATTTGTTTCGAATAGGTTTGCAGCGGCGAGAACCCTCAACTGGCGATTTCAGATGGTATGAGAAGGCCGGTCTCCAGCGGGATGCGTTAAGCTCCCAGGTTATCGACGCGCTCAGAGGCGCAGGAGATAAAGGAGACCGGCAGTGAAGAAGATTACCACCGCGACAGGACGTCGGACAGCCAAGGTGCAGGAGCAGCGTCTGACGATTGGGCTCGACGTTGGAGATCGGTCGAGCTTTTACTGTGTGCTCAACGGAGCGGCAGAAGTGATTGTGCAGGCGAAGGTCGCGACCCGCCCGGAGGCGCTGAAGGAGGCCTTCGGCAGGATGCCGCGGAGTCGAGTCGCGCTGGAGACGGGAACGCATTCACCATGGATCAGCCGGCTGCTGTCGGAGCTCGGACATGAGGTGATCGTGGCGCATGCACGCGATGTTCGTCTGATCGGGGAGAGCCGACAGAAGGACGACAAAATCGACGCGCGGACACTCGCCCGTCTGGCGCGCATCGATCCGCAGCTGCTGTCACCGATTCGGCACCGCAGTGCTGAAGCGCAGGCTGATCTGTCGGTGATCCGGGCACGCTACGCTCTGGTGCGAGCAAGAACAGGGCTGATCTGCGCGGCCCGAGGGCTGACAAAGTCGTTCGGAGAACGGATCCGTGGCCGGAATCCGAAGGCGTTCAGACCCGAAATGGGAGAGACGCTGAGTCCGCAGCTGCGTGTCGCACTGACCCCGCTGTTGCATGCGCTGGAGACGATCACGGAGCGGATCCGGGAATATGACGATCAGATCGAGCAGCTGGCCGAGGAGAAGTACCCGGAGGCAGCGCTGCTCAAGCAGGTGAAAGGTGTCGGAACGCTGATCGCGCTGACCTACATCCTGACGCTGGACGATCCGCGCCGGTTTCGCAGAAGCCGCGACGCAGCCTGCTACGTGGGGTTACAGCCAGGCAGAAGGAACTCGGGAAAGAGTGAGCCACAGATGCATATCACGCGGGAGGGAGACTCCTACCTGCGCATGGTTCTGGTGCAGGGGGCGCAGCACATCCTGGGTCCTTTCGGAGAGGACTCCGATCTCCGGAGATGGGGACTGAAGCTGGCCGAACGTGGAGGCAAAAACGCCAAAAAGCGCGCCATCGTCGCAGTGGCAAGAAAACTGGCGGTCCTGCTGCACCATCTCTGGATCAGTTGTGAGGAGTACCAACCGCTGCACAACACGCACAAGCGCAGACTGGCAGCGGCATAAATCAGAGGAAGGCTTGAATACACCACAGCAAACGCCGGGTTCCGGCGACTGCGCCCTTGGCCATGCCCCTGCTCCACCAATGGAGCAAGAGGGCGTACTTCAGATAGCAGCGCCGGCTGTATCGGGAACACCAATGTGCACCGAGCGCATGAGTCGCTCACGAAGAGTGCGGATGGAAGGGTGGACGACAGCTTAGCCCCGGCGCGGAGTGGTGAACACAGGTTGCGAAAGGAGTATACGTGTGTTTTCCTTCGCCCGGATCACCCAGCTATGGCTGGCTGCGGCGCCCGTCAAGGCTCCCGATGAACTCGCTGCGCTCGGCCTTGACCGCCGCCTTGCCAGCCCAAATCACCTGATATCCGGGCGAAGGAAAACATCCGATATGAACTTACCCAACCACAAAAGCTCTTGACATCGACCGGCCTTCTCATGGAAGGCCAACTCGCTCATTGAGCTGGAAAGCGGCTCGAATTGATGCATCGGGCGGAATGCCCGTGCCGCCACCCTGGGCGCTCAGTCCCCAGCAGCATTAGTTCTGCAGCAGCGCGGCTGATCTCTCTGGGGCGGGAACACCTGATTCACGACGTACGCCATCACCAGCGTTCGCAGAATATGCTTGATGACGGACCGAGCGAACGGAACGGCGGGCGCGGGGTTCTTGTATCGTGTAAGGCGCGAACGGATTCTTCTTTTCCATCAGCGAAGAGGCGACACATCCACACCAAAGCATCGCTGACAACAGCAGCCAGATGACGACGACTGGCTTCCAGGGGATAAGGATAGCCATGACACAAACCTCCAGTAGGGTGAGATGGGCGGAGGTCGTTGGGACAGAGGACGCGGGTCGTTAAGGGTTCGATAAGCCGTCCTCAGGGGTGTTTCAGGGGCCAAACTGTGCCATCCGGCGCCTGTGTTTTCCATCAGTTACCGTATTCGGGATTTGCTGTCACGACATTGGTCGCGGGCTCGAGCCCCGTCGTCTCAGACGCTTGATCAGACCCTGTCTATAAGTGCTTGGGTGGTCGTCCGCTCGTCGAGAATGCGGAGCGTGTTCGGCGCCGAGCCTCAATCGTGCCTAGTGGATGGCTGCGCCGGCATCGTGCGCTGGCGCGACAGGCAGAACCACGCATTTGCGCCGTGACCTCGGAATTCGGCGGATCGCAATTCGACGATTTCCAGCGCAGGCTCGATAGCGAGGGCGATCTCGCGTGCCGAGCGGCGCGGCGGACCGATCTCGCGCGGCGGACCTTCAGTGCTGCCGACCAGGCTCAGCCACAAGCCGCCTGGTGCCAGTGCTGCGGCAACTTGTGCCGCGAACCGCTGTCTTTCGTCTGCTTCATCGAACACATGAAAGCAACCGCGGTCAAACACGAACTGGAATGGACCGTCTGGCGGAGATGCGGCGAGAAAGTCCCATACAGCGAAGCGGCACGGCAGAGCGCGTCCGTCCATCTTGGCCTGCGCCCTTTCGACGGCTAGCGGCGCGACGTCGACACCGAGCACGTCGAAGCCGCGTTCTGCCATCCAAATCGAATTTGTTCCTGTGCCCGCTCCGATCTCAAGCATCGGACCTGGCGTGATTGCCCCCAAAGTGACGAACTCGACCAGCCGAGGCTCAGGTTGCCCCGTGTCCCATGGTAGCTGTCCCGATGCGTAGCTCTCATTCCACGATGGGTGTGGCATCACGATACGAGTTTAGTCCATCCACAGGCATGGACGTTGCAAAGTAAACGAGACCGCGCTCAGGCGTCACTGGCTTCGGAGTGACTCAATCGGATCTACATTTGCGGCACGCCGCGATGGAAGGAAAGAGGCAAGCAGCGCTGCCAGCCCCAGTGACAACGACGTCGTTGCCAAAATAGCGGGGCTCCACGGCTGAACGGAAAAAAGCTGGCTGGCCATGGCATGGCCGGCAGCGATCGTGGCGGGAATCCCGATCAGCAGGCCGGCACCGACCTCAAGGAATGCTCCACGGAGCACCATTTTGACGACGGAGAAGCGGTCTGCCCCCAGCGCCATACGGATTCCGATCTCACTGGTGCGCTGTTCGACGTTATATGCTGTGACACCGTAGATGCCGAGGATGGCGAGCGCCAGGGCGATTGCGCCAAATACCGACGTGAGGCGCGCGGTCAGGAGCTCCTGGCTGAAATCGAAACGCACCGCTTCGGCATAACTCTTCATGAGCTGAACACTCAGATTGGGATCGATATCGGCGAGCGCCCTGTTCACCTGCGCCTGTAAGTCGGGTGGACTGCCTGGAGCCCAGAGGACGATGTTGTCCATGTAATGGCTGCGCGCTTCGCCTACGATGTCCTCCGGTTTGGTGAGATGGAGCGACTGATTTTCCGGGAGGAAATACATCGCGCGGATGGAGTCGCGGTCGGAGACAAGGTAGCGGATATCGGGAATCACACCGACCACCTCATAGTCGCGGGCGTGTGTGAGATCGCCTGAACCGAAGTGCCTGCCCAGGGGAGTCTCTCCTTTAAAGAACTTTTGCGCGAAGGCCTGGTTGATGACGGCGACGAGGGGTGAACCGGGATTGTCCTGCTCAGCGATGGGACGCCCCATGACCATGGGGACCTCGAGCGTTTGAAAGAAGCCGGGAGTCACGCGGGCAAAGGCGGCCTGGTTGTCGTAGGCAGACGATGTGCGGGGCCGGCCTTCGACCTGGATGGAGTTATTCCAGTTGTCGCCGCTCATGGGTGCGTAGGAGGCAAGGCCAACGGTGCGGACGCCGGGAACGCTTTGGATGCGCTCCTGAATGCGGTGATAGAGGGCGGGCAACTGCGGGGGCTGGTAGCCGGCGAGAGCCGGATCGATCCAGGCAACGAAGCGGTCCTGAATGGCGAATCCGAGTCTCTGGTATTCAAGGTTATGCAGACTCTGCGAGAGCATGGCCGCGGCGCTGAGAAGCACCAGCGACAGGGCCGCCTGGACGACGACCAGAGCCTTGCGGGGGAATGAGGTTTTCTTTGTGGTGGAACGGCTGGCGCCGCGCATGGCTTCCACGGGATCGGCGTGCGAGGTGAGCCAGGCAGGCGCGACGCCAAAGGCGATGCCGGTGACGACCGAGACGACGAGCGCGAAGAAGAGCACAGGCAGAGAGGGCGCGGCCGCGATGGGCACATACGTATCAGGCCCGGAGAAGGCGAGACGCAGAATCATGCTGGTGCCGGCCCAGGCAATGGCCAGACCGGCTGCGCCGCCCAGGAGCGCGAGCACGAGACTCTCGACGAGAGCCTTGCGGACCATGCGGAAGCGCGAGGCGCCGAGAGCCATGCGTACGGAGATCTGCTGTTTGTGAGCGAGGCCCCGGACGAGCAGAAGATTCGCCAGATTGGAGCAGGCAATGAGAAGGACGCAGCCTGCGGCGATGAGCAGCAAACGCAGGCCATCCTGATACTGCTGGCGCATCTGCGTGACGCCGGCGCCGCCGGGAGTGAGGAAGAGCTTCTGCTTCGGAAAGGCTTCACGCTGCTGGGGACCCATGTCGCCCCAGTGGCTCAGCTGCCACTGACGCAGCTCGAGCCGCAGACGGGCCTGGAGTGCTCCGGGATCGGTGCCTGGCCGCACGCGGCCGATGATATCGAGCCAGTTGGAGTCCGGCTGTCTGAAAAATGCATTAGCGCTTTCGAGGAGCGGTTCGTCGGGGAGTGGAATCCAGAACTCGGGCATGCCCCAGCTCTTGAGCGCGCCGCCGAAGAAACCCGGAGGCGCAATGCCGATGACGGTGAAGGGCATGGTATTGATGAGGAAGGTCGAGCCAACGACGGACGGGTCGGCGCCGAATTTCTGCTGCCAGACACGATAACTGATGACGACGACCGGAGCGGCACCGTCGTGGTCGTCATTGTCGTTGAGAACGCGGCCGGCCCAGGGGCCGATTCCAAAAGTCTGAAAGTAATTGCCGGAGACGAATTCGCCGTTCACCACCTGCGCGGGCTGATCGCTGTCCATGCGGCGGACGGTGAGAGAGGAATTGCCGGCTTCGAAAGCGGCGAGATCGGTGAAGGCCGGAGTGTGATCGCGAAATTGCCTGTAGAGCTCCCAGGAAAAGAGGGAGTACTCCTCCCATTGGGTGTAACCGGTCCACATGCAGCAGTGGACCTTGTCGCCAATGCGGTAGAGTTCGTCCGGCCGGGTCACGGGGAGGGATTTGAGCAGAACCGCATGCACCAGAGTGAAGATTGCGGTTGTGGCGCCGGTGCCGAGGGCAACGGTGAGAATGGCGACAGCGGCGAAACCCGGGGAGCGGCGCAGCTGGCGGGCGGTGTAACGGATGTCCTGCAGGAGCGACTCCAGACCCATGGTTCCGCGGCGCTCGCGGCAGTCTTCTTTGACTTGCTCAATGCCGCCGAATTCAATGCGTGTGAGGCGCCGGGCCTCGGCCTCGGGCAGGCCGGAATGAATCTTGTCGGCGACCTGCGATTCAAAATGGAAGCGGAGCTCCCGGTCCAGGTCTGCTTCCATCCGTTTGCGGTTGAGGAGCCTGCCCAGCCAGCTCATCAGAGTCCCTCCAGGGTTCCCTTGAAAATCAGGCCGACAATGTCGGTGAGGCGCGCCCAGTTTTCGGTTTCGTCGCGCAAATGGACTCGGCCTTTGGCCGTGAGTTCGTAGAATTTTGCCTCGCGGCCGGTTTCGCTGGGCTTCCAGCGGGCGGTGAGGAGCTTTTTGTATTCCAGGCGATGCAGGGCAGGATAGAGGGATCCCTGCTGGATCTGCAGGGCATCGCGCGACATCTGCTGGATTCTCTGCGCGATGGCGTAGCCGTGGATGGGGCCGAGGGCAACGATCCTCATGATGAGCAGATCGAGGGTGCCCTGGGGAAGGTCGAAGCGGTCTTCGTTTTTCTTCATACCTGTGGCTTCTACATATATACATCTCCAATATGCAGAAGGTCAAGGCATTGGAATGGCATTGAAAGATCCTTCGAACAACTACGCTGGCGGTTTCACTTGCCTCTGGCGCTTAATCGCCAGGGAGCTTCGTGAAAACGGATACAGACTCGGTAGTCGGCCAATGTCCAGCGATCCTCCTGGCTTTCAACTGTCGACTCCAGGGCAACGCGCTCCAGTGGAAGCCGTGTGACAATCGCGTTGTTCTTATACTTGGCGAGTTTCTACAATTGAAACTCAGGACACACTATTCGGTCCGCAACGCGCACATCGGGTCGATCCGTGCGGCTCGCCATGCCGGAAGCAGGCATGCCCCGGTTGCGGAGACGAGCAGCGTGGCGATCACGTAGAGAAAGACGCTTGGATCGAGGGGGCTGGTTCCGTAGAGGGCTGAGCTGATCAGGCGAGTAACGGCAAGGCTCGCGACAATACCAATGGCAAGACCGAGCAACGCCGGGCGCATCCCGTCGATGAGCACCAGCCGCAGCACCCCCTCTCGCTGTGCGCCAAGAGCCATGCGGATGCCAATCTCTCCGGTTCGCTGGGTGACAAGATAGGCGAGTACTCCATAAAGCCCGACTGCGGCGAGGAGCAGCGAGAAGCCTGCAAAACTGAGCACCAGTGTCGCGCTGAAGCTCGAGTTGGCGGTGGATTCGCCGACGATCTGTTCCATGGTGAGAACGTTCTTCACGGGAAGACTCGCATCGAGAGAAGCGATGAGCCTCTGAATCGGAATTGCCAGCGGCAGAACGTCCGCGTTCGAGCGAACGACGAGCACCGAGTCTCCCGAATTGCCGGGAATGCCGCCGAGAATCGGGAACCACATCATGGGACGGGGCAGCTTGCCGAGCTGATAGCTGGTGTTTGCAACTACGCCGACAATTTCGTAGTTCTCTCCCTGCGGTGTGCGCCACTCCACCCGCAGATGCTTTCCCACCGGATCTTCACCTCGGAAATATTGCTTCACCAATTCTTGGTTGACGATGACGAATTTGTCGTTTTCGAGGCGCTCGTTCTCGGTGAAGAATCGTCCCCGGATCAGAGGAATCTCCATCGCCGTAAAATAGCCCGGGTCCGCAGTGCGATAAGCCGCAAAATAATGCTCGCCGGCCGCCTCTGGGGGATGCTCCGGGATCCAAATCTCGTGGTCACCGTAATAGCCGCCGCCGGGTACCACGTTGGTGAGTCCGGTGGCCTGGACACCGGGGAGATGCCGTACCCGCGCGAGCAGTTGGGTGTCGAAGCCGATAATCTGCGCTGGTTTCGAATACTGATCGCCGCGCAGGAAATAGGTCATGGTCAGCACGTTTTTGGTCGTGCAGCCGAGGTCGACGGCTCGCAGCCGTACGAAGCTCTTGAAGAGCAGGCCGGCCGCAATGAGCAATACGACGGTGAGCGCGACTTCAGCCGTCAGCAGAACTTTCCGCATCGACGCGCGAGCTACGCTGCCGCCGACCCCGCGCGAGCCTTCCTGCAGGGCGGAAAGGATAGCCCCTCGGGTGGCGGCGATTCCGGGCAAGAGTCCTGCCAGGATTCCCGCCACAAGAGTGATGCCCAGAGCGAAACCGATGGCCAGTCCATCCGGATGCATGCCGGTGGTACGCGGCAATTCTGTCCAGCGCCCGATCAGCCACTGAGTTGCGGCCACAGCCAGGAGCAATCCGAGCCCTCCTCCGGTGAGACAGATCACCACGCTCTCGGTGAGCTGCTGACGGACCAGTGACAGACGGCTGCTGCCCAGCGCACTTCGAATAGCCATCTCGCGCCGCCGAGCCGCCGCGCGCGCCACCAGCAGGTTGGAGAGGTTGAGGCAGGCTATCAGGAGCAGGCAAAGCACGGCTGCGAGCAGCACAAACAGCGGGGTCTTGACTTCGCCCACCACGTCCTGGAGCAGGGGCACAGAAATGACGTCCTCCTCCATCGGACCGGAGCCACGCAGGCGGAGGTAGAGCTGGTGCTCGACAGCGCTGATCTGCTGCAGGGCCGCGGAGGGTGAAACGCCGGGTCTGAGCCGCGCCACCACGTACCACATGTGGTTGTAATGGGTCAGGACCTGGTCGGGCGTAACCTCGATTTGCCAAGGCACCCACATCTGGATCTTAGGATCCGGATACTGAAACCACTTCGGGAGCACTCCGATGACCGTGTAGCTATGGGAGTTCAGCCGAATCGTTTTGCCCAGAATCGAGGAATCGCTATTGAACCGGCGCTCGAAGAAGTTCCACGAGAGGATCACCGTCCAGCCGGCTCCCGTGTGATCGTCCTTTTGCGTGAACAGCCGTCCCATCGCGGGGTTAACACCGAGGGTCGCGAACAGGTTCCAGGAACAAGCACCGGCGTTGACGAACTCCGGAAGCTCGCCACCGCTGCCGGCCATGTTGTAACCGGTCCACCGCCAGATGGCCATCTGCTCGTAGCCATGCGAGGCTTTCTGCCAGTCGAAGAAATCGCCGGGGGCTGTCAGGTTGTCGGAGCGACTATCGTGACTGTAGAGAGCGACCAGCCGGTCCGGCTCGGGGAAGGGCAGCGGGCGCAGGAGCACGGATTGCACTACGGTGAATAAAGCGACGCTCGCGCCGATGCCGATCGCCATTACAGCAATCGCTACCACGCTGAAGCCCGGCGTGCGCAGCAGGGCGCGTACTGCATATTTCACATCTCGCGCAAATCCCGCCAGGCGGAGAAATCCGCGATTGTCGCGCACCGCCTGCCGAACCTGTTCCATGCCGCCCACTTCGATGAGCGCCCGCCGCCGCGCCTCCACACGCGTCATCCCCATGCGCAGATGCTCATCCATATGCATCTGGATGACGCTTTCGAGTTCTTCTGCAAGGTCGTGATCCTGGATATCACTATGCCGATTCCCGTCCGGGACCGAACCTTGTACCCGTTTCCACCATCCGCGCAGAGATCGCATCACCCCTCCTCGGCAGGCGACAGGAAGCGAGCAAGAATCGCCGTAGTCTCGTTCCAATTCCGCGTCTCGCGTTCCAGGTGCTTCCGCCCAGCCGATGTGAGCTGGTAGAACTTTGCCCTGCGATTTGTATCGGAGACGCCCCATTCGGACCGGATGGCTCCATCCTGCTCAAGCTTGAGAAGCGCCGGGTACAGTGTTCCGTAATTCACGTTCAGCCGATCGCCGCTGATTTGCTCAATCCGCCTGGCCAATCCATAACCATGCTGCGGCCCCATCGTCGCCAGGGTGCGCAACACCATGAGGGACAGCGTCCCGAGCCAGACTTCATTCTTGTTTCGCATTTGCTACCTATAGAATTCCCATACATGTGTATCAGAGAGACGTATGGGAGTGCAATAGAAGCTTTTCCTGATGGGGATCGGAGGCTCGGTGCAGGGCGTCGTTGGGTTTCTGCTCAGTGCGCAACGAAGAGTCTCAAAATGGCGAGACGGGCCCAACACGTTCATCAAGACAGAAAGCAGCTCGATTTCATAGTCGGCTGGGCGGAGTGGCCCGCCGCCAGTGCCAGGCGCTCAGGCCCGTCGGCATTAACTTAGCAGCGGCGGGGCTGGTCGCGCTCTGGGCGAGAACTTCTCATTCACGATCTACGCGGTTACTGGCGTTCCTGAGAATATGCCTGATGAGGCACCGAGCGATTGGAGTGGCGGTCATGGGGTGCCTGAAGAGTGTAAGGTGCAAAGGGATTCTTCCCTTCCATTAGCGAAGAACCGACGTACCCAAACCAGAGGATCGCGGACAACAGCAGCCAGATGAAGACGACTGGCTTCCAGGGGAGAAGAATAATCATGATGCAACCTCCAATACGCCAGTAAGCGGCCACGGGGCATCCGCTTTTGGAACCCCACGATTACCCCACTCTATGGCTTCCTCAAGCCTCTGAATCGCTCTAAATGCGCGCCAACCGCTCCGAGCGATATCTTGTAGTTTCAATCGTTTAACGACTCATAACCCAAAGGTCGGTGGTTCAAATCCACCCCCCGCAACCAACCGAATCAATAAGTTACGATTCGACGGTCGCTCCGACAAACTCCCAAAAACTCCCAATAAGGAAAATC
>Ga0335072_10002960_pt1 | contig 25936 bp, 22 predicted proteins | sample Lox_Sample_21_FD_206725 | JGI IMG/M metagenome (GOLD analysis project Ga0335072, IMG submission 206725) | Soil microbial communities from Loxahatchee National Wildlife Refuge, Florida, United States - Lox_Sample_2.1 | ecosystem: Environmental > Terrestrial > Soil > Wetlands | place: USA...
CGAGCAGGCGGAGCCAGGAGCCGTCGGGCTGGCGCCGGACGACCTGCGCCCGCGCGCCCGCGCCGTCCTTGGGCGGCGTCGCGGTGAGTGCGATGTCCTCGCTGGCCAGCGTGGGCAGTGGCGGCTCCGGCTCGAACCGTGGCAGGTGGGGCAGGGCCTGCCGCCAGAACGCGCGGATGGCCTCCCGCCCGCTGGTCTGCTGGCCCGGCGGGTAGGCCATCACCGCGTTCTCCTCATACAGGGCCGCGATCCCGTCGGCGTCCTTGGCGTTGGCGCGCTCCACGAACAAGCGCGTCAGGTCCTCGGGTGTGCGGGCCTTCTCGTATTCGCTCATGCAAGCCAGCCTGCCGTTGGCCACTTCCAGAAGTCAAACAGATAGTTCTTCTCAGTTCTAGAATCTACAGTTATGGAACTGAGGCAGCTGGAGTACCTGGTCGCCGTCGCGGAGGAGGCCAGTTTCACCCGGGCCGCGCAGCGCCTGCACATCAGCCAGTCTGGGGTGAGCGCCCAGGTCCGCCAGCTTGAGCAGGAGCTCGGCGCGGACCTGCTTGACCGCTCGGGACGGGCCGTTTCGCTGACCCAGGCGGGCGAGGCGGCACTGGTCCACGCGCGGGCCGCGCTCGGCGCGGCGGCGGCGATGCGGCAGGCCGTCGATGACGTGAGCGGCTTGCTGCGCGGGCGGCTCACCGTGGGAATGGTCACGGCCTGCACGATCACGGCGCTGTTCGACGCGCTCGACCGGTTTCACCAGGCTCATCCTCGAGTGGTCCTCACGCTGGTCGAGGGCGTGGCCGCCGACCTGGCCGGCCAGGTCCGGGCGGGGGCACTCGACCTCGCCCTGATCGCGGCGGCGGGCGCGCTGCCCGAGGGACTTGACGGCCTCCCGATCGTGACCGAGCGCCTGGTCGCGTGCGTACCACCCGCGCATCCGCTGGCCGGGCGGGCCAGCGTGGCCCTGGCCGACCTGTCCGGCCTTGCGCTGATCAGCATGCCACCGGGAGCGGGGGTCCGGGCGGCCTTCGACCAGTCGTGCCTGCTGCGGGACATCGCGCTGGTCATCGCCCTGGAGGCCAGCGCGGGCGCCACGATCGCCGATCTCGCCCTGCGCGATCTCGGAGTGGCTATCGTGTCAGAGACGATGGCTGCCGCATACGGAGAGTCACTGCGCGCGCTGCCCATCGAGGACGCACAGACACCAGCCGTGCTCGCCCTGACCTGGAGGCAGTCGCCCGCCCCGGCCGTCGCGGAGCTCATCAGGTACTGCCGGAAGGCCTTCGCCGCCCGTAACGATGAGTTAATAACTCGTGATGTGACCGAAATCTCCATGGGTGAGGATGTGGGCACTGTTACACGCTTAGAGGAGTGTCCATGCCAGAAGCCACCCTTGACACCGTGACCCTCGCGGCGTCGGTCGAAAGCCAGAAGCTGCGGCGGCACTTCCGGCGCTTTGACATCCTGTTCTTCCTGATCTGCACGATCGTCGGCGTTGACACGATCGCCAGCGTGGCCGAGGGCGGCGGGCAGGCGTTCAGCTGGATGGCCCTCCTGGCGATCGCGTTCTTCGTCCCGCAGGCCCTGCTGTTCTCCGAGCTCGGGACGGCGTTCCCGCAGGAGGGCGGCGAGTACCTGTGGACCAGGCTCGCCTTCGGCCATCTCGTCGGGGCGGTCAACAACTTCCTCTACTGGATCACCAACCCGGTCTGGATCGGCGGGACGCTGGCCGTCACCTGCGTCGGCACCATCGAGGTCTTCTTCAACAACGGCGCCGTGGTGCCGACCCCGGTCCTGTACACGGTCATGCTGGTGTTCGTCTGGCTAGCGGTCATCGCGGCCATCTTGTCGTTCGACAAGGCCAAGTGGCTGCCGACCGCGGGCGCGTTCGCCCGGTTCCTCGTCCTCGGGTTCTTCTCCCTGTCGGTCGTCATCTACGGCCTCAAGCACGGGGCGCATGGCCTGGCGGCGAGCAGCTACTCACCGGACTACGCCGGCTTCATCACGCTGGCCGGGGTCCTGCTGTTCAACTACGTCGGGTTCGAGCTGCCGAGCAGCGCGGGGGAGGAGATGACCAACCCGCAGCGAGACGTGCCATTCGCCATCGCGCGATCGGCCATCGCCAGCGTCTTGCTGTACGGAATCCCGGTGCTCGGCATCCTGGTCGTGCTCCCGCAGTCGGCCATCACCAACTTCAGCGGGTTCACCAGCGCCATGCGCGACGTCTTCACGGTCTACGGCGGCCACGTCAGCAGCGACGGAACGGCCACGCTGAGCGGGGTCGGCACGGTCCTGGGCGGCGTCTTCGCGATCCTGTTCATCTTGTGCCTGCTGACCTCCGGCGTCACCTGGATCATGGGGGCCGACCGGTCGCTCGCGGTGTCCTGCTACGACGGAGCCGGGCCGCGGTTCCTGGGCGTCATCAGCGCCCGGTTCGGCACGCCGGTCCGGGTGAACATCTTCAGCGGCATCGTCGCCTCGATCATCGTCGTCCTGGGCAACGTGATCACCAGCGGCGACGCGGCGAAGTTCTTCGTGGCAATCCTCGGCGTGACCATCTCCACCACGCTGATCAGCTACATCGCCATCTACCCGGTGGTGTGGAAGCTGCGCCGCAGCCACCCGGACACCCCCAGGCCCTACCGGATGCCGCTGATGCGGCCGCTCACCATCCTGCTCATGCTGCTGGTCGCGTTCGCGAGCGTCCAGCTGATCGCGCCGGGAGCAGGCGACGGGTGGTTCAACAACTCCATCGCGCCGAGCGGCTGGACCTACTCCGAGCGGTACGTCTACCTGATGACCGAGCTCATCCCCGTGCTGGGCTTCATCGTCGTGGGCGTGCTGTTCTGGTGGCTGGGGCGAGGCACCCGCGCGCAGACCGTGCCCGCCAGCACCTTGGCCGAGGACCAAGTCGCGTTATATCGTGTAGTTCAGGCGAGGAGGCGGTAGACCATGCGAGACATCTTGAGGCTCATGCTCGGCGACCGGCCGGGCGAGGACGGCGCTGAGGCCGAGATCTGGGATGGCCGCCGCAGCCGCCGGCCCAGCGTCGCGGGGGCCAGGGACTGGTGCGGCACGGAGCCCGACGACGAGGCGATCAGGCAGCTAGGCCGCGCGCTGCGGGGCGGTCGCGGCCGGGGCCGTCCTGGCCGCGCGGGCGGACGAAACCGGGGGCTGGGACCGTTCTGAACGTGTTCAAAAAGAATTTTCCCTGACGCAAGGTTGAAGTGCTTTCGCGGGCGCGAGAAGTATATTACTCTCCAGTAACATGACGGACGCTACGCCGGGATTCTCCCTGGAGCTGAGCAGTGACCTGCGCGAGATGCGGGGCTGGGTACACGAGTTCGCCGAGTCGGTGATGCGGCCGGCGGCGGCCGAGTGGGACGAGCGGGAAGAGACGCCCTGGCCGATCCTCCAGGAAGCGTCCAAGATCGGCCTGTACTCGCTGGACTTCTTCGCCACGCAGTTCTTCGAGGACTCCGGGCTCGGGTTCGTGACGGCCGTGGAAGAGCTGTTCTGGGGCGATGCCGGCCTTGGCCTCTCGCTGGTTGGGTCGACGCTCGCGGCGGTCGCGATCGTCGCCAATGGCACGCCTGAGCAGGTCGGCGAGTGGTGTCCACAGATGTTCGGCGGGCCTGACGACGTCAAGCTCGGGGCGTTCTGCTCGTCAGAGCCGAACGCCGGCAGTGACGTCGGCGCGATCAAGACACGCGCGGTCTACGACGAGGCCAAGGACGAATGGGTCCTCAACGGGGTGAAGACCTGGGCGACCAACGGCGGCATCGCCAACGTGCACGTGATCGTGGCCTCGGTTGACTCCTCGCTCGGGTCGCGCGGGCAGGCCAGCTTCATCGTGCCGCCCGGCACCCGCGGGCTTTCCCAGGGGCAGAAGTTCAAGAAGCACGGCATCCGGGCCTCGCACACCGCCGAGGTCATCCTGGACGACGTGCACGTGCCCGGGCACTGCCTGGTCGGCGGCAAGGACAAGCTGGACAGGCGGCTTGACCGGGTCAGGACGGGCGGCAAGGGCGGCGAGCAGGCCGCGATGAAGACGTTCGAGGCCTCCCGGCCCGGCGTCGCGGCGATGGCCGTCGGCGTGGGCCGCGCGGCGGTCGAGTACGCGACCGAGTACGCGCGCACCCGCACCCAGTTCGGCCGCCCGATCGGCCAGAACCAGGGCGTGGCCTACCAGCTGGCCGACATGCAGGCCGCCGTCGACGCGGCTCGGCTGCTGACCTGGCGCGCGGCCTGGATGGCCCGCCAGGGCAAGTCGTTCGAGCATGCCGAGGGATCGATGGCCAAGCTGGTGGCGGGGGAGACCGCGGTCCGGGTCACCGAGCAGGCCATCCAGATCCTGGGCGGCAACGGCTACACCCGCGAGTACCCCGTCGAGCGGTGGCACCGGGACGCCAAGATCTTCACGATCTTCGAGGGCACGTCGGAAATCCAGCGGATGATCATCGGCCGGGCCGTGACCGGGCTGGATGTCCGGTAGGTCTGACCTGCGGATATACCTATCGTTGACCCGGCCGGCGGGCCGTTCCGCTGATGAGTGGGGCGGCCCCTTCTCGTGTGGTGTTTGTCCGAATCGTCCCGGTTATTTCCCGTCGTTTCCGGACCGCGTGCTGAATTGGTGCTGATACCTGGAGCTATATGGTCTAGACCAATTTGGAAATAGGTCTAGACCAATTGGTATAGTTGCGGCCGGTTTCGGGCCGCGCGGCGCGGCCTGCGGGGGTACCGGTGGGCGCGTCGGTGACCGTGGCAACCTCGGTGCCGGGGTCCCTGCGAGTGCAGGTTCTCGCCAGGGAGACGTGGATCATCGGCTCAGGCAAGTCGTCCTCTGGTGTTACCTGGTACCGCTCAAGCTGGCGCGCGCAGAGTTACTTGCGTGAAGGAGACGGGCGATCGATGCGTGACAACCGGGAGCGCCGCACTGCCATCGGCTATCCGGATCAGGGCCTGGCCAGAGAAACACTCTGGCCTATCACGAAGGGTCACCGAGTTTGCCGACGCGCAGCTAGGCAAGGTGACCAGATCGCCGACTCCGGGCACCGATTTGCCGACAGACAGCGCCATACGGCTGAGCGCAGATCGCCCACATATGAGTAATAACGCCGCCCTCACACCGACACCCTCCTCAGAGCCTCTGCAAGCAGTAGTGATCGTACCCCCAGGAACCGCCTTACTTCCTGAAGGGCCGTCAACGCTGGCGTGTGCCCGCACTGCGCAAGGCAGCCCACACCAGTCGGCTAGCCGGCAAAACACCCAGTCGTATCTACCGAATCCGGTGCGGGTGTCTGGTGCCTCCCCGCCCACCGCTACCACGCACCCAAGAACTCCTCAGCTTCCCTTCGTCCGAGGGTGTCTAGGCTGACGCTGCGCTGGCCGAGGCCGGGGAGGGCATCGCGGAGGCTCACGGGATGCCCGCTGGAAAGCGCCTCTTGGCAAATCCGATGCTGCCGCTTCCCTGATAGTCTGCGGACGTATCACAGCGAAGAGCAGTAAAGGCCGAGTACGATCCCAGCCACAAGGCACACTATCGCGACTTTGATAATAAATGACGGGGAACACAGGATCATATCGACCTCTAAGCTGGCTAGTTGCGATGCTGTGCTCTAAATTTAGGCAATTACCTCCGCCCGGAAGCTTCGGTTGTGGACAGTCCCGGATGATCCTGGACGGCGACGGACGCCTGCATTGTAAAGTTGGTTCATGGCGGACATCAGCGGTCCCGCTGGCCCAGATCCGCGGCGAATCACGGATCTTGCTGGGATGGCAAACGAACTCGGTCTTCTGCAGGCGCGCGCAGCGCGTGGTACCGGTCGGTTGCGAGTGAGCCTGGCGGAGCTCACGAGGCGCGTGGGCTTGCCCGCTTCCAGCAAGTCGACAGTTCACAGTTATGTAAGCGGGAGAACGTTGCCCCCGGCCGATGTTCTGGACAACATTGTCATCGCACTCGGGGCGACGCCAAGCGAGCAGGCGCAGTGGGCGGAGGCCTGGTTCCGGGTCACGGCGCAAAGGCAACGGCCGGGCCAAGGCAGTGCTCGGCGGGGCAGCGCGGTTTTTCGATCGCCAGCCGAGCGGATCGTTGATGATCTGCACATCCGGCTACAGCGGTCTGCGGGTCGCCCGCTGGACGTTCTCGCCATCAGTGCCCAAAATCTGGATCTGATCCATAGGGTAAACCGAATTGCTCCCGATCACGAGGAGTCCGTAGGTCAGCCGCGCGAGTCGCCTGGCGGTTCCGGGGCCAACACGGCAATCGGTATCGCGCGAATCGGCGGCAAGGTCGGAGTTTTGGGCGTGGTGGGGAACGATGATTACGGAAGTCTGCTTCGTAAGCACATGGAGGCTGCAGGCATCGACACTTCATTCCTGCTGACGATCGACGGACCAGGAAGCAGAAGCGGCCAGACGCAGGTCTTTACCGATTGCGACGGGCAGCGATTGATTTACGTCCTCCCGGGAGTTAATGAAGAGCTGGCGAGGGCAGTCGGACGCAGGATCCCCTCAGAGAGGTTGGCTCGGCTGCTGCTCGATTGCAGGATCCTGCATCTGTCCTCGTTCACCGGCGCAGCAGAAAGGGAAATGCAAGGCGATTTGCTCGCTAAAACAGCAGAGGAAACGGTGGTGTCATTTTCGCCAGGCTCACTCTATGCTGAACTTGGCGCCGATCGGCTGCGCCAGCTCCTGATAAGATGCAACGTCCTGTTCTTGTACGAGCAGCACCTTGAACTGCTTCTGAGCAAATCTTCTGTATCGTCGGCCACGGCGTCCGCCAATCTGACTAACAACATGCAGCGACTATATGAATGGCGTCGGCAGTGCGGATCTGCAGAGCCTCTCGTGCTGGTTGTCAAGAGGCCCTCCAGCCTAGTGAGAGGACGGCTGCACGACTACATGGCTGTCGGTTACGGGGTCGAGGGATTGGAGGAGGTTGGGGGGGCCGGACGCAGGGGATAGCCGTCATGACGTGTTCGACAGCACTGGCGCCGGAGACGCGCTTGCTGCCGGATTCCTATTCGGCTTGCTTAATCGGCGGCCGCCGAACGAGTGCAGTAATCTTGCATTCGTGATGGCCTTGTCGGCTTCCAGCCAGCTGGGCGCGCGCGCCGCCCTGCCCGCCAAGGATACGCTCGCGGAAGAATGGGATAAATATCTCTCTGGCCTCCCCGTCCCTCGTTGGCTGGAAGAGCAATCCAGAAACCCGGCGCGCAACTCTGAATGAATCCATCAAGAATAATAATTTAGTATTCTAACTGGATGGCGAAACGCGACAGCACGATCCGCGGAAGTGGCTCCAATCTACTCAACTACCCCGCCCGCATCGGCATGGTCGATGCTCGCAGGCGACTTCAGCGCACCCGGAGCGCCCAGTTCTGCTCGGGTGCGGGCAGTTCCCTTGCGCACCAGACCGTCGCGCCTAACGGCGGATCTCGCGCGCCCCGACACTGGACCACTATCACGGCAGGTAATCGCAGTATTCTCCACCGGGCAGCTCGGTGGTGTCGCACCGCCTAGCGCAGATTCGGTGACCGCCCCATGAGTCTGGGCAGGAGCATGGTGTCCGCTCGAAGTATTTACACCTGGCGTGTACCTGCGGTGGGCCTCACGGGACTGGCCGAGGCTGCAGCAGAGTTCTGGCACCGACTGGTTGACCGTGTATGAGGCCAAGGTCATGCAGATCTTCGAGGGCACCAACCAGATCCAGCGCCTCGTCATCAGCCGGGACCTGGCCCGGGGCTGATATTAGGCCGCTGAACTGCGGATATACCTAGCGTGTACCCGGAAGACGGGCCGGTCCGCTCTAGAGCGGACCGGCCCGTTCTCGTGTCCCTATTGTCCGATTGATGCCGGTTGTTTCCCGTCGTTTCCGGACCTGTCGGTGCCGGAAATCCTGTCACTGCTGTTGACCTGGTCTTTTCTCCCGGGCCAGGGCGGGGCAAGTTCGGCATCTGGCTGCGCGGGAGCCACGCGCTCCGGCACATTGACTGCTCGTGTCACTGCGACTGGCTTACCTCACGGCGCTGCGGGTGTTCGGCTGGCTTGCCCTGCTCTCCCGCTCCGATCGCGCCAAGGACGCCGAGATCTTGATCCTGCGCCACCAGGTCGCCGTGCTCCAGCGGCAGGTCAGTGCTCCTAGGCTGTCGTGGGCGGACCGGGCGGTGCTGGCCGCGCTGGCCCGGCTGATGCCGGGCCGCCAGCTCCGGCAGTTGCACCTGATCGTCTCCCCGCGGACCCTGCTGCGCTGGCACGCCAGCCTGGCCCGGCGGAAATGGACGTACCCGCGTCGCGCTCCCGGCCGGCCGCGCACAGCACCGGCCATCCGCGAGCTGGTGCTGGAGATGGCCCGCGACAACCCAGGCTGGGGCTACCGGCGCATCCACGGGGAGCTGGCCGGCCTGGGCCAGAAGGTGGCGCCGTCGACCGTGTGGCAGATCCTCAAGGACGCGGGCATCGACCCCGGGCCAACGCGCTCCGGGCAGTCCTGGCGGGCGTTCCTGGACGCGCAGGCCAAGACGATCCTGGCGGCCGACTTCTTTCACGTCGATACTGTCTTCTTGCGCCGCCTGTACGTGCTGTTCGTCATCGTGCATGGCACCCGGCGGGTGCATCTGGCCGGCATCACGGCCCACCCGACGGGGGAATGGGTGACGCAGCAGGCCCGGAACCTGCTGATGAACCTCGAAGATCACGCGGGCGGCTTCAAGTTCTTGATCCGGGACCGGGACGCCAAGTTCACCGCGGCGTTCGACGCCGTGCTCGCGGCGGCCGGGATCCGGATCATCAAGACGCCCGTCCGGGCGCCTCGTGCGAACGCAATCGCGGAACGCTGGATTTCCAGCGCTCGCCGCGAGTGCCTGGACCGGATGCTGATCACAGGCGAACGGCACCTTCGCCTAGTCCTCGGCGAGTACGCCGACCATTACAACCTGCATCGCCCGCACCGGGCGCTGCAGCAGGCCCCGCCTGCCGGGCGTCCGATTCCGCCCGCTCCAGGGTCCAACGTCCGGGTTCTACGCCGGGACCGGCTCGGCGGCCTGATCCGCGAATATGCCCAGGTCGCGTAGGGTGACAAGATATTCGGCACCCACAGGGTGTTCGTGGGGTCGCGGCCTAGGTGGCTGTTGATGACCGTGCGGACGCCCGCAGGGCGTCGGCCACGATGCCGGCCAGTCGTCCTGGCTGACCGCGGGGTTCGCGGCGCTGGTCGGCGGCGACCGACGCGGAGAGCAGCGCTATCGCGTCGCTCGCGTCAAGGTCGGCGCGGACGGCGCCTGCGGCTTGCGCGGCCTTGAGCATGTCGGCGAGGGTGCGCTCGAATCGGGCTCGCAGTGCCTCGGGGATACGCAGCTGCTGAGCGGTGCCCGGTGTGAACGCGTCGCACAGCGCCGCGTTGCGGTGAGCCTCCTCAACGGCCAGCGCCCAGAACGCGAAGAATGCCTGGGCGGGGCCACGGTCTGCCGGGAGTGCGGCGGCCCGGTCGAGCAGCTCCGTCGTGCGCGCGGCGATGACCTCTGCGAACAGCGCTTCCTTGGTCGGGAAGTGCCGGTGCACGGTGCCGGCGCCGACCCCGGCGCGCTTGGCGATGTCAAGCAACTGCGCATGAGCCCCCTGCTCGGCGAACAGCTCCGCGGCGGCGGCGAGCACGCGGGCACGGTTACGGGCCGCGTCGGCGCGCAACGGAGGGCCTGGATCGCGGCTGTCAGACGTCATTGGTAAACGGGTTCGCGAACCCGTATCGTATAAGCGGGTTGACAAACCCGATTCTACGGCCTGCGTAGGAAGAAGCCAATGACCACACCGCCCCGCACCATCGTCGTCACCGCCGCGACCGGACGCCAGGGCCGGGCCGCCGCCGCCGCGCTGCTGGAGCGCGGCTGGCCGGTGCGCGCGCTCGTCCGCGACCCCGACAGCGCGGGGGCCGCAGAGCTGGCCGCAGCCGGTGCCGAGGTGGCCGTCTGCGACCTCGATGACGCCGCCGCGGTCAAGGCCGCGCTCGGCGGCGCTCACGGCCTGTTTCTCTACCAGCCGGGGTTCATGTCTCCCGAGCTGACCCCTGGCCTCGGTCCCGACAGCGAGCTGACCCGTGGCCGCACCATCATCAGCGCCGCGCTCAGCACCGGGATCGGCCATCTCGTGTACTCCTCGGGACTCGGAGCCAACCTCGGCCTGAGCCCCCTATACGCCCCCAAGCATGCTCTCGAGCAGCAGCTCGCCGCGTCCGGGGTGCCGTTCACGATCATCCGGCCTGTCGGCTTCATGGAGAACTACGCCGGCCCGGGACGCGGCCTTCAGCCCGACGGGACGATCCGGACCCCCGCGCCGCCGCACGTCGTCGAGCAGCTCATCGCCGTGCGCGACATCGGCGCGTTCGCCGCGGTCGCGTTCGCCAGCCCCGGCCAGTATGTCGGCCAGGCATTCGAGCTGGCCGGCGACGAACTGACCATCCCGCAGATCGCCGCCGTCATGACCGCCGCCCTCGGTCGGCCCATCCGCTACACCCAGATACCGATCGAGGACATCCGGCGCGCCGACCCCGACCGCGCCGCGTCGCTGGAACGCCTTTACAACCTCGAACCCCCGCGCGCCAACATCCCCCGCCTGCGGGACCAGCACGCCGAGCTACTCACATTCGAACAATGGCTAACCGCTGACGGGGCCGTACAGATAGCGGCCTACCTAGAGTCGGCCAGCCACAAGTGACACCACAAGCCGCACCACCGAACAGCCCCTCGCCAGGGAATACCGCACGATCCGAATAAGTACTCTCCGCCAGTACTGCGGAACGGCTGACTTCCTGCCCGGAATAGCACTGAGCTGGGCGGGCCGCACGGCCTGGTGCACAGCAGGCAGATGAACCATCTACCTTTCCTGCCTTCCCCGCCACAGCAGTCGGCCGCGCCCAGCTCGGCATCGAGGTCACACTTGGAACCCTGCTGTCGTCAGCACGCTGCGCACCGCGGCGACGAGCTCCGCGCCGGTACCGTACGGCAGTCCGTCGCGTACCGGAGTGCTTTCCTCGGGTGGCCATGTCAGGCCTGGACAGCTGGCTTGAGGGTGTCGTGGCACCACTGGCGGAAGCTGGTGGCGGTGGCGGAGTCCGGGTCGCGCGGTTCGGCGCCGTAGATTGCGTTGTTTTGCGCCTCGGTCATGTCTGCCATGTCCTGCGCTGTTGCCTGGCTGGCGCCGTACTGCTGCATCCTGGCCTGGTAGTCAGCGACCGGGATCTGGCGGTAGCGGATCGTGCGGCCCAGGGCGTCGGAGATGACCGCGGCCATGTCGTCGGGGGTCAGGTTGTCGGGGCCGGCCAGAGGGACGCGGGACTGGCCGCTCCAGGAGGGGTCGAGCAGGAGCGCCGCTGCCGCGGCGGCGACGTCGCGGGTGGCGATGGTCGGCAGCGGCCGGTCCGCGGTGTTCGCCATGGAGAACGTTCCCTGCTCCCTGATCGCCTGGACCTGGCGGAGCAGGTTTTCCATGAAGAACGGCAGGGCCAGCGCCCGGTAGGGCGCGCCGGTGCCCTCGATCAGCTTGTCCATGGCCAGCGCGGCCGACAGGACCCCGGCCTTGCCCTGGTACCCGTGACCCAGGGTCGAGACGCCTACCACCCGGACTCCGTCGCCCGCGATCGCCTGGCTGGCCGGCCGGGTGAAGTCCAGGTAATAGCGCTCGGCGCTGCCGTCATGACGGAATCCGGCCGGCGGCACGAGCCAGAACAGGCGGTCAGCGCCCTCGAGCGCCTTCGTGATCGTGCCGGCGTCACGGTGGGAGCCCAGCACCACCTCGGCGCGGGCAGTCACGCGCGCAGGCAGCCGGGCCGGATCGCGGGCGATCACGCGGACCGCCTCGCCGCTGTCCAGGACGCGGTCCAGGACCTGCGCGCCGATGTCGCCGGTGGGCGTGGTGATGACAATCATGACAACCTCCGTGGGATACGGCTGGCGACAAGAACGCCGCGCTCGCGGCCTGACAGTGTCCCAGCTAACCGGGCGCGACGGCGCGGGTGAAGGACCGATCCGGTTGCCATTGGTACCCTGGAGGTATGAATGACCTGGAAGTGCGGCAGCTCAGGTACTTCGTCGCGGTCGCCGAGGAACTGCACTTCGGGCGCGCCGCCGACCGGCTGGGCATGGCACAGCCCCCGCTGTCCCGCGCGATCCGGGACCTTGAACGGCAGCTCGACACGGCGCTGCTGGTGCGGACCACCCGGCAGGTCAGGCTGACGACGGCCGGGGAGATCCTGCTGCGCGACGCCCGGACAGCGCTGGAGGCGGTCGCCGCCGCCGCCCGCAGGGCACGGGAGGCGGGCAGGCCGTCGCCGCGGCTGCGGGTCGCGCTCAAGGCCGACGTCGACGGCGGCCTGCTGCCGCAGATCCTAGATGCCTACTGCGCGGGCGACGCGGCCCTGCCGCCAGAGCTGGTACTCGGACGATTCGGCGAGCAGCCGCAGGCGCTGCGCGACGGCCGGGCTGACGTTGGGCTCGTGCTACGCCCCTTCGATGACCGCGGCCTGGACAGCGAGCCGCTGCTCACCGAGCCGCTCCTGGCCGCCCTGGCCGCCGCCGACCCGCTGGCCGCCCGGACGCAGTTGTGCCTGGCCGACCTGGACGGCCGCTGGCTCCCCGGCGGATCGCCGGCCAGCCGCGGCAGGCCCGTCGGACCCCGCCGGGCTGGCCAGGCGCCGTCGGCCTCGAACCTGTCCGAGATCTTGAGCCTCGTCGAGACCGGCAGCGTCGTGTTCTTCGCGCCCGCCTCGGTGGCCCGGCGCTATCCTCGACCCGGCCTCGCCTACCGGCCGGTCAGCGACCTCCCGGACGCCACCCTGGCCCTGGCCTGGCCCCAGGACGCGCGCTCGCCGGCCGTCGCCGCCTTCGTGCGCGCCGCCTGCACAGTCGCAGCCGCCGCCCACGAACAAGCAGAACCCCGTCACGCAGAGCGCGGACACCTGACCGGGGCACCACAGCCACTGAACCGGCGACATACCCGATGACGCGCGAAACGCCTCACCGACTGGTCACCATCGGCACAGGCGGCCCGGGTAGTCACGGACCAGCCGGTCGCTACCGCCCTGACCCAGCCCGAGTCGCCAGCTAGCCGAAAATCGCCAAGGGGTTTGGGTGAGTGCTGCGGGTAACCTCTCCCGAGGTGCCCGTCCGCCGCCCGGGAGGTCAGCCTGTCCGGTCGGCGTGCAGGCGGCGGACTTCGGCCGCGACGGCGACCGGCACGGTGGTGTCCACGGTGATGAGGGGGCGCCACGCCTCCTCATAGATCGAAAGCGCCAAACCGCTCGACGGGCACTGGGCAGTGCGACTGCTTGCCTTGTCGCGGGCTTCCCCCAGACGCGCTGGCTGACGGTGTCAGGGGATGCAGGTGATGACGAGTTTGCCCTTGGGCGTGCCCTTGGTCTCGAGTTCCGTGAGCGCGTCGATCGCGTCGGCCAGCGGGACGGTGCGCGCGATCTTCGGGGAGAGGGCGCCTCGCTGCGCAGCGTCGGCGATGCCGTTCATGTGGGCAGTTGTGGGGCTGCCGGCCGCGATGGCGTGGCGAGATGAGGTCAGACTGGCCAGGATTGTGCTGAACGGGAAGTCGACATGCACAGCGGTACCGCCGCGTGTGAGCATGGCGTTGCACTGGGCGAGCGTCAGCGCCTTGGCGGGATCGATGACCGCATCGAACCGGTGCGGGTAGTCAGCGGGGTTGAAGGCGCGGTAGTCCCAGGCTTCTCGAAGGCCGAGCGCCTTCGCTTCCTCGATGCCGGAGGCGCTGCAGTTGCCGCGCACGGCGGCACCGCGCAGCAAAGCGATCTGCGCGGCAGCGCGGCCGACGCCGCCGAGCACGCCGGTGACGAACACGGTCTGGCCTGGCTTGACCTTGGCCTTGTCGACGACCGCGGACCAGGCCGTCACGCCCGCCATCGGCAGGGCCGCGGCCTGCTCGAACGACAGCGAGGACGGCTTCGGGAAGACGTTCTTCTCGCCGGTGACGAGGTACTCCGCGAATGCACCCGCGTTGCGGATGCCCTGAATGCCGAACACCTCGTCGCCGGGCTTGACGCGGGTCACGCCGGGCCCGGCGGCGTCGACGACGCCGGCGAAGTCGTGGCCCATGGCGCGCGGGAAGCGTCGTCCGGAGACGAGGCGGAGGTCGCCCTTGCGGATGCCCCAGTCCGCGGGGTTCGCCGAGGCCGCATGTACGCGCACCCGGACCTTGCCTCGTCCCGGGCTCGGGATGGGTACATTGCCGAGGCGCATGACCTCGGGGCCGCCGTACTGGTCGTACTGGATTCGCTGCATCAGTCTTCCCTCGTATCGGGACCCGGCCGCCGGTACGGCGGCCGGAAACGGGTGTGTTCGCTCAGACGCCGGTGGCGTCTCGGGAGGCGTCGACGACGGCCTGCCGGATGGCCGGGTCGGTCACGATGGGCCGCTGGTTGTTGAACCGGCAACGGTGCATCGCGGAAGATTCCCGTGCGCACCAGCCCTGGACACGCCACTCTGGCGAAGATCTTCTGGTGCGTGGCGGCGAGGTGAGCCGCGTAGTACAGGGCCGCCCCGTTCACCTGCGGGATCAGTCTCATGAAGCCGAACCCGGGGAAGAAGGGGAAGCGATCCGGGTTCACCCTGGGGACTTTCCTCATCCGCGCCGCCATCATGACCACCCGCGGCTGGTCTGCCCTGAGAAGTTTCGGTAGTAGCAGTTGCGTGAGGTGGTAGCGCCCGAGGTAGCCGACCGCGAAGGTCACGGCCCAGCACAATCACGCGGTTCCCGTCCGCGAGCAGGTTTCCGGCGCCCTGAAGGCCGATCCCCCTGTTGCCCGCCGACGATCACGAACGTCTTCACCGTGAACCTCCTCTTTCATCCGTGACAGCCCATGCGGGTTATCCGCCCGCGTGGTAGTGACAGTGACTGACTCTACCATGTAGTGACAGTGGCTGTCGCTACGGTGATAGGGTCAGTGCATGCCAAGGAGCGGAACCGAGTCGCGCGCTCGACTCCAAAGGGCAGCGGTTGAGCTATTCCTGGAACGCGGGTTCGACGCTGTCACGACGGCGGAGATCGCGGATCGCGCCGGAGTTACGGAGCGCACCTACTTCCGGCACTTCCCCGACAAGCGCGAAGTGCTCTTCGACGGCGAGAACCAGCTCGCCGAGTGGGTGACCGCAGCCCTCGCCGACGTTCCCGCGACCGTCCCGCCGCTGCCCGCACTGCGCCGGGTAGCCAGGACGATCGCGCCCCGGCTGGAGGACAACCGAGGCACGAGCGAGCAACTTGGGCGCATCATCGCGGCCACCCCGACCCTCCGGGAACGCGCAGCCGCGAAAGAAGCACGTCTCGTCGCCATGCTTGGCGACCTCCTGTGCTCACGTGGCATCGACGAGGGCACCGCCGACATCGCCGCGCGCACCGGGTGGGGTATCCTCGCCCACGCGATGCACAGCTGGCAGTCGAATCCGGCGATCGGACTCGACGAACACCTCGAACGGGCATTCAGTCAACTGCCCGCCCTGACCGCGCCACTCGCGTCGGACCTGGGCTGATCTCGCGGCAGGTCCGAAGCCGAGGTCACTGAAGACGAGGAGTCACCTGATACGCTCACGCCCGTGCCTGCGCCGGGGAAAAGTGGGCGAACCTCGCCCCGGTCTCGCGACGGTTAGTTGCCGAGGGTGTTCCTGCCAGTACGGGCGGCCATCAGGATCCCCCAGATCGAGGACCACCCGTCGCCACCTGCCGGGAGGCTGCGAAAGGTGCATCGCCATCTGCCGCACGGTTCCCGGGCTGCGGCGTTCAACTGGCGCTGCCGGGTGCCGGTGCCGACTGAGGGTGGGTGAGGCTGTTTATGATGAGGCCGAGGGTGAATTCGAACCGGTCGTGTCCGGTGCCGGAAGTCAGCTCAGCCGCATAGCGTCGGGTCTGCGGGAACGCGCCGGCGGGCAGCGCGGTGAACCGGCGGATCAGCTCCTCGCGGCTGAGGATCCATTCCTGGTCAGGGTGCTCGCGCCGTTGCTGGACTAGCGACTGCTCCAGGGCGTAGGCGCTGACGTACAGGGACAGGGCATCGAGCACCCAGGCGGCGGTCTGCGGTTCGGTTCCGCTGGCGAGCAGGATCGCCAGGAGCCCCTCCTTGACCCGCAGCGCGGCGAGGTTGGTGGGGACTGTGCCCAGCGCCGCACGGGAGACTCCGGGGTATTGCAGGTACTGGTCACGGATCTGCGCGTACACGTCGAGGATCTGATTGCGCCACGTGGCCGGGTCCGGTTCGGGCAGCACGACCTTGGAGCAGAGGCGGCCGACGAGCAGATCGTCGATGTCATCCTTGTTGACGATGTGCGCGTACAGCGACGACGGCCCGGTGCCGAGCACGGCGGCGATCCGGCGGATGGTCAGCGCGTCGTAGCCCTCAGTGGCCACGACCTGCAGGGCGGCGTCGGTGATCCGCTCGGCCGTGAGGGGCTTCTTGCGCGGTGACGGCGCGTCGGGGTTCCCAGCGGGCTGGGCGTGCCGGGCGGCCCGGTGCTGTCGGGGATCGGTGGGCATGTTGGCCAGTATAGCTTGACATGAACTAAGTTCTAAATGTAGAACTTAGTTCGTCGCGTGCTCCAGGGTCATTGCCGCCCTAGTGCACGGGTGCGCTGCTCAGGTAGTTGAGCAGCATCCGGGGAAGCATTTCAGGAGGGTGCATGATGCGAGTTTCCGTGGCCGGAGCCGGCCTGGGAGGCCTGTGCCTGGCGCAGGGCCTACGTGGCGCCGGGATCGAAGCCGAGGTCTATGAGCGGGACCCCGCAGTCACGGGGCGATTCCAGGGCTACCGGCTCATGCTGAGCCCGGTGGGGTACGAGGCGCTGCAAGGCTGCCTGCCGCCGCGCTGGCACCCGCTGCTGGACGCGATCGTCGGCGACGCCTATGCCTCGCAGCTGACCCTCGATCCGCAGCTGAACCAGGTCGGCGAGCTCGGCCCCGGCCGGGCCGGGATCGTGGTCGACCGGCAGGTGCTCCGGCACCTGCTGCTGACCGGGCTCACGGTGCACACCGGGACCGCACTGGCCGGTTACGGCGTGCTGGGCGACGGCAGGGTCGAGGCCCGGTTCACCGGCAGCGGCCCGGCCGCCGCCGACCTGCTCGTCGGGGCGGACGGGATCGGCTCCGCCGTCCGCTCGGTGCTGTCGCCGCAGACCACCCCGACCGACACCGGCGTCCGGTTCGTCATCGGCCGCACGCCACTGACCGACCGCTTTGCCGGACTGGAGCGGGCCTTCGGCGGGAAAGTCGCCGGCAACGGAGTGACCCTGCTGCTCGGGGCGATGCGCTTCCGAACTCCGCCGAGGCAGGCGGCTGAGGAACTGGCTCCCGAGGTGGTCCTCCCCGATATCGGCGACTACGTGCGCTGGGCCATGATCCTGCCGAACGACTCGCCCGGGACCACGAGTCCGCAAGAGGCTGTGCTGTCCAGGATCGACGGCTGGCATCCGGACCTGCAGGCGCTCATCGATCACGCCGACCCGGACAACAGCACGCTGCTGTCCATCCGGGTGGTCGAGCCCCGCCAGCGCTGGGCACCCGGCCCGGTCACGCTGCTCGGCGACGCCATCCACGCCACCTCCCCGACCGGCGGCAACGGCGCGAACACCGCCCTGCGAGACGCCGACCTGCTGCGCCGCTGCCTGATCGAGGCCACCGAGGGCCGCCAGGACCTCCTCGGCGCGGTCGGCGACTACGAGCGGCAGATGTTCGACTACGGCGCCGAGGCCGTGCGCCACAGCCTCGACGCGCTCCCCGCCTACGTCCCGAAGCCGACCTGACAACGAGCGCTAGGACTCGCTGCCCGCCGCGCGAAGTGCTGAGAGCGTCGCAGGGTGGAGGCCCGCGGACACAACCCGCACGACGGTCATGCCCGCTGAGGCGACCGGTCGGGCCACTCGACCACCTCCAGCGCGTCGGTGCCGGCCCACCGCTTGTAGCGCACTGCTGTCCCCGGGGCATCACGGCCAACATTGACCATGGGCACGGGCTGGCCTTCCCGGGCGCACAGCCTCGCGAGCGCAGCGGCCCCGCTCGGCTTGGTCGGGCGCTTTGGGGGCGTCCAGGTCCATAACGACCAGGCTGGACGGTCGGCAGGGCTGCTTGCCGCCTGGGGAGCAGGAGAACGCGTGCCAGCCGCGCGCCGCCATCGCCAGCGCCGACTGCAGCACATCCCACAGCCAGGGCTGCGGGCCAGAAGCCGCTCGGTTGCGGTGCGGCCGGTCGCCGCGGCCTTCCTTCAGGGCGGTATCAGGCTCGCTGTAGCGCCACGGCCATATCGACCTTCTTGTAGCTGGCGGGGATGGAGTCTCCCTTGGCCTTGACGATGTTGTCTGGCGTGGGTGGCATCCAGTCCGCGACGCGCGGGCCGCCCGGGTTGCCGTCAACGACCGTCACCGTGCGCAGCGGCTGACAGGTCCGTGCGTCGACGTACAGGGTGCGGTGAACGCTCTGGGCGTTCGTCTTCCAGCGCGGCCCCGGAACCGAGAGCGCCATCGCTGCCGTCCCGTTGACCGTCGTCGTGCCCATCTGGGTCACCTGGCCGCTTAGGAGCGCCTGCCGCACCTCGGGTGGACTGCTCTCCAGGCTCGGTGCCGGTGACTCCGGCGCCCCGCCGGGAATGGAGTACTCGGTCTGCTGCTGGCTGTAGGCGCGTCTGGCATGGTTGATGACGGTCAAGGTGACGTCCTGCTTGCCGTTGACCACGGGACCGGTCACGCCGTGCCCTACGATCCCCGTCGGGTTCCCGTCCTCGTTGTAGCTCCAGTTTCGCTGGTAGTGGGTCCCGTCCGGGGCGATGTAATGGTATCCCTCACCGCTCTTCGGCCCGGAGTGGACGATCGACCCGTCCGGGTCCTGGCAAGCGCTGAAATAGCTGTAGGTGTGGCTGACCAGGTTACTTGGACTGCCTGGCCGCACGGTCTGCGCGCTCGTGCCCGTCATGTGGCGATCATATGCGGGGCTGTGGCCGCTGCATCAGGGAAGGACGGACGTGTCCGGCCCCGTAATGATTTTGGCGACCAATCGCGCTGAGCGCACGGGGGACCGCGCGGATGCCCCGCCCTGCCGATCGGACGGCTCGTGAGGCTCACGCGAGGCCGTCTTCAGTCGTCGCGAGCGACTGCTGCCGCCAGCGTCGCGTGAGGTCGGCTGCGTACCCGGCCAGGTCCGTGCCGAAGGCGGCGTTGTTGATGCCCGGGCGGGCCACGGCCAGGTCACCATCGTGGCTCAGACGCACCATCGTGGTGGACCCTTGCGGCCGGGACTGGTCCCGGTACGGGTCGCCGTCCAGCACGATCAGCTTTTCGCCGAACACCTCCCCGGCCTCCGCGGCGGTCACCGCGGACCGCGAACCGGTGATGTTCGCGCTGCTCATGTACAGGTGCCCGAACTCAGCGACGATGGGCGCGAGCTGCGGCAGCCACGGTGTGCAGGTGAAGAACACAATGCCGTCGGCGGTCGCCGGCGCGAGCCAGCCGGGCGCGTCCGGGTGGCCCGGAGCGAGCAGGCTGACCAGTTCGGACTCGCACAGCCAGCGGGCCAGCGGCAGCACGCTCATCCGGAGGTCGAGGTACGGGGCGATCACGTCGAGGTCCGCCACGCTGACCCCCGCCGGCTGGGTGGCCAGGCGGTTCTTCGCGGTGTTGACCGCCGCCGCGTCGGTGCCGGTGACCGCGTAGGCCAGCGGGGACGGCCCCGGGATGACGACCGGTACTCCCGCGCGCAGCGCTTGCATGGCTTCCGTCACACCGCGGTCGTTGATGGGCAGCACAGGCAGCAGGTCCCTTCTCTTCGTCCGTGTTCCAGGCTCCTGGCGGACCGGGTGAGAAGCCGCCACCCGGTCCGTGTGAACTGTCCGGTGGGTCCCGCGCCTCATGCGGTTGGAGGGAGGGACTGTTCACCCTGGCGGGACCAGTCATCTGCTACAGCTAAAAGGCCGACCCGGCCCGCCGCGCCCTGTACGGCATCGACGAGCAGGTCCGGAGGGCCCAAAACGACCTTTCCGGAGAAGGCCCGGCAGTGTCATCAGCGGATGATCAGGTCAATAGCGGTGGCCAGCCTTTCCAGGAAGGCGTCGCGCGTGGTGACCTCGTGCTTGATCCCGATGGACGTGCTGATCAAGGTCTGGGCGATCTCGGCTGGCCGGGCTGCGGGGGCGGCATCCGGCGGTTCGGCCAGCGCGGCGCGCAGGACCGCGGCGAATCGCGACGGGTACTCGGCGACGACGGGGCCGAGCATGTCGGCGTACTCCGCGGCCATCGAGTTCACCTCGTGGCTCATCGCGCCGATGTAGCGGCCGGTCCACCAGTCGAACGCGTCGAGGAGGCGATCGCGCAGGGGGCGGGTCGTGTCGGTGAGCACCTCGCTGGCCGCGGCAAGCCCCTGGTTCAGGGCCAGGGTGACAGCGGCGGTGAACAGTTCCTGCTTGGAACCGAACATCAGGTACAGGCCGGGGCGCGAGATCGCGGCCGCGCGGGCGACATCCTCCATTGACGTCTTCTGGTAGCCGTAGCGCGCGAACGTGCCGAGGGCCGCCGCGAGCACAAGCTCACGGCGGCCACCGTCGGCGGCACGCGCGCCGGGCGTGCCCGGGATGGAGGCGGTCATGCCCGCATGGTACACATCGCTAGGCTAACTTTACAATATGAGTAAAATTTGCATAGTCATCCGGACGGCGGCCATGCTGCCCCGAAGACCGCCCAGGAGGAAGACGATGACCCAGCGCCCGCTCATCACTACGCGCTTCGACGGCTCGAGCACCGCACGGGAGGTAGCCGCCGGCGTTGACCTGAACGGCCTGCGGGCGGTGGTCACCGGGGCATCCTCGGGACTTGGGGCGGAGACGGCCCGGGTACTGGCGGGCGCGGGAGCCGATGTCACCCTGGCCGTCCGCGATGTCATGGCCGGCGCGCGCGTGGCCGACGGCATCCCCGCCCCGACCGGAAAGCCACGGCCGGCCGTGGCCGCCATTGACCTGGCCGACCCGGGCAGCGTGGCCCGGTTCGCGCGGGACTGGGATGGCCCGCTGCATCTGCTAGTCAGCAACGCAGGCCTGGTCACCCCCGGCCTGGAGCGGACCAGGGAGGGCTGGGAACTCCAGTTCGCGACCAGCCACCTGGGCCACTTCGCGCTGGCATGGGCACTCCACGACGCCCTGGCCCAGGGCGCCAGGGAGCGAGGCAGTGCCCGGATCGTGTCGGTGAGCTCCACCGCCCACATGCGCGCTCCGGTCGACTTCGCCGACATCCACTTCCAGCGCCGGGCCTACGATCCGCAGATCGCCTACGCCCAGTCCAAGACCGCGAACTCGCTATTCGCCGTCGAGGCGACCAGGCGCTGGGGCGCCGACGGGATCGTGGCGAACGCGGTGAACCCCGGCGGGATCAAGACCGGGCTGCAGCGGAACTTCACGCAGCGGCAGCGCGAATCGCTCGACGCCGCGGAAGCCGCCGGCGTCTTCACCTACAAGACCATCGAACAGGGGGCGGCGACCACCCTGGTGGCGGCCATCGCCCCGGAACTCCAGCGATCCGGCGGGCACTACCTTGACGACTGCCGTGAGGCCTACACGGTCCCCAACGACGCGGACCTGTCCGCCCACAGCCACGGCGTCAAGGAGTGGGCCCTCGACCCGGACGCCGCCCGCCAACTCTGGTCGGTTTCACTCAAGACCCTCAACCTGTGACCCGGGGTCTTCTGCCGGGGCGGCCCCGCCTGCACTATCCAGGATCGCAGCAGCACCGTCTTACCGCTGCCCGGACGATTTTGAAGAAGTGAACACGCGGTCTGGCCTGCGAGAGCGGGCGGATCATACCGATGGGGTGATTGCCGTCTCACCCAGCGGGACCTGAGGCTGGTAACGCCGCCGCTGGGCTGTCGCCGAAGGCGTGGCGGCGGCTGCGGGGCGTTGCCTGGGCATACCGGTTGGCCGGGGCTGGCCTTGTGGTCTACCACGATTCGAAGGAGGCATAAGATGCTGTCCCAGCTTTACGATGGCCGGTCGCAACGGCCATCGCCTGATGACCCGCCCGTGGTGCCGGGGTTCTCCCGCCGGTCGCTGCTGCGGGCAGGGGCGCTTGGCGGGGGCGCCTCGGTCGCTGTCGCGGCGGGCACGGCCATGGGTGCGTCGGCGGCGGCGTCCCCGTCCCCGTCCCCGTCCGCGTCGGCGTCCTCGCCGATGCAGGACTTGTTCACGCTTTCTGACCTTGACTTCGAGACGCTGTTCGCGTTCGGAGGGATCGGGTACGGGTGCGGCGAGTTCGGCGAGCTGGTCACGGTGGTCAACCAGGTCAACGGGGCGGGCGCGTCCTACCAGTCCTACTTTGAGGGGTTCTGGGCGCTGGCCAGGCGGACTGAGGCGCTGGCTGACGGCGAGGCGGCGGCCGGGCACCGGGCCGCCGCGCGGGGCGCGTACCTGCGGGCGTCGACCTATTACGCCATGTGCCTGTACTTCATCCTGGGCACGACCGCGGCGGCCGGGGAGGCCGGCGCGTACGCGGCCTGCCAGCGCTGCTTCCAGGGCGCCAGTCGGCTGTCCGGCTGGCCGTTTGAGCCGGTCCGCATCCCGTACGCGGGTACCTGGCTGCCCGGATACCTGCTGCGGCCGGGCGGGCGGCCAGCGCGCCGCCCGACCGTCATCCTCAACAACGGCCAGGACGGCCAGCACGTCGCGCTGTACCCGATGGCGGTGGACGCCCTCGAGCGGGGCTACAACGCGCTGCTGTTCTACGGCCCCGGGCAGGGCGGGATGCTGTTCGAGCGGCAGGTCCCGTTCCGGCATGACTGGGAGAGCGTGATCACCCCGGTGGTGGACTACCTGCGGTCCCGGCCCGAGGTGGACCCGGGGCGGATCGTCTTGAACGGGACGAGCCTGGGCGGCGAGCTGGTCATCCGGGCGGCCGCGTTCGAGCGGCGGCTGGCCGCCGTCGTCGCCGATCCCGGCTTCCTGAGCCCGTGGCTGGCCTGGCAGGCCAACTTCCCGCCGATCGCGTCCCTGCTCGCGGCCGGCGCGGGCAGGCAGGAGGTCAACGCGGCCTGGCAGGACAAGGTCATCCCCGCGCTCGGCCCGGTCGGCTCGTTTGAGGTGGCCAAGACATCGGAGGGTTACGGCGAGCAGTTCCTGCGGGCGGCCCGGGCCGGGCAGGTCTTCACCGACATGTACGACTTCGCCACGACCATCATGAAGTTTACCGTCGCCGATGTCGCCAGCCAGGTCACCACCCCCGCCCTCGTCACCGTCTACGAGGGCGACGCCCTCGTCATTCCCCCCGCCGAGCAGGGCGCCGTGGTCTACGCGCTGCTGCCCGGGCACAAGCAGCTGCACCACTTCACCGCGGCCAACGGCGCGCAGTACCACTGCGCCCCCATGGCCCCCCAGGCCCACAACCAGGTCATCTACGACTGGCTCGACGACGTCCTGTAACCACAGCCGACCCACACGCGACCCCTCCACAACAACCCCCAGCCAGCCCGGCCAGCTGGCGTCGGCCAGGCTTCCGACGACCGTGGTGCTAGCCGTGATCCTGGCGGGCGGGCTCCAGCGCTGGTGGGCGGCCGCGCACCCGATCGGCACGCTCACCTCCGACGGCGCGGTGATCGGGCTGATGGCCCAGCAGCTGCTGCACCACGGGCAGCTCACCGCCTACATGTGGGGCCAGTCCTACGGGGGTAGCCTCGAGGCGGCTGCCACCGCCGCCGTCTTCGCGGTTGCCGGCACCGGGACCAGCCAGCTGCTGGCGGCCACCGCGCTGTCCAGCGGGCTGTGCACGCTCGCGCTGTGGCTGGCCGGCCGACCCATCGTCGGGGAACGGGCCGCGCAGCTCGCGGCCCTCGCGTTCTGGGTCTGGCCCGCGTCGTTCCTGTGGCGGTCGGTCAAGCCAGGCGGGACCTACATGATCGGGCTCGCCATCACGCTGTGCGCGGTCGGCGCGCTGACCAAGATCCGGCCGGGCAATGCCAGCTGGCGCCGGTGCGGCCTGGCCGGGGTCTGGTGCGGCCTGGCCCTGTGGTCCAGCCCCATGTCACTGGAGCTGCTTATCCCGGCCGCGCTCTGGCTGATCCCCGCGGCCAGGCGCATCGGCTGGCGGGCGCTGGCCATGGCCGGCGGGGCGCTCGTCGGCGGATTCCCGGGCGTCGTGTTCGGCGCCACGCACGACTGGACCAACCTGCACATGCCCGGCTACCAGGCCGACCTGGTGACCGGGGCGCTGGGGCGGCTGCGCCAGTTCTTTCCGGTCGAGGCCCCGATAGCCATGGGGGTTCGGGTGGAGGGATCGCTGGCCTGGGTCGGTGGATCCGCGGGCGAGACCCTGGCCCTAGCCGGAGCGGTCGGCCTGCTCGGGGTCGCCTGCGCCGCCGTGGTCGGCGGGGCGCCGCGCTGCGTGCTGCCCGTCCTGACCCTGACGCTGCTGCCTGTTCTCTATGCGTTCATCCCGCTGGCCGACCATGACGGCCAGGGCCGTTACGCCCTGTTCGGCGTCCCGATGGCTGCGCTGCTGCTCGGGGTCGCGTGCGAGCGGGTCGGCCTGATCACACGGCTGGGACCTCGGCTCGCCGGGGCGGCGGGTCTCGCGCTCGCCTGCGCGCTTGGCTCGGCCGGCCTGGCCGATGAGCCCGGCCGGCTGCTCACAACCTTTCCCGCGCCGGACGTTCCCATGCCGGCCAATGACTCGGCGCTGCGCGCGCTGCTCACCGGCCATCAGGTCACCGATGCCTATGCCCCCTACTGGATGGCCTACCGGGTCACGTTCGAGACCGGTGGCCGGACCCTGGTCACCCCCTACGACCTCGACCGGTACCCGCCGATCGCCGCGGCCGTCGAGGCCAGCCCGCACCCCGCCTACCTGTTCGTCACGACGTCACGGACCGTGCGCTCATTCGAGGCCTGGTGCACCGGCCACGGCGTGGAATACCAGGCCTGGCGGCAGGGCGCATTCACCGTCGTGCAGCCGACGGCCAAGGTCAGCCCAGCCACGCTGCCCCATGACGTCGTTGCGCTTCGGGCATGGAACGTTCCGGCCCATAACGGACTCAGTTTGATGTGACGATGCCTCATTCGTTCGGTCGGCCGGTACGGCGCCACGGCTGCCCAGGCCACCACGGTCGGGAACTGGCTAGCCGCCCAGGGCATGAAGGTCACCGCGACCAGTCGGCACTACATCGCGGTCAAGGCCACCGTGGCCGAAGCGGACACCGCGTACTGGGGACAGCAACCTCGCGCTGTACCGGCTCCACGACAGTGCGGCCATCCACGACGTCCCGCCGGTCAGCGCTGCTCATCCGCCGGCAGTGATCGGCGCCCAGCCATACTTCGGCGACGGCGACGACTACCTGACCACCCTCGGTGAAGACCAGGCTCCGCTGCAGGCCAGGAAGGGCTACGACGATGAGACTGGCCTCGGCACGCCGGGGCTGTCCATTGTTTCGTGGCGAACTGAGGTCAGGTAATTGCCGTCTTCGCCATCGCGCATTGATGGTCGTGCACGGAGCGATCGCACCGTAGCGTGTCCTGGCGAGCCTACGCGGCTTATGGGTAAGCCTGGTAGCAATTTGTATTGATAGTGAAAATCGACAGGGCCGATACCGCCCTTGGGTGAAGGGACGAAACGGACCCCATGGCGTGGAATGATCTTTACCGTGGGACCCGACGAGAAATCGAGTCCGGGCGGGATCGTCGCCCGGCCGGAGCTGCTTGAGCGGCTAACGGCGTCGGCCCGGGTGACCGTGCTGTCAGCTCCGGCGGGGAGCGGCAAGTCGGTCCTGTTGCGGTCGTGGATGAGCCGGACAGACCTGGCGGGTCGGGTCGGCTGGGTTCCGGCGGGGCGCGATGAGCGTGACCCGCAGCGGTTCTGGCTGTCGGTCTCGCGAGCGCTGCGCGAGACGGTCCTAGGGGCGGCGCTCGTGCGGGAACTGACCGCGGCGCCCG
>Ga0335072_10002962_pt1 | contig 25921 bp, 21 predicted proteins | sample Lox_Sample_21_FD_206725 | JGI IMG/M metagenome (GOLD analysis project Ga0335072, IMG submission 206725) | Soil microbial communities from Loxahatchee National Wildlife Refuge, Florida, United States - Lox_Sample_2.1 | ecosystem: Environmental > Terrestrial > Soil > Wetlands | place: USA...
TCTTAGATACAGGTCGGATGGTGTATATGCAAGAAGCAGGAAAAGGTCAAAGGCGTCCGCGGCGTAACGACACGGCGGGGCAAGACATCAGCACACTGAACAGTGTGAACCCTGAGATGGTCAGGCAGGAGCCTTCCGCTGCGAATCCCACCATTGCGCCCCGCCCACAATCGGGAGACGGCCTCACTCCCGAACAGGAAAAACTCATGCTCGAGCACCTGCCGATCGTGCGCTTCATCGCTCGCCGCATCCATGAGCGGTTGCCTCAGCATGTGCCCATCGAGGACCTGTACAGCGCTGGGGTTATCGGACTGCTTGATGCCTTTAGCAAGTTCGATCCATCCAAACAGGTCCAATTTCGTAGTTATGCCCAGTTCCGTATCCGCGGAGCCATTCTCGATAACCTCCGTACACTCGATTGGAGCCCGCGCGAGTTGCGACGGAAGGGAAGGGCGATCGAACAGGCAATCCAAACCCTCACTGCCCAGTTCGGCCGCGCTCCCAGCGACCTCGAAATCGCAGAACAGATGCACCTCGATCTGCCTGCCTATCAGCAACTGTTAGGCGAACTCAAAGGTTTGGAAATCGGCACCCTCCATTCGGAGCGCTCCGAAGATTCAGGAGAGGAAGAGCTCGTCTATCTTCCCAACCGGCCGGAAGAGGATCCCCTTTATCGCTACCTGCACGCGGAAATGCGTGAACGCCTTATCCAGGCGATAAGCGAGCTACCGGAACGCGAGAGGCTCGTCATGACCCTTTACTACTACGAAGAAACCACCATGAAAGAAATCGGTCTGATTCTCGGAGTGGTGGAATCCCGCATTTCTCAGATCCACGCCTCAGCCGTGCTGCGTCTTCGCGCACGCTTGGCCGATTTCGCCGCTCGCCAGGATCCGGCTGCCACTTCCTCTGCTCCGCGCCGGCCCGGCGTCGCCAAGAACACCTGTTGAAGGCATCGAACCATAGTTGCGATGATGACGAAAGGTACCCTTTTGCAGGCCGAGGATGCTACGCTTGGTGGCGTGGACCTTTCCGACACGCCGTCAGCTGTCCCCGCAGGACACCAAGCGGAAGTGGACGACCCGCTCATTGACGAGGAACGTCGGAAAAAAATAGCCGCGCTCCGGCAAGCCGTGGCCAAGGGAACCTATCACGTTACCCCTGAGCAGTTGGCTGACAAGCTGATCGATCAAATGCTCGAGCCCAAAGCCTGACAGCCCGCTGAAATTCGTCTCGGCTTCTATCGCAGCGCAGCCTAATTTGCGCGTGGCGCCCTGACCCATTAATCTGTCTACCCTATGCGTATACTCTAGCTAGAGGTCGCCCGGGTATGGCGGTTCGCTTTTTGTGGAATGCGACACGGGGCCATCGGCTCACTCCGTGGCGTAGCGAATATCTCAAGTGGCGCATCGAAACGTACTCCGGACGCAAGGCTGACACCGTCGACTTCGGGTACTTCTGGTATTTCCTCTGGAAGGAAAGAGCCCAGCTAATGCGGTTCCTCGGCTGGACACGAAACTTCGGAACCCGGAGCCGTCAGCCCTCTTGAGCTTTTCCCTACGATCCCCGGCCCTTCTGCTCTTTACCTCAATATTGCTCCTCCGCTGCAGCGCCTACGCCCGTCAGGCGTCCTCTCCCGGGCCTACCATCCGTGTGCAGACCTCTGAGGTTTTGGTCCCGACGCTGGTGCAGATGCCATCGGGAGAAGTTGTCTACGGGTTGGGGGCGTCTGATTTTCTTCTGCTCGATAACGGAGTACAACAGCACCTCCATGTCGATGATGACCTCGACAATGAACCGGTTTCCGTCGTGGTGGCTGTAGAGAAGGGCCGCATGGCGGGACTGGAGTTTGACAAGGTCAATCGTCTGGCCCCGTTGATGGATCTCTTCCTCGGTGACGGATCCAGCGAAGCAGCCTTCGTTACCTTTGACTCCGAGCCTGAGTTGGTCGTCCCCTTCACCCGTGACGAAGAGAGACTCGGAAATGCTATGAAGCGAATCGAACCTGGAGATGGTGGCGCCGCAATTCTCGATACCGTCGGCTACTCCGTTAAGCTTCTTGAAGATCGCCCCAAGGATTTCCGTCGGGTATTGCTACTGATCAGCGAGACACGGGACCATGGCAGCCACGAAGTCGACGAAAAACGGCTGGTCGAACAAATTGGCATCAGCAACACACTGGTTCTGAGTGTCACATTTTCTCCATCCAAAGCTCTCCTGATGCACGATCTCAAACATCCGGATGAGGGCGCTGGTCCTGACTTCCTGGCCCCTCTGCTCATGGCTGTCCAGGCCATGCGAAAAAACGCTGCTCGACAGATCGCGTTGATGAGCGGAGGCGAGTACGCTCCATTCACCACCGAACGTGGCTTTGAGGGTCGCCTGCAGGAAGTCGCCAAACACGCCCGCAATCGCTATCTCCTAAGTTTTCGACCGACCGACAATACTCCTGGCCTGCATGTGCTTGATGTCCAGCTCACTCGTAACCTGGGTGCGCGTGTCGTGGCTCGGGCAAGTTATTGGGTGCAAACGGACCAGGATCTGGATAAGACAGACAAGTCACAACCGGCGCGCTAGCCACCTGGCGCACACCATGAAATCCGCTTGGCTCACCCAAACGAATCTCATGACGGCCTTTCACAATTGGCGTCCTCGGGCGCAAGCCGCGCATCTATCAGACTGACTTTGCTTTGAGGAGAAGGATGGCCGCAGCCACCCCGACTGCCGACGCCTCCGCCGCGAAGACGGCCGAGTACGCTTGGAAACCAAAAACAAACCCGTGGCTCATCGCCGCGTCGGTTGCGCTCGCCGCCTTCATGGAAGTTCTCGACACTTCTATTGCCAATGTGGCCCTTCCGCATATTGCAGGCAGCCTGGGCGCCAGCGCCGATCAAAGCACCTGGGTGTTGACTTCCTACCTGGTTTCGAATGCCATCGTCTTGCCCATGGGTGCCTGGGCCGCGAGCGTGATAGGCCGCAAGAATTTCTTCATGCTCTGCATCGTGATCTTTACTACCAGTTCATTTCTATGCGGCATTGCTCCAACTTTGGGATTACTGCTCCTGTTTCGCGTCTTCCAAGGCGCGGGTGGCGGAGGTTTGCAGCCGATGGCGCAAGCCATCATGGCCGATTCTTTTGAGCCTGCAAAACGTGGCCTCGCCTTTTCCCTCTATGGAATTGTCGCTGTGCTTGCGCCATCTATCGGACCAACCCTGGGAGGATGGATCACCGACAACTACTCTTGGAACTGGATTTTTTACATCAACATTCCCGTAGGAATTCTCACCCTGTTCCTCACCAACCGGCTCGTGGAAGATCCACCATTCCAGAAATCCGATCGAAAAAATCTGTACCGTATCGATTACATCGGCGTGGCCTTCCTGGTCATCTCCATGGGCGCGTTGCAGATCACGCTGGACAAAGGCGAGGAAAAAGACTGGTTTGGATCCCACTTCATCGTAGGTTTTGCCCTTACGTTCATCATCTCTTTCATCGCTTTGATCCTTTGGGAATTTCACGCCGAGAAACCGCTGATTGACCTCACCTTGTTCAAGTTCAAGAACTTCGCCGTCTGTGCTTTCCTTATGCTTCTCACGGGTGGCTTGCTCAATGCGACTACGGTGCTGCAACCCCAGTTCCTGCAACAGGATCTGGGTTACACCGCGACCATCGCGGGACTCTCGCTTTCTGCTGGCGGCCTGGTCTTGCTCGTCGTCATGCCAATGGCAGGTCAGGCCGTGGGTCGATTCCCAGCGCGAAATCTTATCGCTATGGGCTTCCTCATTTTTGCCATCGGATACTTCTATACCGCTCGGAACCTCAGCCTGCTTATCAGCTTTCCCTTCGCCTCTTTGCTCCGGGTGGTGCAGATTGTGGCTATTCCCTTTGTATTCATTTCCGTCACAACGGCTGCCTACTTCGGAATGCCTCCGGAGAAAAACAACCAGGTGTCTGGCCTCATTAATTTCGTGCGCAACATCGGAGGGAGCATTCTCATCTCCATTACCAACGCCATGGTGACCGAACGAGCACAATGGCATCAGAGCGTACTTTCCGGGAACACCAACCCGTCCGACAGCATCTACCAGCAAAACGTGGACGCCTTGCGCAATACCCTGGACATGACGGCAGGTAAAGCCAATGGGCTGCACCTCGCCCAGGGCCAGCTATATCAACAGCTTCAGGCGCAAACCCAGGCTTTGGCCTATGTCGACGTCTACTGGGTCCTTTGTTTTGCGGCTCTTCTGATGGTGCCCCTGGCCTACTTGCTCGATCGCAACCAGCCCGGCGGCGGAGGAGCCGTGATGATGGAGTGAGAGATCTCGGCCCGGATGCAACACGCGCCGGCTGAGATGTTGGACACTGCATCACTCCAGCCAGCGACTCTTCGGGACAATTGCTCACCCATTCGGATCCGGGCATCAAAGCCCACTTCGTCCCACCCATCGCGTGGACGCATCATTCCAAGCCATGTTATTCTTAGTCAGACACTTAGAGAGTGGACACGATAAACGTAGAGGAGTGACGGACTGCCGTGCTGGCATCTGCAAAGAAGACCGAAGTGATTACGCGCTTTCGCACCCATGAAACAGATACGGGTAGCCCGGAAGTGCAGATTGCGATACTCAGTGAACGCATTGGCGAACTGACAGAGCATTTCAAAACGCATAAAAAAGATCACGCTTCCAGGCGTGGCCTCTTGATGCTTGTGAGCAAACGCCGTCGTCTGCTGGATTATCTCAAGACGAATAATTCTGACCGCTACCGGGATGTGATCGGTAAGCTGGGTATCCGCAAGTAACAAGCGAGCAACTTGTACCCCACAATTAGGCGAAAAGACTGGATCAGGCATTACGCTGAATCGGCTGGTACACGCGGTGTCGTACTGGCCGGAAAGCGCGCGCCGTATCACGGGCTTGCCCTGCCTCTGCACGCTGCCGCACGCGCCGGTATCGTTCCTACCCCTGCACGCGCTCCTGCCCTTTGTGCACATACGAAATGAGGATTTTATGAAACAGGAAGTAATTGTTGAGCTTGCTGGAGGCAAGCGATTGACTTTAGAAACAGGCCGCATGGCTAAGCAAGCCTCCGGTGCTGTGGTGGCAACTCAGGGAGACAATGTTGTACTCGCCACCGCCGTGGCGTCCCCCGAACCTAAAGAAGGCATCGATTTTTTCCCTCTGACGGTCGACTATCGCGAATATAGCTATGCCGGAGGCCGGATCCCCGGCGGCTTCATCAAACGGGAAGGGCGGCCCAGCGAACGCGAAATTCTCACCGCCCGCCAGATAGACCGGCCCGTTCGTCCCTTGTTCCCCGAGAATTTCCGCAACGAAACCCAGGTCATTGCCCTGGTGCTTTCTGCGGACAAGGATAATGACCCCGACGTGGTGGCCATCAATGCGGCCGGCGCGGCCCTGGCCATTTCCGACATTCCCTTCGGTGGTCCGATCGGCGCCGTGCGGGTTGGCCAGGTGAATGGACAATTCGTCGTCAACCCTTCCTACGCCGAGCGTCTGGAAAGCACGCTGAATATCACCGTCGTAGCTACAAAAGAAGGCGTGGTGATGATCGAGAGCGGTGCCCAGGGCGTGAGCGAGGAAACGGTCGTCGACGCGATCGAATTCGGCCATGCTGAGGCGAAGAAAATCTGCGCCGCAGTCGATGAACTCGCTTCCAGGTCAGGGAAGTCAAAGCGCTTGATGCCTTCCGTTGAGTTCGATCACCAATACTACGACGCACTCATCGCCAAAATCGGCGGCCGCCTGAAAGACGCACTCGACACTAAGGCCCATCCCAAAACCGAAAGCTATGCCTTGGTCAAGCAGCTCAAGGACGAATTGGCCAAAGAGCTTCCCGAAGGGGACGCAGATGCCAAGAAGAAGTTGTCCAAATATTACGAAGTAGCCCGCGAAAGAATCTTTCGTGAGCAGGTGACCCGCGACCGCGTTCGTCCCGATCGCCGCAGTTTCGATCAGATCCGTGACATCAGTATCGAAGTCGGCGTCCTGCCCCGCGTCCACGGGTCTGCGCTGTTTACCCGCGGTGAAACTCAGGCCCTGGTCACCGTCACCCTGGGAACCGCGGATGATATGCAGCGCCTGGAAACCTTCCAGGGAGAGCAACGCAAGCGCTTCATGCTGCACTACAACTTCCCCCCGTTTTCCGTGGGCGAAGTTGGCCGCATGACCGGCGTAGGCCGGCGCGAAGTCGGTCACGGCGCTCTCGCGGAGCGTGCGATCGCGGCAGTGCTACCCGGCGAAGATGAATCTCCCTACACCTTGCGCGTCGTCTCCGACATCTTGGAATCGAATGGTTCCTCGTCGATGGCCAGTGTCTGCGGTGCCAGCCTCGCATTGATGGAAGCAGGCATTCAGCTCAAGGGAGCCGTGGCCGGCATCGCCATGGGCCTGGTCAAGGAGGGCGACGACTACGCCATCCTGACCGACATCGCCGGTGCCGAAGATCATTACGGCGACATGGATTTCAAGGTGGCCGGAACACGCGATGGTATCACCGCCTTGCAGATGGATATCAAAATCAGTGGCGTGACCGGGCAGATCATGCGCGAAGCTCTCGAGCAGGCTCGCCGCGGTCGCTTGTGGCTGTTGGACCAAATGGATGCGGTACTGGCCGCGCCGCGCACAGAGCGTTCGAAGTTTGCTCCTCAAATCCACAGCATGCAGATTCCCACCGACAAGATCCGCGACCTGATCGGTCCAGGGGGCAAGACCATCCGCGGCATCATCGAAGCCACGGGAGTCAAGATCGACGTCGACGACACTGGACGGGTCAACGTCGCCTCCAGCGACGAGGACGGCCTGAAGAAGGCGCTGGCCATGATCAGCGATCTCACCGCGGTTCCTGAAGTGGGTAAGACCTACCTCGGCAAGGTGGTCCGCCTGGCAGAGTTTGGTGCTTTCGTCGAGCTTTTCCCAGGGACTGACGGATTGCTTCACATCAGCGAGATCGCCGAGCATCGGGTCAAGGATGTCAAAGACGAATTGCGTGAAGGTGATCAGGTCCTGGTCAAGGTCCTCGGTATCGAGGGCAACCGCATTAAGCTTTCCCGCAAAGCCCTCTTGAAAGAGCAACGTGAAAAACTCGGACTCCCCGAACCCTCTAGAGGCGGCAATGCGGGCGATGGCCCCGGTTCACGGGCGCCAAAGCCGCAATCGCAGTCCGCGGCTGAGCGTCAGCCTGCTTCGAATGCCAGTACCATCACCATCGAGGGCGGAGAAGACTTCGAAGACGAAGAGGCATTTCCGGAGAACGGGGACGAGCCGAACTTCAACCGTGCGGATGGCACCGACGCCGCGCCCGTCGAGGCTCGCAGGCCAGCAGGCTCTGGTGGCGCGGGTGGTGGTCGTCGACGCCGGCATCGCGGGCGCGGACGAGGTCCGGGTGGTGGTGGCGGCAATCGCGGCCCGCAGTAGCTGATTTCGCTCGATCTACTGAGAGCACGATCAGGTCGGATATCCCACCCTTCGTAATTTTTGCGCAGGGTGGGATTTGGCCGCTCGTGTGTCCACAATGGACGCAAACGGTATCGTCCCAACACGCAAACACTGGATTGCACTTGCTTCCCTGGGCGTCATTTGGGGTACCACTTGGATCGCAGCCGATAGCCTGAGTGAGTACATCCCACCTTTGTACGCGGCCGCCGCGCGCTTCCTCTTGGCCGCTCTGGTCTGGTGTCCGGTCATCCTGTGGAGACGCCTGAGACTTCCCCTTGGCCGCCCGTTGGGCTTCGTACTCTTGCTCTCCGTTTCCATGATCGCCTTACCGGCACTCTTGCTGCAGTGGGCCCGGCAGTACGCCTCTTCAGTAACCGTGACGGTGTCATTAGCTGCCATGCCATTCCTCCTCGTGGTGCTGACTCCCGCTCCTCGGCGTGCAATGACGGCGGCCGCGGTAGGCTTGGGAGGCGTGGCACTCGCTCTAAATGCACCTTTCTCCTTGTCTCAAGCCGCCGGAGCCGCTATCGCCCTGGTCGCCGTGGTTTCCATTGGCATCTCCGCCCTTCTGGTTCGGCGCGAGCTCCGTGGCGTGAATCCCGTTGTGGTTACTTCTGTGCTGCTCGGGGCTGCTGCGGTTGAGTTATTTCTCTCCAGCTTGGTATTTGAGCGTGGACAGGTAATCCAGTGGAATCGCACCGCGGTTGGTTCAGTCCTTTTTCTTGCTTTGGTGGCCGGCGCTCCGGCGTATGCCATCTACTTCTGGTTGTTACAGCAGTTGGAGGCCTACAAGGTGGTCACAGTGCAATGGATAGAACCGCTGATGGCGCTCTTCGAGGCAGCCATCCTTCTGAGGCTTGGCTTCTCGATCAGCATGATCGCCGGAACGCTCTTCACGTTAACAAGTTTGCTACTGGTAATGCGAGGCCGCCCGGAAGATGACAATACCGTTTCCCTTGTCCCCAATTCGTGACAAATCGCGCCATGGGATGCGTTAAACTGCAGGCGATGAGCGCTTCCTTATACATCGTCGTCGAGGGCGAGGATCCGGGCTTCGACATCTTCGTGAATGGCAGGGCGCTGGCGCGCAACGAAGACGCTCTCGAAAAGATGGCGCAACGCATCGGAGTCAAGCCGCTTCTGGAGTTCTTCTCCGCCGATGAAAACTCCATGGCGTTGTTGCTGGAAGAGGGAGCTGGCGACCCGGAGTGGGCAAAAACCCTGCCTCCTCCGCAATGGTTCTCCCCAGAGGATGGTTTGATCACGGTTTGCACCCTGCTCGACTACCTCAAAGCCTCACCCACAGCGCTGGGAACTGAAACCCCTGCCGTCCTGCGTGAGATGGAAGAATTTGAGCGCGTCCTCCGCAAAACCGCCCAACGTCAAATGCGCTGGCAACTCGCCGTAAGCTGGAAATAACACAGCGCTCCACCGTTCAATCGATCGCGCGCTGAGTGCTGGTTGTCTCTCCCGGGAGCGCACCTTAAAAACGACCGGGCGCGATCAACCCTGCCAGGTCCCAAGAATCCGGCGAAGGAACACCAGCTCCCCCGTGTGATAGCTATTGTGATCCGCAGCCAGCAAAACTTCCCGTAAGAGCGTCTGATCCTTTGTTCCCCAGGGAATCTGCGCATAAAGATTGCTCCCGGGATCCTTGACCAGCCTTTCAAAAGCCGCCAGATCTTCTTTCAGCGCTCGTAGCGACTCATCCCACGCCTGCTTCGAAGGGGGCGCGGCAGAGCTCGGCCAGTACTCATCCGGCCACTTCTTCTCCACGTACTTGTCGTTGGTGGAAAAATCCCACAGATCACGCAGTGAAATGCGCATGTGCTCGAGAAGCTCCCACGCAGAGTGGGGCGCGTTCTCAGGTTTTGCGCCGTACAATTTCGGTGGGAAATCCTTCAGCGCCTCAAGGGTTTCGACATGCGCACCGCCCCCGCGGAGAAGCGCAACCAATTGATCTCGAAGAATTGCATCCGACATACCTCCCTCGGATGCAGAAACCGAAGGGGAAGATTCTAGGAAACTTCCGCCTCGATCGCGACCTCGCGCCTGCCGCTGCCGAACAGATCGCCAATGCGGCGAATCTGCGCCCCAACCCCGCGAAGTTTCTCCTCAATGCGTTCATAACCACGGTCGATGTGGTAAACCCGATCCAGTATGGACTCCCCATTCGCAACCATCGCAGCCAGCACCAGCGATGCCGAGGCACGAAGATCGGAGCACATGACGGCGGCCGACGAAAGCGGAGTCTTCCCACGAACTGTCGCTGTGCGTCCGTCGACTTTAATATTCGCTCCCATCCGCGCCAGTTCGCCCACGTGCATAAACCGATTTTCAAAAATGTTTTCTTTGACCGTAGTGGTGCCTTCCGCCTGCGTGGCCAACGCCATGTACTGCGCCTGCATGTCGGTGGCAAACCCGGGGTATTCCTCAGTCGAGATATCGTTGGCGGTGAGATTCCCGTCGCTGCGCACCCGCAGAGAATCCGCACCCATCGGGGTGATCCGCACGCCGCTCGCTTCCAGCTTGGTCACCAGAGCAGAAAGGTGCCCCGGCTGGCAGTTGGCCACAACCAAGTCCCCGCCGCTGATCGCGCCCGCAACCAGAAAAGTCCCGGCTTCGATGCGGTCAGGATTGATACGGTGCTTGGCCCCCCTCAGCTTGTCTACGCCCTTGACCCGAATGGTTGCCGTACCCGCTCCCTGGATATTCGCGCCCATCGCAATCAGCAGTGCGGCAGTATCGACCACCTCCGGCTCACGGGCGCAATTTTCCAGCACCGTCTCGCCCTCGGCCAGAACGGCTGCCATAAGCAGATCCTCGGTGCCCGTAACCGTGATTTTGTCAAAAACAATATGCGCGCCGCGCAGCCGGTCTGCGCGGGCTTCGAGATAACCGTGCTCCTGCACGATCGTCGCGCCCATAGCTTCCAGCCCTTTGAGGTGCAGATCGATAGGACGGTCGCCGATGGCGCATCCGCCAGGCTGAGCTACTCGCGCCAAACCACAGCGGGCAACCAGCGGTCCCAGTACCAGGGAGGACGCACGCATGGTCTTCACGATTTCGTATTTGGCTGTGGGGTCGGAAAGCACGCGACAGCTGATGGTCGTACGGTGTTGGGCTCGGCCATACCCGAGCTCCACTTCCGCACCCATAGACGTCAACAACTTCCGTTGCGTTTCGATGTCGCGGACCTGGGGGATATTCTCCAGCACCACGTCATCTTCGGTGAGAATTGCGGCGGCCATGCAGGGTAGCGCGGAATTCTTGGCTCCGCTTACCCGAATTGTTCCCAGCAGCGGGTTACCGCCGCGAATCACGAATTTGTCCATGAGGGCCCGGGGGTGCTCCTTATGTGTGGCTTCTTCTATAACTCCAGTGTCGTATCTTCAATGGCCAGCCGCACATTGCCGTCTGACTTGGCCAGCCGGCGCACCGCCTCTGGCTTGTCCACGCCGGCCTTCAGCATGACCAGTGCGACCGGTACGCTGCGCCCAGCCGACTTGATGGTCTGAACAGCTTGTTCGCGATCGATCTTGCAGGCCCGCATCAGAATGCTGATGCCGCGCTCCACCAGCTTGGTGTTTTGCATATGCACGTTCACCATCAGGTTGTCATACACATAACCAAGCCTCGTCATGGCGCCAGTGGTGATCATGTTGAGGATCATCTTCTGCGCTGTGGCCGCCTTCATGCGTGTAGACCCGGAAATCACTTCCGGTCCTACTTCCGCCACAATGCATATATCCGCCACGCCCGAAAGCGCCGTGTTGTGATTACAAGTAACCGCCGCGGTTTTCGCACCGCGAGCACGAGCATACTCCACTGCGGCAACTACATAAGGAGTGCGCCCGCTGGACGACAGACCAATGACGACATCTTTGCGTGTCGGGCGGCGGCGTGCGATGTCACGCTGCCCCAGTTCGGGTGAATCTTCATTCACTTCAACGGAAGAGGCCAGGGCCTTCGGGCCCCCGGCCATGATGTACTGTACGCTTTGCGGTGGAGTGGAAAAGGTGGGTGGGCATTCTGCAGAGTCCAGGCCGGCTATCCGGCCGCTCGATCCTGCCCCCACATAAACCAGCCGTCCCCCATCTCGCAGACTGCGCGCGACCATATCAATTACCAACGCGATTTCGGGCAGGGATTTCTTCACCGCGGCGGCAATTTTGGAGTCTTCGTGATTGATAATGCGGGCGATCTCAAGAGCAGATTTGGTGTCGAAGCCCATCGAGGCTTCGTTGGAACTTTCTGTCGTCAGATCGTGCAGGCTTTGTGGCCGATCACTACTTGCTTCGGAGCCCGTGCCTGTCTCCGTGTGAAAAGAACTCGTCGTGGCCATGTTGGTTTGCTCAGCTCCCGAGGGACTACTTGATTCTATCGCTAGTGACAAAACTTTGCTCTCAAATTAGGGCTTCGGCGTGCCACGCACGCAAACACTTTTGGGTGATGGCAATCTACCGGAGTGGGATATCGAGTGCCTCCATGATCGCATCATAAAAACGAGGACGAATAGTGCGAATCAACTGGTTCTGACGGTCTGGCCATGTGCGATTCGTAAGCAAAACAATCGCTATCTGGCGTTCGAAATCGATCCACAGCGAAGTTCCCGCATATCCAAGATGACCGGCCGAGTGGCGGCTGAAGTAGCTCCCCGAGGAAGAAGGCTGGGAAGGTGTATCCCAGCCCAACGCGCGGGAACTGTTTTGCGGCAGGCCCGCTCGGGTCGTGAACAGTTGAATGGTTTCCGTCGCGAACAATTGACCACAGAATAAGCTTCTCGCGTAAAGCAGCGGATCCAATGCATTGGAGAAAAGCCCGGCATGACCGGCAACTCCCCCGAGCACAAAGCAATTCTCATCTTGAACTTCTCCCTGAATAATCCGATGGCGGAATGTCAGGTCTTCTTCCGTCGGGGGGATCAAGGATCGCCAATCCTCAGGTGGTCGAAAACAAGCGCTCGTCATATCCAATGGACTAAACACCTCGCGCGCAGCAAAGCTGTCCAAGCCCTCGCCCGCCATGAGCTCAAGTGCCTCACCCAGCAGAATGAATCCGGGATCCGAATATTCGCTACGTGTTCCCGGCGCCGCCTCCAGCGGCAGGCGAAGGCACGCACCGAGCAGCGTTTCACGCTCGCTGGTCTGCTCAAAAAGCCGCACATAGCCCGGCAGGCCCGATGCGTGGGCGAGCAGCATGCGTAGTGTCACCTTGCGTCGTGGATCGCCGGCTGGCCCACCCTGGCTGAAAGCGGGAAGGATGTCCGCAAGTGGCCGATCCAATGCGAGCAGCCCCTTCTGGTACAGCAGCATGGCCATCGACGTAGTCGCGATCACCTTGGTGACGCTTGCCAGGTCAAAGACAGTAGAACTCGAAACCGGCTTTGCCCCCGGATCGTAGGTGAAGCCGCCCACTCCGTCGAGCGCAATTGTTTCGCCCCGTGCGAATACGGCGAAGGCCGCGCCCGGAAACGCCTTGTTGCGCATGCCTTCCTCGAGAATCAAGTACGCGCCCGCGAACTGACTGCGCTGAGAAGACGCGCCGGTTGGTATCTGGATATGCGGGGGAGCCATAGTTACCATCAGCGATGTTACCTGACGCCCATTTCAGGACAAATCCCCGTCGAGCGCTCGCCGAACTCTTGCCGGACCCGTCTATACTTGTGAACTGAGAGGTGGTGGTATGAGCCTTCGCGGACAGGTCGTCTCTCTTGGGCTCTTTGTCGGAATGGTGACCGCCCACGCTTTGGCGCAAGCAACCGCTCAGACTCCGTCGCCAGGCGCTCCGACTCCACAAACCACAACGGCCCCGGCTGGGACTCCTTTGCAAACGTCTACTCCGGCTCAACCTCAACCCCCGACAGCTTCACAGGCTGCACTTCCGCCCCAGCCGTCCACCGCTCCTCGAACCTTTACTGTTCCTGCGGGCACGAAAGTGCTGCTTATGCTAAAGAGCGGGATCAATACCAAGACCGCCCAGCAGGGAGACGGCGTCTACCTGGTTTCCTCTTTTCCTGTCGTAGAAGATTCGCGGATCATGATTCCAGAGGGGGTTTACGTACAGGGTATTGTGGACCGTGTACAACGACCGGGCCGGGTCAAAGGGCGCGCGCGCCTTGATCTGCACTTCACCACCATGATCTTCCCCAACGGCAGTGTCGTCGCAGTTCCGGGAGTCATCAACAGTCTCCCTGGCTCGGCCGGCCCCAAAGTGAAGGGTAACGAGGGTACGGTGGAGCAGGCGGGAAACAAGGGCCGCGACATTGGTAACATTGCCCAGGCAACCGCGATTGGTGCGGAAACCGGTGTGATCGCAGGCGCCGCGTCGGGGCACATCGGCGAGGGAATCGGCTACGGCTCACTTGCGGGCGCTGCTGCCGGAGCGCTCTATACGCTGTTTACCCGCGGCGATGAAATCATGATCCCTGCCGGAACTTCGATCGAGATGGTCTTGCAAAGGCCGCTCGTACTCCAGGAAGCGCAACTCGCAGGCAACAACGAAGCCCACGCGCACCCGCCCATGGTTCCGGCTGGCCAGCAGCAGCCGATGCTCAAGCAGCGATCCCGTATCCTTTGCCCATTCGGGAGCCTGGGTTGCAATTGAGGGACATCGAACAACAGGAACAGCCCCAAGTGGCATCGCCAGGACGCAGTTTCTGGTTGTGGGCTCGGGACATGCTGTTTTCCCTCGCCGTCTCTTTTTTCATCATCACTTTCCTGTATCAGCCCGTGCGAGTGGAAGGCACCAGCATGCTTCCCCGATTGGGGGATCAGGACAGGCTCTTCATCAACAAGTTCGTGTATCACTTCGAGAGCATTCATCGCGGCGATGTTGTGGTGTTCCACTATCCTCGCGACCCTCGAAAAAGTTACATCAAGCGCGTGATCGCGGAGCCCGGAGACGAATTGCGCATCGACGACGGCCGCACCTACATCAATGGAAGGCTGTTACCGGAACCCTACGTGCCCAGAAGATTTCATGACAACAGGTCGTTGGATGCCATGGTGATCCCACCAGGTGAGTACTTCGTGATGGGCGATCACCGCTCCATTTCCAGTGATAGCCGCGATTTCGGACCCGTTCCCCAGGACCTCATCTACGGCAAGGCTGCCTTCGTCTATTGGCCTACCGAAGACATGGGAATCATCCACTGATTCACCATAAAATACCTGTTAAACTTGACTGAATCCACTCCACGGAGATGCCATGCAGGCAATCCTCGCGCTCGAAGACGGGCGCATCTTCCGCGGTGAGAGCTATGGCGCCAAGCGAGAATGTTTTGGTGAAGTGGTTTTCAATACCGCGCTGACTGGCTATCAGGAAATCTTCACCGATCCTTCTTACGCTGGACAAATTGTTGTTCTCACCAATCCGCAGATCGGGAATTACGGTACCAACACCGCTGACAATGAAGCCAGCCGTCCTTACATCGAAGGCCTGGTAACGCGTGAATTTTCACCTATCAGTTCCAACTGGCGCTCTCAGCAGGTCACCGAGGAGTATCTTGAGCGTTTCGATGTCCCGGTGATCGCCGAGATTGATACCCGCGCCATCGTCCGCCATCTCCGGACCCACGGCGCGTTACGCGGCGTAATCTCCTCCCTCGAGACAGATCCTGACAAGTTAGTTCTCAAAGCGCGTGGCATTCGCAAGATGGATGGCACCGACCTTGCGAAAGTCGTCAGCACCAAAACCCTGTACGAGTGGGACCAGAATGACCGGCGCAACTTCAATGGCGATCCTCTCCTCCAGGGTGGCGAAAACCTCAAGTTGCCCGTGCCGGATCTTCATGTGGTGGCTTACGATTTTGGCATCAAGCACAACATTCTGCGCATGCTGGCAAAGGAAGGCTGCCGCGTCACCGTAGTGCCAGCGGAAACCTTGGCCGAAGATGTGTTGTCCCTGAACCCGGACGGCATCTTCTTATCCAATGGTCCAGGCGATCCCGAACCTGTCGTCTACGCTCAGGAAAATATCCGTAAGCTGGCCGGACGCCGGCCCATGTTTGGTATTTGTCTCGGACACCAGTTGATCGGCCTTGCTCTGGGCGGAAAGACCTATAAGCTCAAGTTCGGTCACCACGGCGGAAACCATCCCGTTCGGCAAACCGACACAGGTAAGGTCGAGATCACTGCTCACAACCACAACTACGCGGTCGATCCGGATTCGATCAACCAGAACGAAGTTGAATTGACCCATGTCGACCTGAACGACAATACGCTCGAAGGGCTGCGCCACCGCACGCTGCCGCTCTTCAGCGTCCAATATCACCCGGAAGCGAGCCCCGGGCCCCACGACTCCCACTACCTCTTCCGTGACTTCCGCAACATGATGGAAGAGTGGAAGAAGTAAAACTGGTTGGCCACACTGTGGAGTTTGAAGCTGACGGACTTTTCACCCGTCCGTTTGCAACGGGAATTTGAAGCGGATGGGCTTTAGCCCGTCCGTTAGCAGAAACAAAACGAGCGGCTTTAGCCGCTGAGGGAGCCCTCAGGACTAGAGACCGCTCGAACGAAAGATTAGGAAATGCCACGTAGGAACGACATAACCAAAATCCTCGTGATCGGCTCTGGGCCGATCGTGATTGGCCAATCGGCAGAGTTTGATTACTCGGGTACGCAGGCTTGTAAGGCGCTGAAGGCTGAAGGCTATGAAGTGGTGCTGGTCAATTCCAATCCTGCCACCATCATGACCGATCCCGAGCTGGCGGATCGCACCTATATCGAGCCTCTGACACGGGAGTACGTTGAAGAGATTATCCGCCGGGAGTCCGAGCGCATGGTTGGCCCGGAAGGCCGCCGCTTAGGCAAATTCGCCCTCTTGCCCACCGTAGGTGGCCAGACCGCACTGAATCTTGCCGTCGACCTCTCCGATGCCGGTGTCCTTGAGAAGTACGACGTCGAAATGATCGGTGCCCGCCTCGAAGCAATCAAGAAAGCGGAAGACCGGCTTCTCTTCAAAGACGCTATGTCGCGCATTGGGCTCGACGTCCCTCGCTCCGCGCTCGTAAATAACATACGGGATGGCGCTGAATTCGCCGCCAAAATCGGATTTCCGGTGATCGTTCGCCCTTCGTTCACACTCGGCGGTTCCGGCGGTGGCATCGCCTATAACCGCGAAGAACTCATGGACATCTTGGGGCGAGGCCTCGATCTTTCTCCTGTCCACGAGTGTCTGATCGAAGAGTCCGTGCTGGGCTGGAAGGAATACGAGCTCGAAGTCATCCGTGATCTTGCAGACAACGTGATTATCATCTGCTCCATCGAAAACATGGACCCAATGGGTGTTCATACCGGCGACTCAATTACCGTAGCGCCCGCCCAGACCCTGACCGACCGTGAATATCAGGCCATGCGCGACGCCGCCATCCGCATAATGCGCGAAATCGGCGTCGAAACCGGCGGTTCCAACGTACAGTTCGCGGTCAATCCAGCCACTGGCCGCATGACCGTCATTGAGATGAATCCGCGTGTCTCGCGTTCATCTGCTCTGGCTTCGAAGGCCACCGGTTTTCCGATTGCCAAAATCGCTGCCAAACTGGCTGTTGGCTACACCCTCGATGAGATTCCCAACGACATCACCCGTAAAACGCCGGCCTGTTTCGAGCCCAGCATCGACTACGTCGTGGTGAAGGTCCCTAAATGGCAGTTCGAGAAGTTTCCAGGTGCGGACGAGAACCTTGGTCCACAGATGAAGTCGGTCGGCGAGGTCATGGCCTTGGGCCGCACCTTTAAGGAAGCTTTGATGAAGGCCTTGCGCTCGCTCGATACCGGTAAGCGCATCAGCGCAGAGATCATCGAGCCCAGGCGCCTGACCCAGCGCCTGGTAACTCCACAGCCGGAGCGGCTGAGCTACATCCGCTACGGCTTGCGCACCGGTCTTTCCGTCCGGGAAATCGCGCGCATGACTTCCATGGACCCCTGGTTTCTTTATCAAGTCAAGGAAGTCACCGACGCCATCCAGAAGCTCTCGGAACACACGATCGAGAACGTGCCGGTCGAGCTTCTCCGCAAGGCTAAGCGCATGGGAATCTCCGACGCTAGAATGGCCGAAATCTGGGGCATGGACAGTGTGGACGGCGCAGCCAAAGTTAGGCGTTTGCGCCGTGGTCATGGCGTCACCCCAGTGTTCAAGAAGGTCGATACCTGCGCGGCTGAATTTGATAGCGATACTCCATACCTCTACTCAACCTACGACGAAGAGGATGAGGCCCCGCCGACGTCTCGCAGGAAGGTCATCATCCTCGGGAGTGGGCCCAATCGGATAGGGCAGGGAATCGAGTTCGATTATTGCTGCTGCCACGCCGCGTTCGCGCTCAGGGAAGACGATTACGAAACCATCATGGTCAACTGCAATCCGGAAACGGTGTCCACCGACTACGACACTAGCGACCGGTTGTACTTTGAGCCGCTCACCTTCGAAGATGTGATGGCGGTTTACGAGCACGAAGCTTCTTCCGGCGCCGAGATCGGCATGATCGTACAATTCGGCGGCCAGACCCCGCTGAATCTCGCCCTTCCTCTGAAGGCGGCAGGCATCACGATCCTCGGTACCTCCCCTGAGTCTATCGACCTGGCCGAAGATCGCAAACGCTTCGGCAAGTTGCTGGAGGATTTAAATATTCCTCAGCCGCCCGGGGCCATGGTCACCACAGTCGAGCAGGCCCTGGAGGGTGCCGAGCGCGTCGGCTATCCGGTGCTGGTGCGTCCCTCATACGTTCTCGGTGGCCGGGCGATGGTCATTGCCTATGATGCCGATGCAGTGCGCCGTTACATGGGTGAAGCTGTGGAGTATTCCCAGGAGCGCCCCGTTCTTGTCGATCACTTCCTCGAGGACGCTGTTGAGGTAGACGTCGATGCCCTTTGTGACGGTAAAGACGTCGTGATTGCCGGCATCATGCAGCACATCGAGGAAGCTGGAATTCATTCTGGCGACTCCTCCTGCGTTCTTCCGGCAGTGGATCTGGCGGCACCGACGCTCGAAACCATTCGCATCTACACACGCAAGCTCGCCCTCGCTCTCAACGTAGTCGGTCTGGTGAACTTGCAATTCGCCATCCAAAGAAAGCCTGGCGAATCTGACAAGGTTTTCGTCATTGAAGTGAATCCCCGCGCTTCTCGCACCGTCCCCTATGTATCGAAAGCCACCGGAGTACCTTTGGCCATGATGGCAGCCCGGTTGATGACCGGCCGCACTTTGCGCGAGCTGATGCCCGAGCAGCTAGTCGAGCGTACGGACCTCGCCACCGGCAGTCACTTCTTCGTAAAATCGCCCGTTTTCCCCTGGAACAAGTTCCCCGGGGTCGATACGGTTCTCGGACCGGAGATGAAGTCCACCGGCGAAGTCATGGGGGTCGCCGACAACTTCGGCGAAGCTTTCGCCAAGGCACAACTGTCCGCAGGACAGGTCCTCCCGGTGAAAGGAACCGCCTTCTTCAGTGTGAACGACCGCGACAAAGCCGTGGTCGTCGATCTTGCTCGCCAATATGTGGAGCTAGGGTTTCATCTGGTGGCCACCCAAGGAACGGCGGATGTTTTGGAGAGGGCCGGCATGGTGGTGGAGCGCGTCTACAAAGTGAAGGAAGGCCGGCCCAATGTCGTGGACCTGATCAAGGGCGAGCGCATCCAGCTCATCATCAACACCCCACATGGCCAGGACACTTTCTTTGACGAGAAAGCTATCCGTCGCGCAGCCGTGATGCAAAGAATCCCAACCATCACCACCATCGCCGCTGCACGAGCCGCAGCGGAGGGGATCGCCGCAACACAGCGTCGCCAGATCACTGTAAACGCCCTCCAGGAACTGCGCCGCGAACCCGTAGCGGTCCACTAGAGAACAGCAAACAGCCCGAGAGCCAAGCAGTCCTGGCTCTTCCGGTCATAGCTCTTTCCCGGGCCACACTTTCTTCCGCCCAACGGAATTGTCATCTCGACCGAAGCGGAAGCGAAGTGGAGAGACCTGTGGTCTGCTTGTCCCATCGCGACAGTAGATACGAACTCCGTCCCTCTGTTCGTTAGGAGCGCACTCGAGAGACGGACACCGATTCAGTTACGAATATCCATCAGCAGCTCATCCACCACTCGCTGCTCATCGGCAGTCAAGGGCAACAGCGGCATTCGCGGTCTACCGCCAAAGTAGCCATTCACATCAAGCGCGTACTTAACCCCGGGAATCCCCATCTTCCCGGCAATCTCCACACCCGCCTGCGCAATACGTTGCTGCTTTTCTGTCGCCAGCTCAGCATCTTTATCTGCCCACGCCGTGTATACCTCACAACAAGCCTGCGGAGCAAACGTAGCCAAAGCCAGCACTCCTCCCGTCGCCCCTGCGTTAAGCGAAGGGTAAAGCGTCTGTGCCGAACCGCAAAGCAACTGAAATCCAACTTCTCGAGTCCGCGTTTTCAACGGCGGCTTCGGTGGGGAGACCGCAACCGCGGTACCCCCGGAAACCAGCTCACCGGCGGCTACAAACGTCCCTTGAGTCACGCCCTCTTGCGGAGAAAGCATCCTCGCCGTCACTGCCGCAAAGACCGTAGTCACCGGAACCGTCCGCTTTTTGGCAGCACGCGTAGCCTTCACCAGTTCCCCAATCCGTTCCACGTTTCCGCTCGAGTCCTTCATACCGATAATGTTCGGGTGCATCGCCAGCTCGCCGACCACCTCGATTGGCAGATCATAAGCCGTACAGCTAGGTACGCTGTACAGAAGCACCGGCAGCGGAGAACGGTCTGCGACCGCCTGGTAGTAAGTCAGCATCTCCCGGTTCCGCATTTGCTTGCGGTAGTAATGAGGTGTCCTTACCAGGATGGCGTCGTACGCCAACTCGGCAGCGTAATCCGCCAGGCGCAAGGTCTCGATGACGCTCTCCCGGCCCACGCCCGCCAGCAGCACTTTTTCCGGTGCGGTTGCCTCTCGCGCCACACGCAGGGCTTCGCGCGATTCCTCGTCGCTCAGCATGACGGCCTCGCCGGTCGAGCCCAACATCACCATCCCGCTCATCGGCGTTCGTGAGTATCGGTCCATGTTGGCTTCCAGCTTGCGCCAATAGGGCCGCCCATCCGGATAGAAACACGTCGTAACTGCAGCGAAAATGCCTTCCAGCAGCATGTTCACATTGTATTCCTGCGTGGCAAACGAACAACTTAGAGGTGGATTTCTCCATCCAGTGGCAAATTAGAGCCATTGGACAGGCTGGGCAGGAGTGACCCAAGTCACTGTCCTATAATGTTGGGAGCGGAGACCAGGGGTCCCTCTTGATCCAGACGGCAAAAAGACATCCGGCCGGCAATGGTGCCGCTCAATCTATCGGGGAAGGAATCCGGCCAAATGGCGACAGGAGACGTTGCCGTAGGGGCGCCCGGAACGGGTAGCTCAGCGGCACTGCAGACGCCAACATCCAAGCAGATCATCAACGACTTCAGCATTCAGGTAGCCACCGTTAACGGGTCCGGCTCTCAATCTGCCAACCTGGTTCTGCTCAAAAGTATTTTCTCGATGGGGATTCCCGTCAGCGGAAAAAATCTATTCCCATCCAACATCGCGGGCTTGCCCACCTGGTACACCATCCGCGCCAGCAAATATGGATATGTCGCCCGTCGGCGGGAAGTCGACCTCCTGGTAGCGATGAACGCCGAGACTGCACGCGAAGATATTCTTTCACTGCCCACAGGCGCTGCAGCCATTTACGACGAGTCTCTGAATCTGAAGCAATACCGCGACGATGTCATCTGCTATCCCGTTCCATTCGATAAGCTGACCGCCGCGGTTTGTCCCGATGCCAAGCTGCGCAAGTTGGTCAAGAACATGGTCTATGTAGGGGTCGTGGCCAAATTGCTTTCGATGGATCTCACAGCGGTCGAAAAGGCTGTGCGCCGCCAGTTCGCCAAGAAGCAAAAGGCAGCCGACCTCAATTGGACAGCCGTTCAGGCCGGTTACGACTTCGCCGCGAAGTCCCTGACGAAGCAGGACACGCTGCTGCTCGAGCCCATGCATGCCACCGAGGGCAAGATCATCATCGACGGGAACTCCGCCGCCGCCCTGGGCGCGATGTTTGCCGGGGTCACCGTGGTCACCTGGTATCCGATCACACCCTCTTCCTCTGTCGTCGAAAGCCTCATCGATTACATGAAGAAGTACCGGGTGGAGGAGGATGGCAAAGCCAACTTCGCCATCGTTCAGGCGGAAGATGAGCTCGCCGCGATCGGTATGGTCCTCGGAGCAGGCTGGGCGGGAGCTCGGTCCATGACCTCAACCTCTGGTCCCGGCATCAGCCTGATGGCTGAATTTGCCGGGCTAGGCTACTTCGCCGAAATCCCCGGCGTCATTTTTGATATCCAGCGGGTTGGCCCCTCAACCGGCATGCCTACCCGCACCATGCAAGGGGACATCCTTTCGATAGCTTTCCTCTCCCATGGCGATACTAAGCACGTCATGCTCCTCCCAGGCTCCGTGGAGGAGTGCTACCAGTTCGGAATGGAAGCTTTCGACCTCGCCGAGCAGCTCCAGACTCCGGTCTTCGTGCTCTCAGACCTCGACATCGGCATGAATAACTGGATGTCCCAACCGTTCTCCTATCCCGAAAAGCCGATCAAGCGAGGCAAGGTTCTTACTCGGGAGGATTTGGACCGGCTTGGCGGATTCGAGAGATATAAAGACGTCGATGGCGACGGAATCCCGTACCGCACCTTGCCGGGAACGGATCATCCAAAGGCTGCGTACTTTACCCGTGGCAGCGGCCACAATGAAAAGGCACTCTACACAGAGCGCCCGGACGACTACCAAAATCTGATGGAGCGTCTCGCGAGAAAATTCGAGACCGCCCGCACCCTGGTTCCCGCGCCCGAAGTGGTTCAGACCGGCAAGTCGAAAATCGGGTTGATTGCCTACGGCAGCTCGGACTACGCCGTACGTGAAAGCCGCGACCAGCTCAAAAAGGAATACGGCCTGGAGACTGACTACCTTCGTTTACGGGCATTCCCGTTCTCTTCCGAAGTGCAGGCCTTTGTGGCTTCTCACTCCCGGGTCTATGTCATTGAACAAAACCGCGACGGACAAATGCTGAGCCTGTTGAAACTCGACCTGCCCGCCGGGGAAATCACTAAGTTGAGGAGCATTCGCCATTTTGATGGCCTGCCGCTCGACGCAAGGACCGTGACCGACAAGCTGGTCCTGCAGGAGGAAATCTAATGGCGACGACCATGAATCCGCCGGTAGCGCCCGGCCCTAAAAAGAACCGCCTGGGACTGCAGGTCCTGGAATACCGCGGTGGAAAGACGACGCTATGCGCCGGTTGTGGCCATAACGCTATCTCCGAACGCATCGTGGACGCAATGTACGAGATGGGTGTTCAACCCGAGCGGGTGATGAAGCTCTCCGGCATCGGCTGCTCCTCCAAAACCCCTGCGTATTTCATGAGCCGGGCCCATAGCTTCAACTCCGTTCACGGACGCATGCCCTCCGTGGCCACCGGCGCCCTGATGGCGAACCACACCATGATGGGTTTGGGCGTCAGCGGTGACGGTGATACTGCATCCATTGGCATGGGGCAATTCGCTCACCTCATGCGCCGCAACCTTCCTCTGATCTACATCATTGAAGACAACGGTGTGTATGGGCTCACCAAGGGTCAGTTCTCAGCCACTGCCGACTTGGGCTCCAAGCTAAAGACCGGAGTCATCAATGACCTCCCGCCCATCGACACCTGCATCATGGCCATCGAACTGGGCGCGACGTTTGTCGGTCGTTCCTTCTCCGGGGACAAGAAACAGCTACTGGCGATGCTCAAAGCAGCCATTGCGCACAAGGGAACCGTAATGCTCGACGTCATTTCCCCCTGTGTGACGTTCAACGATCACGAGGGCTCGACCAAGAGCTACAAGTACATCCAGGAGCATGAGGATGCGGTCAACGAGGTAGGCTTCGTGCCTTCCTTTGAGGAAATCTCAGTTGACTACGATCCTGGGACCACCTACGACGTGGAGATGCACGACGGTTCCCATATGCGCCTGCGTAAGCTTCACCCCGATTACGACCCAACCACCCGGATCGGCGCCGTTAACACTCTGATGCAGGCTCACGAGCAAGGGGAAGTCCTCACCGGTGTCTTCTACGTCGACACCAAGAAACCCAGCTTCACCGACCTTCTGAATCTTGTGGACGAACCCCTCGCCACTCTTCCCGAATCCCGCGTACGCCCCTCACGCCAGATTCTGGAACAGATCATGCAGAAGCATCAGTAACCAAAGTCTGCCAAAAAGACGCCTGCTCCCCAGGAAATAGTTACCTGGGGGCAGGTCCTTTTGGGACTTTTTGGGTACTAAGAACCTGCAACAAATATTGTTCAGCTCTCCCACAAAAGTTGTATCATCAGTTCGTTTCTCCCCGACACAGCAAGAGGATGGCATGCGTAAAAAATTCCTGCGCGGGATTTACCTGGCGGTCGTTGCCCTGAGCACCCTGGCGCTTGCCAGCGACCATCTGGAAGTGCCCAAGATAGCCCCTGAGATCTCCAAGATGGGTGTTTGGGTCGGAACCTGGGAATCGAAGACCGAGGTATTAACCACACCGTACAGCGAAGCGGCCTCGGTCACCTCCGAGATGACCTGCTCTTGGTCGCCTCACCATGGATTCATCCTCTGCGATCACCTGATGAACGGGCCCACAGGCGTCAGCAACAGCCTGTCGGTGTATACCTATGACGAGGCCGCCAAGACCTACAAGTTCTTCGGGGTCGATAAAGACTCGTCTCCGCGAGAAGTCCCCATGCAGGTGAAGGGTAACGTCTGGACGTTCGGTACCGAAGTCCAGAATCAGGACAAAACCATCCTCTTTCTCACCAACGATGAGTTTCTTTCCGATAAGCTAATGCACTTCCGTACCGAATTCAGCGAAGACAACGGACGGAACTGGAAAGAGCTGAATCAGGGCGAACTAACCAAAATCGGCTAGCAGGATGCTGAAAAACGCGCCGAAGCCCGAGCGAGGCGCAAGATACAGCGCCCATGCAAAATGCACTACGCTATATCTCGTTAGTCGGTAGCGCAGGGCAAGTGTTTTTCAGCATCCTGCTAGATAAACTCGAGCTCGAAAACATAGCCACTGTACGGGCTATGCGTGAGTTCAAAGCCAGGTGGGCCGACGCCTGCGTCGCAGCTGATCAGCGTTCCGTTGTGCATGGCTAACCCGTGTGGGTCGGCCGATCCCTCGACAAACTCTGCCGTCTCCAGTGCTTGTCCTGTCACCGCGTCGTATCGGACTAACCCGGGGGTAGTGGTGTGAACCAGCTTGCCATCTTGCTGTAGGAATCGGTCGATATCGGAACTGCCCGTGACCATCCAGATCGAGCCATCGTCCCAGGCGATGCCGTGCCAACGGGCCGTGGTAATGGGGATCATAAACTCCGGTTCCCAGGATTTCGGATCCACCCGCAGGATGCCGCGAAGGCGATTCGCCACAATCCACAACTTGCCCTCATGCCACATCAGTCCGTGGCAGCCGCCGCCATTTTCCGGCGGCCCCAGCGGGATCTGGCGGTGAGAAACTGTCTTGGAATTCATGTCGGTCTGGTAGATCCCTTCCGGCCCCGCATTCGCGCCCATCCAAATGTAACCATCGCCGTATGCCATGCCGCTGGTATTCCACGATTCCGTCAGCACGGTCTTCAGCACCTTGCCATTCCAGTCTAGAAGCCAACAAGCTTCCGGAGACTGCTTGGCATCCTTGCCAAAATTCTGCGCTTTCTGTTCGGCCACCCAAAGGCCTTCCGGCGCCACCGCGACTGCGTTCGGAAATCCGGGCGGGGCCTTGAACAGGGGCTTCGTCCTCACTCTGCGGTGCGGTAATTCCTTTCTCGGCGGTGGGGGAGGCAACTGGCCCAACGCCACATTGGCCGCTAGCCCAAGTCCGGACGCCAGAAAATCTCTTCTTCTCATCTCCACAACCTTTCTCCCAACCGCGACCTTCAGTGATGGGCCGGAGGTTTCGCTGCAGTGCTGCCTGCCACGCTGTCTGGCAGAGCAAATACATAGAGCTGTTGACCGTTCTCCGGGCGGTGCACCTCGGTAAGGATTACGTTCGGCATGTTCTCCGGGCTACCACCACCAAGGCCAGTGGTCACCGCGATGTACTGAATACCATCGATGCTGAATGAGACGGGATAACCCTGCACCGTAGTTCCAAGCTGGGTCTTCCAAAGTATCTTTCCTGTTCTTACATCCACAGCCTTGAACGTGCGGTCCCAGTCCCCAACAAAAGCGATCCCGCCCGCGGTCGAAAGCACAGCGGTGAGGAATGGCGCCCGCTGCTGCACAGACCAGACCTCCTTCAGCGTCTTCGTGTCATAGGCAGCCAGCTTGCCCATGTTGCCGTTGGTTCCCGGCATTTCGTAGACGCGAACCGCTGCGGCGACTCCGCCGGAACCCGCCTTCCTCTCCACCTCATGTCCGCTCAGCTCATCACAACTCT
>Ga0335072_10002963_pt1 | contig 25914 bp, 26 predicted proteins | sample Lox_Sample_21_FD_206725 | JGI IMG/M metagenome (GOLD analysis project Ga0335072, IMG submission 206725) | Soil microbial communities from Loxahatchee National Wildlife Refuge, Florida, United States - Lox_Sample_2.1 | ecosystem: Environmental > Terrestrial > Soil > Wetlands | place: USA...
TCGGCACCTCCATGATTGCGGTCGGCGCCCAGGCCACTCCTGGACGCTCAATCCGCGCACCTCATGCGCGGGTGCCGACCCTCACATCCAACACGGACGGCGGAGAGCGGCCGTCCATATGGTCTAGCCGCCCGTCACGACGCCTATCCTTCCGGCATGGCGACAGAGTCCGCTGTTGCTCACGTCGAGTCACATGGGGGATCGCGCTGGCACGGGCGCAAACGAGTGCTGGTGCTGCTCGCGGCCGGTGTCGTCACGGTGGTGGTCGCACTTGCGGTCGCGGCGCTCCTGTGGTCGGGGGTGACGCTCAGCGGCGACGCCACCGCGCTGGCGCACGTCTCAGTGCAGCCCTTCGGGGGTCACGTCGAGCGCGTCGAAGCCTTCGGCCCCGGCGGGCGGCGGATCCCGCTGGCGATCGAGGGCGGGCGCCTGACCCCGCAGGTGCGGTTGAAGCCCGGCGAGCGCGTGTCGGTCGAGGTGGCGGTTCGCCGGCCGGGGTGGCTCGGCTGGGCGCTGGGCCACGAGCGCACCGAGCGCCTGACGCTGCGCGCCCCCGTGGCGCACCTGAAGCAGCGCTGGCTCACGGTCCGCCCGGGCTCGGAGGTGCACGTGCAGTTCGATCAGCCCGTCAGCGCGATCGCCCGTCAGGCCGGGGAGCTGTCCCAAAGCGCTCGCGCGCGGGCGCGGTCGCTGCCCAGCGCGCAAAGCACCGTCTCGCTGGGGCGCCAGGCGCCCACGGGCTCGATCCAGATCGCGGCGGCGCCACGCTCCTGGGAGACGGTGGGGGCGCCGATGCAGGTGAGCTGGTTCCCGCCCTCCCGCTCGCCCGTGATGGTGACGCTACCGGCCGCGGGCTCGCAGGTCGGCCCCGCCACGAAGCTCTACCTGACTTTCTCCAAGCCGGTCCACGACGTGCTGGGCTCCGCACGCCCGCGGCTGACGCCGAGCACGCCGGGCCACTGGCACGTGGCGAACAGTCACACGCTGGTGTTCGTGCCCTCCGGCCTGGGCGCCGCCTTCGGCTCCCATCTGCGCGCGCAGCTCCCGCACCAGGTCTCGATGGTCGCCGCGGGGCATGGCGCCGCCGGCTCCGGCGCGGGCGCGGGCTCTGCCGCGGGCGGCGGCGGGAGCGCCGGTAGCACCGGCGCCCTGGAGAAGACCAGCGAAGTCGAATGGGCCGTGCCGCCCGGCTCGGTCCTGCGCCTTCAGCAGCTGCTCGCCCAGGCGGGCTACCTGCCGCTGCGCTGGCACCCGCAGGGCCCCGGCGTCGCGCGCACGTCCGCCGCGGAGGCGCAGGCGGCGGTCAGCGCTCCGAAGGGCTCGTTCAGTTGGCGCTACCCGGACACGCCGCACCAGCTACAGGCGATGTGGAGCGCCGGCCAGGAAAACGTCATCACGAAGGGCGCCTTGATGAAGTTCGAGGACGAACACGACCTCACGGTCGACGGGCTGCCGGGCCCGACGGTGTGGCACGCGCTGATCCAGGACGCCATCGCGGGCAAGCGGCTGCAGAGCGGCTACAGCTACGTCTACGTTCACCGCGAAGTGCCGGAGACCGTGACGCTCTGGCACGACGGGCGCACGATTCTGAACTCACCCGCGAACACGGGCATCTCGGGCGCCGAAACGGAACTGGGCACCTTCCCGGTGTTCGAGCACCTGCCGGAAACCACGATGAGCGGCACGAACCCGGACGGTTCGCATTACGAAGACCCCGGGATCAAATGGGTGAGTTACTTCAACGGCGGCGACGCCCTGCACAACTTCGACCGCGCCTCGTTCGGGACGCCGCAGAGCCTTGGCTGCGTCGAGATGCCGCTGGAAGCCTCGGCGAAGATCTACCCCTACACGCCGATCGGCACGCTGGTCACGATCGAAAGCTAGGCGCGGTCCGGGCCATCGAACGCGCGCATCGCGTGTCGGACCAGGTCCAAGAATCGCTATTTATGACTCTGTAGACCTTTAGGCAGCAGGCAGAGACTGTTCACATGTGGACGGTCGTCTTCAGCGCGCGTTCGGGCGGAGCCTCAAGGTTTACAGGCGGCGTCTGGGACTGAGCCAGGAGGCCTTCGCCGACGTGTTGGGCGTCCACCGCACTTACCTCGGGGGGATCGAGCGGGGTGAGCACAACCTCACGCTGAAGAGCGTCGAACGTATCGCTGCGAAGATCGGAATCGATCCGATGGCGCTGCTTCGGTCGGACTCCGTCTCCTCGACGGGGGAGCAGCCGAAGCGCGAGCGCGCGCAGGTGCGCGGCTAGTGCCGCCGGGCCCCCCACCCCGGCGGCGCATGTCGCCTTCGCGGGCCTATGCCGTGGCGAGCGCCTGCGGCGCGGCCTGCTCGACCATCGCGACCGCCGCCGCCAGCGGTCGCTCCTCGCCCATCCGCCGCGCCAGGTCGTGCGCGGCCGCGCGCGTCGAGGGTTCCAGCAGTCGTTCGAGGCCCGCCGACAGCCGGCGCTCGTCCAGGCGCTTGAAGGGGAAGGTCTCGCCCACGCCCAGCGCCCGGCAGCGGCGCCCCCAGTAGGGCTGGTCCGCGAACACCGAGCAGACCAGCGTCGGCGTACCGGCGGCGAGGCTCGCGTGGACGGTGCCTGCGCCGCCGTGGTGCACGGCGCCGGCGCAACGCGGCAACAGGCTCTGGTGGTCGACGCCCGCGAGGCTGAAGATCTGCTCGTCGCGCGCGTCGCCCAGCTCGCTCCAGCCGGCGCCCAGCACCGCACGCAGGCCCAGCTTCCTCAGCGTCCGGCGGATCATCAGCAGGAACGGCTCCACCTCCAGCACGGGCATGCTCCCGAAGCCTAGGAAGACCGGCGCGGCGCCCGCCTGGAGCCAGTCCTCCAGCTCGGGCGGGAGCCCCGCCTCGCCGAAGCTCTGGCGCATCCGCGGCGACGGCGTCAGCGCCCCCGTGGGGCGCAGCCCGGGAGCCCAGTCGTCCGGGGCGGGGGCGAGCAGCGGGCTGTAGGCCAGCAGCACCGGCGCCTGCCCGCGCGCGATCGCGCGCGAGTGCGAGCAGCGCGCTCCGGGCAGGCCCAGCTCGAGGCGCAGCCGCGCCACCTCGCCGCGCGAGAAGCGCCACAGCATGCCGAGCATCAGCGCGTGCGTCGCGCGGTTCAGCACGCCAAGGTCGCGCTGCGCGATGAAGGCCGAGGGCGCGCGGCGCGTCGGCAGGATCGGGAACACGTGCACCGCCAGCAGCGGCACGCCGCGGGCCTCCGCCAGCGCCGCGCAGCGGTCCTCCACCAGCGGGTGGCAGACGATCGTCTCGGCGTCGCGCGTGCCCTCGATCAGGGCTTCGCGCAGGGCGTCGAGGTAGCCCTGCTCCTCGCGGTGAAGCCAGCGGAAGAAGGCGCTGATGCGACCGGCGGCCAGCATCCGCTGGGCCGGCGGCGCCGTCATCATCTGCTGCACGTCCAGCGGCAGCTCGACGGTGTCGAGGCCCGCGCCGCGTGCCATCGCAGCGCCGTTGCGCGGCGTCAGCAGGCGCACGCGATGGCCGCGCTCCGCCAGCTCCGCGCCGAGGCAGACGAACGGCTGCACGTCGCCGCGGGTACCGTAGGCGACGAGCGTCACCTTCACCGGCGCGCTCCCGCCGCCCGCCGCGATCCCCAGCGCGGCGCGTCGGCCGCGAGCTGCTCGGGGTAGGGGTCCAGGTCCCACGGCGCCGTCGCCGGCGGCTGGCCCGGCGCGAGCAGCGCGAGCGTCATCCGCTCCAGCGCGCCGTAGGCGCCGAGCAGGTCGAACTCGGGATCGAGCAGGCTGCGGGTCGCCAGCCCGTCGAGCGCCGCCAGCAGCGTCGCGGCGACCCCGTCGAGGCCCGCCGGCGGCTCGACGCCCAGCGCCTCGCAGCAGTGCAGCAGGTACTGCCGCACGTCCTGCTGCCCTTGGCGCTTGTTGCCCCGCGCCGCCTGCGCCAGCTCCGGCTCCTCGCGCAGCCCCTGCGCGTCCAGCTCCGCGCACAGCGAATACCAGCCCGGCATCAGCTCGCGCAGGCCCAGCACGAGCTCCAGCACGCGGCGCAGTCCCTCAGGGCCTTGCAGCTGCGGCAGCTGCCGATCGAGCACGCCGAGGAAGTGCTCGCGGCTCGTGGCGACCACCTCGCCCAGCAGCTGACGGCGCGACTTGAAGTGGTAGTTCGCCAGCCCCAGCGAGACCCCGGCGCGGGCGGCGATCGCGCGCATGCTCGCGCCGTCGTAGCCGCGCTCCGCCAGCACCTGACGCGCCGCTTCGAGGATCCGCGTGCGGCTGTCCTCGTCGGGCTCCTCTCGTCGAGGCGACGCTGCCGTGGATGCTCTCTTTGAACGTGTGTTCAAGGCCATCACGGCGAGGAGATTATCAGTGATTGAACGATCGTTCAATCACCCCTCGAAATCGTCATGGCGAGCGATCGGGTCGCGGCTCGGTTAGTGTCACCGCCATGGGCTTCGAGCTGGCGCACGGCAGCGAGTGCGAGACCGTCGGCAACTGGCGCCTGGTGCGCCGGACGCTGGGGATCGAGTCCTTCGGCGTCAACGCCGTCGGCATCCCGCCGGGGGAGCAGATCCCCGAGCACGACGAGCTCGACCGCGACCAGGAGGAGCTGTTCCTGGTGCTGGAGGGCGAGCCGACGCTGGTGATCGACGGCGAGGAGCACCCCGCGCCCGCGGGCACCTTCGCGCGCCTGGACCCCGAGCACAAGCGCACCGTGCGCAACGACGGCGACGAGCAGGCCGAGGTGCTGATCGTCTCCGCGCCCCGCAGCAGCGGCTACGAGCCGATGTCGTGGGCCTGAGCTAAACGCTCGCCCCGGCGCGGGCGCGGCTGGCCCGCAGCGAGACCGCCGTGCCCGCGGCCAGCACCACCAGCACCGCGCCCAGGCTCGCCAGCGGGCTGACCTCCAGGGCTTCGGCCGCGAGCAGCTTCAGGCCCACGAGCAGCAGCAGCACCGCGATCGTCTGGTCCATGTAGAGCAGCCGCCGGCGCGCGATCGCCACCAGCTCGAACAGCGCCCGTAGCCCCATCAGGGCCAGCAGGTTCGCCGTCAGCAGCAGCACCGTGTCGCTGGAGATCGCCAGCGCCGCGGGGATCGAGTCGACCGCGAAGGCCAGGTCCGCCAGCATGATCGCGACCAGGCACAGCAGCATCGGCGTCACTTCGCGGCGGCCATCGCGCAGCACGAAGAAGCGCCCCGGCACGTGCTCGCTGACGGGCAGCCGCCGTTGCAGGTAGAGCACCAGCCGGTTCGGCTCCGTGGGCTCGCCCGAGCCGGCGCTGCGCGCCGTCTGCCAGGCCAGCACCAGCAGCAGCGCGCCGAGCAGGTAGCTGACGAAGTGCGAGGCTTTGAACAGCACCACGCCCACGAGGATCGCCGGGACGCGCAGCGCGAAGGCCGACAGCGCCCCGAAGGACACGAGCCGGCGCCGGTCGGAGCGGTCGATCTGGAAGCTCGCGATCAGCACCGCGAACACGAACACGTTGTCCAGCGACAGCGCGCGCTCGATCAGGTACACCGCCGCGTAGGAGCTAGCGGCGTGCGGGCTGCGCCACAGCCCGAACCAGAGCGTCGGCAGCAGCCCCAGCGCCAGCCAGGCGAGGCTCCAGAGGACGGCGCGCCGCGCGCTGCCCTCCGGCGCGCGGCTCTCGATCCAGAACGCCGCCGCGACCACCGCGATCTGCCCGCCCAGGGCGATGTAGAGCATCGCCCGGGACTCTAGATAGCGCTCGCGCCGCGCGTGCTACTGTCGCGAACGAGGGGCGGTACCGAGTCAGAGAGGGAGGGGCTTGATGCACACGCCGACGTTGTTCCGAGATCGTCCGCGGCCGGTGAAACTGGTGCTCGGCGGGCTCGTGCCGCTCGTCTTCGGCGCCGTCGTCGGGATCGTGCTCGGCGTCTCCGCCGGCGTCTACTGGGCGCTCGCCGTGCTCGCCGGCCTCGGCGCCGTGCTCGCGGGCTTCGAGCACGAGGACGGCTGGGGCGGTGCGGACCGCGGCCTCGCCGGCGGCGCCATCTTCGCGATCGGGATCCTCGTCGCGCACGCGATCGCCGGCACCCACGCGAAGGTCTCGCTCGGCGGCTTTCCCCCGTTCCTGATCGTGATCGACGCGATCGCCGGCATGTTCCTCGGGGCGCTTGGCGGGCGCCTCGGGCGGGGCCTGCGCGAACGCGAGACGCGCGCCGTCTAGACTTCGCCGTTCTGCGCCCGTAGCTCAGCTGGATAGAGCGTCGGTCTACGGAACCGAAGGTCAGAGGTTCGAATCCTCTCGGGCGCGTGCGAGCCGCCGTGCGCCTGCCTGCTTCGCCCGCGACAAGGTCGTCGACGGCGGAAACATGGCGGCGCTGCTGCTGGCGCCGGGTTCGCACGGACGGACATATCATGCAGGGCGGCGGCAGAGCGACGTTCAGGGAAGGAGTCGTTCCGCGACGGAGAAAGCGCTAATCGGATCGAAAGCGGGATGGTCGGCAGCGGCATGGGCATGAAGGGAATCGTCAGGCTGGGCGCCGCGACCGGCGCTGCGCTCGTCGCGCTCGCCGCGGGCACGACCGCGGCCGCCTTCGCCGAACCGCCGTCGCTGACGATCTCGAGCCCCGTCACGGGGACCGTCACGAACGAACGCTCGCCGGCCTTCTCCGGCACCACCAGCGACACGCTCGACACCGTCACGCTCGACGTCTACCAGGGCGCCGACACGAAAGGGACGCGCGTCCGCGAAGAAATCGTCGCCCCCGTCGGCAACGCGTGGGGCGTCGCGCCCGCAGCACTGCCCGACGGCACCTACACCGCGATCGCACAGCAGACCGACTCCGGCACGCTCGAAGTCGGCTCCAGCCCCGAAGTCACCTTCACCGTCGACGGCACCGCGCCGAGCGTCACGCTGAACGCCGTTCCCGCCGTCGTGAACAAAGGTTCCCTGGACTTCGGGGGTTCGGCCGGCACCGCTCCCGGCGACGCGGAAACCGTCAGGTACGTCGTCTACTCAGGCTCCGTCGCCGGCGGCACCGAAGTCGCCTCCGGGGCCGTGCCCGGGCAGAGCGGCAACTGGTCTTCGGGGTCGGTGGCGCTCGCCGACGGCGTCTACACCGTCGAGGCCTTCCAGCGCGACCAGGCCGGCAACGAAGGCGCCAGCGCCGCCGCGACGTTCCGCGTCGACACCACGCCGCCCAGCGGCCTCTCCCTGAACCCGGTCGCCGCGGTGACCTCGAACGCGACGCCCACGCTCGGCGGCGGCGCCGGCACCCAGGAAGGCGATGGCCCCGTGCGCGTCCTGCTCGACGGCAAACTCGTCAGCGAAGCGCAGGTCGTCGGCGGTCAATGGTCTTACACCGCCTCTCACCTGAGCGACGGGAACCACACCGTCCGCGCCGAACAGGTCGACGAGGCGGGCAACGTCAGCAAAACCAGCGCCGCTTCCTTCAGGGTCGACACGAAAGCGCCGGAACTCACCGTGAGCTCACCGAAAAGCGGGGACACGTTGAAATCGTCGCTCGTCACCTTCAGCGGCGAAACCAGCAACGCCGAAGGCGACGAAAGCTCGGTCACGATCGAAGTCGTCAAGGACGAAGCCGGCGAAGTGACGCAGAAATTCAGCGTCACCCGCAGCGGCTCGAAATGGAACTCGCAGAGCACGGGCCTGCGGCTCTCGAACGGGACCTACACCGTCCACGCCGAACAGCTCGACTCCGCCGGCAACAAGGGCGTCAGCCCCTCGGTGACGTTCACCGTCGCCAGCCCCGCGCCGACCGTCACGCTGAAACCGCTGCCCCGCTACACGAACGCCCAGGCCCCGCAGTTCGGCGGCGTGGCGGACGGCTCCGAAGAAGCCGAACGCAAGCTGACGCTGAAGGTGTGGAAGGGCGACTCCGCCTCGGGGACGCTCGCCGAGTCCGTGGCGATCAACCTGCCCGCCGGCGAAGCCTGGGCGATCCAGCTGCCCGAACCGCTGGCGGAGGGCACCTACACCGCCCAGGCCGAACAGCCCGCCGTCGCGAAAAATCCCGCCGGCGTCAGCGACACGACCACGTTCGTCGTCGACACCACCGCGCCGGTGCCCACGCTCGCCGGGGCCGAACGCAGCACCGGCCTCGAGACCGTCTCCGGGGTCGCGGGCATCGCTCCCGGCGACAGGCGTCAGGTGACCGCCGAACTGTTCCAGGGCTCCTCCGTGGAAGAAGGCGCCGCCTTCGAGACGATCACCGTCAACGCCGACCAGCTCTCGGGGGCCTGGAACGCCACGTTCGCGAACCTCCCCGGCGGTCAGTACACCGTGCTCGCGCGCCAGTCCGACGAAGCCGGCAACACCGGCCACAGCCCGCCGCAGCCCTTCACCGTCGACGTGCCGCCGCCCGAAGCGCCCGCCGCCCCGCCGGCGCCGAGCCCCCCGGCCGCGGCGTTCACCTGGGTGCCCGGCAATCCCACCGTCGGCCAGACGGTCTCGTTCGTCTCGAAATCCACCGCCGGCTCGACCCCGATCGCGAGCCTCGCGTGGGACTTCGCCGGCTCCGGGCCGTTCGCCGCCGGCCCGGCGATCGCCACGACGACCTTCGCGACCGCGGGCGCGCACACGGTCCGCCTGCAGGTGACCGACGCCGACGGGCTGTCCAGCACCGCGAGCGAGACCGTCACCGTCGGGGCGCAGGTGCTGCGGCTGATGCAGCCGTTCCCGATCGTGCGGATCGCCGGCTCGGAGACCGCCTCCGGCGTGAAGGTGAAGCTGCTCACCGTGCAGGCGCCGCCGGCAGCGAAGGTCGCCGTCAGCTGCAAAGGCAAAGGCTGCAAGACGAAGACCGAAAGCCGCGTCGCCACGGCGTCCAGCAAGAGCAAACGCGCCGCCGGCGGGATCCTGCTCGCGTTCCCGCGCTTCGAGCGGGCGCTGAAGGCCGGCGCCGTGCTCCAGATCCGCGTCTCGCGCAGCGGCGAGATCGGCAAGTTCACCAGCTTCACGATCCGCCGCAAGAAGCTCCCCGTGCGCGTCGACGCCTGCCTGCGCCCGCCCAGCTCGAGCCCCAGCCCCTGCCCGAGCCAGTGAGCGCGGTGCGCAACGCCCTGAACGCCGCGCGCTACGACTGGTTCGGCGTGCGCATCGGAGGGCCGGGGGCCAGCATGCAGGGCCTGTGGCCGGTCCTGATCGTCGCGATCGTCTTCGTGTTCGGCGCCTTCTTCGCCGTCGGGCGCCTGCTCGCGGGCGGCGGAACGCCCGCGGAAGGCTCCTCCGCCGCGCCGCTGACGCACGCGGCGATCCCCGAAGGCCTGAGAGGAGGCTCGCCGATCGCGGGCTCCGTCCCCAACTCGATCACGGCGCCGCCGCCGCGCAAGCCCGCGCCCGCCTCGGGGGCGGCGGTGCTCCGCGCCACCGTGCCCGGCGGCGAAACGCTCACCCCCGAAACGAGCGGCGGCTCCGTCCGGAGCGAACCCGCCTCCGTCCAGGGCGAACCCGCGCCCTCGGGTTCCAAGGCCGGCTCGGCCGGGGGCGGGGGCGGGAACGGCGGCAAGTCGTTTGACAGCTCGGAATAGGGCCATGGCCCGGCGCGGCCCCGCCGGCAGGATGCCGCCGAGACGCGGCCCGGCACGGCCCAGGCCGCGGCGGCGCCCCGTGCTGCCGATCGAGGTCGTGCCGGTGTTCGTCGCCGTCGCGATCCTCGGCTATGTCGCGGGTCACTCCAGCGCCGGCAGCGGGCCTTCCGAACGCCAGGCCGCGAAAGGCGCCGACGTCGCGCTCGGCTACCCGGCCGGCTGGAGCAAGCTCTCGACGGTGCCCGGCATCCCCGGCCTGCCGGTCTCCGGCGCCAGCGCGATCGCGCCGCGGGAAGCCGCCGCCGACGCGGGCCTGGTGCTGGGCTCGCTGCCCGGAGGCGAACCCGCGCCGCTGCCCGCGAGCTTCGTCGCCAGGCTGGGAGGGAGGCTGCCGGCGCCGCAGGTCGTGAACCTCGTCGAAACGCAGGCCTACAAGTACTCGAAGCTGGCCGTCGAAGGCATGCGCCAGCGGCTGACGCTGTTCGTGATCCCCAACCCCGACAGCCAGCCGATGGTCTTCGCCTGCTACGCGCTACCCGCGAAGGCCGCGCAGCTGCGGGCCTGCGAACAGTCCGTCGCGACCGCCACCGTCGTCGGCGAGCCGCAGGCCGAAGCGCTGACGCCCGAGCCCCACTACGCCGACAGGATCAGCTCCACGGTCGCGACGCTCGACGAACTGCGGGCTTCGCTGAAGGCCGAACTGCACCCCGACGTCACCGTCGCCACCGCCCAGGACCTCGCCGGGCGGCTCGCGGGCGGGTTCGCCACCGCGGAGCGCGAGCTGGGCCGGCTGCGCCCGCCGGTGGCCGCGAGCGGGGTGCACGAGGCGCTGTCCGACGGCGTCGCGCAGGCGCACGCCGGCTACCTCGCGCTGGCGAGCGCGATCGGCGCCCGCGACGCCGCCGGCTACGTCGCCGCGCAGAAGCGGGTGGCGCGCGCCGAAGCGCAGGTCGACGCCACGTTGCGCGACTTCGTGCTGCTTGGCTACAGCTCGACGCCGCAGCCGCGGTCCAGCCCGCCCGCGGGCAGCGCCTGAGGCCGCTCGAAGGGGTCGCGTAAACAACCCGTTCACACGCGCCGGGATTGGCCCGACGGCCAGTTCCGACGGGCGAGAAATATAGGTTTTCTTTGCGAAAATCGTGGTACGCTTCGCGATCACGAACTCCGGGATCGGCTGGGAGGGGACGATTTACAGCTCCCCGTGGGACGACGATCAGGGCTGAGTCGAACCGGCCCTAAACGAGACGAAGTGGCGGAAGGGAGACTTAGGAGACATGAGACACGTCAGGCTTGGCTTGGTGCTCGTCGGCGCGCTGTGCGCGCTCGCGGTCGCCGCAGCGCCGGCGCTGGCCCACGAATTCACGGCCAGCAAGACCGGTAAAACGAAAGGCACCTCGACGACCGAACAGAAATTCAAATTCGGTCCGTTCAAAATCACCTGTGAATCGGCGAAAGCGAAAGGCGCCGTCGCCATGGGTTCCTCGGCGACGATCGCGGAGAAAATCAAATTCGCCAAATGCACCGATGAAGTGAAATTCGGCACGAAGCCCGCCTTCGTCCCGACCCGCTTCCTGACGCCGCTGGCGATCGAATACCACGCCAATGGCTACGTCGAAACGGGCACGGAAACCGAAGAATTCGAAGGGTCCGCGACGCTCGCGGGCGGCGAAGCGGAAATCAAGGTCTACACCGGCGTGATCCCCGGCGAACACGAAAAATCTCGCTGCACGATCCTCTGGCCGGAACAGACGCTTCCGCTGAAAGCGATCAAAAAACCGGAAGGCGAATACTCGGAGGCGACCTACTCCAACGTCGCCACGCCGATGCCGGTCAGCAAAAAGTTCCCCGACGGCTTCCAGCACTCGATCACGATTGCGAACTCGCTGAAAGGGATCAAATACGAATTCGAAGGCGAACCCTGTGAAGAATGGGGCAAAGAAGAAACCGAAGAAGGCGGCGCCGGGACGTACTTCGGCTCCTTCCCGGTCTTCCTCGCCGGGGGCAACCTGGAATTCAGCTAGCCCCAAGCAGGATTGATTGACCGCGAGGGCGGGGACGGACGCGAGTCCGTCTCCGCCCTTCGTCGTTCCGGGCTCATCGCGCACGGAGCCGGCCCCCCGACGCGGCGCTCCATGGGGTAGGCGTCCATGGGGTAGGCGGGCGCGTTGCGCCGGAGCGCCGCCTTCGCCCGCCGGCGCTCAGGCGGGGCGCGCGGCCAGCTCGGCCATCAGCTGGAACGCCACCAGCGGGTTCGGCGGCTCCTCCGCCCCCTCCAGCTCCGCGTAGATGTTCGCGACGTTCACCGCCAGGCGCTCGTGCTCTTTCCAGTCCGCCCAGCGGTCCAGCGCCAGCGAGCGCGCCGCCTGAACCGGGCTCATGCCCTCCGCGTGGCGGGCACGCGCCTGCTCGTACAGGTACTCGAAGTAGGCCTTCAGCTCGCGCACCTGCTCCAGCGTCGAGAGCGGGCCGTGGCCCGGCACGATCGCCTGCGGCTCCAGCGCCGCGATCTTCTCGCAGGCCGCGATCCAGTTCGAGACCGGCCCCGCCCACGCGATCGGGTGCGCGCCCGAGAAGAGGATGTCGCCCGTGAACAGCACCCCCTCCGCCGGGAGGTGGACCAGCGTGTCGCCGCGCGTGTGCGCCGGCCCCACCTCCAGCAGGCGCAGCTCGCGATCGCCGACGCGCAGCCCCAGCTCGCCGCTGAAGGTCTGCCGCGGCAGCGCCAGCTCGATCCCCTCGAACTCGAACGCGCCAAAGCAGCGCTGGAAGAACTCGCCCAACTCGCCCATCTGCGGCGCCTGCTCCAGCAGCGCCGCCATCGCCGCGGGCGGCAGCTCCGACATCTCCTCCGCCGTCCGCTCCGAGGCCACGATCAGCGCGTCGCCCACCAGCTCGTTGCCGTAGCAGTGATCGCCGTTCGCGTGCGTGTTCACGAGCGTGTCGATCTGCGCCGCCGCCGGCGCCGCGCGGCGCATCGCCCCCAGCATCTCCTCCGTCAGGCGCCGGTCGAACAGCGTGTCGATCAGCAGCGAGCGCTCGCCGTCGACCACCAGGCCCGCGTTGCTCCAGCCCCAGCCGCCGTCCGGCTGCAGGTATGCGAACAGCCCGTCGCCCAGCTCGTGCAGCCCCTTCGTGTAGCCCGGCATCCCGCTCAGTCCCCGAACGGCGCGATCGGCACGCCGTGGTCGCGCTCGCGCATCCCCAGCTCGTAGACGCCGCCGTGGGGGCTGCGCAGCCGCCGGGGCTCGCCACCCGGGCGCTGAAGCTCCAGCTCCAGCCCCGCGATCGAGCAGTTCGCCACGTCGTGCTCGCTCGTGCCGTCGGGGTCCGAGTAGCGCCAGCCCGCCGCCGTCTCGCCCGGGACCGTCGCGCGTACGCGCAGCACGGCGCCGCCCTCGGCCGGGAGGCTCAGCGTGCAGCCCCCGGCGTTCTCGCGCACATCGAGGCCGCGCGCGCCCAGACCGCCCAGGCGCAGCCGCCGCCCGTCGAGCGAGATCACGCCGTTCGCGACCCACGGCGTCAGCCGGCCCGCGAGCTTCAGACGGCCGAGCGCCACGTCGAGCCACGCCTCCGGCGCCTCCTCGAAGCCGACGCCGTGCAGCCAGATCCAGCGCTCGGCGTGCTCGGCGCCCCAGTTGTGGCCGATCATGCCCTGCCAGCCCGCCAGCTCGATCTCCGGCCTGTCCGGGAGGCGCAGCGAGCCGTGAAAGCTCGCGCTCGGCGCCGGGCTCGTCAGCTTCGTGCGCGGGAGCGGGGCGCGGTAGAGCCACTCGCGGGGGAGGTGGCGCAGCTCCGGCGCCAGGTCCTCGAAGCGCAGCGACCAGCTCGCCCCGCCACAGCCGCCGTCGGCCCCCGTGGGTCCCATGCGCCCGCCCTCGCCGCCCTCCGGCCGTCCCACCTCGATCCACTCGCCCGCCGGGGTCGTCAGCCGCTCGCTGGTCAGCTTGTGCTGGTAGGGCAGCCCCCGCGCGGCGTCGAACGCCGTGCACCAGACCGAGCCCCGCGCGCGCTCGCCCGGCGGCTTCTGCACAGTGTGGCGGATCCACAGCCCGACCGGCTCGCTCGGGGAGACCGCCCTCAGGTAGAAGGACTCGTACATGCCCGTGCGGGCTCGCGCCCCGGGGAAGACCGCCGTCGCCTGCGCGCTCGTCGCCATCGTCACGATCCTAACCCGGCGCGGATCGTGGCAGGATCACGCGATGCAAAGAGACCCGCTCGTGGAGCTGCCACCCGCGCTGGCCCGACCCGGCACGCGCGCCGCCGGGCGCTATCTGCTCGGCCTCGACGGCGGCGCCACGAAGACGCTCGCCGCCGTGCTCGACCTCGAGCGGCAGGTCGTGCACCTCGCCCACGGCGGCCCCAGCAACGAGGACGCAATCGGCTCCGAAGCCGCGACCGGCGCGCTGGGCGCCGTCGCCGAGCAGGCGCTGAAGCGCGCGGGGATCGGCCGCGACGAGCTCGCCGCCGCCGTGCTCGCCGTCGCCGGCACCGACACCGACGCCATCGTCCGCCAGGTGCACGCCACCCAGGGCGAGGACTGGATCGTCGTCAACGACGTCGTCGGCGCCTGGGCAGCCGCCACCGCCGCTAGGCCCGGGATCGGCGCGATCGCCGGCACCGGCTCGAACGTCTTCGGCGTCGGCCCCGACGGCCGCACCTGGCGCGTGGGGGGGTGGGGGCACCTGCTCGGCGACGAGGGCGGGGGCTACTGGCTCGGGATCGAATCGATCCGCGCCGCCGTGCACGACCGCGACGGCTCGGGCCCCGCCACCGCCATCAGCGACGCCGCCGCCAAGTTCTTCGAGATGCCCAGCGTCGAGGCGCTGGCCGCGCACGTCTACTCCAAGCCCTTGACGAAGGGCGAGATCGCCGCCTTCGCCGTCGAGGCCTGCAAGCTCGCCGAAGCAGGCGACGCCGTCGCGCACCGGCTCTACCAGCGCGGCGCCGAGCTGCTCGGGGCGCAGGTCGCCGAGGTCGCCGCCCGCACCGGGCTCGCCGGCGAGGGCGCCTTTCCCGTCGGGCTGATCGGCAGCGTCTTCAAGGCCGGGCCGCTGTTCGCCGACCCGCTCGCCGCCGTCGTGGACCGGGCCGCGCCCGGGGCACAGCTCGACGTCGTCGAGATGGCGCCCGTCGGCGGCAGCCTCCAGCTCGGGCTGCGCGCCTGCGGCTGCGCCGACGCGCTCGGCGCCCAGCAGCTGCGCCGGCTGCTCGACGACGCGCTCGCGCACGCCGCCTGAGCCGCGACGCCGCCTGAGCCGCGCACGCCGCCTGAGCCGCGTTCGCGCTCGGTGCCCGAGCCGCGCTCGGCCTCACCCCACCGCGCCCATCCTCGCTTCGATCGCCGCGCCGTCGCCGACCGCCTCCGGCCCCTCGCCCGACAGCCGCACCGCCGCCGCGGCGTTCGCGAAGGCGCACGCCGCGCGCGCGTCCCGTCCCTCCGCCAGCGCGAGGAAGAACGCCGCCGCGAACACGTCGCCCGCGCCGGTGTCGTCGCGAATCCGCTCCACCGGCGGGACCGCCGTCCGCACCGCTTCGCCGTCGCGGAGCAGCAACTCCGTCGGCGCCGCTTCGTCCGTCACCGCCACCAGCGTCCGCCCGTCGAGCAGCGGCGCGCAGAACGGGCGCTCCAGCCGGCTGAGCACCGCGGCGTCGCAGTGCGCCGGCAGCTGCTCCGCGCGCAGGTCCGCGAGCCGCACGCGGTCCTCGCGCTGCGACCAGGTCCGCAGCAGGCCTTGCGGCGTCAGGCCCACGAAACCCGCTGCGCCGCGCCAGCTGCGCGGCGTCTCGCGCGCCACCGGCGCCAAGTGCAGGACCTCGCTGTCGATCGCCAGCTCGCCCTCCAGCGCCCCCGCCCAGGCCAGCACCCGCTGCGCGCGCTCGGGGCCTTTGCCCAGCGTCTGCAGGCACGTCGTGCAGGGCGCCTCCTGCACCTCCAGCTCCAGCTCCCCGCGGTAGGGCTCGAGCAGCGCTTCGATCTCCGTCCCCACGCCGCGCGTCACGATCCGCGCCCGCCTGCCCAGCCGCGCCGCCTGCAGCGCGCTGTAGAAGGCGCTGCCGCCCGGACGGCGAATTCCCTCTCCCATCACGTCCACCGTGACGTGGCCCACTGTCGTGTAGTCGAGCTGCACCCCGCCTGCGTATACCAAAACGAATCGCCCGCTCGCCTGTTCTGTAGCTGAAGCCATGCTCCCGCCCCGACTTCGCATCCCAGCCCGCGCCGCCGCGTTCGCGCTCCTCCTCGCCGGGCTGCCGCCGGCCGCCGCCACCGCCGCGAAGCACTCCGGCGCCGGCGCCGCGGAGCGCTATCCGCGAGCCGTCTCCCGGCCGCTGCACCACGGCGGCGCCGCGCCGCCGGCGGCGCGCGCCGCCACCCCCGCGAACAAGAAGCCCCCGAAGAAGCCGAAGCTCACCCGCAACTCCGCCCGCGCGCTGCTCGCCTTCGAAGCGATGCAGCGCTACTACTACGTGCGCGGCTCGGGGCTCTACGCCGGCGAACCCTTCTCCTACCTGTGGCCCTTCTCGCAGGCCCTCGCCGCCACCTTCAGCATGGCGAACGTCCCCGGCCTGCCGGTCTCGCTCTCGCACGAAGTCCACGCCCGCCTGATCGGGTTGCGCACGTACCTGGACCAGAACAACTCCAGCGCCCCCGAAGGCACCTACACCAGCACCTTGCCCGCCTTCGACGGCACCGTCGCCCCGCCCACCGGCCCCGGCGGCGCGAAGTACTACGACGACAACGACTGGATCGGGATCGAGCTGGCGCGCAACTACAAGCGCACCCACAACCCCGGCGCGCTCGGCTACGCCGAGGGGATCATGGCCTTCGAGATGGCCGGCTGGTCCGCCGACCCGACGCTCGCCTGCCCCGGCGGCATCCCCTTCTCGAACAACCTCGAAAACACCGATCGCAACACGATCACCAACGGCCCCGCCGCCGAGCTGGGCGTGCAGCTCTACAAGATCACCGGCAACCTCCAGTACCTCCAGTTCGCCGAAATGGCCTACAACTGGGTCCGCACCTGCCTGTTGCAGCCCAACAACCTCTACGCCGACCACATCCGCCCGCACGGCGTGATCGACCCTACCTTCTGGAGCTACAACCAGGGCGTGATGATCGGCGCCGGCACGCTGCTCTACCAGGCCACCGGCAACAGCGCCTACCTGTTCCAGGCCCGGCAGACCGCGCTGGCGGCCCGTCAGTACTTCACGCCCCAGCGGCTGGGGGAAGAGAACCCGTTCTTCCCCTCCGTCTACTTCCGCAACCTGCTCTACCTCGACTCCGTCACGCACGACCCGCCCGGCCCCAAGATCGCGCAGGCCTACGTCGACTACGCCTGGGCCCACCTGCGCCTCAGCAACAACCTCTTCGTCGCCGGCTCGCCCGCCTCCGCGCAGCTGCTCTACCAGGCCGCGATCGTGCAGATCTACGCGCTGCTCAGCTCGCCGCCCAGCACCTACTTCTGAGCGCCCCGCGCCGTCCGCGCGCCGCCGCCGCTAGGCTGCTGCCCATGTCCGACGCCGCGAACATGATCACCGCCGAGGGCCTCGCCGAGCTACAGGCCGAGCTGGCCGAGCTGGAGGGGGAGGGCCGGCGCGAGATCGCCGAGCGGATCAAAACCGCCCGCGAGTGGGGCGACCTGAAGGAGAACAGCGAGTACCACGACGCCAAGAACGACCAGGCGCACCTCGAGACGAAGATCGCCCGCCTGCGCGAGCGGATCAGCGCCGCCGTCATCGTCGAGGCCACCGCCGGCGGTGGCGAGGTCGCCTTCGGCTCCTCGGTGCGCGTGCGCGACCAGGACGGCAAGGAGCAGACCTGGACGCTCGTCAGCTCGCACGACGCCAGCCCCACGGAGGGGCGTCTCTCCGTCGAATCGCCCGTCGCCTCCGCGCTGCTCGGCCGCAGCGCCGGCGAGACCGCGTCCGTCGCGCTGCCGAAAGGCACGCGACAGCTGACGATCCTCAGCGTCGACTGACCGCGCCGCGCGGGCCGCGCACCGCCGCCGCGCGGGCTCCTCAGCGCAGCTTGCTCGCCCGGCGCACCTTGCGCACGAAGCGCTTGCGCTTGCGCCCGTACAGCCGCGCCCCGTCGCGCAGCGCGCGCTTGCGCAGCTTGCGCCGGCGCTTTGCGATCAGCTTCAGCAGCAGCTTGCGGGTGCGCTTGCCCGGCGCACCCTCGCCGCCCGCCTTCGCCTCGCGCTCGACCCACTCCGCCAGCATCGCCAGGTCGTGCTCCGAGCCCAGCAGTTCACCCAGGTCGTCGGCGCTCTTCGCCAGCTTGCGCGCGCCCAGCATCTCCTGCGCGTAGCGCAGGTCCTTCACCCGTTTGCGCCACTCGTGCAGCCGGCGCGTGCGGCGCTTGCGCCCGGCCCCCGCCGCCCGGCGCATGCGCTTGCGCCCACTGCCGTAGAGGCTCGCCAGCGCCGGCTCCACCGCCTCGATTCCCTTCGACTGCGGCAGGTTCCAGGTCTCGACCCGCGCGCGCATCGCCCGCAGCTCCTCCAGGGCGCCGGCGGGCCGCACGCTCTCCGCGAGCGCTCGCTGCGCCGCGCCCTGGCGCTCCTGCCGCAGCCGCGTGCGCAGCCGCTGCACGCCGCCGCGGCTCGCCAGCTTGCGCTCGTGGCGCTCGACCAGCCCGTCCAGCGTCGCCAGCAGCACCTCCGCGTCGCGGGCGCGCGCCAGGCGCCTGCCCGTGTCGCGCAGGAGCGCGTTCTCGCGCCGATAGGCCGGCTCGCCCAGCTGCCCGCGCACCAGCCGGACCAATGCCCGCAGCCGCTTCAGCGCCTTGCGCGCCTCGTGCACCCGCCGCTCCGGCGAAGCCGTCGCCAAGCCGTGCTCCAGCGCCTCGATCGCCACGTCCAGCTGCTCCAGGGCCAAGCGCCGCAGCGCCGTCCCCAGCGGCTCGCCCTGAAGCGGCGCGAAGCGCCGCCGCCGCTTCGGCGCGCCCGGCGGCTGCTCGCGCCGCCCGCGCTCCGCCCGCGCCAGCGCCAGGCCGAGGCCCAGCGCCACCGTCACCGCCGCCGTCGCTACCAGCGGCGCCAGAATGGAGCCATGCCGAGTCTTCCGCCCGCGCCATGGTGGACCGTGCGGCGTTCGGCGAGCCTGAAGCCGGCGACGTATCGGTGTCCGTTGTGTGGTCGTCATCTGCCCGCGCTCAGCGAGCATATGCTGATCGCGCCCGAAGGCGACACTCGCCGCCGTCGCCATGCCCACACCGAGTGCGTCGTCGCCGCCCGCAAGCGAGGAGCGCTGCCGCTGCGCGAGGACTGGCTCCGCGCGCAGCCCTCCCCGCCCTCGCTGTGGCGGCGCCTGCTGCGGCGCCGCCACTGAGGGGTCGCTAGGACTGCGGTGGCTGGTAGTGGACGTGCTCCGGCTCGACGCGGATGATCACCCGCTGTTCGCCCGGCTGGCGCAGCGGGTAGCTGTCGACGCCCATGTACTTCTTCGCCAGCGCGTCAATGTGCTCGTCCGCGCCCTCATGCGTGCGCTCCGCCACCTTGCCGCGGACCTCGACGTACTCGTAGGGGTTCTCCATGTTCTGTACCGTCAGCGTCACGCGCGGGTCACGCTCGAGGTTGCGCGGCCAGGCGCGTCCCTCCGCCGAGTTCACCACCGCCTTGCCGTCCTGCACGTCGACCCACACCGGCGAGACCTGCACCGAGCCGTCGGTGCGGAGCGTAGCCACGTTCGCGAAGTTCTTCTCCTTCAGCAGTTGCGCCGCGGGACCCTCAAGCGTTGCGCTCATCCTCAGCCCTTTCTCGTGAGATTGCCAGTCGTCGCCTCACGATAGAACGGCGCGGACCGCGGTCCGGCCGTCTGCGGGGCCCGCGCCGCGACCACTCGGCACGGGACGGGGGAGCGTCGCGGCGCGGCCGCGCTCATCGCCGGGGGGGCGTCGCGGTGGGGCCGCGCTACTGGCGGCTGAGGCCCGTGCTCGAATTCGCCGGGGGGATCGTCCCCAGCGGCGTCAGCTTGCCGTTGTTCAGCTGGAACGTCACGCGCGCTTCGCCGCCGCTCGGGTTCACCAGCGGGTCTTTCGGGCGGTACAGCGCATAGCCAAGCGTCACTTCGGTATCGCCCTGGCTCACCACCTTCACCGACGCGCTCGGCAGCTTAGTGTCCGTGCCCAGGTAGCGGTCGTTCACGAAGAAGAACGCCTGTTGCTGATAGCCGTCCGCCGAGCCCGTGCGCGTGCCCACCATCACCCGCAGCGCCTGGTCGGAGTGGTATTCGGAGGTGTCGTTCGGCGTGTAGCCGTGGGCGCGCACCACCGTCGCCGCGCCGCGCACGCCTTCCGCCTGCGTTTCGCCTTCCGTGAACTTCGGCTCCGGCGCCGAGCGCGTCGTCGCCGTGCCCGTCGTGCCCGTGCCGCTCGTCTGCGTCTGGGCCGGCGTCGTCGACGTCGTGGTCGTCTGCGTCGTCGCCGGTTTCGCCGTCGTCCCCGTCTGGGAGGCCGCCGGGGCTTCGGAGACCGTCACCGTCTTCGTCCCGCCCCCGCACGCCGACAGCGCCAGCGCCGCGCCCGACAGCGCCAGCGACAGCAGCGCCAGGGGGCTCGGCCTGCGGCGAGTTGCACGCATCACGTCAATGGTATTCGCCGCCCGCCCGGCCCCTCCTCGCCTCTACTCGCAGTCGCGAACCGGGACGCGCACGGCAGGCCGCCCCGAGATCCGCCCAAGCCGGAAATCGTCAGCGGCCGAAAGGCCGCCCTTGAATAATTATTAGTGACTGCTAATCTAACTGGCGCCCCCAGGAAACGCCTCGAAAGGAGCAACGATGAGCGGCATATCGCGCAGGAGCGGCTGGACCCTCGGGATCGTCTCCGTCGCCCTCTTCATGGTCGTGCTCGACAACCTCGTCGTCAGCGTCGCCCTCCCCACCATCCACCGCGAGCTCGGCGCCTCGATCCAGCAGCTCGAGTGGACCGTCAACGCCTACGTGCTCGCTTACGCCGTGCTGCTGCTCACCGGCGCCGCGCTCGGCGACCGCTTCGGGCGAAAGCGCATGTTCCTGCTCGGGCTCGGCCTCTTCACGCTCGCCTCCGCCGGCGCCGCGCTCGCCCGCTCCACCGACCTGCTGATCGCCGCTCGCGCCGTGCAGGGCGCCGGCGCCGCCGTCGTCACCCCGCTCACGCTCACGCTGCTCGCCGAGGCCTTCCCCGGCGAGCGGCGCGGGATCGCCATCGGCGTCTGGTCCGGCATCTCCGGCGTCGCCGTCGCGCTCGGCCCGCTCGTCGGCGGCGCCGTCGTGCAGGGCATCTCCTGGCACTGGATCTTCTGGATCAACGTGCCCATCGGGCTGCTCGTGCTCCCGCTCGCCGCGCGTGCGCTCGCCGAGAGCCACGGGCCTTCCGGGAAGCTCGACCTGCGCGGCCTCGCGCTCGCCTCCAGCGGCCTGTTCGGGATCGTCTTCGGGCTCGTCCGTGCGCAGTCGCTCGGCTGGGGGAGCGCCGCCATCCTCGCCTCGCTCGGCGCCGGCGCGCTGCTGCTCGCCGGCTTCGTGCTCTGGGAGCGGCGCACCCCCGAGCCGATGCTCCCCATGGAGTTCTTCGCCCGCCGCTCCTTCGCCGTCACCAACGTCGCCTCGCTCGCCATGTACTTCGGCATGTTCGGCTCGATCTTCTTCCTCTCCCAGTACATGCAGAACGTGCTCGGCAACTCGCCGTTCCAAGCGGGCCTGAAGCTGCTCGTCTGGACCGGCGGCACGATGGTCGTCGCCCCGCTCGCCGGCGTCTTCTCCGAGCGCTTCGGCAGTCGTCCCTTCATGTTCAGCGGGCTCGCCCTGCAGGCCGGGGCGCTCGCCTGGCTGAACTCCATGACCTCGCTGCACCTCGCCTACTCGCGGATGCTCGTGCCCTTCTTCATGGCCGGCGCCGGGATGGCGCTCGTGTTCGCCCCCTCCGCCAACGCCGTGCTCGCCTCCGTGCGCACCGACCAGGCCGGCCAGGCCTCCGGCGCCAACAACGCCATCCGCGAGGTCGGTGGCGTGCTCGGCGTCGCCGTGCTCGCCTCCGTCTTCACCGGCGCCGGCGCCTACACCACGCCGCAGGCCTTCATCGACGGGCTCGTCCCCGCCATCTGGGTCGGCGTCGCCGTGCTCGCCGTCGGCGCCCTCGTCGTGCTCGCGCTGCCCTTCCGCGCGACCGCGCCCGCAGAGGACGATCGGCCCGGCGGGGAGGGGGTGGGCGCCCGGCGCGTCGCCCCACGCGATGGCGCCCCGCACGAGGCGGTCCCAGCCCCGGCCGCCGTCCACGCCCACGCCTCGCCGCTGGCGCAGGCGGGCTAGCCGTGGTAGGAAGAGAGATGTGAGCACCCCCGTGAAACAGGGCCGTCGGCGCGTTCCCGCCGCCGAGCGCAGGGAGGAGTTGATCTCCGCCGCGGTCCACGAGTTCGCCCACGGCGGGCTGCACGGCACGCCCGTCGAGCGGATCGCCCGGCGCGTCGGGGTCGCCCAGCCATACGTCTTCAGCCTCTTCCCCAGCAAGCGCGACCTGTTCCTCGCCGCCTTGGAGCGCGGCTTCGAGCGCGTCGCCGACGCCTTCCGCCGCGCCGCCGCCGACTACGCCGAGGGGCGCGCTCCCGCCGAGTGCGAGGACGCCCTCGACGCCATGGGCTTCGCCTACAAGGGCCTGCTCTCCAGCGACCGCGACTACCTCATGCTCCAGCACCAGTCCTACGCCGCCTGCGACGACGAGCTCGTCCGCGCCTGCGTGCGACGTCGCTACGCCGAGCTAGTGCGCCTGGCCCAGGAGCTCTCCGGCGCCGACAGCGAGCGGATCGACGACTTCTTCCGCCACGGGATGGCATTGAACGTCGCCGCCGCGCTCGGCGTCGAGGACCTGTCCGCCGGCTGCGCCTGGGTCGCCGAGGAGCTGCGTCATCTCCCCTCCGAGGGGTAGGATCGTTCCAGGGCATGTCCGCATCCGCACAGACACCCGGTAGCGCCCAGGGCACCGGCCCCAAGCACGGGCACGCCGCCGGGCCCGGTGGGCTGGACAAGCGCAGCCGGCGCGAGGTCGCCCGCACCAGCGCGCTCGTCGTGCTCGCGATCCTGATCACGCTGTTCGCCGTCTTCAACCTCAAAGAGGTGAAGGTCAGCTACGTCTTCGGCTCCGGCAAGGCGCCGCTGATCATCGTCATCGTCATCTCGGTGCTCGTCGGCATCGTGCTCGCCTACTTCGCCGAGCGGCTGCCGCGCCGGGGCAAGAACAAGCGCTGAGCGCGAGCGCCGCGGCCTCGCGCCCGGCATCGACGGCGGGGTGCGACGGGTCGGCCGGGTGCGAAAGGTCGGCGGGGCGCGGCGCCGCCGCGGGTCGGAGGGACGAGTGCCGCGGGCGGAGCGCCGTGCCCCGCCCGCCAGGCGAGGCCCGTCAGGCCTCTTCTTCCACCAGTGCCGCCGAGGCCTGCTCGGCGCCGATGAACGGCGCCAGGACGATGTACGTCAGGTAGTCCGAGAGCACCGACAGCAGTTGGATCTGGCCGCTCGCCACCTGGCAGCGGATCGTGTGCGACAGCGCTCCCGCCACGCCCTGCACCACCAGCACGCTGCGCGCCTCCTCCGGCGCGCCCTCCGTCAGGCGCGCCGCGATCCCGTAGGCCAGGCGCAGGTTGCGCGCTTCGGCCTCCGGACCCGCCGACACCGCGACTTCCGCCAGCGTGTGGGCGTAGATCGGGCGCTCCGCCAGGTAGAGCATCAGCGCGCGGACCGTGCGGCGCACCGCCTGCGGCCAGTGCGCTCCACGCAGGTCCGGATCGCTCGCGAGCCCCTTCAGCTGATCGCCCAGCATCTCCAGCGCAGCCAGGAAGCACTCTTCCTTGTCTGCGAACAGCTCGAAGAACGCGTCGATCGGGACTTTCGCCGCGTCGGCGATCTGCGGCGCGCTCAGCTCGCGGTAGCCCTCCAGCGCCGCCAGGCGCAGCGCCTGCTCCAGCAGGCGGTCGCGCTCGTCGAGCTTGCCCTCCTCGCTCGTCGCCGCGCCGTTCGGCGCCTTGCGGCCCTCCAGCAGCGCCACCCGCGCCCGCTCCGCCAGGCTCCGCGCCAGCTGCGTCGCCGCGGGGGTCTGGAACAGCAGCGTCCACTGGTACATCTCGTCCGCCAGCGTCCGCGCCTTCTCGGGGTCGCCCTCGCGCAGGCAGTTCGACATCGCCGCGTGCAGGCCACCCGCGATCCCGCGGATCACCGGCCCCGGCAGCGGACTCGGCTTCTGCGTGTGCTCGAAGCACGCCCCCAGCATCTGCTCGAACGTCGCCGAGGCCTGGCGCAGGCGCGCCAGCGCCGGGGCGCCCACCTTCGGCGCCTCCAGGATCACGAGGTTCGCGCTGTTCCAGTTCGTGCTCATCGCCTCGCCCAGCTCGCCGAACGCCGCTTGCAGTCGCTCCTCGACGCCCCCGCTGGCGTGGCGGTAGGCGGCGCTCACGCGCCCCGCGCCACGTCGCGCGATCAGGTCGTACGTCGCCAGGAAGCACTCCTGCTTGTTCGCGAACTGCTCGTAGAACGAGCGTCGCGAAACGCCCGCCAGCCCCACCACCTGCTTCACGCTCGTGCGGTCGTATCCGTTCGCCGCCACCGCTTCGATCATCGCGCCGTGCATCCGCGTCCTTTGGTTGCGGACCACCTCCTCCGGGCCCAAGCGGTGCGGGCCGTGGGGAAGACGTTGATACAGAGGGGCTACGCGCGCCTGCTTCTGCGTGGCGACGACCGCCCCGTTCCTCTCCGTCCTTGACATTCGATCCCCCAGAATCGATCGCTGTCGTTGATCATCTCACAGAGTTCGCCCATCAGGATCGTTTCACGTCGGCGATCCTTTGTCTACAGAGAACCGTCGCACATTCGTCCGAAGGAAGGGGACAAATCGTCTCTTGTAGTCATGCCTAAGAGCGGGATAAGCCCGGATTTCGGGCAGTTTGCCCGGAAACACCGCCTTACGTGACGCTTGGCATTACGCGGCGGGCGTACGGGCCCGGCGCGGAGAAAATGCCCGGCCGAGCGCGGCGGCCGGTGGCTGGACCCAGGTTCTTCGGGCGCTCGGCGCTTTCGGGGAGCGCCACGGCCGGGGCCTGCCGTCTAGCGGAGAATGCCCTTTACCGCGAGGATCGCGAGCCCCATCGTGACGCCGACGCCCAGCTTGAAGAGCAGTTCCGCCGGGCTCGATTTCGCGCGGATCCCCGCCAGCAGCTCGAACACCACCACCGTCACCACCGCGGTGCGCAGCGCCGCCGTCACGCCCGATTCGCGGCTGGCCCCCGCGAACCACGCGATCGCCAGCGCCAGCAGCGGAATCGCCGCGCCGCGGACGATCGTCCAGTCGTGCACCAGCGCCCGGCCCAGCGTCCTCGCCGTCAGCGGCTCGCCCGTCTCCAGGCGCCGGCCCAGCAGGTCCGCGTAGGCGTGGGCCAGCCAGTACAGGAGCGTCGCCACCAGCGCCGAGGCGAACAGGTCCACGTAGCTCTCGTGGCGCCCGCTCTCCGCCGCCATCAGCGCCCCGATCGTGATCACGCCGTAGACCAGCCCCGCGGCGTTGCCCGCGGGAACAAGCCGTTTGTCGGTGATCCAGCGTCTTTTACGTACCATTCAGGGGACGGGCAGCAGGTCTTTATGGAGGAGGGTGAGCATGCTCGGTGTGCGCCACAGCGTCAGGCAGAAGGTAGTCGCCCTTGCGGCCGTTGCGTTGCTGCTCGCCGGCGGTGCGTTCGCCGCCGTCAGCGCCGTCGGCGCCGGCAACGACCACCGCGGTCGCGCCCACCGGGCCACCGTGCGCCTGCACGCGCGCGACGTCACCGCCGCCGCCGGCTACCTCGGCGTGCCGGCCGACACGCTCGTCGCCGCGCTCGACTCACACCAGTCGCTCGCGCAGATCGCCGCGGCCCACGGCAAGAGCGTGCAGGGCCTCGTCGACGCGATCGTCGCCGCCCGCCGGGCGCGCCTCGCGAAGGTCTCCGCCCAGCTACCCCGGCGGATCGGGACGGAGGTCGAGAAGCCCGTCGCCTCCGCCACCGACACGCCCTCCCGCGGCGCGGGGCGCCCCGCGCGCACCCCGCGCGCCTCGCACCCCGCCACGTCGCGCCAGGTGCTCGACGTCTTCACCTCCAAGGGACGGCTCGGCGTCACCGCCGCCGCCTACCTCGGCGTCACGCCCGCGAAGCTGCGCCACGAGCTGGCCTCCGGCAAGACGCTCGCCCAGCTGGCCGCCTCCACTCCCGGCAAGTCCACGTCGGGACTCGAGGCGAAGCTGCTGGCCGCCAGGAGCCAGCGGGTCGCGCAGCGGCTCTCCAGCGGCCGCATCGCGCAGGCCCGCGCCGCGCGCATCACGCGGCGCCTCAGCGCCCGCATCGACGCGCTCGTGCAGCGCAGGTTCGCGAGCGGCGCCAGCCACGGCTAAAGCAGGCGCTCGCCGCTGCCGACAGTTGGGGCGGAAGGCCACAGGTCAT